>Ga0209012_1000070_pt1 | contig 154560 bp, 136 predicted proteins | sample RS3BMetagenome_FD_184735 | JGI IMG/M metagenome (GOLD analysis project Ga0209012, IMG submission 184735) | Ferric oxide microbial mat and aquatic microbial communities from Rainbow Spring, Yellowstone National Park, USA - RS3B (SPAdes) (version 3) ... | reverse complement strand
ATCATAGGTTGGCTGGCTCATCGATGCACCTCCTAAATAGGCAAACAGCGCTTCCCAGGGATAGGGCCCCGGACAGCTCGCCCGATCCACCGACTCAATCGAAAAATGCCCCGTAATGCCGCCCGCCGCATCCGCCCACCGCCGCGGAATCTGCCACCGCGCACACAAATGCGCAATCAACGCAAAACTCGCCGCCTGCTGCGCCGCCGTCAGCTCATCCCGATTGTCCACATGCCCCTTCACATGCTCAATCGAAATCGTCCCATAGTTCGGGTTCGGCCCCCCATCCCACCACCTCCCATGCCCCCGATTTCCCTCAGGAATGCCCGCCGCATACGCCGGATTGCACCCCGGCCCATCCTGCACGATCCCATTGCCCCAGGCGCTATCCGCCTCCGCCACACATTGCACCACCGTGCCATCGGGCCCGATGATGTAGTGGGTGCTCGCCTGCGCTCGTGGGTCCTGAAACCAGGCGGCGACGCCCTGGGCAGAGCTCCCACCAGCGGTGCCATGCAGGATGATCCAGCGCACGGCATGGCCAGCGCGCCCAGGCCAGTAAAACGGGCTGGGGATCCACTGCGCCGGCCCATAATCGCTACTCATACACATACCTCCAGATATTTCATGCGTTATCACCCAACCTTTTGGGAAACGCATGAGCGGGGACACACTTATGTGCTTTTGCTACGTTAAATATAGCTATCTGGCAGCAATATAATCGGCTAACTACGGAATAGCCTCGCTTATTAGTTATTTTACAACCAGGCATCATAACTGTCAAGTATAGAAGATCACAACCTGTTCGAAAAATGGCAGGGCTGCACCGCGAATCACAAAATATCTAATGTGCAGCCTGCTGCCTGTCGGGGCAGTAGTCCTGGCATAGGAGTTGCAGATCATTATGGCAACAACGAGCTTGAGAGCCTATCTGGCTGCCACATATGATTCTGCTTGATAGCGTGATCAAGGCACCGCCGGACGCCTGAGCCATATTCACCGTCTGGGAACCATGATAGGACGGTCAATGGCTGGCGCGCTTAGCTGGTCCTGCGCAACAGGCTCAATTCCGATCAATCCCTGCACCAAAATCACCCATTTCACCAGTATCTCCAACACTGGAGGTGTAGAGCTTCCTTATCGTAGGATATAAAATGAAAAGGGAAAGCACCTATAGCCGTCTTTCTGTTGATGCACAAGAAGAGGAGGGAAATTCATGCAATCAAGCCGATGGCCAAGCAAAGTACAAATGACTCGTGGCAAATTCAACGGTATCAACGCCATTGCCGATGAAAATGGCATTATTGCCGCCGCTGCAATGGATCAGCGCGGCTCGCTGCGTAAAGCTTTGTCTACGGCTCGGGGTAGCCCGGCCACCGATGCCGACCTGAGCGAGTTTAAGACGCTGGTAACCGAGGTACTTACCCCCTATGCCAGTGCCATTTTGCTTGATCCCGAATATGGTCTCGAAGCGATGAAGCATCGCGCCAGGCATGCTGGCGTCCTGCTTGCCTATGAAAAAACCGGCTACGACAAGACGGTCAAAGGACGATTTCCTGATCTCCTCCCCCAATGGTCGGTCAGGCGGCTCGTAGAAGCAGGAGCTGATGCAATCAAGGTCCTGATGTACTATGATCCGGACGATAGCGCGGACATCAATACCGTGAAGCAGGCTTTCATTGAGCGCATCGGGGCAGAATGCCGCGCCTACGATGTACCATTTTTCCTGGAAGTCATCGCTTATAGCGATGAGATCGGTGATGAGAAGAGCCTGGCCTTTGCACGTGCCAAACCTGATAAAGTGCGCAAATACATGCAAGAATTCTCGCAGCCACAGTACGGGGTAGATGTCCTGAAGGTTGAAGTTCCAGTAAACATGCGCTATGTGGAAGGAACCAAGGCTAATCACGATGGGCAGGTCGCTTATAGCCGTGAGGAGGCCAAGCAGTACTTCCGCGAGGCAGCAGCCGCTTCGCGCGTCCCATTCATCTATCTCAGTGCGGGCGTAAGCAACGAAGTCTTCCTGGAGACGCTGGAACTTGCTGCTGAGGCGAACACGCCATTCGCGGGGGTCTTGTGTGGCCGAGCCACATGGCAGGATGGCATCCCCGTCTATGCACAAGGGGGTGCGGCAGCATTGCGGAGCTGGCTGGAAGACCAGGGAGTACGGAACATTCAGGCATTGAATCAGATTTTGAGCAAGGGCGCACAGCCATGGTGGAACTTCTATGGTGGGAAAGACAACCTGGAGATCGTTGACACGGTGGCACGTGCCAACAAACTAGCGGTTGGTTAAGGATCGCGTTTGATCAGCCGATTCAGGTGCAACACTCTGCTCAGCGCAAGCAGAAGAGCCAGATGTTCTCAACCCTTACTCTGCTATGCGTTTCCTGATAAGGGGTGCCCTATGGGATCGTCCGGGGCACCCCTCATATGGCAGACTGGCGCGTAAATGCTTTATAGCCAACCATTGAGCTGAAGCGGTGCAAAGGGATGGCCAGGGTGACGGCATGAGCGTCAAGGTGGAGTGCCATGGGATCAATCAGTGATATGCCAGTTGATAGAGCGCTGTGGCCAGCACCGATGCGCCACGAGTCGCATCCTCGATGGTGGTATATTCGGCAGCACTGTGCGAGCGGCCCTCTACGCTGGGGACAAACAGCATGGCAGCGGGGAGATAGCGTGCCATTACCTGGCTATCGTGCCCGGCACCGCTCGTCATCCATTTCCATGTAGCACCGCACGCCTGTGCTGATCGTCGGAGAAGGTCCTGGAGTGCCTGATCCATATTCGCTGGGGGGCTATCAGCTGTAATGGTGATAGATATGGTGAGCCCGCGTTCCTGAGCGATAGCCTCACCACGCGCACGAATAGCGGCTGCCAGGCGCTGCTTCGTGGCTTCCTGAGGATGGCGCAGATCCACCGAAAAACGCACTTTCCCTGGCACAATATTGACTGCGCCGGGTTTGACATCCCACATTCCCATGGTTACAACGGCTGGCCAGCCTTCCTGTTCAATCAAGCGTGTGCTCTCTATAGCCATCAGCGCCGCTCCCTGAAAAGCGTCACGGCGCAAGTGCATGGGCGTGGTGCCGGCATGATCGGCCTGACCTTCTACAGTAACTGCCTGATGCTGGATTCCAGTGATCGCTTGCACAATCCCGATGTCAATCTTCTCATCGTAGAGGATGCGGCCCTGCTCAATATGGAGTTCGATAAACGCGTCGATGTCCGTACGAATCGCATCCTGGTAGCGCTCTGGCGATAACCCGGCGGCACGCATGGCCTGGGCGATCGTGATGCCCGCATCATCACGCAAAGTGTTGAGTTCTTCAGCCCGGATCAGCCCTAGCATGCCACGCGTTCCCCAATAGCGGGCAGGAAAGCGGCTACCCTCCTCCTCGCAAAGGGCCACTACTTCTAGCGATCGCTGCGGTTGTCCCGCCTGCTCGCGCAGTGCTTGCAGGGCAACCAGTGCCGATAGGATGCCCAGGGCGCCATCAAATTTTCCGCCCAGTTTGACGGTATCGAGATGGGAACCAGTCAGGATGGTGCGCGAGTCATCCCGTGCGCCACGAAGCCGCCCAAACAGGTTACCCATGGCGTCTCCACGCACATCCAGGCCAGCCGTATGCATCCATTCAGCTAATTGCTCGCGAGCCTGCACCCAGGCAGGACTATAGACCGGACGGATAATACCGCCTTCCGGTTGCCAGCCGAAGGCAGCAAGGGCTGCCACATAATATTCCAATCGCGATGCGTCGACGTGGATGCTCTTGATCATTTCAGCCATGGATATACTCCTCATCAGCTATCCAATCCAAAGGCAGGAAGCGCGTCCGCTGCGGGTTTTGGGAGTGGTAGCAGGATCTGTTTCATCCAGGGGGATTAAGAGAGAACAGGTCCCCGCCGGTCATGAGCGAGCGGCAGAGTGAAGTGAAACGCTGCTCCCTCTCCAGGTATGCCGGTACTCTCGATCCAGATGCGCTGTCCCATAGCCTCAATAAGCCGGCGCGAGATATAGAGCCCCAATCCCGTGCCGGGAATGCGCCCACCGAGGTCGCGGTCCAGCCGCACAAACTTCTGGAAGAGTCGCGATTGATCTTCCGGTGGAATGCCCGGTCCATGGTCCACCACCGCTACATCAACGACTGGCTGGGCACCGGCGAGGCCAATGGCAGACGGGTCGTCAATCACCCGCGCTACCACTTCAACAGGCGAGCCCGCCGGAGAGTACTTCACCGCATTGCCAATAAGATTCAACAAGATCTGGCGCACGCGCAACTCATCGGCATAGATAATGCAATCAGCGGGCACATCTACGGTGAACGGGCGGCCAGTATCTACCCGCAGGTCACCGCGTTCACGCGGGTTCACCAGGTCGAGCACAGTCATAATAGTCTCTTTGAGCGCGACTGGAGCAGGCATCATCCGGCTAATATCGGCATCAACGCGCCCGGCATCCATGATATTAGCCAACAGGAGTTCCAGCTCATCGCAGCCACGACGCGCCTTGCTCAAGAAAGTTTGCACCTGCTCCGCGGACAATTTTATACTCTGATCGCTCAGGAGCTCTACATATCCCTGAATCGTAGCCAGTGGGGTGCGCAGCTCGTGATTCGCATTTAGCAAGAACTGATCTTTGAGCCGATCGAGCTCTTTTTGCCGCTCGTAGGCTGCGCGCAGATCGCCCATCAGCTTGGCATTGTGCAGGGCAAGGGCAAAGAGATCGCTCACCATATAAAATGTAGCCAGCTCACGTTTGCCAAAGGGGATATTGGAGCGGCTAAAGAATGGCGGCGAGACGATTCGCGGTACCCGCATCGTCACCTGGAGCACACCGATCAACCGGCCCTGCGCATGCAGCGGGTATACCACCACCGCACCACCAGGCTCGCTGGCTTCGACATCCGGGAGAGTGGTGCGTACTCCTTCGCTATTCGTCTCGATGATCATTGCTTCTTTCCTGTAAGCTACCTGTGCAGCCAGTGTCTGGCTATCTGGCGCTACATGCTGGTACTCAAACTGCGGCCACGGGATGAAAGCTCCTTCAGGGCTATACCCCTGCCGGGCAATAAGACGGAGATCCTGGTGCTCATCGTTGAACAGGAAGACAGCGCCGGCTGCCAGATCGAGTGCAATCATAATGCGTTGCAGGACGCGATCCGCCAGTTCGGGCGGTTCGCCCCCCTGGAGAAGCGCACCGGTAACCTCATGGATCACGCGGAGACGCTCGTTGCGGCGCCGTAACTCTTCCTCCTGCTGACGGAGCGCTGTGACATCCTTGGCTACCTCCAACATACCGACCACAGTTCCCTGGGCATCTCGTACTGGGGCAGTTGAGAGGAGCACGTGGACAATCGCATTTCCCTTATAGAGTCGCTGCGTCCGGAAAATTTCCTCAGATTCACCGGCGCGTGCATGTAAAAGCAGTTGTCGTAGCTCAGTACGCCGATCATAGGGCACGCCGGGGTGGAACTGGCCAACTGCCTGATTGGCAGGAACACCATAAAGGCGTTCGGCGCCACGATTCCATGTTTGTACAATGCCGTTCAAGTCGACCTCGACAATGGCATCCTGCGTCTCCGCCAGCAAGGTTACCAGGCGATTGCGCTCCCAGTTGAGGAAGCTGCGCTCAGTATCGGCCTGGCGGATCCGCCGCCAGCGCTGCACTGCTGCTTCGATTCGCAAGAGGAGCAGAGCGGCATCGTGCAGCATATCAGGAGTATGGAGCGCCGCTGTCGGTAGCAAGATATAGTCATCGGCGCCATATTCCAGCGCCTGTTGTACATCGGCTAGCGCCGATGGATACTCCGAGCCGAGCAGAAGGATGTTAGGGACCGTATTGCCACTATCCCGGCTTATCTGCGTAATATGATCGAGAATCTGGGCAGGAGATGGACAAGCAGACCCATGTGCGGCCACCGAAGCATTACCGGCATTATCAGCGTATAACGCTGCCAGTTCGAGGAGCAGCACGGCTGGAGGTGCTGCAAGGATAGCTGTCGGCAGCTCCGCTATGGATCGTACCACCTGTAGCTGGTAGCCTGCCTGATGCAGCAATGCTGGCAGCGAACTAGCCAGAGATGATGTCCGTACACAGAGCAAGATATCCAATTGTGCAGCGCGAACGGCTGCTGGACGTGTAACAGCTGGCAGCCAGTGCAGCGGCATTAGCGATTGGTCCTTTTGACTCCGCATGGTAGCATCCTTAACCAGTTAAATGCCTTCCCTCTTACGCTGCGGCATCTAGCGCTCTCTATTGAGCATGGTACCAGTATACGATGAGTCCTTCACTTCGTCTCGCCCCCATTGCTGCATAAGCTTGCGATAACGCAATGCCAGGGCAAGGCTAAGCGCGGACAGCAAAACGACACTGGCGATCAGTACAATCGCGAGCATAGCTGAAACCTGTTCTCTTTCTGGGCACCTGTTGCGACGGCGGCACCACAGTTACGGCATAACGAGATACCGGCGCCAGCTATCAAGCACCAGGATGACCAGCCCTACTGTTAGCATCCAGCACAAGCCTGCTTCGGCACATAATTGCCAGGTTAGGGATCCCAAAGAGCCAAAACGGCGTACCAATGGCAGCACAATATCTGCTACCAGAGGTAGCATCAGGACGAGAGCTGCCAGCATATAAAAGGTCAGCGCCTGAAGAAAATGTCCCGGTCGTTGCCGGCTGAACGCCAGGGACAGCAGACCAACCAGCGGGAGAAGGACATTTCCGGCGATCAGGCCAATCCAGGTAAGCTCACCATACACATCGAGAAACGGCAGAGCGAAGATCACCTCTATCACAAAGAGCAGCGGAAGAAACCCCATGGCAAAGAGTATCAGGCTGCGCGCGAGCAGAGGAACCTGGGTGTTCCGGCAGATCTGCGGTAGCGCCATGGCCAGTGCTTTCACACCGGCCCAAGATCGGCGCCGATATGGCAGAAGCACCGTCTGTTGCTCGTCCATCCTGATTACCTGAACATCAGTATTGCCGGTCATACACGCACCTCTCCAGTCGCTCTGTGCTCAGGATACCACGTTACGGCGGCAAAAACAACGTACTCAGACCTCAATCTCGATCAAGGCTGCGTGTCCGGGATCGGGCACAAAGATGGAGACGACCGTCTCCGGCGCTGTTTCATGTGCTGACCAGCAGGCAGCAGTGCTTTGCTCATCGGCCTGTTCAACACGCGAGAGATCGGCATGGTCAAAACGTACCGCTAAAGGCCGGTACGGCGATGGCATATGCAGTTCCAGGAGATAAGCCGTGCGTGGCGGTTGATAGCTTCCCTCTGGTTCACCCAGGCCAATTACCACGCGCCCGGTTTCCCAGGCACAGTTTATTGGTGTCAGCCGATAGGCGCCGCGCCGGTAGTCCAGCGAAATACCGTCGTCTTCATACAGGAGCAGTGTACTTCCTACCCCACTATGTACCTCCCAGGTGTGACCATCGTGCCCCGGTCCAACGCTGAAACACAACAGCTTCAGCACCGAAACCGGCTGAGCGCCTGTATAGGGCATCGCTGGGGCAAGCGGCAGCACAGCGCCACAGCGCACAAACAGCGGTATCTCCTCCAGCGGAGCCGGCACCTCAACGAGCGATGGGCCCTTATAGCGGCGTCCCGAAAGCAAATGGGCCCAGGTACCACGGGGGAAATAGACCATGCGGCTCGTTGCCCCTTTGGTGTACACCGGGGCCACTAACAGCGCATCGCCCACCATAAACTGATCCTCCACAGCACAGGCCTGGGCATCACCGGGGAAATCATAGCATAGCGGGCGCATTACCGGTGCTCCGGTGCTCGCACTCTGGTAGTAGAGCGTATAGAGATAAGGCAGCAAGCGATAGCGCAGGGTAATTGCTTCGCGGCAGATCGCTTCATACTGGGGGCCAAAAGCCCAGGGCTCCTGGTCTGGCGCATTTAAGACGGTATGGTTCCGACAGAACGGGAGGAGCGCGCCCAGTTGCATAAAGCGGGCGAGTAACTCACCATCAGCCGTTCCCCAGAAGCCACCGATATCCGCGCCAACCATGGGAATTCCCGACAGGCTCAGATTACCGCACATGATTATCGCGAGCTTGATATGTTCCCACAGACTGCTGTTATCGCCTGTCCAAATAGCTGAGTAACGCTGGATTCCGGCAAACCCTGAGCGGCTCAGCACGAAAGGCCGCTCATTGGGGCGGAGCCGCTCCAGGCCTTCGCGTGTGGCGCGTGTCATGAGCATGCCGTACACATTATGGATTTCCGCGTGGGTAGCTACAGGCCCATCAGGCGTCTCAATGTGATGAATGGTGTCCAGCGGCAGCGTCCTGCCGTGCAGCTCTGCCCGTTTATTGTCTGAAGTCGTTCCCAAAGGAACGGCGCTTAGCGATGGTTCGTTCATATCATTCCAGATACCAGCGACGCCGGCATCTAGCAGGCTTGCATGGAGTCGTCCCCACCACTCGCGCACATCAGCACGTGCAAAATCGGGAAAGGCGCACAATCCAGGCCAGACGTTGCCAGTAGCAATTTCACCATTGGGCAATCGACAGAAATAGTCGTGATCTCGGCCATCCCGATAGACGACATAGTCATCATCGACCTTCACGCCAGGATCAATAATGGTGACTACCCGGAAGCCCTGGGTACGCAGTTCGGCCAGTAGAGCAGGGGGATCAGGAAAGCGCTCGGCATTCCAGGTAAAAACACGATAGCCATCCATATAATCAATATCTAGCCAGAGTGCATCGCAGGGGATCTGGCGGCGTCGGAACTCAGCAGCCAACTCACGTAAGCGATCGGCGGTCCTGTAGCCCCAGCGGCATTGATGATAACCTAACGCCCATAATGGCGGCAAGGGCATACGACCGGTCAGAGAGGTATATTGGGCCAGCACCTCACGTGGTGTCGGGCCAGCGCAAAAGTAGTACACAAATGGGCCGCCCGCTGTTTCGAGAATCATGCGTGCTGGCTGCCCAGCACCGAGGTCAAAGCTGCTCCGAAATGGACTGTCGAGGAAGAGGCCATAGGCTCGCCCCTGGCGTAGACCCAGCACAAAAGGAATAGAGACATACATCTCTTCTGTATGGTCGCTATGCCCTATCGGTGGATCGACATTCCAGTACACGATATGTTGCCCACGCTTGTCCAGCTTGCCGGTACGCTCGCCGCAACCAAAACAGTGCTCGTCCGCTGCGAGTATCTTGACACAGCAGCCGCCACCTGCCTGTGGATCTACAGGAATGCCTAGCCCTTGCTCTGGTGCATCCTGACTGAGCACAAATCCTTGTCCATCTCGGAAGGTCAGACGCAGCGGGGAAAGTTGCACTTCAATACCCATGCGTGCTGTTTTGAGAGTCAGACGATCCCGTGACTCTTCACGGCTCACCTGCATCTTTGACCAGTTCTGCTGCCAGACAGCCCAGGAACGTGGGGGCGGTTCATTCTGCCGCTGTACCCAGACGCGAGCGATGCCAGCCGTTAACACCGTGATCCGCACTGTAGCCTGATCGGCAACAAAGACAAAGTCAGCATCATCGCGGCCAGCAAACCGCGCCGAACCAATGTCACGATACTGCTGCATGCAAGGTCTCGTGGTTGACACCCTTCCACACCCTTTCAACGATTTGAGAGCATCCGGTTATAAGTCAGGGCACGGGGCAGCATCGGGACTGCTCGCCCCGCTCTTGCAAAGTCTTGCCTGCTATTCGGAGGGCATAGAGCCTGAATCCATTGTACGCTATCAGCAGCAGTAGCCGCTGCATTGTACGAGCGAGAGGCCCTTTCCTTACTATATCAATCAGCTCGCAATGAACATAGGAATTTTCGGCTAACAGCCCAAGTATCCCCCATTAGGGGGATACAGCAGTTTGCCTGCCAGTGTATACTAGATGTGACCCGCATCGCTCCTTGTCCCTTCTCTCCGGCGACCGCGGGCCGCGTTGGGGGTAGTTGCCCCTTGCCCCCAACGCATCCTTTGATGGACATGGGTGGGGTATCAAGGGCCCATGCAGGTTAGTCGGTACGGGGTTCACACGGGAGGAACTCACAATGGCAGAAAAAAAGCGACGGGGTCCTCAGCCAGGATCTGAGGCCGCACGGCGCGGGGGACAGGCCGTGCGCGAGCGTTATGGCCCAGAGCACTTCATTCAGATGGGCAAGAAGGGCGGCGAGACCGTGCGTGAGCGCCGTGGTCGCGAACACTTCGCGATGATCGGTAAGAAGGGAGGCGAACAAACGAAGAAGCGTCAGGGGGTCGAGCACTTCCGGCGCATTGGACGCATTGGTGGCATGGCTGCTGCCAAATCGACATCGTCTACCTCTACCTCCACCACCTCATAGAGTCAGCCTGTTGTTCATGCCGTTCAGGGGGAGGAGCTATTCCTCCCCTCGATCCCTTTTCCCTGTTCTCCCTTGTTCTAAAGGATCGATTCATGGCCGAGTGCTGTTATCGGCATCCTCGTCGAAGGCGCTGCGCAGCTTCTCAGCTTGATCAGAGGCGATCAGGGCATCAATAAAAGGATCGATTTCGCCATCTAAAATCTTGGGTAGATCATGGAGTGTCAGCCCAATGCGATGGTCCGTTACGCGGTCCTGGGGGAAATTATAGGTACGGATCTTTTCACTGCGATCGCCCATCTGCACCTGCGAGCGCCGGGCTGCACCTAATTCTGCCTGCCGCTTCTGCTGCTCAAGATCCCACAGGCGTGCACGTAACACGGCCAGCGCCCTGGCTTTATTCTTGAGTTGGGATTTCTCATCCTGGCAGGTCACTACCAGTCCAGTTGGCAGGTGAGTGATACGTACGGCGGAGTCGGTCGTATTCACACTCTGACCACCATGGCCGGTTGAGCGGAAGACATCTATACGCAGGTCTTCCGGGCGAATTTCGACTTCGACCTCCTCCGTCTCGGGCAGGACTATAACCTTTGCCGTCGAAGTATGGATGCGCCCACTCGACTCTGTTACCGGTACCCGTTGCACACGATGCGTGCCTCCCTCATACTTCAAGCGTGCATAAGCCCCCCGGCCGCGCACCATAAAGACAATTTCTTTGAACCCGCCAATCCCTGTCTCATTGGAATCCAGCACTTCAACTGTCCAGCGATGGCGCTCAGCATAGCGGACATACATGCGGAAGAGCTCGGCGGCGAACAACCCGGCCTCATCGCCACCTGCGCCCGCCTGGATCGTTACGATTGCACTCTTCTCATCCATCAGATCCTTCGGCAGCAGGGCAACTTTCACCTGTTCCATTAATTGCTCGCGGCGGTGTCGCAAGGTTTCCAGCTCCTCGCGCGCCAGAACACGCAGCTCTTCATCGAGTCCGTTGTTCAGCATCTCTTCCGTCTCATGATATTGCTGCTGCGTCTTCCGAAGCTCGCGATAAAGCTGAACGATCTCAGACAGGGTGGCGTGCTCGCGTCCGTAGCGCTGCATTAGCGCAGGATCTGAGGCAACTTCCGGCCGGACCATGAGCTCGTTTAGCTCTTCATAGCGCTTTTCGAGCGCATCCAGTTTCTCTAAGAGACTCGTTCTTTTTCTTTCCTCAGCCATGTATCTATCTATTTACCTAACTCTTCATGCTCTGCTTTCTATTTTACCACACGGCATCGCATCGACTTACCCGCCAGCGCAAAGACAAAGCGGGTTAAAAGTTTTTTTGATCCTGGCCCTAAAGCCCCCAATCACGCGGATAGCGAAAGTCGCGATCGATCGTACGCTGCGATACTTTGGCGATCACTGGCATCCGCCGTTTGAACTGTGTCCGCTGGATGCGCCGGGCCACCTGCTCAACAAATGAGCGCTCAAAGCCAAGGGCGACGCAATCCTCGATGCTATAGCGCTCATCCACCAGATAGAATAGTAGCCGATCAACCTGTTCATAGGTAAAACCCAGCTCGCTTTCATCTGTCTGGTTGATCCAGAGGTCGGCACTGGGCGCCTTGCGCTGAATTGCTTCTGGTACCCCCAGGGCAGCGGCGATCTGGCGCACCTGCGTTTTATAGAGATCGCCAAGTGGATTTATGGCCGATGCGGTATCCCCGTAGAGGGTGCCGTAACCTAGCAGGAGCTCCGTTTTATTACTTGTCCCAATAACCAGCCCATGAAAAACTTCGGATTGATCATACAGGACAATCATGCGGAGACGAGCCATCACATTGCCTCGGCGCAAATTGCTCATCTCCCCTTGCATAGCGAAGTAGGCATCTGCCATTGGCGTAATGGGGATCTCCCGCGAATGGATGCCCAATTGCTCGACTACTGTCCGTGCATCAGCTACACTTGCTGGGGAGCTGGTCTTATAGGGCATCAGCACGCCGAGCACATTGTCCGGTCCGAGCGCTCGGGCCGCCAGAAAAGCGGATACTGAGGAATCTATCCCACCGGATAAGCCAATGACTCCCCGCTCGAACCCTGCTTTCCGCACCTCATTTACCAGGAAGCGTGTCAGGATATCAATGGCAACATCGAGATTGATTTGCAACTCACTGACGGTTGTGGCCATTGGGTCTCTCCCTCTCTGAGGCGATATCGGGATGATGTCCATCCCGATCGGGCATTGGCTGGTAGCGTGCCCGTGCAATTCGCTGCAACTCCTGCAATGTCACATCCAGGCGCTCATCCCGTAACAATGGGAGTTTTACCCGCTCACGTTGCAGCGCTTTGGGATCAATGGAAACGGTATAGAGCCCCTCCTCGAAGAGCGGAGCACTCAGCAGCACCGTCCCATCAGGTGCAACAACCAGCGATCCTCCCCAGAAATTCACCCCATCTTCAAAGCCTACGCGGTTGCAATAGACCACAAAAGAGACGAAGAATTCAGCATAGGTGCGGCAGAGGCGCTCCCATGAATCAGCAGAGCCCAGTCGAGTCTCACGCAGGGCAATCCCTCGGCCAGGGCTACACGATGGGCAAATCAAGAGATCGGCGCCATCCTGGCTGGCCACATAGACTGTTGAGGGATGCCACATATCCTCGCAAATAAGCAAAGCGCTGCGCAGATACGGTGTGTCAAACGCAGCGATTCGCTCGCCACGCCCGATATAGCGTTGCTCATCAAACAGGCCGTAGGTCGGCAAATAGACCTTGCGATGAATATGATGAAGTCGCCCGCCATGAAAGTATGCCGCAGCATTAAAATAGGTATAGCGAGGGCTCTCTTCCACGAAGCCCAGCACGATATCTAAGCCAGCACGCGCTGCCGCCATGCCCAGCTCAGCGAGCAGTGCACTGTTGGCGCGCAAGCCGACCTCTGACACCAGATCCTTGATGAAGTACCCGGTCAGGCTGAGCTCAGGAAAGATCAGGATTTGTACTTCCTGCCGACCAGCTTCCTCAATAAAGGCCAGATGTTTGCAGACGTTTGCCTGCACATCTCCCAGGCGGGGATCTATCTGCGCCAGTCCGATGCGGATCTCTGCCACACTGCTCCTCCATGATCATGCTCCTGAAAAAGAGCATGGAGACATCGATGCATTCGTTGGTGGACGACATAGTCGCTCATTCCGTTGCTCAGCAGGCGTTGCTCGTACGGCGTCCTGCCATCCTATTGCTGTAAGCCACTTACCACTCGTGCATACTTCTCAGCCAGCGCCAGTGCCTGATCGCGCGAGTTCGATTCAGCCAGCACATGGAATAGCGGGCGATCGGCATCAGGCATTACCAGCACCCATTCCTCACCCAGATCGATCTTGATCCCATCGATGGGCTGTGTACGCCGCTCACGGTACTGCTCGCTGAGAATGCGCATCACCTTCCCTTTATACTCCCATGGGCAGGCAACCTTTGTGCGAATCAGGTGGTAAGGTGGCAGCATATCGATGACCTCCGACAACTTGAGGTCAAACGTTGCCAGCAGCTCCAGCATCTTCGCCACGGCGATCATGCCATCAAAGGCTGAATGGAGCAGGGTAGGGAAGATAAAACCTCCCTCGCCATCGCCGACCAGTGCAATCCCTTCACGACCGGCCGCACTCATCAGCGCGTGTGCGGCCACCTTGGTATGCACCACGTTCCCATGGTACTGCTCGACGACAACGTTGATAGCGCTGGGCGCCGTTACCGGAACGGCGATCGTTGCGCCAGGCTGTGTACGCAGCATCAGGCTCGTCATTGCTGCCAGCAACTTCATCCCCTCAACGATGTTGCCTTTATCATCCACCACATAGATACGTTCACCGCCGGTATCAATCCGCACACCCAGATCAGCATTTAGCGTCGCCGTAATCGAAGCCAGCGAATGCATATCGCGATCGAACTCTTCTGCCGTACGCGAGAACCGCGATTCATCCATACTGGCATTCAAGGCGATAACCTCGCAGCCCAATGTGTTGAGAATGGGTGGCAGCACCAGTGTGCTACTCCCATGTCCATAGTCCATCACCATATGAAACTGCCGCCGGCGCACGCGTTGCGTGTCAATTACTTTGAGGAAACCGTCGGTATAGCGCTTGATGACTGCCGGTGCATAGGTGATGTTGCCAATCTCGTCAAGATAGACCCGACGGAAATCCTCACGGAAGAAGAGATTCTCAATCTTGCGCTCGGTAGCCTTGCTGATATCCATTCCATTGTGGTCGAAAAACTTGATATCCACCACCCGCCGGTCGTGCGGCGACAGACGAATATGGACACCGCCAACGGCATCGGTTGTGCGAATATAGTAGCGCGCTACGGGAATCGGCACCGTCTCCAGGTCCTCGACGTTCACTCCAGCCGAGGGCAAGCCAGAGATGATAGCTCGCTTGATCATACGGGGTGTGCGGTGCGCATCGCGATTCACACAGACGACAGATCCTTTAGGGAGGATTGCGCCGAAAGCAGCGCCAAGCTTTGCGGCAAATTCTGGCGTGATATCGACATTTACTAATCCTGTCACCCCATACCGACCAAACAGGCTGCGTCGTCCCTGCGATCCCCAGATGATGCTCGAACTCACCACCGCCCCATTCTCGATCTCTTTATTGGGCCAGATTTTGACATTCGGCTGGATGATCGCGTCCTGCTGGACGATCGAGTTATCGCCGATCACCGCCCCCTCGAACATGACCGCCCTGCTTTTAATGCTGGTAGAGAAACCCACCAGCGCGCCACGGAGCTCAGCCCGCTCGCCGATATATGAATTGTTCCAGACGATGCTGCGATCGATCTGGGCGCGTTCATCCACGATAGTATAATGGCCGATCACGCTGGGGCCATAAATCACCGCTCCGCTTTTGATCCGGCAATCATGGCCTAAAAAGACTGGACCATAGATCTGCGCATCGGGAGCGATTTCCACGCCATCCTCACACCAGACATTGCCGCCGATATTTCGTCCGGGTATCTGGAGATTGACACGTCCTTGCAAAACATCGGCATTTGCCTTGATATATTCAGTCAGGCTGCCAACATCGCACCAGTATCCATCAGCAATATAGCCATAGAGGGGATCGTTGTTGCGCAAGAGCAGGGGGAAGAGCTCCTGGCTGAAGTCAAAGGGGCGATTCTTCTCGAAGTACGAAAAGACCTTTGGGCTCAACACATAGATGCCGGTATTGATGGTATCGCTAAACACCTCGCTCCAGCTTGGCTTCTCCAGAAACTGGACAATTCGACCATCTGCGCCGGTGATAATAACCCCGTACTCTAACGGATTATGGACATGGACCAGCGTCAAGGTGGCGAGCGCTTTTTTCTCAAAATGATATGCAATGATATCGGCGAGATTGAAATCGGTGAGGGCATCACCGCTAATCACCAAGAAATCCTCATCAAGCAGGTCCTCGGCATTCTTGACGCTGCCGGCAGTTCCCAATGGCTCCTCCTCGCGTGAATACACTATTTTCATGCCAAGGTGCGAGCCATCGCCGAAATAGTCTTCTATATTATTGGCCAGATACTGGACGGTAACTATCACATCAAGGATATTATGGGCTTTGAGCAAATTTAAAATATGCTCCATCACCGGCTTACCCACAATGGGAACCATAGGTTTGGGCCGCGCCAGTGTCAAAGGCCGCAACCGCGATCCTTCACCGCCGGCCATGACAACTGCTTTCATTGTCCGTTCCTCCTCGAACCGACCGGGCCTCCGACATCCGGGGGTCTGCGAAGCATCACGCATGGGGTCATCAAGGGGACCTGTATCCTTGCATTTTCCCTCCATTGTACACTGCTACCGCGGCATACCGCAAGGAGTGCGGGTCTTGTCGGGCACGGCTTGCCAAAAAGGAGGCCTGTTCCTGGGGAACAGGCCTCCGGTCATATCAGGCTGTTCACGCTCAGCATGAATGCTCATTCAAGCGGCCAGTTGCGACCAGCCATTTTGCAAACTGCCGCTGGCGTTCTTTCTATGTACGGCTTTGATCCAGCTTCTCGCGCAACCGGATCAACGATTGAGGAGGGCATATCGCCAACGCTCTGGTGGGATGCCCTTTTGGGGGGGCATGTGACCAGAGCCATATCAATCCTGTAGCAATTCTCGAGGATATATGCAAGAGCGAGAAAATGCATCAGATGCCAGCTGGCCGGCTATGCCGCTAAAGAAGGCCTCTTGATGCTACCAGTTAGCTCAGCGTGCATGCTCGATATAATGATTCACTTCGTCCTCATGATCGTGAAAATAGCTGATAGCATCGTAGACCTGAGCCAGCGTCAGATGAAAACTGCGAGCAATCTCCTCCGGATCATGGCCGGCACGGTAAAGCAACACCACGTGGCGCACACCGGTGCGAGTGAACTCAACAATAGGTTCTCCGCCATAAATATCAGGATCTCGAACGATATGGGGATGCTCCGTTCGCTCGATGGCCATCTGGCTGCTGCTCCTTCTTCCGGATACTCCCGGCAGCATACGTTAGCTTGAGTATATCACCGAGCACTGGATTGTTGCAAAAAGCTCTGCTTATGGTCACGAGGCATGCTTGATCACTACTACCTGTGGCAGCAGATGGAGATCCACTTCTGCCAGACGTTCTGGTCCCAGCGCCACGATCGTGGCGCGTAAGCGCCGTGCCTCCTCAATGAGCCGCGTGATATCCACCCCCATGCAGATCGGTCGGAACGGTTCCAGATAATCTGCACCTGATTGCAACTTAATTATAGCGCCCCGATAGTTGCCGCGCAGCAGGTGCAAACAGCCGACGCCAACCTGCAAAATGCCTTTATAGAGCGTGCGCACCGGATCGCGTTCGGCGATCCAGATCGCCTCTAACGTCTCGTGACACTCAAAGTACTCACGCCGATTGAACTGCTCGATGCCTTTTAGCAGTGTAGCAGATGGTGGATCGTTGCAGCGAGAGCGGTCCGCCGGCGTTATTGTTACTCTCCGCACCATATGGAGCTATCGGATCGGTATCCAGGCCCTGGTTCGCTCCCTCTATCATTCCAATTCAATCTTAGCATACCTTGCCTGATACCTGCAAGCTTTCTAAAGCGGTGGTTCGCCGGTAACCTGAGCCAAAGTACTTGACAAAGGCTCAGGCGTGATGGTATTATAACCCACGACGAAAGGAGGTGGTGTGCAGTGAGTGAATCGTATCGCTGCACAGGCAGTATGCCATCCCACCCGTTGGTGGAGGTTTACTGGCTTCCGTAGCGAGTGATCGCCTGCCGGCAGGGGTGTTTTACCTGCCTGTGCAGTGTGACCAGAGGGAAGGCGGTTATCGCTTTCTCTCTGGCTTTTTATTAGGCCAGCGCCACTCCTGAACCTAGTCAGACGTTATTGTTTTGAGTATGCTTGTAATATACTAGTACCCCGATGAACATAAGCCCACGATAAACAGGGCCATCCGATGATGAATGTTCGATCTTAATGCTTTTCAACAACAACTTACTACTGGCTTCCTTGGCCGTAACATTGTCTATCGCCCGGTCATCGCTTCCACCAACACGCTGGCCCGTGAGCTTGTTGAACAGGATGCAGCAACTGGCACGCTGGTGCTCACCGATGAACAGCCTCAGGGCCGTGGGCGCGTCGGTCGTACATGGTACTGTCAGCCTGGTCGGGATATCCTGATGTCGCTGATCATGCGTCCAGCATATCCACCACAGTTCTTGATGATGGCAACCGCGGTCGCTGTTATCGCTGCGCTACGCGTGGTTGCCAGCATCACGGCAACTATCAAGTGGCCTAACGATATTCTGATCGCAGAGCGTAAAGTTGCCGGCATCCTGCTTGAGACCGGCTATGATGCACGAAATCAGCTTTGTGCTATTGTTGGCGTTGGCATCAATGTCAATGGCACATTCCGTGAAAACCCCGAACTCGCTCCATCCAGCACTACGGTCCTGGAAGCCGTAGGCCATCCGGTATCGCGGGAGCAACTGCTTGCCGCTTTTCTGGCAGAGCTGGAGAAACGGTCCATAGAACTGGATACTGGAACGACTGCGGCTCAATATGCTGTACAGCGCGAATGGCGGCAATCTCTCAGCACGATCGGAAGAGTGGTGCGTGTCCAGCAGAGCACACGGACCATTCAGGGCATTGCTATTGAAACGAATAGGGATGGATGGCTCTCTATTCAGCAGCCCAACGGGGAGGTTGCCTGCATCACCTGGGGAGACATCATCACAGATGTTCCCCAGACTCTTGTCTGACTGGCACCGGTAACTCTCAGGGGGTGCCAGTCAGAAGGATTCTCCACGCTCTTTCCTTTGTCTGGTAACCCTTGCTTCTACTAGAGGGAAAAACTTTTTTCGGTATACGCGGGTCTGGAACAGAGCGACACACAGGTCGCCAAAAAGGAAGGATAAGCCTTATGGAGACTCAGTATCTAACAGAAGAGGGACGCGCACGGCTGCTGGCTGAATTGGAGTATCTCCGTTCAGTCAAGCGCCACGAAGTTGCTCGTGAGATCCACGAGGCAAAAGAAGCGGGTGACGTTACGGATAATGCTGCTTTCGAAGCTGCCAAGAACGAGCAAGCTATGGTAGAGAGCCGCATCCTGACGCTGGAACGGCTCTTGTCCAGAGCTCAACAGATCCCTACCCGCTCCGACGGTGTGATCGCGCTCGGCTCGCGCGTACACCTGCGCAACAGTGATGGGCGCGAATACCATTACACCATCGTTGGTGCTTTCGAGGCCAATCCCTCTGAGGGGCGCATTTCCAATGAATCTCCTGTTGGCAAGGCACTGCTCGGCCATAAAGCCGGTGAGACTGTCATGGTTGCCACTCCCAGCGGCTCCAAAACATTTACCATTCTTGGGGTCGAGTAGCAGCCTATGCCCTCGTGTTGTCCGCCACGGCTATCAGGCAGCCAGAATGCTCCATACCGGCCCGCCTCCCTGTCTTTACCGGGAGGCGGGCTATTTCAAGAAGCCTGGACAACTGCTCAGCCTGGTTCCATTCCTGCATGTTATACTCTGAAAGGCAACACATCCCACGCCCCATAACACAGGCATCTCTTTAGAGAGGGGGTATCAAGTGGATTCGGTGGACCAGCCACCAACAGAGGAAGCAATAGCACCGGCTACCCATCGCCGGGCAACGCCACGACACGGAGCCACCAAGCGGCTTCGCGCCCGTGATGAACGGCTGGGGTGGATGCTTGATGAGACTGATTCGTTTGTTTACTTCAGTGTTGGCGCTGCTTTTTTTCTCGCAGCAGTAGTCTCACTCAGCTATGGGCTGGTCAGGTTCGGATACAGCATCTGGGCCCTTAGCCAGGCAGGCCTTGCGGCCGTCAGCGCGACTAATCAGATCGAGGAAAGTGTTGTCAACCTGTTGAGCAATCTGCTCCTGACGCTCATCGTTCTGGAGATTATGGGGACGGTTATCCATTATCTGCGCATGCATACAACGACGCTGAAGCCTTTTCTGATCATCGGGATTATTTCGGCAATACGTGGGATCCTGGCAGTAGGCGCGCGGCTCACCATCAATGCGCCTCAGGGGGAAGCATTTCTTGACGCGATCATTGAGTTAGGAGTCAGTGCCGGAGTTATCATTGCCCTGGCAATTGCTTTGCGTCTGGTTGGGCAATTCCTGAGTGATAGTGCCACTGTCTCACCTCCTTCAAGCGATCGTGCAGCAGAGCCCCGTTAAGAAGCATAAGTTCGTTGTGCAGAGCGGTCCGCCAGCTTTTATTCACCGTGGTAAGCAGGCTGATTATAAGTGGTTCTTCTCGGATGTGGTGAATCTAGAGGCTGGCCTCCACCTTCTGTAGGAAGGATGGCGAGCGCAGAATCAAGCCACTTGCAACTATAACACCCACCCGATACAATAAACAGGATGTCCATTGAGGAGAGGGCATGCGGAGCGTTCTGCTGCGGACGTTGTCCTTCACAATCACCGGTCAAGCGCACCGTGTCTCAGAGAAATAAGCAGGGGAAATATGGAAGAACACGAAGTACGCTTAGCGAAGCTACGAGCACTGTATGAGGCTGGCATACAGCCATACCCTCCGCGCGTATGTCGCACTCATACCATTGCCGAGACCCTGGCACAATTTGATGCCCTTGCTACAGCAAAAGCGACCATCTCTCTGGCCGGTCGTATCAAGCTCTTGCGCGTCATGGGAGGCGCAACCTTCGCCCATATCGAGGATGGCACCGGCCGCATCCAGATCTACTGTAAGCGCGATGAATTGGGAGAGGAAGCCTATGCCCAACTGAAAAAGCTCTATGATCCCGGCGATTTTATCGAGGTCGCTGGCTTTCTGTTTACTACCAGGACAGGTGAACGCACGCTCCATGTCCAGCGCTTGCGCATGCTTAGCAAGGCGCTACACCCGCTGCCGGAGAAATACCATGGTCTGACAAACATTGAGACACGCTATCGCCAGCGCTACCTCGATTTGATCGCGAACCGTGATGAAGTATGGCCGATCTTTCTCACGCGCACACGGGCTATCTCGGCTATGCGTCGCTTCCTCGATAGTCGCGGCTTCATCGAGGTTGAGACGCCAATCTTGCAGCCTCTTTATGGTGGGGCAACTGCCCGCCCATTTGTCACACATCACAATGCGCTTGACCGCGACCTCTACCTGCGCATCGCGACCGAGCTCTACCTTAAACGGCTGCTGGTGGGTGGATTTGAGCGTGTCTATGAGATCGGCAAAGACTTCCGCAATGAGGGCATAGACCGTAGCCACAACCCGGAGTTTACGATGATGGAATGCTACCAGGCATACGCTGACTACCATACGATGATGCAGTTAACCGAGGAGATGATCGCCAGCATTGCCCAAGAGGCTTTAGGCACAACCCAGATCACCTATCAGGGAACGCGAATTGATCTCACTCCTCCCTGGCCACGCATCACCCTGCGCGATGCGATCCGCGAATACATGGGCATTGATATTGCGGACTATCCCGACAAAGAAGGGTTGCTGGCCGTCATGACTGAGCATCATATCGAGGTGGATTCCCGCCTGGCACGTGGACGCCTCATTGACGAGCTTAAAGCGGCCATGTTCAGACGTGGCATCCCGGCTTTAAAACAACCCCTCTTCCTGACAGATTACCCCCGCGATCTCTCGCCGCTTGCGAAGGCGAAGGACGATGATCCTGGCAGCGTCGAGCGCTTCCAGCCATTCATTGGTGGTCTGGAAGTCGGCAACGCCTTCACCGAGCTCAACGATCCACTGGACCAGCGTGCCCGCTTTGAGGACCAGGCCCGCCAGCGTGCCGCCGGCGATGAGGAGGCTCAGGTCATTGATGAAGACTTTCTCACGGCATTGGAGGTGGGCATGCCCCCCGCTGGAGGTCTGGGCATCGGTGTAGACCGACTGATCATGCTGCTCACGGATCAGGAGTCCATCCGCGATGTGATCCTGTTCCCGACGATGCGGGAAGCGCCAGGCTACTGACAGCGGTCAAATTGACACAGCAACGGCATTCGTGCTATCATACTGCGTTAGAAAGTGTACGAACGCAGGAATGCATAAACGTGCATGAAGGCCCCGCATATCTGTTCCGGCGTGCTCAGACTGGAGCGTAATCAGTCTGAGCGCTCGCGGAACTATGCTTGAGAAGACGGGTGCTATGCAAGCATTGTCCTCGCCCCTTAACCAGCGCTCAAGCAATCAACTGCTCTCACCGTTGCAGTTGATCTTCAATTTGCGCTGGCTCGTTATTCTGGCAGCGTTCATTCTTGCGCTGCAAGGCAGCGATCACCTTATGGGCTTAGTAAGCTGCCTGGGGGCAGTGAGTGGCCTGCTGATCTATCAAGCTACTATCTTTGTTACCAGCCGACGTCACCCTGCGCTGCTCGAGCAACGCTGGCTTCTTGCGCTGGACATTATCGGTATCTCCGCGGCGATAGCTTTCTGCGGGGGCGCCGATAGCGACCTCTTTCTGCTTTACCCCCTCGTCATAGCCAGCGCCGCTCTGCAACTCAGCCAGACGGGCGCTTTTGCTGTCACCACCAGCGCCAGCATGGCTTATTTCGCGGCAGTCGCATTCACCCATTCCCTCGCGCAGTGGAGCGAGCGTGAACTCCTGCTGGTCATTTTGCAGGTGCTGCTGCTCTTTCTGGTCGCTGGTGTCAGCACCGTGCTTGCCGATGCTCTCCAAGCCGAGCGCAAACAGGTCAATGCCCTGGCGCTTCTGAACGAACTTGCCAGGCTGCTAACCTCCAGCCTGCAGCTCGACGAGGTGCTTACTCGTCTGGTTGCACTGGTACCAGCAGCCGTGCGTGCCGATGACTGCTGCATTGCTCTGCCTGCGGTCAACGGCGAAGTGCGCATCTGGACCAACAGCGAAGAGCACCAGCATGCGCTGCTTCAGGAAGTGATACGGGCCAATGCTGGTCTCCAGGATGAAACGGCTGCTCGTACGTTGGGGATCGTGCAGCTTACTTCGACCCCGAACGTCCACGATGTTGCGTGGATACCGCCTTTCTATACTCACGTCTATAGCGTCCTTTTGCGCATTGAAAATGAACCGATCGGCCTTCTCGCTATCGGACGTCGGCAGGATGAGCCTTTTAGTCCTGTGGATATCCAGCTTATCGAATCGCTGGCCCAGCACACTGCGCTGGCTGTGCGCAACGCCCATCTCTATCGTCTGGAACACGAGACCTCGGAGCAATGGCGTGAGCTGGAACGGATGAAGAGCGATTTTCTCTCCACCATCTCCCATGAACTCCGGCTCCCTCTCTCATCCATCAAGCTCTCTGTTGAGACACTGCTCACGCGAAGCATCACTGAGGGATATGCAGAGACCACGCCTGAGGTACGCCTTCTGCGGAACATTGAACGCAGCGCCGAGCGGCTGAGCACCTTCGTTCAGGAACTTCTGGACCTTGCACAGCTAGAGAGGGGGCAGTTTTCGCTCGCGCGCGAGGCCATTGATGTTCACCGGCTGGTCCAGGAGGCCGCCAGTGCTATTTACCCGCTAATTGAGGCCAAAGGGCAATCTCTAACTGTCGAAATTGCCGAGGGGCTTCCACCACTTACCGGTGACTATAAGCGGCTGGAACAGGTTCTGAACAACCTGCTGTCCAATGCGCATCAGTATACCCCAGCGGGCGGGCATATCATGCTCACGGTGGCACCTGAGCGGGGAGTTGAGGCGCAACTGGGTGGTCCAGCATTACTGTTCAGTGTACGCGATACCGGCCCAGGTATCTCTGCCGAAGAGCAGGCGTTTATCTTTGATCGTTTCCATCGCGGCACAGGCGGACGCCGCCGCTCCTCAGGAGCCGGGCTGGGTCTACATATCGCTCGTTCGCTAGTGGAGCTTCATGGCGGTCGCATCTGGGTGCAAAGTCAGCCCGGCCAGGGTAGCACCTTCTTTTTCCGCCTGCCCTGCTCCAATCCGGCAGATGTGCGGTCTGAGACCCAGGCTACGAGCCGTGCTTCTATGGGGAGCATCATACTATGAAGATTCTGATCGCCGATGACGATCCTGATCTGCTTGAAGCGCTCTCGCTGAGTCTCTCGCTCCAGTTACATGAGTGCACGCCTATTACTGCACGGAGCGGACTGGAAGCGCTCCGGCTCTTTGAGGCCGTCGGCGCGGATGCTGTGCTCCTCGATCTGGTGCTTCCCGACCTGGATGGATATGAGGTTTGCCGCCACATCCGCGAGCGCTCCGAAGTGCCTATTCTGATGCTCAGCGCGCGCGATCAGGAACTGGACAAGGTTCGCTGTCTGGAAATGGGTGCGGACGACTATATCACCAAGCCTTTTGGCCAGCTTGAGCTCATCGCGCGCATCAAGGCAGCGTTGCGTCGTCAGCGGCTGACGCAGGAGAGCGGTGGATCGATCTTCACCAATGGCGAGCTCACCATTGATTTTGCCACCCGCCAGGTTACGATGCGTGGCCAGGTCGTACGGCTCAGTCCTATCGAATACAACCTTCTGGCGCAACTTGCGCGCAACGCTGGCCAGGTGCTGACGCACCAGGCCCTGCTCACACGCGTGTGGGGCGAAGCGTACCACAACGAGGTGGACTATCTCAAGGTCCACATTCGCCGGCTGCGCGCCAAGCTGGAGGAAGATCCGAAGAACCCACGCTATCTCCTTACTGAACGTGGCGTTGGCTACCGCCTGGCAAGATATTAACCTTTGTTCACTTTTTGTATCCCAAACCTTAACCTATCTTCACGCCATCCGTCACTTATTTCCGCTAAAATGGTCCCTGATACTGGGGCATAGTCGCTCAGCGGTGAGTTATGCCTTATGCGAGATGGCAGCTGGCGTTGTCCCGTTTCTCGCTCGACCCATTTGGATGGAGGTGACCAATGCTTAGCCGCACCAGCGGTCTTGCAGGTTCGGTCGTGGCCAACAATAACAATAATGCCATCGCTGCCCAGGGCATGGATGCTCCTAATAGCGCAGCGCGCAACTTTCTGTACTCCGCGACCTTCTGGGTGGCTGTCACGGATACGCTTGGCCTGATTACATCGGCAGAATTTGTTGATCCCGATCTCTTTGGCGGCATTCCCTGGCTGACGTTTGGGCGCGTGCGCGCCATGCATGTCAATGGTGTCACCATGCTCTGGCTCTCCATGGGCTATGTGGGCGCCTTTTTCTATATCGTGCCTAAACTCTGTGGCCGCCCACTCTACAGCGAACGGCTGGGCAATATCACGATGTGGCTCTGGAACATTTTCGGGGTCATGCTCATCTTCACGCTCGGAGCGGGCTTAACGCAGGCGCGCGAGTATGCCGAAGCTATCTGGCCGCTCGACGTCTTCTTTGTTATTTTGCTTTCACTCGTCGCCTATAACATCTTCATGACGATCGCCACGCGGGTCGAGCCCAAGATGTATGTGAGTCTGTGGTATATCGTTGGCTCGCTCATCTGGTTCCCCAACGTCTACATGATCGGCAATGTAATGTGGAACCCGCCTTACGGCTCGCTGCGTGGCATTGATGACGCGGTCTGGAACTGGTTCTATGGGCATAACATTCTGGGTCTCTGGTTTACCACCGGTGGCGTGGCTATCTCCTACTACCTCATCCCGGTGATCACCAGAACGCCTATTTATAGCCATCTGCTCTCTATGGTTGGCTTCTGGACACTGGGCCTGTTCTATACCATGGTTGGCCAGCATCATCTGCTCCAGACACCCACGCCGGGCTGGCTCAAAACGGTTGCCACGCTTGGGAGCATTTCGCTCTTCGTGCCGGTGCTTACGTTCATCACCAACATCTTTATGACCATGCGTGCCAACTGGCAAAAGGTCTATGAAAGCGTGCCATTAAAATTTGTGGTAACCGGTGTGATCTTTTACCTGATCACTTGTATTCAGGGGCCATTCCAGGCTACCCAGACCTTCAACCGGCTCATCCACTTCACCCAGTGGATCATCGGCCACGCCCATCTGGCCTTGCTGGGTGCGTTTACTTTTATCCTGATGGGCGCTATCTACTACATTGTCCCGGTGACTCTGAAACGGCGCATCTACAGCGTTAAACTGGCTGAGGCCCAGTTCTGGTTGATGACGCTGGGCTTCCTAGGCTTCTTCATCAGCCTGCAAGTTGCCGGTCTGATCCAGGGCGCCTGCTGGATGACCACTGGGCACTCGGTCTACTGGTGTCTGACCGCGATTCGGCCCTACCTGATCGCTCGTTCCGTCTCTGGCGCGATGCTCGTCTCTGGCGGCTGGATTCAGCTCTACAATATCTATAAGACCGCCACGATGGGCGCCCCGGTGGCTGCCCTTGAGCCTGCCGCTGTCGAGGTTGGCGGCCTATAACCATATGGCACTCGAGCCATCGGCAATCCATCTGCCCTTATAATTGTCCATGACGACGAGTGCAGATGGATTGCTGATGGCTGACCACTGATAGCTCGCGAGGATAGAAAGGGGATCTCCCCTATGCGTATGACATTTGGAACGTTGGTGACTGGTGCGCTCATCGTCTTCTTCAGTGTCGTTTTTGTGGTTGTGGCAATGCCAGTGCTGGTCTTCCATCCGCAGCCATCTGATATTGCCGAACCGTATACGCCCCAGCAGCTTGCGGGCCGTAGCGTCTATATGGCCAATGGGTGCTTCTACTGCCATAGTCAGTATATTCGCCCGCAAGACTGGAACCAGCCTGGTGTAACTGATAGTGGTGGCCGCGTTGCGCAGGCCGGCGACTATGCCTATCAGCAAACGGTGATGCTCGGCCAGCATCGCAACGGTCCTGATCTTTCCCAAGAAGGCGGCATCCATCCGGATGACTGGCACTATGCGCATTTCTACAATCCGCGCTTCACCAGCCCCAAGTCCATTATGCCATCCTTTGCCTTTATGTTCGATGCTAATGGTAATCCCTCTCAGCAGATGCGCGATCTCGTTGCCTATATCCAGAGCCTTGGTGGTAAGCTTGCCGATCAGCGCTATCAGGAGCAGGTTGCCCAGAAACAGATCTTTCTCGACGCGCTCAAGCACGGCGGCATGTTTGGCGACGCGAACCAGAAGGCCCTGCTCGCCGTAGTGCCACAGAACTTCTGGACATTGCTTGATCCGGTTCCGCCTGACGAGCGCTCTCTGGTTCATGGCAAAACGATCTTCCTGACCAACTGCATTGGCTGCCACGGCGTTCGTGGCGATGGTGGTGGCCCTGCCGGTGAATTCTTGAACCCGTTCGCCTATGACTTTACCAACGCCAAGAACATGCAGAGCGGTCTGAGCACCAGCCCTGGTTCGCTCTATGAGCATATCCTGGTGGGCATCAAAGGCACGGCTATGATGCCGTTTGGCCAGGATCTGAGTGTCCAGGATATCTGGGATGTGGTCAACTTCCTGTACACGATTCCCAATGGTGGCCTGGAGAAAGATCCGCCGACTCCGGATATGTTCATCCAGTGGCAAGCTCCGCCGGAGCTACTCCAACTGCTGAAGTCGCAAAAGGTGATGGCTGCGCCCGGCTCAGATAGCTACTACGTACGGATGGACTTCGACAATAACCGGCGCAATCTGATAGCAGAACTGGAATTGGTGTAGACGAGGTATCCGGCCGGGAATGGAGGGAAAGACATGAGACAACCATTGCAGCGGTATGCACTCGCCATGCTTGCAGCTTTCAGCTTGCTGCTCATCGTGGCTACTCCGGCTCTGGCCGATGATCGACCTGATGGTGCCGAACTGGCATCAGCCGGGCCAATGATGGTGGTCATCTGCATTTTCTTTGTTATCGCTGCCCTTGGCATCTTATGGTCCTGGAACAATGGCGAACTGAAGGAGCCCGAAGAGGTCAAGTATGAGATGCTGGATATGTGCAGCGATGAGGAAGACTACTGGTCGACGCCTGAGGATGAAGAGGACGATGATGAGGATGGTGGCCTGGACAAACCGACCGGCGAGCCAAGTGCACCGGCCCCGCTGGGTGAGGACCAGCCAGTCACGGCAAGCCGCTGATCGGGCAATCCATAGAAAGCTGGCAGTATGAGCAAGAGGCACCATCGCAAGAATTCCTGGTTCCAGCGCAACATTAATCGGCGGCGAGAGCTCATCATGCTCTGGTTTGCGCTTATCAGCACGGCGATATTTATCGCTATCGGCATGGCGCTCGCTCTGCATCTGGAAGCGCTGCACCCAGGATGGTTCCAGGCTGGATATTGACCTGGAACACAACTATATTCGGAATAATTCCTAGTAGAGAGGAGTTTACTATGCCAGGAGCAGAAGGTCGCCCTGGATTTCCCTGGAATGGTCTGCCATGGCAATTCAACTTTGGGCTGCTCTTTGCCGAGCTGGCTCCATTTCTTATTATGATTGCCGTGATCGGACTTGGGGTGCTGGCAAACCGGCTGCGTTACAGTCAGCGGCGGCGCCCCCAGATCATTGAGGATTTTGCCGGTACGGTACAGGAAGCCAATGGGGCAGTGCCCTATTTCGTTATCGGTCTGTGGATCGTTATTGGCCTGATCATTCTTGGTTACACGATTAACAACGCTGTCTTTGGTGAGATGTACTAGTAGTTGCCTGGTTTCCTTGCTCAAGCGGTTGTGTGAAACATGCCTGGGAAGTGTTCTCCCCCAAATCTACCGATAGGGGGAGCGTTCCCTGCCCTTCCGTTCTCGTCACACACACGCTGAGGAGAAGATAGCCAAGACATGGCCAAAAGCAATCTGAGCTGGCTATGAGATGTCTACCATAAAAGGGGTGTGACAACATGGCAGAAGAGCACGAAGTACCAGTGGCAGAGATCGCCGAGGCAGAGGCGGAAGAGCTGGAAGCCTTCCCACGCGAAGAGCTGGGTGTTGTCACCTGGCATACCTGGTTCTGGATCTTCCTGATGGCCTTCTGGGTCATCGGCACTGGTCTGTTCCTTTACTTCATGATGGGCAACAACTATGTCACCATTCCTGGTGGCAACTGGCCACTCCGCTAAATGGAGGTCTCACATATGGGATTTGTGCGCACGGTTACCTACACCTTTGGTCCAGAAAAAATTGTGGACCTGCAAAAGGGTAGCGAGCTTTATCTACGGCTTGTCGCCGCGAATAAAGCGATTTGCCAGAATAGCCCTGGCCTGTTGGACACTGGCGTCTGGATCTCCCAGGAGGATGATGGCAATATCCGTGTACTGAGCTATTCTGAGTGGGATAGTATTGAAGACATGCAGGCGTTCGCTACAAATCCACTCACAGTGCGCCAGGAACGTATCATCAGCCAGGCTGCGACCGCTGCGCCACCGCAGGTGCATACCTATGAAATCCTGGGATAGGATACCGCCTGCGCGGAAAGGAAAACCAACCAATGGATGCCCCGGTCTGGAGTAACGATATTCTCTACCTGCGGGAAGCTATCGTTATCCTTATTATCACCATCCTGATCATTGCGATAACCTTCTCTATCAGCCGTAAGGAGGACCACCGGCGTGCCGGACGTCTAGCGGCAGGTGATACAAGGACTTGCTCGTCCGATCGTGCAGCGCCGGCTATGCGGGCACAGTCGGTGAACAGTCGCCATGCCGAGCCTCTGGCAGGCGATGGGGCCATAAATACCCTGCCGGGGGAAGACGTAAGACAGTTCACATCAGCAGGCACTGCTATTCAGCAAGGGAACGGTCATGTCAACAACACAAATTCCACCCGGTACACCTGATGGGGCCACTACCGGGATATCTCAGCCACGCAGCAGATGGCGTCGGCCCTGGTGGCAATACGCTTCGTTCGTGATCATGTTGCTACCAGCTCTGGGCATCGTTATCTACGTTGTCGGCTTTTTCCTGCTGCTACCCGGCCATGGCCTGAAGCCTGATCTGCCGGAAACGCGTATTATGACCCGTACCAGTTCAGGCATTCTGGAACCGATGGACAATGGAACATATATCCAGACGCGCGAGGGGAAACTCTATGCTCTTTACCCATACTCGCAGATCTCTCCAGAAGCGCCGCCCGATCTCGCCGTCTTTAGCCAGCAGGACATGCGCTATATTGTGATGCGCCAAAATGCCTTTGGCTACAGCAGTCAGTACCAGCTCTTCATCATAGGCAGCAATAATACGCTGTACCCGGTGCCGATAGATATGAAGCACATTCCTGTGCCCGGCGTCGCTTCAGTGACGATCACGCCGCACAGTCAGGTATGGGCACCTGGTACCTATGCCTTTAATATCCCTGGGGATGGTATGGACGATGAGGACTTCTGGTACTACTTCGCTATCAAATAGCATCGTGGCAAGGAGCAAATACTTATGAAGATTATCTTTCTCTCGTTTGAAACGCTCTATGCAGCGATCAATCTTGCTGCTGCCTACTGGCTGGTCAGTCTCTTTGTTACCGGGCAAGATGACTATGCGGCGATCATTGGTGCCCTGCTCTTCCTGATCATGGCCCTGCTGGCCCTGGGAGCTCTCACACGCGAGCTCCTGATACTAATCCGCCAGCGGTCAGCTATCAATCATCAGCAGCCGATGCGATAGCGCTCAGCGAGCAATACAGGGTTCAGACGCATCTCCCCAATGTGATACCTCATGACGCTAAGGAGATCATATCCATGTCAACCATCATACCTGGCCCACGTAACCAGTCAGTTCGCCAGGCCGGCACGACAGCGGTAGTCACACTTGCTCCCATCCACGAACGCTATTATGCCCGTTTCTTCGCCGCAGCGGTGATCGCGCTCTGCCTGGGCGGTCTACAGGGTATTATCCAGCGTCTGCCTGGCATCTCTGACTGGCTCTATGCTGCTGGTTATGGCGGCCACATGATTACTGACCTGGCGCAAACGCATATTATCATTGTCGGCGCTGGCACCATCACCCTGACCGCGCTCATCTATTATGTCCTGCCACGCATCCTTGGTCGTCCAATTTACAGCCCGGCGCTCACCATTATCTCATTCTGGTTCACCGTTATCGGCGTCTATGCCTTCTACTTTGTCCTCCTCACCCTGGGCATTATTGAAGGTGGGATGGTACGTGCAGGTATGGACTATTACCAGGCCCGCGCTCTGCTAGGTCCCTGGCACATGGCACCTGAAGGCATCGCCGCCAGTATCATGGGCATCGGCTACTGGACGTTCATTATCAACGTCTACCTGACTATACGCACTCCTAAGAGCTGGCAGGGACGCGAAGCCTGGATTGCCAAGTATATGCTGATGGGTGTTACCTCTCTGTTCATTGGCACTATTCAGGGTGTCTATCAGGTCATGCCATGGTCTCTTACCTGGCTGGCGAAGGCAGGCGAGGCAGGAGAGCAGATTGACCCTATCGCCCATGCCCATATCAATATGGTTGGCGGCGTCACGATCGCGCTGTTCGGCATGTGCTACTTTTTCATCCCGCGTATGACTGGTCGCCAGATCTTCAGTGTGCGACTCGCCAACATCTCCTTCTGGCTATTGACTATTGGTGTTCTGGGCTTCTGGCTCTCGCTTATCAGCCTGGGGCTGACCGAGGGAAACATCATCATTAACCAGCATGTCACCTATCAGCAGGCGATCAGCGAAGTTGGGCCTGTTCATACTATCCTGCGGGCCGGCTTTGCCTCGCTGATGGGCATTGGCTTCTGGAGCACTCTAGCCAATATCTTCCTGACCCTCTGTAATCGCCGCCGCGAGGCTGAAGCCTATGCACCCGGCGTCGAGCAGGAGCCCCAGCTCGCCAAGTTCATCTGGGCATCGTGTATCTGCCTGCTGATCGCTACCATTCAGGGTGTCATCCAGATCCTCCCCTTCGCTGTGAACTGGCTCGATAGGGTCGGCCTTGCCGGTGACCTGATCACCCCGCTAGCGCACGCGCAGCTCAACATCATTGGTAGCGTGGGCTTCTTCTTCATGGGCTTCACTTATTATCTGACCCCGCGTCTGATTCACCGGCCTATGTTTAGCCAGCGGCTGATAACCCTGAGCTTCAACGCCCTGGCTATAGGAATCACTGGCTTCTATCTCTCGCTCTTCTATCTGGGCTTTCGTGAGAGCTTCCTGGTGCTCAGCGGCCTCAGCTTCACTGCTGCGCGTGCCAAAGTTGGTCTGCTCGACCCTATCCTGCTAAGCGGCTTCAACGCCGTCATTTTCATCAGTTACACTGCTTATGCCTCCAACGTCCTGGCGACCATCGGTCGCTACGAGTTCCAGAACTATCTGGTCGAGCGATCGGGCATTTTCTTCGCGACCATCGACCGTATGACCAAGGTTTACCCACGGGCGATGAGTCGCAACCGACAACAACTGCATCGTCGGGCCCGGCGTACCTTTGTTGCCGAGGTTATTGGCGGCTGGCTGGGTCTTCTGGGTCTGGGTTGGTTCACCAGTGGCCGCCTTGCGCTGGGCGCGCTCCTGTGGATCATCTGGATGTCCATTTGGGTTCTGGTGCTGGGCTTTGGCTTTGCCACTCAGTCTACTCCCCACTTCACCTTTATCTTTTATAGTGCGCCATTCTACCTAGGTCTGCCTTTTATCTCTGCTTACCTTGCCTACATGACTTACAAGCATCGCGGCCTCAAGCATAAATAGGTCCCCGCATGCTTTTTCTTTTCGTGCCGTCTGTAGCAGCACAGGGAAGAGCCAAGACTGCTGGGCCCCTCTCTGGCATAGCTGAAGAGGGGCCCAGCAGTCTTGGCCGGGTGCGTCAGGGAGAGAACCTGGCAGGGGCAGTAGCTCCTGAACCCTACTGGTGGCAGCGGGAAGGAAGGGTCAGGGGACCTCTTGCATCTGGCCCCAAAATCTGCTATACTCACTTACGGAAATGATCTGCCCCCGTAGCTCAGTGGATAGAGCGCCGGCCTCCGGAGCCGGGTGCGCAGGTTCGACTCCTGTCGGGGGTACTAAAATAAGCTCGACGGCTCATGAGCCGTCGAGCTTTTGTGTGCAAAGAGAGAAACCTTTGCAGCAAGCGATCAGTCGCTTAGCAGGCTGCCTGTAGGAGCAGAAGGATCGCCAGAGAGCATCCAGGTTTTACGAGGAGTGCTCTGGCCCATGCAGGGCCGGGAGTATCCCGTTGCTGAACCAGGCAGCACTATCCCTGATAGCTCTATCTTGCTGGCGATGAGACAGGCATCTGGCTCTCTATCCAGCGCTGGAGCGCCTCACCACTTTCGAACGAGACGATCAAGGCATAGCGCGGTTCTGGACCCGGATGCCAGGCTGCATGCCACAGCCGTTCGGAATCAATAACCATTTGCCGGTTACGCGGCAAAGAGATCCGCGACTCCGTGGAGGGATCGTTTTTATCTTCGCGCAGAATCATGTACGAATTAGGGTTATCGGTCAGCTGGAGCCAGGCCCGTACTACCCACCCCTCACCATCGGGATTGAGCCGGTTGTTGTCATCAAGGTGCAGGTTGTGAATCGCCTCAGCCTCCGTATTGGGGTTGAGTTTAATGATGCGGACACGCCCAAAGTTAGCACCCACATTTTTTACCCACTGGACCAGTGTGGGGCATTTCTCGGCATTCTTGGTCCATACGCCATCCTTGTCCGGTTTGCCATGGTCCCAGAAGCCAGAGCACTCCATCTCACCAAGCGCCGAAGCGATCGGCGCAAAGTTGGTATCCCCACCACTCTTCCAGTCCATATATTCCAGGCTTTCCCATTCAGAGGGCGGAACTGGGGGACCATCATAGTCACGAAGAACGACAAAGCCCTTCTCAGCAAGGACATCGAGCTTCAGATGCATCAGGTCTTCTCCTTTTGTCTTGACAGTTTTTGCGGATCGCTCCTTGTTCGCCGGCGGCGCGAATTGCCGCCAGCACATGCCCGTATCATACAGCGTTCTGGCACGGCTGTCTAGCCAAAACCGATAGCTAGCTTCTGCCGGGGCCCATGAGAAACTCTATGGGGCAGCATGCCATTTCTCCCCGGCAGGATCGCCACCATATGCCGGCCGATATGGGTCCTATTAAAGATGACGATGCGAGAGCGGGAGTGGTATCACTGATGCTATAATGGCCATGTATCTATGTGGCGGAGGAGAGAAGATCTATGAAGTTCGCAACACGAGCGATCCATGCTGGCCAGGAGCCGGATCCAATAACGGGCGCGACTATTATGCCCATCTACCAGACCTCTACCTATACGCAGCAGGGGCTGGGAGAACATAAGGGCTACGAGTATTCCCGCACAGGCAACCCGACACGCACGGCGCTAGAGACATGCCTGGCATCGCTGGAGGGCAGCAAATTTGGGCTTGCCTTTGCCTCTGGGATGGCCGCAATCGCCGCCGTGCTCAGTCTCCTTGCGGCAGGCGATCATGTTGTTGCCTGTGATGATCTGTATGGTGGGACCTACCGCATCTTTGAGCAGGTTTTGCATCGCGTCCAGCTTAACTTCACCTATGTCCCGGCGAGCGATACTTCGGCCTATGAGCAGGCTATCCAGCCAAACACGCGCATGATCTGGATCGAGTCTCCGACGAACCCTTTACTGGATCTGGTGGATATCGCCGCCGTCGCGGCTATTGCACACCGTTATGGGCTGCTGCTGGTGGTAGATAATACTTTTGCCAGCCCATATCTTCAGCAGCCACTGGCATTGGGAGCGGACATTGTGGTTCATAGCACGACCAAATATATTAATGGCCACAGCGATATCATCGGTGGCGCGGTGATTTGCGCGCAGCGTGACGTGTATGAACAGATCCAGTTCTATCAGAATGCAGCAGGCGGCGTGCCATCGCCGTTTGATGCATGGCTTACACTGCGTGGTGTTAAGACGCTGGCAGTACGCATGCGCCAGCATGAAGAGAATGCTCTGGCCATCGCACGGTTCTTACAAGAGCATCCTCGTGTCCGTACTGTTTATTATCCCGGGCTGGAGAGCCATCGAGGCTATGCGTTGGCGCGGCGACAGATGCGGGGCTTTGGTGGCATGGTATCATTTGACCTGCACGGCTCAGTGACAGATGTGGCAACATTTTTCCGCCGCTTACGCATATTTGCGCTGGCCGAAAGCCTGGGTGGGGTAGAGTCGCTGGCCTGCCATCCAGCGACAATGACACATGCCTCTATCCCGGCAGAGGAACGCGAGCGGCGGGGTGTGACGGAGACACTCATACGACTCTCGGTCGGCATCGAGGATGTCGAAGATCTGATCGCCGATCTGGATCAGGCACTGCGCGGATAGAGACCAGGGCTGGTGATCTCCTATTTTCCGGTAAAGCGGATGAGCAGCACGCTCAGTTCGTAGAGAATAGTCAGGGAGATCCCGATAATAACCGGGCTATACGGGTCGGCACCGGGCGTGATGAAGCCAGAGATCAGCCAGAGGATCACCAGGGCAAAAGGCCGCTTTTTGCGCAAGGTTTGTGAAGAAAGGACCCCTATCTGCGAAAGGAAAGTGAGCACCAGTGGTAGCTCAAAGGTGATGCCAAAGGCCACCAGGAAGAAGGCGACGAAACTGAAGTAATTATCCGCCGTCACCAACTCCAGGAAGTTTGCCTTGCCGAAGTCAATGAGCCAGTTGACTGGATAGCGTAGCACCAGGAATCCGACGGCGATGCCGGCGATGAAGAGCACCAGGCCAATCAAGACAAAAGGACCGGCATAGTGCCGCTCGCGTCGTGTGAGCCCTGGCGCGATAAATGCCCATAACTCATAGAGGATAACTGGCGACGCGACGATGATCCCGACGGCAATAGATACCTTGAGATAGACAGTGAAAGCTTCAGCTACGCCGGTTACGGCCAGTTTAGGAGAGCCGCCCGCATGGGAGAGTGCCTCCGCATCGGCGGGCAAAGGCGTTAGCAGGAACTGGAGGATCTGCTGGCGGAAGATAAAGGCAATGATGCTGCCAACCACGACAGCGAGCGCCGCAATCATCAGGCGATGCCGCAGCTCCTCCAGATGCTCGACCAGCGTCATGGTCGCACCATCGTCTTCTGGCTCATCGGCGGAGATGGTTTGGGGAGGCGTCGCTCTGGGCCATTTTATTTTGCTGGCCATACTGTTGCTCCTGCACGCAAACGAGTCAATGCCCTTCTGCTGCCGTTCCGCAGTCCATAGCAGCCACCGGCTATGAGCGGGCAAGAGGGATAAAAGCAGAGCTTACTCAGTGGCCGGGGCATCGGGGGTCTCGGCAGCAGACTCTTGCTTGGCCATCACCGGTTGCGGAGAAGATACGGATGGCTGGGAAGTTGGAAGAGGAGGTGGGGTAGCCGGCTCAGCAAGCTGATCTGTCACTTCGCTCGTCGCCTTGCGGAACTCTCGCAAGCCTTTGCCGATGGCCGAACCGATCTCTGGCAGCCGCTTGGGTCCAAAGATAATCAACGCGATAATTAGCACAAAGATTAATTCTGTTGGATGGAAGCCAAACATGGCGCTTGCCTCACTTTCTCATGAGCAACTCGCATACATGTCTTGTGCAGAGGCCGCTACAGCGTACATCCCACATATTCACCATACACCCCATTATACGCTGTGGATTCTCCTTACGTCTACCAGCGTTACGGTCATTCAGCAGCGTCAAGAGATTCTCTGTTCGTCTCGCACAGGAAAGCCACACCGCGCCTCCGGCCGAGCGGTAGCGAGCCACCGGCGAGTTGACAACATGAGTGCCACCTAGATCTCGCGCCAAAGATGGTTCCAGGCCCAAGAGCGAGAGCGCAGCCAGTATGCCTGGCTACGCTCTCGTTACCCCCACAGCATTGCCCACACCGTGCGGACGCTAATGGAGATGTTCTTCGATATATTCGTGCGCTTCGCCAACGGTTGTAATTTTCTCAGCATCCTCATCTGAGATCTGAAGTTTGAACTCCTCTTCGAGCGACATGATCAGCTCGACCAGGTCCAAAGAATCGGCATTCAGATCTTCGACGAAAGACGCGCTAGGTACCACTTCGCTCTCATCGACGCCAAGCTGATCGACGATAATCTTTTTGAGTCGCTCAAAAGTTGTGTTGGCAGCCATCATCTCACCTCGCTTTCCGCACCGGAAGTGGGCAAGCCCTGCACCCGGTTGAATATGGTTCCGAGCACGCCATTAACAAAGCGGCTGGAAGTGTCGCTACCGAACATCTTCGCCAGTTCCACCGCTTCATTAATGGCAGCCTTCGCTGGTACGGTATTATTGTACAGAATCTCATAGATTGCAAGCCTCAGGATATTCTTGTCTATCCTGGCCATCTGCTGCAAGGGCCATTCCTGAGCCACAGCCTGTATTTGGTTGTCTATCTCGGGCAGGTGACTTAACACACCACTGACCAGCTCACGAGCGAATTCTACCACTCGTGGTTGGAGATGGCGCTCTGCCGCATGGCGCTCGATCACGGCCAGCGGGTCGTGCCGAGCGACATCGAATTCATACAGTGTTTGCAATGCAACCACGCGGCCCTGCCGGCGCAAACCAGTTACTGGCATTGTGCTGCCTCCTTATGCGCGCCTTTTCCACAGGGACAAAGAGCCGGGTGATGATGCGCGCCCATACGTGGGATTATTGCACCGGTTCAGGCAACGTCTTGAATATAGACATTGATCTGCGCCACCTGCATGCCGAGCATGTGCTCGATGGCAGTTATTACTGCCTCCTGAATTGCCGTTCCAATGCGTGCCATGTTGACACCTGGCTCCAGGACAACATGGACATCAGCGGAGACCGTGGCATCTTTGACCGTTACAGCAATACCACGATCAGGCCATTGCTTGCGGCTGACCAGCCGATTCCAGAAGCCGTCAGCACGAGCCATACGCGCCACACCAGGAACGTGGAGAGTGGCCTGCTCAATAATGGTCACCAGCACATCTCTGGCCACTCGCACGACACCCAGTTCTTCCATTACCATATATGTTGCTCCTCCCTTTGCTTATGTTACCAGACCACCATCCACAGTCAAGACCTGGCCAGTAATATAGGCAGCATGGGGGGAGCAGAGGAAAGCCACGGCGGCCGCAACTTCTTCGGGAGCGCCAAAACGTCCCATAGGGATGCGCTCAAGAGCAGCACGTTGCAATTCCGCAGGCAAGACGGCTGTCATGTCAGTCATGATAAAACCAGGGGCTACCGCATTCACAGTGATACCACGCGACGCGACCTCGCGAGCGGCGCTCTTCGTCAGGGCGATCAAACCAGCTTTCGCAGCGGCATAGTTCGCCTGGCCAGCGTTGCCGGTGATGCCAGCGACGGAGGCAATGCTCACGATACGGCCCCAGCGGTTGCGCAGCATAGGACGGAGGGCCGCTTTCGTACAGAGATAGGCAGACTTCAAATTGGTTGTCAGGACGGCATCCCAATCAGCCTCAGGAATGCGCGGCAACAGATTATCGCGAGTGATCCCGGCGTTGTTGATCAAGATATCCAGGCTCTTAAAGGTGCCTATTGTTGTTTTGATAAGGCGCTCGACATCCTCAGCCATACTGACATCAGCCTGGCAAACAATGGCCTCACCCCCATTTGCGATAATCGTCGCACAGAGCTCCTGGGCAAGCTGCTCACTGCCGCGATAGTTAATAACAACACGGGCACCGAGGCGAGCAAGTTCCAGCGTAATTGCCCGGCCAATACCTCGGGCACCACCGGTAATCAGCGCCGTTCTTCCGGTGAGGATCCCAGCACCCTCTCTCTGCTCCGTCATTAAATCCCTACCCTCTTCACCATTCTTGCCAACAGTCGACCGTGTGAATGTGCGAGCAAACGGCTAATACTGCCATTCGGCAGCCCGGCTCTGGTGGCAGGATGCCCGGCACTACAGGCGGCTCGTGCCTGCGCAGCCGGGTCAGGATCACGTGGCGCTCAGGCGAGCTGCCACGGCTTCAACTTCAGCCAGCGAGCCAGCATTGAGCACGGTTGCCTGTGGGACGATACGCTTGACCATTCCTGCAAGAACCTGTCCCGGGCCAATCTCGACAAAGGTATTCATGCCCTGTTCGGCGAGATACCTGATAGTACGCACCCATTGCACGGGGGCAGTAATCTGCTCAGCGAGTTCTACCTGCAAATCTGCTGCGGTCAACAGCGGCGCTGCCGTTTTATTGGCAATAATAGGGATGCCAGGATCACGGAGCCCGGCACTGGCGATAGCCGCTGCCAACGGCTGCGCCGCTGGTGCCATTACCGGTGAGTGGAAGGCTCCACTGACTGCCAGCGGCATCACACGGCGGGCACCGTGTGCGCGCGCGCTGGCTATCGCTGCAGCGAGGGCCTGCTGTTCGCCGGAGATGACGATCTGGCCAGGTGCATTAATATTGGCTACCGTTACACATCCAGCTCCAGGATGAGCCAGAGCTGCTGGTGCCAAACGCGCACGTGTGTGCGCGGTAGCCTCTTCGCAGATGGCAGCGACCGTCACCTCATCGAGCCCAAGAATTGCCGCCATACCGCCAGGACAGACCTGCCCTTCATGGTGCATCAAACGGCCACGTTCACGCACCAGCCGTAGACCAGCCTCCAGATCTAACGCACCGGCAGCAATGGCTGCGGTGAACTCACCTACGCTATGGCCGGCAACAAACGCCGGGCGCAGCGGCTCCATCCAGGCCAGAGAGGAGGCTCCAGCGCGTTCTTGGAGAGCAGCCAGCAATGCCAGGCTCACCGCGACGATGGCTGGCTGCGCGTTGATCGTTTCTTTCAAGGTTTCCTCAGGTCCCTGGGCGATCAGCCGAGCAAGGTCACACTGGAGCGCAGCATTAGCGCGCTGGAGCACCTCCTGTGCTGCCGGTGATGCCAGTAACACATCCTGGCCCATGCCAACGGCCTGGCTTCCCTGGCCTGGAAAAAGAAAAACAAGATCGCTGGCCATCCCCTCTGCCCCCCGATATATCCATTACTCAGTGGCACGCTTCTCTTTAATCTTTAGCACCTGGCGTCCACGGTACGTGCCACAGAAGGGGCAGGCATGATGGGAGAGCCGTGGCTGCCGGCACTGAGGGCAAGGAACGAGCTGCGGGATGGGAATATGATGATGACGACGCCGGTTCCCCTGGCGAGACTTGGAAACTTTCTGTTTTGGTAAAGCACCCACACTGAATCTCCTTAGATATATTCTGGTCGGTGTATATCGTGCTGGCAAACCTATTGTATCATGGTATTGCCAGCAAAGAGCTGGCAACTGCTTTCTGGCTTAAAGCTTGCCATTCATCAGGCCATCACCTGATGTCTGAAGTAGCTCCTGGAGCACGCTCCAGCGCTCATCAACAACAGGCTTGCACGAACAAGGTCCTTCGTTCAGATCCTTGCCACACTGAGGGCAAAGACCCGGGCAATCCTCTCGACACCTGGCACTCATAGGCAGCGTCAGCAAGAGATTCTGCCGCACGGCTTCCGACAGATCGAGGTGATGGTACTGATCGATGGGGAAAATCATCGCATCATCTTCGATAGGAGGCAGCGGCAAGCCGGTTACTATGTCAATAGTAGGATGGAACTGCTCTTCCAGCATAAAGCTCAGATGATACACGAACGAGCGCAGACAGCGCGCGCACTGAAGATGCACCGCTGCCTCGATCTGCCCATCAACCAGGATACCCTGATTCATACGACGCAAACGTACGCGGCCGGTAACCGGTCCGGCAAGGCTGACGTCATCTGTGCCAAGATCCAGGTTGCCAGATTCAAGATATTCTATACGAGAAGTCCCTACAGGGGACTTCATCAGTTGCGCCACATTAAAGATCATATCCATTTGCGATGCAACCGCCACATGCCCTGCAAACAGCATGGGGATAGAAGCATCGCACCTCCTTCCTGCTTGAAGCTCGTTTCCAGGGCATATGCAAAGAAACCTTCCTGGAAATGTAAGGGGATTGTGCTTTGCATCCTATCAGCCCAGCGGTACATTCACACGGTAGCATATCTACCGTCATCTGTCAACCTTTTTGACCGGATGGTTACCAGCGTGGGCGCTCACGGCGGCCAGATGATCGCTGCTGTTCGTTTGTACGTGCAGTCAATTCCTCGATGTCCGCATAGTCCTCATCTGTCAAAGGGGGCATAGGGGCTGGTCGCGTTTCGACGTGGCGCTCCTCCGCCGCCGCTTCTTTCTCCACCAGAGCGCCCTGACTGAGCGTCTCAATACCCTTGCGGATACTCAGGATGGTGTTGCTGATTTGCGTCTCGATCGCTGAAAGATGTTCTTCAAGGTTGCGGAGCGTCTCGGAGACAAAGGAGTCGGCACCCTGTTGAATTTGTGCCGCCTTCTCCTCAGTTTCGCGTATGATCCTGGCGGCCTGTTGCTCTGCCTTCTGGACCAGCTGGTCACGGTTGACCAGACGTTCTGCTTCCTCACGGGCAGCAGCAATAATGCGGGTAGCTTCTTCGCGGGCCTGAGCAAGGATCCGCTCCTTTTCCTGATTGACGCGTCGCGCCTGCTTGATCTCGTCAGGAACGGAGAGCCGCATCTCATCAATGATATTGAGCACCTCTTGCTCCTTGATGAGCACGCGGTTGGTGAGCGGCATACGCTGGCTGCCTGTAATGAGGTTTTCCAGGCGGTCTACAAGGTATAATATATCCATTGCCGGTCCTGCCTTTCAACTAGTGCGCGTCCAAGCAAGTACCATCTTACTGGTCAAACTTTGCTCGCAATGCTCGTGCCACAGGAGCGGGCACCATATCCTCAATTGGAGCTCCGAGACGGGCGACTTCCTTGAGCAAGCTAGAGCTGACAAAGAGATACTGCAAATCGGTGATCATACAGAGCACCTCAATCTCAGGCGCCAGCTTCCGATACATCAGCGCTTGCTGGAACTCCACCTCGAAATCAGTCGTAGCGCGTAGACCCCGCACAATGGACTGGCCACCAACAGAACGGACATAGTCCACGGTCAGGCCACTATATCTATCCACCTCGATATTGGTGATATGGCGTTCGGCAATAACTTCCTGCCATAAAGCGACCCGTTCATCAGTAGTAAAGAGCAGGTTCTTTGCGGGTGTTTCATAAACCGCGACGATCAGCAGGTCCATCAGGGACGCGGCACGCACGGCAATATCCACATGCCCATTCGTGACAGGATCAAAGCTTCCCGGATAGACGGCAATGCGCTTTCTATATTGCTCAGTCACACGCTCATCCTTCAGTCAATACAGTTCAGAATCCGCTTGCTCTTCAGTGGCGGTTTCCTCTGCGTTGTATGCTACCACTACGGAAAAGGGATTGCAACACCGCCGTTCAGGCTTCTGCCAAGGAAACGGCGGCGGACAAGAACCCTATATTCCCTGGCCAGGGCGAGAGGCCCCATCCGATCGTCTTGCTGCCCACGAGGTCTTGAGCAGGCAAGCAAGAGAACTGGCACAAGCCCTATCTGCAAGGCACCTTGATGTTAATGACCGACAAAGTGCTCCCAGAATTTCGCTACCTGCGCCCGCAGCGGGGCATGCTCTGGGCGGTGCAGGTGCGGGTCCTGTTGCCAGAGCCATTGTGCCTGATCACGTGCAGCTTGCAGAAGCGGCATATCTGCCAGGCGTGCCACACGGAGCTCCGGCAGCCCACTTTGCCGTGTGCCAAAAAAATCGCCCGGTCCACGCAGCCGCAGGTCGGCCTCAGCCAGTGCAAAGCCATCTTCCGTCTCCTCAAGGATAGCCAGCCGCTCTCGCGCTGTAGCACTGGCCTCCTCCGTGAGGAGATAGCAGTATGACTGGTGCGAGCCCCGGCCAACACGCCCCCGGAACTGGTGTAATTGCGACAGGCCAAAACGATCGGCGTCTTCGATGACCATGACTGTAGCATTGGGCACATCAATGCCAACTTCGACGACAGCAGTAGCCACCAGGACGTCCAGTGCGCCATCGCGAAACTGGCGCATAATAGCTTCTTTCTCCGCCGGCTTCAGGCCGCCATGGAGCAGACCCAATCGGAGATGGGGAAAGACCTCCTGGCGCAACCGATCATACTCAACGGTTGCTGCCTTAGCCTCCAGCACCTCGGACTCCCCAATGAGCGGGCAGATCACGAAGGCCTGTCGCCCTTTCGCAACCTCCTCAGCTACCAGATCATATGCCTCCTGACGGCGCGGACCGGCACGCCACCTGGTAATGATGCGTTGCCGTCCGGCAGGCAGCTCATCAATGATCGAGACATCCAGATCCCCATACAAGGTCAGCGCCAGTGTTCGCGGAATGGGGGTTGCGCTCATCACCAGCATGTGCGGGTGATAGCCCTTCCGGCGCAAGGCATCGCGTTGTGCGACGCCAAAGCGATGCTGCTCATCGACAATGACCAGGCCCAACCGCTGGAAGGCCACCTCATCCTGAATGAGTGCATGCGTACCAACCGCAACCAGCGCCGTGCCAGTTTCGACGGCGCGGCGTGCCTGCTGCTTCTGTGTCGCGCGCAGGCTACCGGTGAGGAGCACCGTCTGGATACCAAATGGCTCTAACAGATGGCCGATTGTGCGCGCATGCTGCTCCGCCAGGATTTCGGTCGGCGCCATTAACACGCCCTGGTAGCCATGCGCAGCTACGGTGAGCAGCGCCGCAGCAGCAACAACCGTCTTGCCCGAGCCGACATCTCCCTGCAATAAGCGACACATGGGCTGCGGGCGAGCCAGATCGTGCAGGATTTCTTTGATAACCCGGCGCTGAGCTCCGGTAAAGCGAAACGGCAACGTTGCTTCAAACGGTTGATGTGATACCGGCCATAAGCGGGCATGCAGATGGTCTGGCAGCGCAGACTGCACAGGCTCATCCGCAAAAATGAGGCCAGAACTGACCGGAAAAGCCTTTTCCGCCGGATAAGATTGCCAGTCTTCGCGGCGGGCACGCATGCCAAGCTGGATGAGAAAGAGCTCGTCAAAGGCCAGGCGGCGGCGGGCACGCTCGAGCATTTGCTCGTTGTCGGGATAGTGATACTGGGCAACGGCTTCAGGCAATGGCAGCAAATCGGCGCGCGAGCGCACGGAGATGGGCAGATAGTCAGCAAGGAGTGAGGCACAGCGGTCAACAGCCCATTTAGTGTAGCGACGTAGCGCCTTATCGCTGAGGCCTTCGGTGAGTGGATATACCGGTACAATGCGGCCGGTGTTAATCAGATCACCCTGCTCTGGCAGTTCGTAACTGCGCACGCTAAACTCGACCTTATTGCCGTAGCGCTGCTTCACGCCGGTCAGCACGATCCAACTTCCTCTGGTGAGCTGTTTCGCGAGGTAGGGCTGATTAAACCAGACGGCGCGGATCTGCCCGGTTTGATCAGAGACCCTGGCCACCGTGCGCACACGTCCGCTGCTGGCGCGCACATTCCCGACCTCCCAGATCATTCCCATGATCGTGACAACCGTGTTAAGAGGGATACTGCCAATCTTTTCCAGCTTGCTATAATCGCGATGTGTGCGCGGAAAGAAGAGCAACAGGTCGCGCAGGGTGTGGAGTCCCAGGCGCGCTAGCCGTGCCGCCTGAGTAGAGCCGACACCGGGAATGATGGTAACCGGAGCATCGAGGAGCGACTCGTCGCGGGGCAGTGCTTGAGAGGAGATAGTCTTGCGCGCGCTATCGGAAGACCTGGTCTCTCCGGCCACTTTGGGAGCAGAAGAGGCAGCCATGAGGCCACTGGCACGCTCATTTGCATTACCATTGCTTGTGGTGGCCGCTATTGAGCCTCCCTCTTCAGCCGGTAGGGCAACCGGTCCTGGCCTGGAAGCAGCGGCGCTCAGGTCCGGTGGCGGCGTAGCCAGTGGCCAGGGATCAGGGGCAATAGCGCGCTGTTGCCCCCCTGCGGTGTTACAAGTGCTGGCCGGCTGTGGATGCGCCGGTGCCCGTGCTTCATGATTGCCGGCTGGCCGATAGGGCTCCTTTTTCTTGCTGGCCGGTGCCGGGCGTTCAGTAGCCAGCGTTTCCAGAGCAGCAAGGCCAGCGCGCACCCGCGCGGCCCGCTGCATCGGGTCCAGATCATGGTAGCCGGCAAAGAGGCGGGACAGCCTTTGCAGGCGCAGAGAGTCAAACGGAGCTTCTTCACTGGCTATATCATGCGACCAGCGCGTAATAAACGCCTCTAATCCGCCCGGTTTCACAGCCTGATCGGTATAGCCGATACGCTGCTCATGAAGGAGGATCTTGCGCGCGCGCGCAATAGCCGGGTGCATCGCGTCAGATGTCCTCCCTTATGCAAGATGTGTATCCCTTATCAATAACGGACGAGAGCGTCAGATCTGCATTACGCACGGCAGTGGCGCCCATTCGCTGCCCGACCATGTAGCTACTACGGCAGCGTAGCAGATGGTCTATTGCCGATTATTTGCCGTTGATGCAACAGGGGCTGGTGCCGTGAAATGGATCTCGAGCGCCTTGTTGACGAAGCGCGCCACAGTGGCATTCATGCCGGCCAGGACGGCTGGAAGAGTGATGTCACGTTTGAAGTTGCCGATCTCAATGATCATCTCATCGCCTTTTTTGGTCATGATCACCTTATCAAGCTCGACATGGGGCAGCGGCAGCCGCAGGATGTATTCATCGCCATTTTTGATCACCTCCTGGACGGGGCCACGGTAGAATACCTGTGTTGGATCGGTATCCCCAAATACCGCCTGTGCAAGCTGCGCCAGCTGGTCGATTCCGACGACCTCATGTGCATAGTACGGTCCTTCGAAGATCGGCAAGGGTGCAAACGTGGCATAGATCTGCTGACGGTAGCGCTCCTGCATCGCCCAGAGGTTGCGTGTGAACTCATCGTGGAAGTCTTGCCAGGACAGTACACGGTTGCAGATGACCGCGTCTATTGGATAGCCGAAGAGAGCAAGATACGTTTCAGCGCGCAGCGCTTCCTTAATGACCATCTTTTCGGGGTTCACGACAGGCCGATAGGAACTCACATTATTATCGGTCAGCACCTCACGCAGAACCTTGACACGCTCGCTGAGGGCCTTTGCCGTCTCCAGGATGTCCTTGTTAGGGATAAGCGTTTTCAGCAGGGGCCTGGCCAGATTCAGCGCGCCGGTCTGCCAGATACTGGCGCGTCCTACGTACCATTGGAATGTATCTGGCATACTTAGAAGGCGCACCGTTTCGCCTGTCGGCGCAGCATCAATAACGACGATTTCGAAGTTGCCATCACGCGCCTGGCGGTAGATATTCAGCAGGCTGACAATTTCATCCATACCGGGGATCAGGGCCATCTCCTCGGCGACGACCTCATCCATCCCCTTCTTTTTGAGCAGCACACTCAGATAGTCCTGGAGCCGACTCCAGTTCTGGCGCACTTCGTCCAGAACGTTGATCTCCTGTGCCCAGAGCTGATCAGCGATCTGCGAAGGCTCAGAGCCTAGCGGAGTATTCAATGAGTCTGCGAGGCTATGAGCCAGATCCGTACTGACAACTAGTGTGCGTTTACCAAGGGCTGCGGCGCGCACGGCCGTAGCCGCAGCGATAGTGGTTTTTCCCACTCCACCTTTGCCAAGATAGAGAATAATGCGCATGCAGGTGTATTTCCTTTCGTGCCGCCGAGAGACGATAATGCTTCCGTTGTATCACATTCCCATCTCTATTACGAGCAGCCCGCCATGAAGGTTATGGCTGCACTCATCCAGCAAACGGTGTCCCGTGTAGTCTTTTATAGCGGCTTTATTGCTGCCATGAAACGTAATCCTTCTTGAATCCATCAGCCCATCTGCGACATAGTCTATAACACAAAGCGATATCATGTGGTGTAAAGGAGGGCTTGCATGGCATTGTGGCAGAGCAGTCCAGTTGCCTCTGCATATGAGTATTGCCGGCGGATCGCGCAGACGAGCAAGACATTTTATTGGGGCTCGCTCTTCGTACCACCGCCACGCCGGCGGGCACTGTGGGCAGTCTATGCGTTTTGCCGTACGGTAGATGACATTGCTGACCATGAGGGAGAGCAGTCCCGGGCCTATGCAGCGTTGGACCACTGGCGTCAGGCACTGTTACGCGTGTATCAGGGGCAGAGCTTTCCTCTGGAGGGAGGGCCAGGGAAAGAAGGTCCTATCATGAGCGCCTGGGAAGACGCGCTCCATTCCTACGCTATCCCCTTGCAACCGGCGCTCCATTTGCTCGATGGGGTAGAGAGCGACCTGCGCCGTACGCGCTATGCGACCTTTCAAGAACTCTATGAGTATAGCTATCGCGTCGCCGGCACGGTTGGCCTGCTCACGCTGCCCATTTTGGGCTACCAGGATGAGCGTGCACGCGCAGCCGCCGTGGCGCTGGGCATTGCCATGCAACTGACCAACATTCTCCGCGATATCGGTGAGGATGCCCGGCGCGGGCGCATCTATCTGCCGCAGGAGGATCTGGATCGCTTTGGCTATCGCGAGGTAGAACTCCTGGCCGGCGTCATAAACCAAGCCTTTCTGAGCCTGCTCGAATTTCAGATTGATCGGGCGCATCACTACTACCGGCTTGCCCGACCAGGGATCAACTGGCTTGATGCCGATAGCCGTCTGGCCGTCATGTTGAGCTATGAACTTTACCGACGTATCTTAGACCGTATTCGCCGCAATCGCTACGATGTCTTCAGCAAACGTGCCTTCGTGCCGACGCAGGAGAAGATCCTGGCTGTACCGCGCTACTGGCTCGAGGTGCGGCGAGACGCTATCAGGCGCTAGGCGGTTCCTCAGCCCGTACTGGCTTGCTGGCGAAGAGGGAGCATGAGCAAAATACCATGCTCCCCGATCACTACGGCAAGACGACGGTGTCACCGTGCCAATCTCTCATACCACAATATTGATGAGTTTATCTGGCACGTACACCACCTTCCGCACCGCTTTCCCACCGATATATGTCTGCACCCGTGGCGAAGCCAGCGCCAGGCGTTGTACCTCTTCTTCGGTGACGCCGGCTACAACCTCCAGCTTATCGCGGACCCGGCCATTAACCTGCACGACCACCGTAATGACCGCCTCCTGTGTCATCGCCTCGTTGTAAGATGGCCAGTCCTGGGCATGGATGCTATCCTTATGGCCGATCTGGTGCCACAGCTCTTCAGTGATATGCGGTGCCAGGGGAGCCAGTAGAACCAGTAATGTCTCCAGAGCACGGCGGAAGGCCGCCGTATGGACAGCGTCCGTTTCACGCGCCTTGATCAGCGTATTGGTGTACTCCATCAGGCCGGCCAGGGCTGTATTGAAGCGCATCTGCTGCATGTCTTCAGTGATGCGCTTGATCGCCTTGTGTCGTGCGCGCTCTACTGTGTCACCGGCCGGGCGCTCCTTGTGGCTGGTCTGGTCAAAGGTTTCTGTGACCAGTGTCCAGACACGATTCAGGAAGCGCCAGACACCCTCAATGTTGCTCTGCTGGAACGAGCCGCCCTGATCGAACGGGCCCATGAACATCAGGTAACACCGCACGGCATCGGCACCATAGGTGTTAACCACCTCGTCCGGTGCCACAACGTTGCCGCGTGACTTCGACATCTTCTGGCCGTCGGGGCCCAGTACAGTGCCCTGATGATACAGCCGGATAAACGGCTCATCGAAGTGCAGCAGGCCCATATCGCGCAGAGCCTTGACAAAGAAGCGCGCGTACAGCAGATGCATGGTCGCGTGCTCGGCGCCACCGGTATACTGGTCCACAGGCATCCAGCGTGCCACCGCCTCTGGCGACCAGGCCTGCTGAGTGTTGTGCGGGTCGGTATAGCGCAGGAAGTACCAGGATGAGCAGATAAATGTGTCCATCGTGTCCGTCTCGCGCGTTGCCGGCCCGCCACATGCGGGGCAGGTCGTATGCAAGAACTCGGGAACATAGCGCAGGGGCGATTCGCCGGTCGGCTTGAACTGCACGTTATCGGGCAGCAGCACGGGCAGTTGTTCTTCTGGCACAGGCACAATGCCATCAACTGGGCAATAGATGATGGGAATCGGCGCGCCCCAGTAACGCTGGCGGCTGATCAGCCAGTCGCGCAGCCGATAGCTCACCGTTCGCCGCCCGATGCCATGTTCCTCGACGAAGGCGCCCACCCGTGCCTTACCCTCCTCCGAGGGTGTGCCGTTGAATATGCCAGAGTTGACCATAATACCCGGATCGACGTACGCTGCCGTCCAGGTCGAGGGATCTGCAGGTTCTGTCTGACCCACTGGGCGGATCACTTCGCGGATCGCCAGCCCAAACCTGCGGGCGAACTCAAAGTCGCGCTGGTCATGCGCAGGCACTCCCATAACTGCACCGGTACCGTAGCCCATCAGCACATAGTCAGCGACCCAGACGGGCACGCGCTCGCCACTCACCGGATTGGTGACGTAGGCGCCGGTAAAGACGCCGGTTTTATCTTTCTCCGTGCTCAGGCGCTCGATCTCCGTCTCATAGCGCGCCGCCAGCACATATGCATCCACCGCAGCGCGCTGCGCTGGCGTGGTGATGCGTTCGACCAGGGGATGCTCAGGCGCCAGCACAAAGAAGGTGACGCCAAAGATCGTGTCCGGTCGCGTGGTGAAGACGGGAATCTTGATGGTCTCGCCATCCACTTCAGTGGTAAAATCGATCTCAACGCCCTCACTGCGGCCAATCCAGTTGCGCTGCATGGTGATCGTCTTCTCGGGCCAGTCCAGGCCATCGAAGTTCAGCAGCTCATCAGCATAGGCGGTGATCTTCAGCAGCCACTGCTCGATCTCCTTGCGAATCACCAGCGTACCGCAGCGTTCGCAGCGGCCATCCACCACCTGCTCATTGGCCAGCGTCGTACTGCAGGTGGGGCACCAGTTGGCAGGCGCTTTGGTGCGATAGGCCAGCCCGGCCTTGTAGAATTGCAGGAACAGCCATTCTGTCCACTTGTAATAATCTGGCAGGCAGGTGATCACCTCGCGGTCCCAATCCCAGATAGCCCCCATGCGGCGCAGTTGCTGGCGCATACGGGCAATGTTAGCCAGCGTCCACTCACGCGGCTGGATATTGCGCTCAATGGCCGCGTTTTCGGCGGGCAGGCCAAAGGCATCGAAACCCATCGGTTGCATCACATTATAGCCGCGCATGCGCATGAAGCGCCCATAGGTATCCACACCGCTGGCGTTATACCAGTGGCCGATATGGAGATCACCGGATGGGTAAGGGAACATCATGAGATTATAAAACTTGGGTTTTGGCGAATCGTCGGGGGCATGAAAAGCATGCTCTGCCTCCCAGTGCTCCTGCCATTTGCGCTCGATCTCCGCAGGCACATAACGTGTTCTGGTAATCATGATCTGCTCCTCTCCCATCCTCATCTTTGCTCTAGCCGAACTTCGGCTGTACGAGAGCCCTCAAACAAAAAGCCTTTCGTCCACCAGGGGACGAAAGGCGATTCCGTGGTACCACCCCGCTTGGTAGTGCCTGGTGATATGCCGGCATGGAAAACGGTGGACCTGAGGGGACTCGAACCCCTGACCTTCTCAATGCCATTGAGACGCGCTCCCAGCTGCGCCACAGGCCCAGGATAACACATTGAATCACGGCCTGGATACACCAGGCACCTACCCGCTCGATGGCGCGCTATCGGGCGCCTCCCGGTGGGGCTAGCGCTTACGCGGTTCACCACCACTACTCCCAGGCGAGTTCGGTCATTACCTGTGGCCTCACACCAACCGGCCACTCTCTGTAAGGGTTACTGACCTACTACTCCTGTTCAACGTATTGGCTTCCTATCCCGGCCATAGATAACCAGAGACAGGATAACTTAACCGACTCAGTGCGTAAAGCACAGCGGGTGGAGATGAGGGGGCTCGAACCCCTGACCTCGACAGTGCGATTGTCGCGCTCTCCCAGCTGAGCTACATCCCCTGACGCTTACAGCGTTATATCACATAGAAGGCCAGGCCGTCAAGGTCTGCCAGGGCTTTTGATTGCCTCCACATAGGCATAGCGTGCAAGCCCCCACGGGTCATACCCATCGCCCGGCAGCACGCTGTCCGCGCTGATGAATTGCCCCGCCTGCCGATCATAGTAGCGCCAGACATAGTAGTCCAGCCCGGTCAGATTGTCTCCATACTGCCCAGTGTACCCATAGTTGGTTGGCATCGTGCCGCTGAGGTAGCGGCTCATGCCGCAGGGCATGGACAGGCTCGCCGCCGTCAGCCTGCCATTGCTGCTCAGCGCCACGGTCGTGCTGCCCAAGACATCGCTGCCCAGGTAGCTGAAAGTACCTTTGACCGCCACGGCAAGGCGTTGCCCATCAGCGTATGTAGCTGACGTTGTTGAGCAGGGTCGTGTTCCCTTGTGTGGTGCTCAGCCCGCTCAGCCAGCCCTGGCTGTAGCTGGTGGTGACGGTCTCGCCGTCAGGATATGTCTGGGTGAGGACGTTGCCCGCGTCGTCATAGGTCTTGCTGGTGGTATAGTTGACACCGCCCATGGTCAGCGTCTGGCTGATCTGCTGGCCGTGGACGTCGTAGACGAAGCTCTCTGAGCCAGAGAGGATGTTGTAGGGTGCGCCGCTGAAGGTCTCGCTGGTGAGCCGGCCCACACCATCGTTGCCGTTAGCGGTACTGTCATAGCTGAAGGTGACCTGCGCATTGGTCGGGCTGTTGATGCTGTTGCGCCAGATCTGGCGGTCGAGTCCATCGTAGCCGGCATAGACGGTGCCTGCGCTGCCGCGCGCATCGACCGATTCGATAAGGTTAGCATCCGGATCGTAGCTGTAGCTCTCAGTGCCCCGGTCAGGATCGGTCATGCCCGTTTTGCGTCCGGCCAGGTCGTACTGAAAGGTGGTTCTGGTTGTCTCGTCCGGCTGGAGAATCTGCGTCAGGTCACCGCTGTAGTCATAGGTATATCTGGTGGTGGCGTAGAGCTGGTAGGTGGATGGGCTGCTGCCAGTGTAGCGCTGGTCGTAGTCTTCGCGCCCGAAGGCGTCGGTGAGGGTAGCGCGCTGGTGACCCAGCGGGTCGGTGACCAGTGTCTGCTCGTAGCAGGCGCTATCGCCGGTGCCGGGTGGATTGCAGACTAGGGTGTAGCCGGTGGTGGTGGTATTGGCCAGCGGGTCAGTGACGCTAGTCACCCGACCGATGCCGTCATAGCTGGTGCTGGTCCCCGCCACAGCGGTGTCAGGGATGGCGTAGGCGGCGGCGCCAGGATCGCCGGTGTAGGCGGTGACCATGTACGAGTTGCTCTCGAAGACCAGACGCGCAGATGCGTCGTACTCCGCGTAGCTGACGATATCCTCGCCGCCTGGGCCGGTGCGGCGCGTCTCCACCAGATGCCCCCCGCTGTCGTAGAAGGAGCGGGCGACGATGGTCGTGCTGGGGTCGAGTCGCTGGGTCTCGTCAATCTCCACGCACGGGGTCTGGGCAGCCGTACCCGAGCACCAGTCGGTGTAGCTCCAACTGACGGTGTTCAGCCCGCTGGTCTCGCCTGGCAGGGTCCTGGTGAGCATGCGCCTCAGGGCATCATAGCTGAAGGTGGTGGTCTGATTATTGGCATCGGTGGTGCTGGTTGGCCAGAGGCCGAAACCGCCCGTGGGGTCGGTCAGGGCGCTATAGCCCGTGCTGGTTTGCTGGCCGAGCGCATTGGTGACGGAAATGGGCAGGGCATCGAAAGTTCCATCAAGGGATAGCCAGGTAGCGGTTGTTGCTATCGTTGCTGCTGTTCCATAACAGGCAGCCACTGCCGGTGCCCTGGTTCCAGGACCAGCCACAATCAGTGGCTGGGGTGGGCCGCTGAGTGCTATCCTCATAGTACTGGTTCACCTGGGTGTAGCCAAAGATGCGTGGCGGCAGTGTGGTACCGCCATCATCGCCAACCTCCTGGATCTGTGTCAGATCGAAGGCTCCGGCCACCAACTCTTGCAGGCCGGTGGCGGGATCGGTCATGGTAGAGGGGCCGCCCACTTCGTAGCTGAGCCGGTAGTCGCGCAGCGTGTTCCAGCTTGCGTTGCCGTTAGGTCGCACCTGCACCTGGATGTCATTGAGCGCCAGCGTGCTTTCGATGGTCGGCGCGGGCAGCCCACCGCTGCCGGAGAGATCGTTAGGGTCGTCGCAGAGGTCGTGTTACACGGCAGCCCGTAAGGGTTGCCCGTGGTGCGGGCAACGCCGGCACTGGCCACAAAGTTGATGCGCATAGTTGATGCGCATGAGTGGCGTCCAGTTGCTACAGGCTGCCTGGGCATTATGACAGCTGGGGGAGTCATATTCAATGGTCTTCAGCTCGGCATCGCGGGGGTAGAGAGTAGTGGTGCCGGGAGCCGTTTCCATGTCCTGCTGATAGGTAATGTGAATCTGGTTGCCAGCAGGATCGGTGATCAGGTCAAGGAGCCAACGGGCCAGATAGGGTGTCCCTTGATTGTTGCCGCTGGGCTCCAGATAGAATTGCAGGGAATCCCACGTGCAGCCAAACTCTTCCATGATGCCGCTGGGCAGCCAGACGCGGAAGCAGGGTGGATTAGGACTAAGGTTGTACAGGTCAGTCGAGTTCGTATAGGAGTAGATCTTGGTATGTGTCTCGGGTACCGTATGCCAGGCGATGGGGCCAGGCGTGATAGGGTTGACGGTATCATCATAATAGGTCGAGACATTGATATTGGGCGGGATCAGCGTAGCGCTGGTGCCAAACGGGTCACTGAGCTGCCAGCTATTCTCCCAGGTGCTGCCGCAGGTGGAGATACAGTCAGCGGTGACGTTGCGCTCGGCCCAATCAATTTCACCCATTGAGAGGTTCCAGCCTTCGCCTACCCAGGGCGCAGCCGCCTGCATGTTGTGCTGCTCACTGTTGTCGGCGCTGCTGTAACTTAGGACCACCGGCGGGGTGAGCCCGCCCGGACCGGATGGCACATCGATGGGATAGCTGGCAGCGAGAGATCCTGCATTGAGATCGACGGTGAAGGGGTCGGGTTTGCCAAAGGTGGCTACCGGGGCATCGGTGTTCCAGCTTACCGAGTTGATCGGGCTGCTCAGGAGGGCCTGCACGCGCAAGGTGCGATGGAGAGCATCGAAGATCGCATGCTGAGCATGGTAGGCCCCGACTCCGGGAGGATTGCTGGCTGACGGTGGCAGCGGGCCGGACTCTACCCCCGAGCCCTCGCTGCCAGTGACGACGAGAGGGGAATTGGCAACGGCACGCAGGGAGACCACCCCACCGGAATCTCGCTCCGCCGGCGCAGAGGGAGAGGTTATACCAGCGAGCTGCGTGCCGGCGGTGTGATATGGAGAAGAAACGGCGCCCTGTTCAGCTGCGCCTGCCGCTCCTGACGCCGGAATGACTGTTTCATCCGGGATGCGTTCATGACTAGTGGCGCTGGCGGCCGGCGCCAGCGCGATATCGAAGGGCAACGACTGGTTAAAGACGACGTAGGTATGGGCAATGTCCACGGCGCTACCTTTGTTGCCATAGTGCAGGGTAAGCGTCACCGCTTTGCGCAGCCCCTGCCGGGCACGCTGACCAAAGGCATCGAGCAGTTGGAGCAGATAGCGGCCAAATGAAACGTGACCACTGCCCCCGGCGTTGGATCCGGAGGCAGACAAGATTTGTTGCACCTTGAGGCGCAGCACGCCACCAGCAGCAGCGACATCAGCTGCTGTGACCGCACCAGCAGGAATGGTAATTTCCAGGCGACCGTCACTACCCAGGAAATCGATCGCTCGGTTGGGAGAGAGCACAATGGTAGCCGGTCGCATGGGAAGGGGAACTGGATGCGGGATGGCGTAGGCAGGGGTGAGATGGACCACCGGTCCGCCGGTAGGAGCGTGCAGAGGCGGAACCGAGGTAGCCGCGCTCTGCGGGTTGAAGCGATTCAGTGTGCCAGCAGGATGGAAGTGTGGCGCACGCGCTACAGCGGCGCTAGCGGTGTCCAGTCCCAGACCCAGGGTCCCATAAGGTCCGGCTATCAGGGTCAGCGTCAGCAGCAGGGTGACGCCCGTAGTACGCCATCGCTGAGGGGTGACGGATAGTGGAAGACTGCGCCTCCGGCTCCAGGGCCGTGAATACCTTCTCCTACGCCATTGGCGATCTGGTGTGGTCATGCGATCTCTCCTCTCATCTCTCCTTCGCAGCACAACCATCCGGCGGAATTCATAGCATGAGCATACCAGACCATCGTGTGATCGGACGTGTGAGAAAGCATGGGAAAATCTGCGTGAAAAAACACGCAACGAGCCAGTCGGAGTTATCTACGCCATGCCCTAGTCGCTCTGCGTGCAGCATTGGAGCCCAATCGCCGGGCCTATAGTCGCTCTCCGTATCTGGGGAGCGACTACGAGTGGGTCTGGCTTGTGCTTGCTGAACCAGGCACCGACCGGCCCGGGGTATGGGCAGACAGCCAGGAGTTCGAACGGATAGGGAAAGCGACGCTGCATGCATAGGCATGCGGCCAGGATGGCCGCCACCTGGCTGATGCAGCTCTCGGTCTCTCTGGTGGTCCTTTTCTGCCGGCGGATAGCACTGACTATTGGCTGAAGGAGAGCCGGGAACGCTATCATCACCTTTGGAGCATGCTCGTTCGGGGAATGGCCCGCATCGCAGTGGCTGATCGGCAATTTGACCAGGCCATCCGGTTGCTAAGGGGCCTCGTGGAAGCTGCTCCGGGCAATGAAGCTGATATCGGTCATCTGATGCTGGTGCAGGCCCTGGCTGGCCGGCGGGGCGGCGCCATACACACATACCAGACGCTCAGGGTCTATCTGGTGAAAGAGCTGAAGATGCAGCCGGAGCTTCGCCTCCAGCGGCTCTATCAGGCCATCCGCGACGGCGCCACGCTGACAGGACACTGGCAGGAGTGGCTGCTGAGAGAGGCTTGACCCCATGCTAGGGCGCGGCAATGTGCCCTATGAGCAACCTACCATTAATTCGGGGCGCGGACAATCGTGGTGCCGCGATAGGTGGCCACGAAGAGGTCAGCCGGTCGATAAGCTTCGTGGTTAGTGGGACTGAAGGGATGAGGAGAGATGTCGGAGAGCGCATGGAAGCCGGATAGATTTTCGATGGCGTCGCGGATCCGTGCGGGATCGGGGCCGGCCAGATCAAGCGCTGTCAGCAGCATACGCGTGGCATCATAGGCCTGGGCAGCAACCTGAGGAAAGAGATCATAGCCATAGGCAGCGACGATCTGGCGGTCAAAGGCGCGCGTGGCCGCGTTATCGCTGATCAGGAAGTTGCCGATGGTGTGGATGTGCAACTGGTCCAGCTTACCGCCGTTATTCGTGACAATATTGATGAAGATAGGATCGGCCAGGGTCGGTGGCCCCATAAACTCCGGATAGTAGCCAATGCGCGCAGCACTCAGAATGATGTGCGCATCTTCCGGGCCAAGGGCATAGCAGTAGATCTGCTTGACGCCAGCGGCCTGCATAGCGGCGAGCTGCGCGGTCATATCCATCTGGCCAATTTGCACTGTCTGCTCGGCTAATGGTTGTGGCATGCCCAGGGCACTTAATGTCTTGCGCACCAGTAATGCGCCCAGGATGCCATAAGGCGTGTTGTCATGAATGATGCCCAGTTGTGTCCAGTGATGCTTGCGAGCGTAGTTGAGCATGACCAACACCTGGGTGCTATCCGGTGGTGAGACACGAAAGATATAGTTCCTGGGCGCCTTCGCGAATTGCTGGGTGACCAGATCAGCAGTGGCAACCGGATCGATGACAGGAATATGATACTGCTGGGCGATGGGGTCAAAGGCTAGCATATTGGCGCTGTTCGATGCCCCGATGATGCCCAGCACATGATCCTGCAGGATCAAGCGCGTGACTACCGCTCTGGCGATCGTAGGATTTGCTTGATCGTCATATTCACGATAATCTACCGGCGTGCCATGATAGCCACCAGCAGCATTGTACTGGTTGATGGCCAGTTCAAAACCCTCACGCTGCGCCTGGCCAAAGGAAGCTGTTGGACCGGTGAGCGAAGAGTCAAAGCCAATAACCAGACGCGGAGGAGTGGTGGCTATACCTGCGGTGCTGGTGAGCATATCCAGTGGACTACAGCTCGCCAGCAGCAGGATGAGGATAGCTGATATCCCCAGGTAGCGCACGCATCGCCAGCTGGCAGCCATGTGCAGCACATCTGTGGCCGGTAGCCGCCCATACGAACATCGCCTTCCGAGTAGCACGGTCTCCTCCACCCGCCATAGGAACTACTCAACCAACGCACGCGTCAGCAGCACAATGGTCACAAAAGTACGGAAGAGTTCAAGCAGATTGGATCCACTAAAGGTGACGGCACGAGCATTGTCAGGAACTGGTTCAACGCCGCGCAGCCAGGTGGCAGCATCAGCCATATCGGCGGTGAGAAAAGCGATCTCGATATGCACTGGCACGGCAAATTGTGGAGGCCGAAGACGCTCCGGGCGCAGCACCCGCGCGGCGGCCTCGCGAATGCGCGCGCAAGCAACTTCTGGATGCAGGCTGGCAGCAGAGAAGCGTGTATACGCCTCTTTGACGATGACACATTCAGGGTCCGGCAGAACTTCGCGGGCCTCGGCAGCAGTTATCTGATCGCCGGTGACAAGAGCGATCGGTACGCGATAGTGGGCAGCTACAAGCGCATTGAGCGCCGTCTCACTGGCAACACGTCCATTGATGCGTACCTCCCAGATGGCGCGCGGGTTATAGCTATGGCTGAGGACTGCACGCGTGCCGATGGAGCCATGGTAGCCTACAAAGAAGATGGCGTCAAAGGTCTCATCGAGTCCCTGCATCATATAGAGCGGCTTATGCCTGCCGCTGATGTATGTTGCGTGGCCATGAAGCTCATCGGGCGGCAGATTCCGCATCACCGAGTGCGCGTCGTTAACCACAATTGCCGTCGCGCCAGCCTGTAATGCACCGTCAATGGCCGCATTCACTTCGTTCAGCAGCAGCCGGCGACCCAGATCGTAGTCGCGACCATTCATCATGATCTGGTCCCAGTCCACGATGCCGCTGACACCCTCAAAATCGGTAGAGATGAAAACTTTCATACCCCCCCTCTGCCGATGGTCTCCCTGGACGGAGATCCGATAGGGCAGCCATTGGCATCGCAGCCTCGCGCATGCTGCATCAACTGTCAGCGATACACCAAACAACGATGCGACCGCAGACCGGCCCATCACCTGCCAGCGTACTCCTGGAAGATCTTGCACCCACCTCCCAAAAGTATACCATGCTGACATGGTCTGCACACGTCCAGATAGGAGAGTTATCTTGCCGGGGCATAACTAGATGCTGCCTGTTCCTTTTGCCCGCCGGGGCCTAACGATTTTTCCCGTGGTCCATTGAACGGATAGGAGGGCAGAATCAGGAGCAGGCAGCAGCGGCGAAGCGCCTGGCGATGACCTGCTGGCGGTAATCGAAAATGTGGCGTAGCAAGCGCCGCACCAAAGGGAGACCCAGAATCCTGCCGAGAAGGCCGAACGGCAGGCGGTAGGTAACGTGGTCGTGAATGGATGTGCCACGAGGCGTTGCTGTAAACTCATGCACATGTCGCCAGGAACGATAGGGGCCACGCACCTGTATATCAACGAAGCGCTCACCAGGACGCCAGTCAGCAATCACCGTACGCCAGCGTAGCGGTATCCCATAGAGGCGCAGCTGATAGGTGATCACGGTGCCCGCGCGCATGGCAATCGGCTGCGGTGTCAGCACGTGAAAATGCAGAAATGGTGGCGTAATGGCCTCCAGATTAGCGGCATCAGCAAAGAAGGCAAAAACCGTGTCAAGCGCGCACGGCACTTCTTGCCAGCGGTCAAGGGTATAGGTGTTCACGAGAGCTCAGGCACCTTCAGGGTAGCTTTGCCGTTTTACACAAGCATACGAACCCGCTAACGAGAGAGACGGCTGGCTCCCTCTGTTAATGAGCCTGCTTGCGTGCCTGGCCTCAGGAGCGGCTGGCAGCGCGGCGCGCCTTGCGTTTGCGGGCTGCCTCCTTACGCTTACGACGAGCGCTGGGGCTCTCATAATGCGCGCGACGACGCGCCTCGGAGAGAATGCCCTCCTGTTGCACTTTGCGATTGAACCGCTTGAGGGCAGCATCAAAACTATCGCCGGACTCGATCTTGATCTCCGTCATGCAATGTATGCAGCCCGGTCGTAACTGTATCGCTGCTCCGGGCAGCAGCTCCTTTCTTTCAAGATATCTGGCAACGATAATTGCAAACCATCACCGCTAGTATATCACATGGCTGGTAAAGCAGCATCTCCTGCCCTGTCTGAGTGCACCATTTTAGTTCATGCTCCCGCTCGCTGCCACCGCAAGCAAAAACAAGCACATGGCGTCCAGCCAAATGAAATTGTCGCGGGAGCCGCCAGACTGTTCCCCAGCCATATATTTTATAGCACCTGGCTGCCAGGTTTATCACACTCCCACCGTCTCGTGTAACCTCTTGACAAAACTCTTTTGTACACGTATAATCATACCATGAAAGATAAATCGGTCATTCCGCCAGAGAATTCGCCAGCGGCGGCCGCCCTGACTGCGGCGGTCCTTGTTGGCGATGCCACAAAAGGTGCACATATACCAACACCGCCCTGGGTCCAGGCAGCGATCGGGGACCTTATTAAGGGGGAAGGGCTGAGCTGTGCGCACGTAGCCGTGCGGCTCCTTCGGGTCTATAATCGGCTCACGCGTGGCATGGAAGTGGTATTCAGACGGCATGGCTTGTCGCTACCACGGTTCGAGATACTCTTGCAGCTCTGGTTCAGTCCGACACGACGAATGACCTTGTGTGATCTGAGCGCCAATCTGCTGGTGCCCCCATCTAATCTGACCGGACTGATAGATCGGCTGGAGCGCGATCATCTGGTCGTGCGTGTGCCAGATACTGAGGACCGGCGGCTCGTCTTTGCCCAGATCACCCCTCAGGGTGAGGAACTGCTGGCACAGGTGGTACCAGAGTACCTGACCGATCTGACTCGCCTGCTCGGGGCACTATCGTCACACGAGCGCGTGCAGCTTGCGGCCCTGCTGGAGCGGGCCGATCAAGCGCTGAGCGAAAAGGGAACCGGGATCTGTCTCAGCACACCACCAGGGGAGAACACTATCGCCTGATGCGCAGGTCTCTTTTTTGGCCAATATCATACGTATACATTTAAACGATACACATATTTTATGATTACGGATAAGGGACGTAGCAGTAACAGCGGACACCTGCCTGGGTAGCCAGTGCTACCCACAGTTGTGAGATATTGCTCACCATTCTGGTGAGCGCAATTGCTCAAACATGAAGGAGGCTGATCTATGGCGACATGGGTCATTGACAACGTGCACTCAACGGTCGAGTTTTCTGTCAAACATATGATGGTGGCCACGGTGAAGGGACGGTTCACAAACGTGAGTGGCACCATTGAATTTGACGAAAACAATCCGTTGAGCGGATCGGTCGAAGCAACGGTCGATGTAGCGAGCATCAATACGCAAGATGCCAACCGCGATAACCATCTTCGCTCGCCGGACTTTTTTGATGTGGAACGGTTCCCCACGATTACCTTCAAGAGCAAGCGCATCGAGCCAGGAAACAGTGCCGGTGAGTATCGCATTGTTGGCGACCTCACCATACACGGCGTGACCAGAGAAGTGGTGCTCAATGCCACCTATGAAGGCACGATCAAAGATCCCTACGGCAACCTCCGTGCTGGCTTCAGCGCGCAGACCACCATTAATCGCAAGGACTTTGACCTGAACTGGAACGTAGCTCTGGAGGCTGGTGGCTGGCTCGTTAGCGACCGCGTCAATATCAATCTGGAAATAGAGGCGATACAGAAAGCCGCAGTACCGGCATCGGCATAATCCTGCCGATACTTGAATCATCACTGCTCAGCTCGCAGCGAAAACCCTGCGTAGCGCCAGCAGTATGCTGGCGCTACGTACTATCTGGCTTCAGCCCCCCTTCGTGGTGAGCACAGCGTAATCATGCAAGCGCATCTATCTGCTTGCTTCCATTCAACGGGTTCTGCGCAACAACGCACAGTGGATGCTCTGGCGCAGGCAACGCTTACCATATTTGTGGCCAGGAGACTCCTGGCTTCAGCTACGGGGCTCATGACCGCCGTATCTCCCACTCCCCTGATACACGTACATCCACGATCTGCACGCCCGGCGGTACCTGCCATAGCGCAGCAGGCAACGGCGGTGGCGCCACGATCCCCTTACGCGAGTGCACCGGTACCGCTGAGGGCAGGAGTACGACAGTCCGCGCATTGCTAGCTATCACAACCGCAGTAAGCAGCTCATGGGCAGAAGCCAGCGCCTGGTCCGGCAGTGCGACTGCCACGATGTCCGCATGGAGATCGACGCCAGAGGCGAGCAGGTCACGAAGCTCGGCGGCATCAGCATCTCCCAGGAAGAGCACATGCAGCGCTGGTGTATCCAGTCGCAGAATAAGCGCATTGCGCTCCGGGCTACCCTCCGCCAGCGGCAGGCCGGGTGCCAGCGCTGTGATAGTGAGGTTCGGCGCCACCGTTACCACCATACCAGCCAGCAAACGTGTATAGGGGATATGGTCATTGCGCAATGCCCTGCGCCAGGCAATATAGGTCGTGTTAGGATGCACCATGCCGGCATCAGCAGCCTGAGCAAACTGATAGTGCATCATCGCGGCTAGCAGGCCTATAGCGCGGCCAGGCTGTGGATCGGTCAGCACCGCCAGATCCAGCGTACGACGCCAGAAGGGAATGCGCGTACCCAGGTCCTCACCGAGGGCAATGGGATCGGCACCACCATCGATGAGGACCAGCCGGCCATTGGGGGCATGCAGCAGAATAGCGGAGCCACCAGCGCCGATCTTCAGGAAGTCCAGGTACAGCGCGCTATCCGGTCGCGCTGCCCAGGCAGGACCGGCCATGCACACGATAAGTGCCACGGCGAGCGCCAGGCGCTGCCAGCGCCGGTAGCGGCGCTGCTGCTCCCAGCTATGCCCAGTCATCACGTGGTGACCAGACAGACGAGCACGACTAAAGAACACTATCATCAGGCCCAGGACACCATAATAGAGGGTAACGAGACTGGGGGCAAGGGCACCGATAGTGAGCGCCGCGCCTGGCAATGTGGCGCCAATCTGGACCACGGCCACCAGGAGGGCCAGTAGCGGCTGGCAGATCCAGCCTATGCCAAAGGCCAGCGGCGCGCTGACCAGGCCAGCACCGCCAACCATCAAGCCCAGTACCAGCAGTGGCGGCACAAGCGGCAGGACACAGAGATTGGCAAGCGGCGCGACAATGGAGAGCATACCGAAGCTGGCGGCCATCACCGGCAGGGTGGCGATCTCGGCTGCGATAGTGACAGCAAGCTCTTCGGCCAGGAAGGAAGCACCAGGAATAAAGCGTAGCATATGGCCGAGCAGGGTGGTCAGCGGTGGCCCCAGCAGAGCAATGCCCAGCGCGCCCAGGAAGCTGAGCTGAAAGCCCACATCCCAGAGCAAAAAAGGATCGAGCACCGTCATGATCAGGGCAGCAGCGGCCAGCGCGGTGTAGCGATAGCTGCGATGACCCACCTCGGGTGCGAGCACGAGCAGCGCGGCCATGATGCCCGCGCGGATAGCAGCCGGACCCGCACCACCAAGGACCGTTGCGACGAAAACACCCAGCAGAATCAGTGGTAGAGCGCGGCGGCGACTCAAGAACGGGCGCAGTAAGGCTTCGAGCAACGCAGCTAGGATGCTCAGTTTAAGGCCCGATGTGACGACAAGATGAATAGTTCCGGTCGTCTGGAAGGCAGGCTGAAGCTGGCGTAGCACCGGCGTTTTGAGTCCCAGGACGATCCCGGCGAGCACAGCGGCATCCGGCTGAGGCAGTGCAGCAGTCATAGACGTAGCCAGCCGCCTACGTAACGCAAACAGCCAGGCGAATACCGGGTTGCCACCATTGTGGTCCAGCACAGTGATCTGCGGGCGGCTTAGGCGCGCGCCAGTGCCTGGTGGCAGCCAGAGCGACATTGCCTGGCCAGACGGGGTCTGGCCGGGTCGCTCAACGGTGCCCTGTATGCTGACATCATCGCCATAAGCGACCGTTGTGTAGCCATCATCAGGGTAGACCACCAGCGCCTTGCCAGTTGCCCGGTGCCAGCCATCGCTCCGCTCAACGCCGGCGATAGCCACCAGAAACGCCTTTTCGCGGCTGCCGTAGAACTCTGGCTCAGTGGCGACAACACCACGCACAGTCACCGGCATGCGTGCGGACCAGGTAGCGATGTTCCATGGGTCGCCAGGATCGCTGGCCCACAGGAAGCGCCAACCGGCTAGGGCAACAATGATGAGCAGCAGCGCAAGAGTACGCCGGTGGGCCGCGCGCCACCAGCGCGCAAGGAGCAGAAGGCCAGCACCGCCAATGACTGGCAGCAGAATTGTCAGGCCAAACCAGTTCGCGAATGCCAGGCCGGCAAGCCAGGCAATAGCAACCAGCACCAGGAACCACCAGGCCAGTGGCCGGCGCACCGTTTCCGTCACGATGGCTGGGAGCGGCAATGTATCCAGCTGCTCAACCGGCGGCTGGAATCGGTTTGCTTTGATGGTGACTACCGATAAGGGGTGCGTATCTAAGAGCCACATGGTGCTGCATCACCAAGGCGATACTGATAGCATCAGCAGATGGGAGCGCGGTATATTCATAGCCCTGGATAGCTGCATGATCACTTTGCCCCCCTGAAACTGTGCCTCACCCGCTTCCCTCTCCCCTGCTGGAAGCGCCAGAGAAAATGGACGCAGAGCATTAGATAGTGACCTGATCTTTGATGCGGTCGAAGATGCTCTGGCTGATCGGGACGGCTAGAAGCTGGGCAATGGAGGTAAAAGCCCCATGGCTCTGACGATAGGCGACGATATGATCGGCAGTGGTCTTGCTGATATGCAATAGCGCTTGCATCTGCTCAGCAGTGGCCATATTAATATTGACTTTAGCGCCTGCTATACCAATATTGCCCGGTGGTGTCTCACCAATGCGTGGGATGTAGACTTCTTCGCCATCACTGATCGGTGCCGCCGGGTTCACCGCGATCATATCCGCATCAGGCAGAGCACCGCCTGCGGCATCGAGCAACTGCTGGATACGGGCGCCAGCAGACAACGTATAGACACCGGGCCGCTCAACAGCACCCACCACATAGACCTGGATGGTGCTGCCAGCGGTGCCGGCAGAACTGATAGTAACACCTGGTGCGAATGGCGCGCTGCCGAAGACAGCTGTAAGGACGGCGATGGCGATAGCAAAGCAAAAAGCCGCTCCACCCAGCATCAGCTGCAAGGCCCTGCGGCCTCTCGAGGAACCACCCGGCTGGGGTCGCGGAGTCGGTGAGCCACGTGGGGCAACATGCGGTGATGGTGCGCCCTGGCGAGCGCTGCCGGCAGAATGCGGTAGCTGCCACATAGAGGGATAGGGGGGTGTAGCAGGGCTGTTGCTTGTGCTACTATCTGGTGGCCACAGCATCGCCTGGTTGTCAATAACGGCCTCCGGCTGCACTGGTCCCGCCGGGCTGCCGCTTGCACCAGCGTATGGCGGGTGCCACAATTGTGGCATTTTGAACTGGCGAGCGCCTGTGACATGGTATGACCATCTCACTGTTGAGCCATCGCCTGCCGTATCAGAGGGCAACTGATCATGCGACGGCGGATACATAATCCCCACCTCCCACCGGCAACATTGAATGTGCAGCAGGATAGCAGAAAAGCGGCAGCCCTGTCAAGCGGTTATAGCACGAATTTGCAACGCGCAGCAAAGGACCATCTGAGAGACAGTTTCGTGCTATAATGGCGGCACACAGGAGGTATAGGCACACATGATGATCACTGGACGATCGGTGACGCACACCACGCATGGGATAGTTGTGTCGCCCCACTACCTGGCAACCATGGCCGGTGTGCGTGTGCTCATGCAGGGCGGAAGCGCCGTCGATGCAGCGATTGCCGCTAATGCGACCCTTACGGTGGTCCTGCCCAACCTTTGCAGCCTGGGTGGTGACCTCTTCATGCTCATCTGGAGCGCCCGTGAGCGCAAGCTGACAGCGCTTAATGGCAGCGGGCGCGCTCCCCAGCAGATGACGCCCACGCTGTTTGCGCAGCGCGGGCTCAGCTCTGTGCCGGCGCGCGGACCGCTGCCGATTACGGTGCCGGGCGTGGTAGATGGTTGGACCGAGGCGATCGAACGCTACGGTCATCTCAGTCTGGCTGATGTGCTTACGCCGGCAATCAGCTACGCTGAGGAGGGATTTCCCGTCAGCGCCCACTTTCTCCGTTCGCTCGCAGTGGCCCTTCCGGAGACAGGCGGCCTACCTGGCTTCAGCGCGAAGTTTCTCCCAAACGGACGCCTGCCCCGTACCGGAGAGATCTGGCGCCAGCCCGATGTGGCACGCTCGCTCAAGCTGATTGCGCAGGAAGGACGCGACGTCTTCTATCGCGGTGACCTCGGCCAGCGACTGGTCCAGGGGGTACAGGAAGCAGGAGGCGTACTCAGTATGGATGACCTGCGCGCCCACCGTTCCAACTGGGTCGAGCCGCTGAGCACCAGCTACCGAGGCTACGATATCTATGAGTTCCCCCCCAATTCACAGGGGATAACGGTGCTGATGATGCTCAACATCCTGGAGGGCTACGACCTGCGCGGCTGGGGGTACCAATCTGCCGATGCGCTGCATGTTCTCCTGGAGGCCAAGAAGCTGGCCTTCGCCGACCGCGACCGCTATTTGAGCGACCCTGACTTCGTGGATATCCCTGTGCAAGAGCTGCTGGATAAAGACTATGCTGCGCGCCAGCGGCAACGCATCGACTTGCGTCGTGCGGCGCCGATTATCGATCCTGGTGTCCCCGCTGCGGGCGATACCGTCTATCTCTGCGTCGTCGATGAAGAGGGCAACGCCGTTTCGTTGATCCAGAGCCTCTTCTTTCCATTCGGCAGTGGCATCGTGGCCGGCGATACCGGCATCGTCCTGCAAAACCGGGGGCACTACTTCTCACTGAATCCACAGAGCGCGAACTATTTGCAGCCGGGCAAACGTACGCTGCATACGCTGGCGCCGGCGATGGCCTTCAAAGACGGCCGGCCCTGGCTGGTATTTGGCACCGTAGGTGGGGATGCGCAGCCGCAGATCCATGCGCAGGTGCTGACCGATATCATCGACTTCGACCTGAATCCGCAGGAGGCGGTGGAGGCGCCACGCTGGCGGAGCACACCGGCAACCGATGCGCAAGGCTATACCTATGCAGATGTCGTGTTCGCGACGACACGGACAGGCGATGCTACTGAGGGCCGCACCCAGGGCCATATCTACGAGGATGTCTTGTTCGAGGCCGGCTTCCCGGAGGCAGCGCTGGCGGAGCTTGCGGCGCGTGGCCATGCCATCACACGCGGCGAGCCACAGATGCGGGCGATGGGCATCGCCCAGGTGATTCAGATTGACCCGGAGTCAGGCGTGCTGAGCGGCGGAGCGGACCCGCGCGCGGATAGCCTGGCGCTGGGATGGTAGTCAGAGCATTGCATGTTATGATGTAGTCCCACGTTTCATCTCGGTCAGTAGCGACGGATACACAGGCTCCTCGCAGAAGCGACGGAAAACCTGCTGTTTGTTCTCACCCTGCAGGAGCGGCAGCATGAGCTCCTGACCATAGTAGTAGGTGAAGGTGTAGGCGCGCCACAGGGGTGATTGCAGGAACTCCAGATGCTTGCGGGCACGATCCGCATCGTAGAGGCCATAGCGCTGGAGATAGTCCACAACCTCGCTGGCGGGACGGCGCTCCTCGTGCAGCAGAATCGCTGCATTGCCGCTGACGCCTGCAAGTGCATGGGTAGCGACAGCCAGGCGGTCCTCATCCACATCATCGGCCGCAACGCCTGCCTCGGGATAGATGTGCTGCGCCTCCCAGGCTTTTAATTCGTTGGGTGTGAAGATCACCCGCGCCGCTGTGGTAGCGATGCCCTCGCTGATGACACACTCCGGTGTATTGATAAGCAGAATACTGTTCTCCAATGCGCCACCCTCGCGGTAGAGCAATTGCTCCTTGCGCGCATGCTCGGTGTGGTGGCCAGGATAGGCCTCATGCGCCAGAAGTCCAACGATATTGGAGGCAAGCACCGGCAGGTCGGTGTTGATCTCGATGCGCGATCGATACCATCCAAGATACCAGTTATAGGCACCCCACGGTTTGTTCTTCACCAGAGTGATCTCTACTTGCTCACCATCAGGTAGCGGAATAAAAGCACGCGTACGCGCACGTATCTCTTCACCGGCACGTGCAAAAAGGGATAGAATGCGATCGGCACGCTCACCAGGGATCTCCATGCGGCGACGCCGGGCAGCCTGGCGCTCCTGGACGCTCCCGGATCCTGGGAGGAGATGGTCCAGCTCGGCAATGGCCTGCTCAAAGACCGATTCAGGGATACGCTGCGGACGAATATCGAAGCAGCGTTCGGCCTCCTCAAGCAGGGAGAACTGCTCACCAGCGACCCTGCGTGCGATGGTTTCCATGGCGCGCACCTGGCGGGCAAGATAGGCGCGGCGACGGGGCTCATAGGGCTGCTGATCGAGTGTTGCTGCCAGCCGCTCGGCAGCAACAATAAGCGCTCCAGCATCCGACAGGGGCTCGCTATTAACAGTCTGCTGGAGCTCCGGTGGACCATAATAACCATCGACCAAGCCAGGGAAGACACGACCGAGGCGCAATCCTAACAACACATAGTCGCGGCCCCACCGATCCACATCCATACCTTATCTCCTTAGAAAACCTTTTTTTGAACCACCGCAGGCACAGAAGTCCACCAATCTCTGCCGCTCAAAGCAGCAAACCGGCCCCCGTCACAAATACTTCCATCACCCTCTCTCCTTCCCTCGCCGAAAACGGGTTAGAGAGCTCTATCGGCGTGATAGCCGAGCTGGCTCCCGATACTTCTGCGAGCCAGCTTTGACTTAGAGTGTGCCTGATCTAGCGATTGAGTCACAGCCTATTCCCGACGCTGATCTATCGGTACATAGTGGACATCGCGTGGACCGGTATACTCGGCGCGCGGGCGAATAAGCCGATTATGCTCGTATTGCTCCAGCACGTGGGCAGTCCAGCCGGCAATACGGCTGCACGCGAAAATCGGCGTAAACAGATCAATGGGCCAGCCAAGGTAGTAGTACACCGAAGCCGAGTAGAAGTCCACATTGGCGTTAATGTGGCGCTCCTCGTTCATGTACTTCTCGACCGCCTGCGAGATATTGAACCATTTCATATTGCCGGTTCGCTCGCCTAGCTCACGTGACAACCGGCGCAAATGCGTCGCACGCGGATCCTCGGTGCGATAAACGCGATGGCCAAATCCCATGACCTTCTCATGACGCTCAAGCTTCGCATGGACAAAGTCTGCAGCGCGACTGGGATCGTCGATCTCAATCAGCATCCGCATGACCTGCTCGTTGGCTCCGCCATGCAGCGGGCCGGAGAGTGCGCCAATAGCCGACGTGATTGCGGCATACATGTTAGCCAGAGTGGCCGCCGTCACGCGAGCGGCAAAAGTCGAGGCATTGAGCTCATGGTCCGCATGGAGGATAAAGGCAATATCCATGACGCGGGCACTATATTCATCGGGCATTTCACCCTTAAACATATAGAGGAAATTCGCAGCCTGGCCACAATCGGTACGGGGTGCAAGCACATCCTTGCCGTTACGAATCCGCTCTTCGCTGGCCACAATCGTGGGGATTTTAGCTGTCAGGCGAATGGCCTTACGCAGATTGGCTTCACGAGAGTTGTCACCATATTCGGGATCGTACATGGCCAGGGCAGAGACGGCCGTGCGCAGCACCTCCATGGGTGATGCCCGGCGGGGGAAATCATGCATCATCGCAATGATATGGCGATCAACTGCACGATTTTCAGCGAGTTGCTGCTTCAGTGAGTCCAGCTGCGACTGCGTCGGTAATTTCCCATGCCAGAGGAGATACACCGTCTCCTCAAACGTCGAATACTTCACCAGCTCATGGATATCTATCCCATAATAACGCAGGACGCCAGCCTTACCATCGAGATCGCAGATAGCGGATGTCGTGGCGACGACATCTTCCAAACCTCCACCGTTTGACATAGAGATAACCTCCATTGCTCATCTCCGCAATGACACGCATGGTGGCGATACAGACTGTCACTTCCGCCCGCGTCTGGGGCAGTGACATGCCGGGCACAATCCCCTGCCGTGTCAAGCACCATAGCCCTCTATCGAGAATTATAGTCTGATAATCAATCCAAGTCAATCTGACGATCCCCAAGAGTGCCAGGGCTCTTGCTTCCCACGCCAGGAAGATGTACACTGCGGCTGATTTACTACGCATGACGGCGATGGAGAGGAAGTCACGCCATGTCTACCCCGCCCGACGAGCGCTTAGAGCAGGAGTGGATCGCCCGCAGCCAGCATGGCGATAGAGCGGCATTCAATGAGCTCGTTGTGGCCTATCAGCAGACAGTATATGCCCTTGCCTACCGGATGCTTGGCGATGAGCAGGCCGCTGCGGATGTCGCACAGGAGGCGTTTTTCGCCGCCTACCGCCATATCGGCACGTTTCGCGGCCAGTCGTTCCGCGCCTGGCTGCTGCGCATTGTCAGCAACGCTGCAATTGATGCCTGGCGCAACCGGCAACGCCGCCCTACCCTTTCCATCGAGCAGCTAGCTGCCGACAATACTGCATCAGCAGCCGATGCCCTGGCTATGCTGGCAGATCCAACAGGCGCTGTGAATCCGGAAGAGTCTGTGCTACAACACGAACTTCAGGACTTGATCCAGCGCGGCCTGGCGATCTTGCCCCCAGACCAGCGGCTGGCAGTCATCCTGCGCGATATGCAGGGGCTCTCCTATGAGGAGATCGCGGCGATTACGGAAGTGAATCTGGGCACGGTGAAATCGCGAATTGCCCGTGGGCGCAGCGGCCTGCGTGCCTTCCTGCGTCGCCATGCGGAACTTTTACCGTACCCATATCGTCTCAAAGGAAGAGACAACCCCGGCTAAATGACGGGCCAACCTTCTGCTAGCACTATGGAAGCAAAGGAGCGCAACTTGCACAACGGGAGCGAGCATCGCCTGGCAGACGCGGAGTACGAGCGCCTATCGGCCTTGCTGGACGAGCGTCTGCCTCCAGATGAGCGTCAAGAACTCATAGCCCATCTGGAGCAATGTATCACTTGCCGCAACGAGCTAGCCGCACTACGCCAGCTCCAGATGCTGCTTCAGCAAGTGCCACCACCAGCCTTGCCGCGCTCCTTCACTTTGCCACTTGATACACCTGCGCCCTTGACGCTACAAGCGAGCTCGATACGCAACAGGTCGCGCCGACATATCAACTCCTGGCTGCGCGGAATAGGTGCAGTGGCAGCAGTGATAGGGCTGCTCATTCTGATCACCGGCCTGGTGACCATACCGCATGGTGGCGCAAGCATGGCAGGATCAGGAGCAGTGACCAATAGCGGTACCACACACACCAGCAACGGCGCGCATGCAACACCTGCCTACCAGCAAACGCCCATAACAGGCCAGTCCGGGAGTTCTTCACAATCTCACGCTGCCCTGAGTCCGGTAACTCCGAAGAACCACGCCGCACCGGTTACCAGCCCGCCGGGCATCAGCTCATCACCATCTCACACGAGTGCGCCACCTCACGCCACTCCAATTATAAGCCCGACGATACCAGCGGAGCCGCCGGCAGGTCTGCTCACCCCACTGAACGCCGTGACACTGGGCAGCGCGCTGGTAGCATTGGGTGTTATTGCGCTCATCGTTGGAACTGTACTGCAACGGCGCGGACCACCTGCGCGCCTCCAGCGTTAGCGGCACTGGATCTGCCTTGCTCCTAGCTCCTAAACATGATATCATCTCTGTGCAGACTGGAGCGCGCCCTCATAAATCCCTTGAGGTATGCACCAGGTGCACATTTGATATCCCTCGCACCGCGCGAGAAGGAGCATACACGATGTCCAGTATTGCGCTCTTCGAACTGCTCGCCACTATCTGTGCATTGCTCGCTGCTATCTTTATCTTCGATCAGTACCTTAACCGCCCACGTCCATATAAGGTGATGTGGTCTCTTGGTCTGCTCTTCTATGGCATCGCGGCTGCCGCGGCTTTTGCCGGATCCTGGGGTCACTGGACGGTTACCGATTACAAAGTCTGGTACTATTTTGGCGGCGTGTTGACGGCTATTTATCTGGGGCTAGGATCCTTCTATCTGCTGGGGCCACGCCGGGTGGCACATGTCATCACAGCCATCGTGGTCATTATCTCTATCTATGCCCTTGTGCGCATCGCGACATTTAGCGTACCAGCAGTCAAAGCCATGCAGATCGCGACCGCTTCTACGGTCCAGGTCACCAACGTGCAGCAATTCCCGGTGCTGCCTGGGGATATTGCTACTGTTGCTATCATCATGAATATCCCTGGCGCCATCTTCCTCTTTGGTGGCGCCCTGTGGAGCGCATGGACATTCTGGCGACAGCACACGCCGGGTTATCGCGTGATCTCAATGATCTTCCTGGCACTGGGCGCCATCTTTCCCTCGATCCTGACCGGACTCCAGCGCCTGGGTTACAGCGCTGGTGCCGCTTTAGGCGAGTTTCTCGGTGCGCTCTTCCTCCTGACAGGTCTCTTGATCAGCACCGAAGTTTTTTCCACTTTTCGGGTGCCTTTTACCCATATCGTGCTGCACGAGCGGCAGGAAGAGACACGAGCGCGGGCTGGGCAGGGGCTACGATCCTCCTGAGCCCATCTCTACCGGGCCCCCGTGCTATCCACACTGCGCTCCGGTAGCATATTGCTACCAAGCAGAAAGGTGCCGAGTGCAGTTCGCAACTGATCCGAAGCCTGCATGGTCGCCTCAATGGCCCCCCGTAGCCATGCGACGACCATATCAGCCTGGCGCATCCCTTGCGCCACTGTGTCCATCTCTTGCCTGATCGCCTGGGCCATCCGCTCGTGATCAAACGACTGCGGCAAAAGCATCTCCAGTACCAGTACGGCAGCAGATGAAGGATCGTCAGGGAGGGGCGCAGTATCGGGATTGGCTGGCATTGCTTCGTGTGCCGTCATGGCTTGCGGGCGCTCTGTAGCCGCACACGCAGCGGCGAATTTTGCGGTGGCCGCCAGCTGCTGGAGTCGCTCCAGCAGTGCTGAGGTCTCCGGGGCCGCCATCCTATCCTCTGGGATAGCAGACCAGCGCTCCGGGTCGCCACTCAATCGAGCCAGGAGCAGGCGCTGCTGTGCAGCACTGGCTGCCAGCGTATCTAGGCGACCAGCCAGACTGGTGAGTCGCTCTACATGCTCTTCGATCACCTCTGCGGCCATTCGCAAACCATCCTGGCAACGAGCAATGGCAGCCACAACCTGATCGGCAGACTGCCGGACGCGCAGGAGCCGGCGACTAAGATTCGTTTGCATCTGGCCCAGTGCAATGGCCAAGCCATCCAGAGCCGTTCCCGTAAGCGTGGGAGTATCTATGAGATTTCCCTGGCTGACACGACCTGCCACCTCTGCCAGGCTCAGAGCCGCAGTCTCCAGGCGGCTACGCTCACGCTCGCCAGCCACAAATGCCTCCACGCGCTCAAGCATCAAGTTGAGACTGATCGCCAGAGGCATTAGCTCTCCCCTGGTCACACGTGCGCGCGCGCCATAGTCGCCCGCTGCTACCCGCGCATGTGTTTGCTGGATAATAGCTATGCCTTCTTCTATCAACTGGTGCTGCTCGACCATTTCGCGCGCCTGCTGCTCCATACGCGCATGGACCAATTCGAGCTCGGCTGCCCGGCTTGAGTCGTGTACCCCTTCACGCACCCGTCGGGCAATCAGCCAGCTTAGTACCGCAGCGACAGTCTGTACTGCCAGCTGGCGTGTCACAAAAAGGTAGAGCCCTTCCTGGAAGAACGTTGGATCAGCCCAGAAAGAGGGTATCAACGCTGGCAGCGCCAGACCCGAAACCGCAATGATGAGCAGCGAAGTTAAAAGACTCCCTTCAGGTGAAAGCAGTAAGCCGGCTTCAACAATGATCGGCACAAAGAAGAGGGATGTGAGCAGACCATCAACCGTGAAACCATGGAGGATCGCATAGGTGAGATAACAACCGGTCACCAGACATTGGCCAACGATGACAATATAGGTGGCCGTCGACGCTCTCCCAACCCAACGGAAAAACCAGGCTATTATCAGCACACTCATGAGGACACTGAGAGCGATGATTCCTGCTACCCGTCGCGCTGGCAGCAAATAACCCGGTAACAAGAGCAGCGCGATAAGCGCCAGTGTCGCCAGTACAACAGTCAGCATATGACTCCGCAAGCGCTCCAGTTCCGCGGCATTCAGCAGCGTGCGTCTTACCGCTGCCGGCAGTCTGGCACTCCGTTGTGGCTGAGTTAAGGTGCTGTCTTGCATATATGCACTCATGATTACCTCCCTACTTATGGCCCCGACCACCCGTCAGCATGCTTCTTCCCCTCCCTGACATCACACACGCAGAAGCAGGCAAGGATGTCGGTCAAAAACACAGCATTTTTTATGCCATGTTACAGTGTTCAGATAATGTATACATTAAATTTCGGCGATGCATGCAAGAACAGCGAGCTCACTCCTGCCAGCACAGCCATGCTGCTTTCACGCTCATGTAGAGGAAAGTAATACTGGTCGCTAGAGCTGGAGTTGGGGACTTTTATAGCGCAAATGCTCGGCGAAAATCAACGACTCAATTCTTTCTGCCGGCAAAATACTCGACAATTGCGCTGGTCAGACCGGCCATTGTATATTCCTGCGCGACAATCGTCGGCATAATGCCCATCTGACGTGCTGTTTGCGCAGTGATCGGGCCAATACAGGCCACAACTATCTCGCGCAGCAGCTCCGTAGGGACACTATCACCAAGCATGGCCACAAAATTACGCACTGTTGACGAGCTGGTAAATGTGATGACATCGACGCGATGCGCTGCAAGCAGCTCGCGTAGCTGTATCGGCGCCGTCTGCTCAGATACCGTGCGATAGGCAACCACCTCATCCACCACAGCGCCACGCCGCCGTAGCTCAGCAGCGAGCGTTTCGCGAGCAATATCCGCGCGCGGCAGCAGAATGCGTTGGCCGCGTACCTCGCCAATCGCGGCGAGAATACCCTCAGCCACATATTCGCTTGGTACCAGATCCACCTGAAAGCCACTCGCACGCAGCGCCCCGGCGGTTGCCGGTCCAATGGCAGCGAGTTTGACGTTGCCAAAGACGCGCCAATCGCGGCCAAGATCCCGCAGCCGGGTAACAACAGCTCGCCAGCCATTGACACTAGTGAAGATGACCCATTGATAGTGTTCCAGATGCGCGAGCGCCCGGTCCAACGGCCCATAGTCTGCCGCTGGTTCGATACGAATGGTGGACAGTACAATCGGTTCAGCTCCCGCCTGCTCGAGCAGCTCGCATAATTCCAGCGCCTGTTCCGCCGCGCGAGTCACCAGCACGCGCTTACCCCAGAGGGGTCGGCGGTCGAACCAGCGCAGGTGGCTACGCAGGCCGACCACATCGCCAATAACGGCGATGGCTGGCGCATCAATGCCAGCAGCGCGCACATGCACGCCAATATCAGCGAGAACACCTGAGATAGTTTGCTGTTGCAGTGTTGTGCCCCTGTAGATAACCATGATCGGCGTCTGCGATGGGCAGCCATGGGCGAGGAGCTGCTCTGCAATCTGTTCCACCTTACCAGCAGCCACGGAAAAGACCAGCGTGCTATCGCCGCTGGCTACTTTGTCCCATGCCATGCTCATGAGCTGCTCTTCGCTGGCAATGGCCGCAAAGGTTGCTGTAAAGTTACGATGTGTTACTGGCACACCAGCATAGGCAGGTGCCGCCACTGCCGCTATCACACCTGGCACAACTTCCCAAGGGATGCCTGTAGCCGCCAGCGCCTCAGCTTCCTCGCTCCCACTCCCAAACAGGAAAGGATCGTCTTTCTCAAGGCGCACCACAACCTTACCCGCAGCAGCACGCTCTACGAGAAGGCGGTTAACCTCCTCTGACAGGGATCCCCGCACGGCATTCCTGTCCACCACGATCAATTCCGCATCCGGGCGTGCTTCGCGTAACAGTGCTGGATTTATCGCAGCATCGTAGACGATCACATCAGCGGCACGCAGACAGTGCAACCCCTTTACCGTAATGAGACCCGGGTCTCCCGGGCCGGCGCCAATCAGATAAACCTTGCCGGTCTGTGTCATGTACCATCCTCATCGCTTATTGTCGCGCACCGGTGAGGCTCACTATGGGCGAGCCTGACGTAAAATCGCGCTGGCTCCCTGCGCCAGCAGGTCCGCAGCCACAGCGCGGCCCAGCGCCTCTGGTTTATCAGCAGGACCACGGCATGATGCACGCAGCAGCTCACGGCCATCAGGTCGCGCCACTATCGCCTGAAGCCAAAGCATGCCGGTCTGGGCATCGAATTCAGCGTGGGCGCCAACCGGCACAAGACAACCGGCCCCCAGTGCCAGGAGAACTGCGCGCTCGGCAGCCACAGCACATCGTGTAGGGAGATGGTCAATAGCCATGACTAGATGACGTATGCGTTCATCAACGGCCCGTGTCTCTACTGCCAGCGCACCCTGACCGACTGCGGGCATCATGACATCGAACGGGAAGTATTCACAGATAACCTCGCTCAGGCCAAGACGATGCACACCCGCTGCTGCCAGGACCACAGCATCCGGGCCATCGGCTGCCAGCGCCTTGCGAATGCGTGTGTCAATATTGCCCCGGATCTGGACAATGCGCAGATCGGGACGGCGATGCAGCAACTGCGCCTGACGCCGGAGACTACTGGTCCCCACTCGTGCCCCTTCAGGCAACTCGTCCAGCTTCTTACCAGAACGCGAGATCAGCACGTCGCGGGCATCTTCACGCTCCGGGATGGCCGCAATGGTCAGGCCAGGTGTGAGCTGGCTTGGCAGATCCTTGAGACTATGCACAGCCATATCGATTGGCTGCAAAGCAGTCAGCACCTGCTCTGCTTCAACGAGTGCACGGTCATTCATCGGCTGGATAGTCAGATCCACTGCTCCGGCAAGCAAAGCACGCTCAAGTTCGGCAACAAACAGCGCTTTGTCGCCAAGCTGCGTCAGCGGCATATGTGATGATTGCGTCATATCTCCACGCGTCTTAATAACCTGTATACGGTAGCGAGGGGCATCTGCCTGCTGCCGTAGCGCATTAACCACCCACTCGGTCTGCCACAGCGCCAGTGCGCTGCCGCGCGATCCTACAATAATCTCCAGGCCATCTCCGTCGGCTATCTCGGGTCGCGATCTGGCCTGACCTGGCCCCAATATGTTAGTGCCCATAAAAGCTTGCTCCCCATGAATGAGATATTTGTTCAGCAAAACCTTTCCTGATGAAAGTATATTAGCTGGACGGTTCGCCCTTCTTCAACATGATACAATGATCATGCCGATAACTTCCTATGGAGTGGCGTAGGAGGAGCGCCATAACACCTGGTGCCAGCGAAGGCAAGGAAATCCTCCCTGCGGTTCAATCTAACTTACAAGGAAGTGCTAAACCCATGACCATTGATAACAGAAGAATGCAGATCGCCGATTATATCCAGCACCATTTTGCGCCAGAGGACGCTCTGCTGCGCGAGCTGGTCCAGGAGTTACCCCGGCATGGCTTACCACAGGTTCAGATCGATGCGGCCCAGGGGCGGTTACTACAGGTCTTGCTGACAGCGATTGGCGCACGCCGCGTGCTTGAGCTGGGCACCCTTGGTGGCTATAGTGCGATCTGGATGGCGCGTGCATTACCCGCCGATGGCTATCTCCTCTCATTGGAAATCAATCCTGCTCATGCCGAATTCGCGCGCCGCTACATCGAACGAGCAGGACTTGCCCGTAAAGTGGAGATACGCATAGGGGCTGCGCTCGATATCTTGCCATCGCTGGTTACCGAAGCGCCCTTTGATCTAGTTTTTATTGACGCTGATAAACCACCTTACCCGCAATATCTGGACTGGGCGCTGAAGCTTACCCGACCAGGTGGCATCATTGCTGCCGATAATGTGCTCCGTCCTGAAGCCATCCTGGACCCTGCTGCAGCCGGCACGGGCCGGGCCCAGGGCATCCGTGCCTTTAATGAGCGGATTACCCATGATCCGCGCCTGCTGGCTATCGCCCTTGCAGACACAACTGATACGGATGGGATGGCCATTGCTGTCGTGCGACCGCTGTAAGTGATCAGAATCGGTCCTTGTTTCTATGATGCCATTACCATTCTTGATCATATCCATTGTGTTCGGTGTCCTGCAGGTCGGTCTTGGCACCGCGATACAGCTCCATGGCTGGCGTCACCGCCTCTTTGGGCGATTCCGCTTCTTCCTGATCGGGCTGGGCAGCATCTGGTTTATTTGCAGTGGCATTGATGAGCTGATCGTATCGTCGGTGGATATCATCAATCGGAGCACCCACCTGTTGAACGTCTCACAAGTACAGACTCTGCATAACGAAGCACAAGCTGCCCTGGTGGCAGCCACATTCGTGCTTATTCTTGGTGTGGCTGTCTATCCACTGGCAGTGCGGTTGCTAAAATAATAGCAGGCGATCGCCTTTAGGAGGTAACATCTGTGGCAGCGTATCGTCTTCTGGTTGTCGATATTGATGGCACGTTGCTCGATCCCGGTGGCTCTGTCCGGCCACGTACGCGTGCAGCGTTGCGTGCAGCGATGAACGCTGGTACGCGTATCGTGTTAGCGACAGCGCGGCGATACGGTATTACTGCACCTATCGCTGATATGCTAGAGCTGAATGGCCCTTTGATTCTCTATGATGGAGCACAGATTAAAGAGCATCCCTCAGGGCATGTCCTGGCCGCGTGGCCGCTCCAGCAAGAGCTATCCCAGCAGGTTTGCATCACCATGACCCGGCATGGCATACAGCCGATTATGCAGCTCGATAGGAATGGAGAGGTGCTTCTGACCGGACCAGAAGAGAGCGACGATGAATGGGTACGCAGCTATCTGCCCCTTTACCAGCATGAGGTGCGCCGCCTCTCCTATGCGGAGCTCTATGCACAGTGTGTTGAGCCGCTACGCGTGGTCGCCTTTGCGCCGCCAGAGCCCCTTCGCGCCATCCGGGAAGAATTGCGTGAGCTTCCCTGCCAGTTCGCCTATCTGCCTAGCGGCAGCTATGGCACAGCAGAGCTTAGCGCTCAACATGTTGCAGCAACCAAGGGTGAGGCTGTGCGAACACTGGCAAGGATGCTGGATATCCCGCTGTCTGAGACAATGGTAGTTGGCGATAGCTTTAACGACATATCTATGTTTGCCATAGCCGGTCTCTCCATCGCCATGGGTCAGGCACCGCAGACAGTCGCTGAGCATGCTACAGCTCGCACTACCAGCAATATGGAAGATGGCCTAGCACTCGCGATCGAACGATATATACTGCAAAATAGCCGATCGCTGGAGAAAACAGAAAGCACTCCTAACGATCTCTCTTAGTGAAGACGAAGAAAACAGCTACCCCCTCGCGTGGGATCTTCAACTCTGCGTTGAGTACCATGACCCTTGCCAGTTCAAACGTGAGGAAGAGGATGTTGCAAGAGCTTGCCGAATGTCTGGCATCTGGCTGGGCCCGCCAATTTCGGGCTCCCAATCCGCTCACGAGCTCTTTTACGGAACCATGGCTGGATTGTGTCGATGTCCGGGATGCTGCTGCTCCACTCGCAATGATCGTGCGTGCAGCCGCCCGAAACGATATCCTGAGCCTGGAAGCCAGCGCCTTACAATGGGGAACCGGTCTGACGCGCAGTGGCGCAACATCAGAGGAAGTAGCGCGCACGATCTGGCTGGCAGTTGGCTCATTACAGGATCATGTGCCGGCAGGTCCGCTACGCGAGATGTTCAGCCGGCTGCGCCACTACATCCTCTTCACTGCTGCTCTGGCCACTCATGAACGCAGTGAGGGTGGAATGGGACGCTTGGGAGAACGAGCGCCACGTGGGCAAAATGGCGGGTGGGACGATATATCTGGCGAGGCCAGCGATACAGGCCCTGGCAGCAAACGTCATACCCAGGACTTCTCCACTCCCACTTTAATGGAATTACTCACCCCGCTTCCTCTTTCGGCCAGCACAGTGCTCGACCCCTTGCTGCATGAAGTGATCTTGGGAGCCAGAATGTTTCGACTGGCAACATACCGCCAGGGGCAGCTCATCTTCTCACCTAATACAACCTCACGGCAATTTTATCTTGTTATCCATGGGCCGGTCCGCCTTTTTGAGCTGCTGCGGGACGGACGATCAGTCACGCTCACCTTGCTTGGCCACGGCGATGTCCTGGGCATCTTATCTCGTGATTTTTTCTCCTTCCACGCCACCCATGCTGAATCTTTCCGGACAAGCTGCCATATGGTGCTTCCAGAGGCCGAATTCCTGCGTTTGCTGCCTTCCGCACCAATTCTCAGTCTCCAAGCGCTTCAGAGCCTGCAACGCCAGCTCGCCGACATCCGCCAACTGGTCGCCAGCCTCCTCAGCCGCGATGTGGCCATCCGCCTTGCGCATATTTTGCTGCGTCTCATCCAACACTTCGGCGAGCCTGCTGGCGAGGGCATGGTTCGCCTGGCCACCCATCTTACCCACCAGGAACTGGCCGATATGATCGGCAGCAACCGTGTTACAGTCACGAAAAAGTTGCAGGATATGGAACGCCGGGGCCTGATCCGCCGACATTCGCATAACCAGATGGTCGTACATCGCCCCTCGCTGGAACAGATGCTATCCTGAAGCTGTTGCCAGGAGCAGATGTTACCCGGTGACCAATAGCACGTTATTGATGATAGGAGCACCCAAAAGTGCTCTACTGTATGGAACGTTTTTGTAGTGCGGTTTGTGGATTGTCGTCCCGTTTAAAAGCGGGAACGAGTGGTGTCGTTGCGTAGTGCGTCCTCGTAGTGCGGTTTCGTAGTGCGTCCTTGTAGTGCGTCTTTGGAGAGTGCTGCCAGCTAAGCGCGTGTAAACAGCGAGCAGGACAGCAATATCGCTGCCCTGATCCTGAGACGCTTTGCCCTGGCAGAAGGGTCAGCTATCTATTTTTCTTTGTAATCCTTCTAGAGCTGGCATATCCGACATCAATGGGTAGCCAGCTCTAGAAGCTCCTTTAACCCCTTTGCCCGTTGACACCATCTTCTCCTCGCTTGCAACACTGCCTCTGGCTCGAAGTTAGCGGCTAATCCCTGCCCACTCTCCGGCTATCAATAGCAGAGCCAGAGGAGAACAGCCTTGCAGGGGCATCGCTGGACAAGAGCCTGGATTCTCGCTACAATGCAACCAGCAACAGCTGTCGCCAGGAAGCGCTGGATGACGCATCTGGCAACGAGCGCTTGATGCAGGGCCTGCTCTGGTGGAGGGCGCAACGGCCATTGAACGATACTGTCTAGCAGACATCCTATCATATGCGAGTCAGTTTTGCCAGAAAGGGGGAGAGGTGCCTTCCTCTGCCGATCTCGCGGCGGCAGTCTCTGGCACCCAGATTTTATGGAACAACAGGAGCCAGGCACTCCCGGCAGAAGCAATCGGCCAGCCAGCAGCTCACTCAATGACACCATCACTGACGATAACCAGCCTACGCTCTGGAATCAGCACAGGTCGTGGTGGCAGTCAGCAAATCCACTAGCTGCTGAGATAGGTGAGCAGGCGGTGGTTGTTCGTGATAGCCTGTACGAGCGCATCACCCTCAGCCCGCTGGCTTTGGCGCTTATGAATACTCCCCCATTTTTGCGCCTTCAGAATATCAAGCAGCTTGGTTTTGTCTATCGCATCTGGCCAGGCGCCACCCATACCCGCTATGAGCACAGCCTGGGAGTCTACCACCTCGCACAGATGGCTTTGCACGAGCTCATGCGTGGAAGCCGCTTGCAGCACCCTCTTACACTTGAAGATGTGCGAACGTTCCTCGCCGCAGCCCTGCTTCATGATATTGGCCACTATCCCTTTTCCCACGCAATCGAAGAGCTCGGCTATCCTGTTGAACCGCATGAGCGCGTTGGCCGGCGCATCATTCTCCATAGTGAAGTAGCCGCGGTGCTTGAACAGTTCCATGTCTCACCGGAACGTGTCGCTGCCCTGATTGATCCACCCGGAGATGAGGCTACCGTTCCTCATAATCATGGACCTGCCCCAATAGACAGGCTGCTCATTCAGCTTCTGAGCGGCACACTCGATGTGGATAAGCTGGATTACCTGCCTCGTGATGCTCGCGCCTGTAACGTGCCCTACGGGGGTGTAGACGTAACCCGGCTTCTGGCCGCGCTCCGCGTACGCTCAGTAGCAGAACAGCACCGGATCGTCCTCACCGATAAAGGGATCAGTCCCTTGAATTCGTTGCTCCATGCCCGTCAGGAAATGTTCGACAACATTTACTGGCACCATACCAACCGTGCGCAGATGGCCATGCTTCTCCGCGCCACTCAAGATGCCATGCTGGCTGGAGCGCTTCGACCAGATGAACTCGCCCACCACGATGACGCCTCGCTCCTGGCGCTCCTTCAGGGCCCGGCAATGCCCCTTTCAACCCGCGCCCTGGTAGATGGCCTGCGCCAGCGTCAGATACACAAAACGGCACTGGAGGTAAGCGCCCGTGCCGGCCGGATCTACCAGCAACTCGACGCGCTCTTCTGGGATCAGGCAAAACGGCGGCGTGTAGAACTCGCCCTGGCCGCACACTTCGCCACCTGTCTGAGGGAACCAGTCGCCGACTACGAAGTGTTGATCGACATTCCGAAGCCAGAAAAGTGGGAGATGCACGCCTGGATATGGTTCAGCGATCCGCCGCTGGGCATGGAGCCCCTTCTATCCTGGGTCGACGCAACCGGACTGCTCCCTAGCGATCTGGTCAAATACGAACAGCACCAGCGACGTATTCGTATCGTTACGAGCCAGCGCCTGCGCGAAGTGGCACGCAGCCGGCGATCCGAACTGATCCTACCCGTACTGGACCATCTGACCGTGCTGTGATCCTCTAGAGCGCAGCAACCAGCGGCTGCTCCCAGATACGCAGCATCATGCGGCAGAGACCAAGGTTGCTATCACGGCTGGTTATCAGGAGCTGGAACAGATCGGTTGTTTTGGCAGACGGCGGCAGACGGCGCAGAAGTACATAGTGCGTGGTACCTGTAATGACAGTATCTTCGTAATCTCCCCACTCGCCGGCCAACAGGGCACGCAGCACCGATCGCACCGCTGTAGCTAAATAGCCGCCCGGCCCTGTCAGATCGATAGGGGCAATGCTATACTGTGCGACAATCATGCCATCGCTGCGCAGCAATGCAACAGCTTTGAAGCCTGGCACTTCACTACCAATGCTCGTAAGTACCTGCATAAGGGTATTCATCTGCTCCTGAACGGTATGAGCGGAAGAGGAGGGGGATGGAGCCAGCAGATCCTGCCAGGTATCCCGCTCTTCTGCTGCTTCACCGCTGGTAGCGGTCTCCGTTGCCAGCGGATCAGGCCCCATGGCATCTGCCAGCATGGTATCGCCATCAGACTGCGCCAGGGAGCTTGCAGGAAAATCCAGTGCGGGAGCCTCCTCTGCAGGAGCAGTTGAGGTGGAGGGTGATGACGCGGAGGCATGGCCAGCTCCAGTGGCATATTTGTCACGATATTGCAACGCCTGCATGATGAGGCGCGCAATAGGGAGCGCCACATTTGATTGGGCCTTACTCGCTGGCTGACTCACCCCTCCCTCCTGGAGAGAAGAATCCTGAATATGTGGCTCCTCGACCAGGATGCCAGTCTTATGAGCTGCGATCGCAAAAAACGCCTCTTCGCCACGGAGCTCACCAAATTCTGCCCATATCAGCTCGCCATCGATGAAACAGAGCAGCCCCTCTCCCGCAACGCCTATCTCCACGCGCAGCGCAATGCTTTTGCGCGTCATATTGATGATCTGCACAATGTCCAGCAGATCGAAAGCCTCAAGGTTCACCGCGAAGCCAGTGCGGTGCAGCAAGCGGTGCAGCTCTTCCTTGAGCACCCGGAGATCGAAGGGTTTCTCCAGATAGGTCACAGCACCGTGTTGGAGCGCCTGCGCTTGCACCAGCACCGAGCCGAAAGCAGTCATCATCATTATCCGTAAACCTGGACGATGGGCACGCACCCATGACAGGAGCTCAAACCCATCCATTCCCGGCATCTTGATATCACTGATGATGACATCGAAATCCTTTGCCCATAAGAGGCGAATCGCTTCTTCGGCAGAGCATGTGCCTTCAACCTCGTAGTGCTCTTTACGCAGCGAGGTCACAATGCTCCAATTCAGATTCTCTTCATCATCAACAACAAGGATCCGCCATGGTCGCTCAATGGACGAGCGAGACGGAGCAGGAGATAGAGAAAGACCCATGCCTTCCACCTCAAGCGCTAGCTACCTACCGCTGATTGTTGAACGTTATCGTCACACTGGTACCATGTCCCGGCGCGCTGCTGATATAAATCTTGCCTCGATAGCGATGCACAATATCGCGAACAATCAACAGGCCCAGGCCCATCCCTCCGGCCTTTGCCGGCGCAGGAGACGAGCCCCCGACCATTGACGGCTGAGCCTGGCTGACTCGCTCAAGTTGATCGGCCGTCATACCCACACCACTATCCTGAACCTGTATAGTAACCTCACCTGACGAGGAACCACGCAGGGCAATCCGCAACACTCCACCGGCAGGCATAGCCGCCAGGCCATTGGTGATCAGGTTGACAAAGAGCTGGATGAAGAGATCCGGATCACCCTGTACCTCCACCTGCTGGTCTTCAACATCAAGCTGAACCTGTACGCCACGCTGCCGGCACTCTTGCTCAAAAAGATGGATGACACGTTCGACAACCGGCTGCAAAAGAAACGTTTCCTCCTGGCGCTGCTTTAAGCGCGAGAACTGGGCCATAGAGTTCAGCAAGCGGCCAAGACGGTCAATCTCCGCAATCATCCGCTCAGTATAGGTACACGTATCTGGACGGTCTTTCAGCTCCTCTTCCAGGCCTTGTACCAGGGCACGCATTGCAGACAACGGATTGCGCAGCTCATGCACGATGAACGAGACCAGATGAGCCAGCGTGGCATCAGCAGGCTGTACGCGCACAAAGTACAACGGGACCCCGCACGCAACCAGAGAATCCAGGGTCAGGCTGTACTCAGCACCAGCGATAGAGAGCGTCACAGCGCCCGTATCACGCAGCTGCGCAAACGAATCCGGCCCAATGACATCTACGAGCAGCACCCCTTCTCGCTGTCTGGAGCGATCCTGCTGATCATGCGCACTGGTGTCCTCAATTGATTGCGCTAAGCTGAACGGCAAACCGGCCCCTTCACTGGCAAAGCAGATACGCCAGCGGGTATCCACCAACCAGAAGGTTGTCTCTGAATGAACAAGCCCGCTCGGTCCAATCATCAGCATCGCCCTCCAACTGTTAACAGTCAGAGGCATCAATTATCCAGCAAACCAGACTCCATAGCAACCATTTAGGACTTCTGGCCCAGGACCTGCGCCAGGCCTGATCACCGGCTGATTCACCAGGAAGGGCGTCCCTCATGACGGGCATAGCTTTTGCAAACCGCTCGCCAGGCTGATATCCACATGCTGAATTTCCGGCTCAATCTGCCATCAGCCCCCAGAGGCAATCCATCGGCAGGCGAGATACCTCATCATGAGCTGATCGCTATAAGGCATAATCGAGCCAGAGCGACCAATCCGATAGGATGGCATGACGGGTTGTGACACCAGCATGGTGTTTGACGAATAGCGATTGCGTTGCCCCTAGCTTTGCGGCATGAGGCAGCGTCACGGTGATGATAACCAATGGCGTATTTCCCGCCTGCTTCTGTACCAGCAAATTGTAGCGCCACTGACCATTGCTCTTCAGTGCAGCCCCTGGCACATACCAACGAAAGGTGATCGTCTGGTAATCGCGATAGACCATGAAAAACTGGCAAGCGTATACAAGATGGCCTACCTCTACTTCCGGAGCATAGCTGGCCGGGCAGCCAGAAATACTTTGCAATCGGGCACTATGGGGCACATAGACGCGAACATGGTCCAGATAGCCCGTCCCATCACCATACAACGGTCCATTACGGGCATAGTGATAAGAGATCACCAGCGTATGGGTTGCCCCGCCCTGCGCATCGAGTACAATCGTATCATGATACTGCTCATCTACATAGGGATTGGCCTTTGCCCCTCCAATATTGGTATCCACGACAAACAAGCTATCACCGGGTGGTGTTAGCACCGCGTCGCTATAATGCAATGTGACGAGCAGTTGCTCTGCCTGCGGATCATTGAAGTACAGTTGCAGGTCTTTATCAACCAACGCATCAGCCACAACGGTAAAAAGCTCCCCACGCTTGCTCTCAGGCAAACTCTGCACTGCTGCCAGCAGATATCGCCCAAAGAGGGCGGTAAAGCGCTTCTCGACCGAAGAAACCTGGTCTTGCGGCGGCAGGTTAAGCGCCTCCGTGATGCTTTCATGCCGCTGGTAATAGTGAATCCGTTCCTCCAGATTGGCCGGCGTGATCGTCTCATGATATTCCGGTACGCGAATGGGCCCCGTTATCTGGAGCAGCTGCTGCACGAAGCCAGGCGTAACGGCTGCTACGCCATCCACACTGCCGCCGTGTTCTGCTGCCAGTTCCTCTTCTGCAAGGCGGGCTGAAGTGGGGAAATCTGGCGAAAGATTGGAGTCACGTAGCCCCCAGATTCCCTGAAACGGCCACCAGGAAGCATACGGCTCTGGCGCATTGGAGACCGGATGTGTCTGGAGGTAGGGTCGATCAAGCAAGTAGGTGTCACTGATAGAGAAAGCGGCAAGTTTGGCATGGTCCACTTTGACAATGCCATAATTGCCAATGAAGCCGCCGGCAGCTCGCAGCTCGGTGCTATCCATGATTTCAATGAGATAGCTGGCAGGATGGGTGACACCGAGAAGCGCTGGCGCTACGGCAATGGCGTTATCTGCTAGGGCAAATGACGCGTTCAGCGTGGGCAACAGTGCATCAAACTCAGCAATAGATAAACGCAGTGACCGGCTGGGCAGATCGGCCAGCGAAAATTGTCGGCGCTGCACCTGAGCATCTGCAAAAGCCCGCTGCGCATCATGAATTGCCCTGCTCATTTGCTGAAACTGCGCTGCGGTCATGCCAGGACTTTTCGGGCTGAGCGCCTGGGGTACTCCCTGGGAAAGCTGATAAAGCACGTCTAGCAAGTTTCGGCTCCCAGTTGACACATCAAGCGCCATTCTTGCCAGCGGCGGCATGGCGCGAATGGTTTTGCCAATCCCTGGCAATGAGCCAGCAATAGAGAGGAGGCCAGCATTGCTCTGCAACTGACTATTGAGTTGCTGGAAGTCTTGCTCCGCAGCCGCAGCATCGGCTCGTGCCCGGGCCAGGGTCGTAGTGGTGAACGAGAAACGCTTCTTAGACTGGAAAGCCGCCCGCACATTCCGGAGATGCTGCGCTCCATCAGTGGCCTCATTGTTCATCTGCGTGTAGGTGTTATAGCCCCAATACGCTCCTCCTCCACAACCGATCAGCAATAGTACCAACAGGATACCCCCAGCCATGAACACCAGACGCCACCAGCGCCGGCGTGGTGGAGCTATATCTATAGCGGTCGTAGATGTCGTAGATAAGGTGGATGCAGCGGGCGTGGGCACATACAGCACCCCGGCACGAACCTTATCGCCGAGCGAGCTATCATCAACCGGGCGCTCCTGAGTCGCCTCGAGATTTGACCACCAGTCAGCGGATGGCCGCCACTCAGGGATAACTGGCGGCAAGCCTAACCAGTCTGCCGCCGGCATCTGCCGGGTAGGATATTCGGCAAGATACCGATTATCTTCTGGAACAGGCTGTTGACCAGGTGATTGTGACTCAGATCCAGCGGGAGGATACTGCATGATCTGTCACCCCTTTCTTTTCTCAGAGCACCTCCTGGCGCTCTTATGCGATTGGCGACCATAAAGGTCATGGCTACTTTCCTAAGCTGCCGAGACATCCCTTGCAGGTGCCCTGACCGTACGGGGAGCTACACGACAAGGGGTGCCGCTATACGCGGTATGCTGACTGCTGATTGCTAAAGCCATCCAGAGAAGGCTGGCTGCCGCAGTATAGGTAAAATACGCCTCACTGATATTCATCCCTAAAAGAATGATCACGATACTCCAGCTGGCCGAGGCCATCGCTGATGTAACGGACCAGGGCTGCGGTGCAGCCCTGGTTCCTGGCCTTCCCTCAGTTGCTGCCTTTCCGCTCAAGCCCTGCCTGCTGATAGCCAGGATACGGGAAGGAAAATGAGGATAGAGGAGCAGACGTTCACCCCAAATGCAGCACCAGGTGAAGGTGAGATAGCAAAGCAAGTAAATGATGCCGCCACGGAAGAGCAGATACAAATACCCGCTGTCTTCAGTAGGCCAGGGAATACTGGCAGGAATTGTCGGCGCTACGCCCAGCAGCGGATGACGTGCGATGGCGGGCAGAAAATAGGTTTGCCATAGATAAAATCGATAGACAAGCGACTGGGGAATGATGCCGTTATTGCCACCACCAAATTGGTGACTCAACCGTACAGCCAGGAGCGGCGCAAAGATCACCCCTGCCAGCACTCCGGCGAGCACAACCAGTACAAGGATGCGGCGAATCCGGGCTCCCTCGCCAAACAGGACGCCAAGAATAAGTACTCCGGCTACCAGGCCCAGTATGCTGGCAATTGAACCTGTGATAAGCAACGCTACTATATCGAGAGCAATCAACCCATTGAAAAGCAACGACGGCAATATCTGAATGCGAGCCATTGCCACTGCTATGCTGATCAGTAGCACAAAGCAAAGATAGGCGGCGAAGTCGTTCCAGCCTCCCACCACCGAGGTAATACGGCCAACTGAACTGGCACCAAGCACCTGTTTCGTCGGATAATACGTGGTCAAGAAATGCACTACGGGGCCAACTTGCAGAGCTTGCGCTATCCCTATCAGGGATACCACACCACTGGTCACCAGCATGACTGTAATGGCCCGCTGTGCATACTCCGTACGCGCCAGCGCTAAACGCGCCGTCCAGAAGACCGCGTAATTCTTAAGTGGTCCCAATAGCACGATCACCGCCGCAGTAGTCAGCGACTCGCCTCGCCCATAAAGGGTCAGGAGCGGCAACAATGAGCCACCAAGAATGATGGCCATGGCAGCCACATCAAACCAGGTGAGGCGCGGAAGGGGGAGTCGCAGTGCCAGCAACCGGATAACTAAAAGGGCAAGCAGCAGCAAAAGCAACAGCTCATTCGGACGTAGTTCAGCGCTTTGCGATAATCTTGAGATGCCCGCTGTTAATGGGAAGCCAACGGCGAGTAGATATGCCGCCCATTGCGGGCGCGCCCACACCAGCGCAGCGACCCATGCAACCACGAGGATCCCACCCGTAATGGCGGCATTGAAGAGTGCACCGAGCACTGCCAGCGCGACAATGCCACAGGCCAGGAGCGCGGCTGCTAGAAGGCGCACAAATCGCGCATGAGCCGTTTGGAGTGGTGTGCGATCGAATGAGTGAATGAGCATCATGTCCCTCTGGCTCAATCAAGCGCCGGCATTGTTGACATCATAATAGGCCGGCTTACCTTCACCAGCCCACCCTTTATCATCAGCCTGAGGCCAGGCCCGCATCTTTTGCGTATCGGTGCGCACGGATGATCCTGCCTCCCACTTATTTGCCGGTAGCGGTCCATAGACATCAGGAGGGATAAGTGCCAGCCCCACAACCGACGCCTGTACCTGCCCCAACACCTCCAGGGCATCACGCAGATCGCGACGTCGACTGCGCTGGGCCGTAGCCATGAAGAGCACACCATCGCTCACCTGTGCCAGTCGCACTACTGACGGATCAGTTAACACCGGGGCTGCGGTGATGAGCGTCAGGTCAACATGCAAGCGCAGGGACATGATGAGCTGTTCCAGCCGGGGCGAATCAAGAAGCATAGCCGCCTCCTCTCTGAAACGCCCGGCAGGTACCACACTGATGCCCGATACCTCAAGTGGAACGATATACGGCGTCAGATCAGGGTGATCTGCCAGCAGCATATCTACCAGGCCAGCGTCCTCATGAATGCCGCACAGACGTTCCAGCCAGTGATGCTGGCTGTCTGTGTTGATCACCACGACGCGCAGGCCCGAACGTGCTGCTATATCCGCCAGCCGGAGCACCGCTTCCGGGTTACAATCATGCTCGGATGCCCAGGCACAGAACAGCACTCCAGGCCAGGATATACGCGTGCGCAATGCTGTCAGCAGGAGGCGCACCGTTACATCTATTTCAGCCTGGCGATCAGCAGCACGATGGTGGAAGATGGACCGTCGCAGCGGCGCACTCAGCACCGGAACATCAGCGATTCGTGCTATCTCATCCGGCTGAAAAACGGTATTGTCGAGATAGTACAGCAGTGCAACCAGACTGGCAGCAGCAGCCAGACCGAGCAGTGCAGCAATTACAGCTGTACTGGAAGAGATCCGCGAGGCCGCCACTGCTCGAACGGTTGCCGGCCCTAGCGGGGCAATATCAGGACCACGTGCCTTGGTAGCAGGTAACTGCGCCGCAAAATGGTTGAACGCCAGAACCACTGCGCTCGCAAGGTTAGCAGCGCCATTGCTGGTGGCGGCATCGGCCTGCAACACAATAATATTGCCAGGCTGCGGCGTCACACGAATTTGACTGGCCACCTGATCGGCCGTTTCGTTCAAACCGAGTTGCAGAGCAGCATCGTGGAGCACTGTTGGATTTTGCAGGAGGGCGCTATAGGTCGCTTCGAGTTGGCTTGCCACCTGCGCCGATAGATAGCCAGGAGGACCATCTGGATTTGCCAGCCCATAAAGCAGCCTGATCGTCGCCTCATACCTCAGCGGCTGCGTCGCTTTTTCGATGCGCCCTACCGCCAATGTCACTCCTCCAGCCAGAACCGGGCAGAGGATTAACAGCCAGGCCCAGCGCTTCATATAATAGATTGCTCGCAACATACTATCCTCCTCACGGCTATCTCTGCGCCTCACGCACCACCAGGAAACCGCACAGCGTACCCAGAGCCAACATTCCGGCAGCGATGCCTAGTGTAAATCCCAACGCCACTCCCTGCAACCCCCAGCGTGGCAAAAGTGCCAGTTCCGCCACAGTGCTCACGACCATGGTGAGCACCATCGTGACCGCATGGAGCCAGGGATATCCCCTGGCGACCACCCAGGTTTCAAAGACGAGATACATCGTATAAAGGGTCATACCTGCCGCCAAAATTACCAGTGGATCGGCAGCAGCGCTATACCGCTGGCCAAACACCATATGGACCAGGGGTCCGCTGCCTGCCCAAAATCCCAGCACCAGCCCTTCTGATGTCACACCCGAAGCCACCAGCGAGATCAACAAGGAGCGGTGCGCATCACGCATAGAGCCACGCGCAAAATAGCGTAGCGCAACTGCCGTGACCGCATAAGGGACAAAGAGAAAGACCAGCACGGGGGTTTTGGCCACGGAGTATATGCCTGCATTCTGTGGCCCCAATCGTTGCTCAACCAGGAGCAGGTCGAAATTCAGCCAGATAGTGTAAGCGGCATGTGCGATAACGAGCGGCACTGAGAAGCGGCTGAGCTGCCGTGCAATCGCCAGTGTCACGAGTTGCGGACGCCAGCGCACCGGCGAACGGGCATGCACTTCAAAAAGCGCAATCGGGACAACTGTCGAAAGCCCATCAATCGCTAACGCTACCCCGACTGAACGAATGCCCAGACCCCAAACACAGGCAATAATCGCCAGCAACTGGATAAAATTTGCCGCCACATAGTAGAGCGACATACGTGGGATGTTGTCTAGGCCACGACACAGCTCCGTATAGGTATTAAATGCGGCCAGCCCACATACGACCAGCAGGGTGCCCAGTATGACTTCAGGTTGCTCTCCCCGGAGATACCAGCCTGTACCAAGCAAGGTCAGCGCCAGCATCAGGATAATGAGCAGCAGCCCGTTCGTGAAGTAGCGATCAACCTCTACGCGGTCATCACGATAGGTAGCGAGATAGCGCGAGAGCATCGTCGGCAGCGGCCCGACGATGATTGCAGCCAGGCCAGCTACACTGATCGCATAGCGCACCAGACCAAAATTCGCCGGACCATAGGCGCGTGCTATCACTACGGAAAATAGCACCCCCAGGATACGGGCCACGACACTCCCTATACCGGAGATAGCTGATTGACGCAGATAGAAACGCGCATGCTGGCGGAACGTGACCGGTGCCTCGTCTTCGGCCTCGCTCTCCACCGCATAGCAGGAGAACTGCGAGCAAGGCTTGTCCCCATTATTATGGTCTGTTTGCTGCGCCTCATGTGCGACTGCTGCGAGGCGCGGCCATGTTTCAGGCTTCAACAGGTTAATCGGCTGGAGTTGCACCCGGCGCATAGTTCCTCGGTTCCACTCTCCTCTAATACCAGGCGACGTAGCTCTACAAAGGTTGCTTCCCACTCCTGCCGCTTTTGTGCAGCCAGCGCCTGCATATCGCTACGCAACTGATCTTCGCGCGCCAGGGCCAGCCGTATCGACCGCTCGATCGCTTCTGGAGTTGCACGTGTAAAGATTGCCCCTTGTGGAAAGGCCATCCGCAGCACAGGCCAATCAGAGGTCACCAGTGGTTGCCCTGTATACAGAGCTTCCCATGCGCCCGAAAGCAAAGTGTGGTCACGCGTAGTCAACGCAACAACAACATTTGCGCGGCAGATAAGGGCACGGTAGTCTGCGTCATTCATCCAGCCGGTCAACCGCACATTTGGTGGGCAGATAGCTCGGAGCGCCGCCGAGAGGCGGCGCATATCGCCAGTGATAGCAAACGTGACCTCTGGCAACCGATGTGCCGCAGCCAGTATCGCTGCAATTGGCTCATCCGGGCCATACGTCGCAATCACGACTACTTGCCGCGCCCCTGGTGCAGGCAACTGCGAGCAGCTATCTCTCCACTCGACCGGTGGATCCGCTAAAACACGTATCCGTGCCTCCCTGGCAGCCCTTCCCTTTACAAGCAGGTCACGCAGTGCTTCATTCGTCACGAGAGTTACCAGCGCGTGACGTGAGAGCCAGCGGTGTAGCCCACGCGACCATCGCCACTTGTATCCCACCAGCGCACCCGTGTGAGCGTCAATGACGAAGCGCCCATGAACCAGGCGCGCATACAGAGCCACCAGCAGCACGGCAAAGATCGGAGGATTTTGTACCAGCACCACACGTGCCTGCCTGCGCCAGAGCAAACGCCATGTCACGAGCGCCTGTATTGGATACTTCCAGGGTGCAACCCATGGCCGCTGAAATGCCAGAAAGTGAATACAATGCATCTCAGCGCCAAGGGCAGCCGCCAGGCGCTGGCTCCGTGGCGCATATGGCGCCCAGGCAATCCACAATGGCGGCTTCGAAATCGCGGACCTCTCCGGCAAACAGTCCATTACCCCTCTTCTCAGTAATCAGGAGCCAGCCTGTGTGGGCGACTCGTGCACTCGTCCATATGGAGGCCGATCATTGGCGACAGACGCCCTCACAGCCAGCGACCGGCAGGCATCATCGCCCTGAACACTAGTTGTCAATTGCCGATCACCACCCAGCAGCCCCTCATACAGAGCAATCAACGCCTGAGCAGATCGACGCCAACACTGCTCCTCCTCAATACACAGCCGCCCGGCAAATCCCATCCATGCCCGGCGCTCCGGGTCGGCGAGCAACGCTTCGATAGCCTGGGCAAAGGCAACCTCATCGCCCTGGGCAACATAGAGCGCCGCTTTGCCAGCAGAGCGACGCGTTTCCGGCAGATCATAGGCCACCACCGGCAAAGCCGCAGCCATATACTCCATTACCTTAATCATCGTCGAATAGTTGTTCAACGGGCTGGGCGCTGCCGGTTCTACCCCAATGTCCGCCGAACGGAGATAGCGCCAGTACAGCAATGGATCGTCAATCCAGCCCGTAAATACCACATATGGAGCGATACCCAGACGCTCAGCCTCGGCGAGCAGAGCAGGCCGGGCGTCACCATCGCCAATAATAAGACAGATGATATCCCGGCGCCCACGCTGGTGGATAAGATAAGCAAGCGAACGTAGCAGCTTATCGACATTATCCTGCGTATTGATCGATCCGGCATAACACAGCACAGCCTGTGCCTTGCCCTCAATGCCCTCCCCACTCTGTGGCGAGGGAGCCAGAGAGCGAGACCATATCTCCGTCAGCGGCCGCAGATTCAGAATATCTGGCAACGTCTCCAGATCTGGCCCATTACGCACCACGGTGATCGCGGACGGTGCGACACCATCACGATCCATCTCGATTTGCCGATAGGCCTCATTGCTGGCTATCACGCGATCGGCATGCCGGCAGGACAGACGCTCCAGGGCTCGCAACAGATGGTAGATCAAACCATCCGCACGGCCAAATTTGACGGCAAAGATTTCCGGAGCCAGATCGTGGTGGTCATAGACTAGCTTCTTGCCAGACAGTTGAAAGAAAAGTCCCAGCAGGAAGAGCAGATCGGGAGGATTATGGACATGGACCACGTCAAAGTCCTGGCGCAGCGCAATAAAACAGAGCAGGACAAATGATGCCAACAGCGCCCAAAGGTACTCACATCCATAGCCAATAGGACCAGGCAGCCGGCTGAAATTGGGAATGGGATAGCGGTAGACCTGTACACCCGCGATATATTCATGCCATGGCTGTGCAGCAAAGCGCGGCGCAATTACCGTCACTGTGTAGCCCGCCGCCACCAGGGTCTGCGCCTCATTGCGAACCCGCACATCACGGGGATAGCTACAATTCTCAACCACCATTACAATGTGCGGCGCCCATGCAGCAGATGCCACCTTGTCGCTGGTGATCCTGACCTCATCCACATCGCTACTCATGCCCCTCGCCTTTCACCTCTCCCACAACATAACCCTTACCCATACTATTTCGCTACAGGAAGAGAACAAGGTTTGAACCAGAGAGGATTTGAGAGATGAGCACGCAGAGGAGCCCGCTCAGCCATCCTCTCTGCTCCCGGCATCCCCTGTGGTTCACTTTTTTCCCTTCCTGAAGCTACCCCATCTATTGCATTACGGCCGGCAAGTGGCAAATTTCCCTTGCGCCAGCGACGCCAGCAGATTCTGTGTGTAGCGTTGCCAGTGCACATTTGCCTGATAACGACCGGCCCAGGATTCGCCAGTATCGAGCCCCCAGCTCCACTGCATAGTGCCGGCAGCAAAGACCAGTGCACCTGATGACGCGGCATACCAAGTTGCATCTGCTGCCTGATTCACCTGGCCCTGCACATTTTCCAGTGGTGAATGAGCAAGCACAACGATGCCAGGCGGCGTAAAGTTGTTACGGGCAACTGCATCATACTCATAGCCAATGAGATTGGGCAGACGAGAACCAGCATGTAGCCCGGTTCCTTGCAACAGACAGGAGCTATTTCCCGTAAGCACCAGTGGATAATCTGCTTCCTTGCTTACAACGCCGACATGCCACACGCCCACCAGGGCATTCTCCGGATTATTCACTGGCGGATCGCGAAAGCGCACCGTTGTCCACAAGGGCTGTGTGGTGGCATCGGGATCCAGCGACGCCACTTTGTAGCATAGCTCCACGCGGTCTGGGCCAAGCGCCGATGGCTCCAATCGGATCTGCCATTCGGCGACATCCCCGGCAAAAAAACCCAGACTCACCCCGTTATCTCGTGCCAGCATCAGATGAGCGCGCATGTTCGCTGTCCAATACTCATCATGCCCAACGGTCAAAAACACCCGATGCTGAAGCAACAATGCAGGCCGCTCATCAGTATCGATATCAGTGATATAAGTGACATCATAGGCATTGCGCTCTAGCCAGCGCACCATTGGATACTCCCAGGCAAAGAACAACCCCGTTCCATAAGCCGCACTGTAAGGACGATCAAACGAGACAGCATAAGAACGCTGCGCGAAATCATAGGGAGCAGCAGTGCTGCCATAGAGGCTGCGTCCCCCCCAGAGATTATATGCCTGATAGGTCGTTACCGGAGACTGAAATAAAAATATGGCGTGGCTGGCATCATTGCGCACCACAAAGATAATGTCGCTCTGACCGCCCCGCGCGTCTGTCAATTTAGCCAGGTAGAAGCCACTTGGCCAAGAAGCCGGCACGTGCAACGTATAAGACGGCTGCCAGACGCAATACACCATACGGGTTTGCGGGTCTACTCGCGGCGGTGGCTGCTGTACCCCGGGGAGCCAGGCAACGTGAAGATAGCGATGCCCGCCAAGCCCCTGATACCATCCCATGCGATAGACATCCAGCGTGAACCACGGCTGATTTGTTGTCACATACAGCGTGATAGCGCTACCATGATTGACGCTGGTACGTGAGGCAAAACCAGCAAGCTCTTCAGGGCCGGCCGCCCTGGTAACCTGCCACTGACTGGTACCGGGCTTCGCATTTTCAGCCCGCATTGCCGCCGATGTATCAGTCACAGGAGGAAGCAGCATAGCAGCATGCAGACCCACAGTACCGGCACAACCACTCAATAACATCAGCAACATCAACAGTGCACAACCCCATCTCAGCCTCTGGCCCCCGCTCCAGTGCATGGAAAGGGCACTGAGAGAGCAGCCTACGCTCAAATCTGGCCATCCCTTATAAAACATCGCCTGATTACCTGCTACTTAACATCTGGCGAGAGCCACTTCCTCCTCCCCTGCTCCGCCCCCAGCAGCATCAGGTAGCAATCTGAATAGCTACAGCCTTCCATCAGTAGCAACGCGAGCAGAGAGCCGTGAGCTAACCCACCGCTGAATGCTTGTTGATACGCGCTCGATCTCCGCCAGGGTCAGTTCAGGGAACATAGGTAGCGAGAGGATGCGACGGGCAAGATACTCCGTCACTGGCAACGAGCCCTGGGGACAGGCAAAGGGAGCACATGCCGGCTGGAGATGCAACGGGACAGGATAATGGATGCCACACTGGATACCCTGGGCGGCTAGTTCCGCACGCAGGGCATCCCGGTTATCCGTCTGAATGACATAGACGTAATACACATGATCGGTTCCGGGCCGCTCGACAGGGGTCGTCACCACCCCACGCAGCCGTTCAGTATAGGCAGCGGCATGAGCACGGCGCAATGAATTCCACTGATCGAGATAGCGCAGCTTAATGCGTAACACAGCCGCCTGCACTTCGTCCAGGCGACTGTTCACGCCCAGGATCTCATGATGATAGCGCTCGCGCGTACCATGATCACGCAGCATGCGCAGACGCTCAGCAATCTCCGGATCGTTTGTAGTGAGTATACCAGCCTCGCCATATGCGCCCAGGTTCTTACTATAGTACAGGCTGAAAGCCGCTACGTCGCCCAACGTTCCCACACGGCACCCCTGGTAGCGCGCGCCATGCGCCTGCGACGCATCTTCAATGATGCGCAACCCATATTCCCGTGCAATGGCCTGGAGTGGTTCCATATCTGCCGCCTGGCCATAAAGATGAACTGGCAAAAGTGCGCGCGTACGCGGCGTGATAGCGGCAACGACGCGGGATGGATCCATAGTCGCTGTATCCGGATCAACATCCACAAAAACCGGCCGCGCCCCTACCATAGCAATTGCGGCAACGGTCGCAACAAACGTGTTGGCAACCGTGATGACCTCATCACCCGGGCCAATCCCGCAGGCGCGCAAGGCAAGATAAAGCGCATCTGTACCTGATCCCACACCAACGCCCTCAGCCGCGCCACAATAGTCCGCAAACTCCCGCTCAAAGGCGCGCACATTTGGCCCCAGAAACAACTGCATTCCCCCCAGCACGCCGTCAATGGCTGCGAGTACCTCTTCACGTATCGCCTGGTATTGTCGCTGCAAATCAACGAGCGCAATTACCCTTTCCGCTGGCTCCCTCATACAGCCACTTCCTGTCCACCAAGCTCTAAAGATCGCTGGATAGCTACCAGTGTATGTGTAATGGGGAGACTCCAGGCACCATCACTTAACGGTCTCTGATCTTGCCGAATACAATCGGCAAAGTGCTCACAGGCAGCATGTAATGGCTCAACCCAGGGAATAGAAGGGATAATAATCTCACCGCTGCGGTAGGAAAGCTGAAATTCTTCAAATGTTGTGGAGTGCGCCGGCCGATCCACGCCGCGATTGTAAATCCAGAGTTTGTCCAGTGGCTCAACATCATCATATACGACCATACGGCGATCGCCAACAACAGTAAAACGGCGCACCTTCGAGGGATGCAGCCAGCTGAGTTGCAAATGAGCGATCATGCCATCCGCGTAACGCAGATAGATATAGGCGACATCCTCGATATTGGGCTGGATATAGGCCGCGCCGGTTGCGCGCACAGCCACAGGGTCGGCATTAAGCACATATCGGAGAATGGAAAGATCATGAGGAGCCAGGTCCCAAATGACATTGACATCTGGACGGAAGAGACCAAGATTGAGTCGCTGCGCATCAATATAATAAATTTTGCCCAGCTGGCCATCGGCGATAATCCGCCGCAATTCCTGAACGGCACGATGATAGAGAAACGTATACCCCACCATCAATACGCGCTGGCGCTCCTGTGCCAGTGCCACGAGCTCCTCGACCTCAGCAACGTTTAACGCAAGGGGCTTTTCCACAAAAACATGCTTATCAGCGAGGAGCGCCGCGCGCGCCAGCGCATAATGCGTATGGATCGGCGTGGCGATCACAACCCCATCAACCGGGCTCGCCAGGAGATCGGCCACGTCGCGCGTGAGCACTGCCTGGCTATAATGAATCTGTGCCTGGGCAAGCCGCTCTTCATCGATATCGACAATAAACGTCACGGACGCCTCTGCCAGGCTATGCAGGTTACGAACCAGTTGTGGCCCCCAATAGCCGTAGCCAATAACGCCAAACTGCAAGTGCCTGAGCGGCACCAACGATCTAGCACAGGCTCCTGCCACTCCATTCATCGCAGAACGCGTTGCGCGTGTAACCACCCAGTCTCCTCCCAGAGCATCCACAAAAGTGCCAGTATCCCCACAGAATCAAACCGCGCCGCGCTGCAAGAGCACGGCACCAATAGTCAGCCAGAGAAGTTTCAGATCCAGCAGCAGACAACGCTGGCGAATATATACCAGATCCATCTCAATCATCTCGGCGAACGGTACCCGGCTACGACCGTAAACCTGCCAGATACCGGTGAGACCTGGACGAACCTGGAATCGCTGCATCTCGTAAGCAGTATAATGCTCAACCTCATAAGGGAGGGCCGGACGCGGACCCACCAGCGTCATATCCCCACGCAAGATGTTGATGAACTGTGGCAATTCATCCAGGCTCCAGCGACGTAGCCAGCGACCAGCACGAGTAACACGCGGATCATAGACCAGCTTAAACCGGATATGCGACAACTGCTCTGATCCGGCTCTGCCGATCGCTTCGCCACGAATATAGCGCGCAATTGCGGCACGATGTAAAGCTTCACTGGAGCCATGATACATGGTACGAAACTTATAGAGCGTAAAAGGACGGCCTTGATACCCAACACGTACCTGCCGAAAGATTACTGGTCCAGGCGAATCCAGACGGATAATGAGCGCGATCAGGAGAAAGAGGGGGACAAAGACAATAAGCACGAAAAGCGCTACGAGCACATCAAGCGCACGTTTACTAATACAATAACCAATTTCCCGATAAGAGCGCTGTACTGGCTGTTCACAACGTCGGACCGCTATCTGGCGTGATACCTGCTCCTGCGGTTCAGCTAGCTGAACCGCAGAACGCCCATTACGAGCCAGAGAATGACGTCGCAAGGCCAACCGTAATGGCTCCAGCATGCTAGTCGCCCTCCGCCCCACGCAAAAGACACTTTGCCGCCTCCCCCGGGAGACGACTGAAACAGCATGTGTGTGCGTTTCCGCCCTGATGAGGAAATTACTGCTGCGGAAATCCTCCACACCCGCACATCCGCACATGCGGTCAATAATATTATACTACGCCTGCGCAACCATCCAACGCCGGCATTGCTTCCACCCAATGCTACCTGCCACCTTGCAGTTCAGCAGGAACATCTCTACCCGCCACACAGTAGGACGCCTGGGACTATCAATTAGTAACTCTGATTATTAGCTCCACCATCTAATACACTGACACGCAGGTTGCGAAAGATCATCGCACAGTTTGCGCTGGCGCTCACGCCAATCTGTCCGCCCCCGGTCAGCGTATCCTGTATCGTTGCAACATACTGACCATTGATAAACAGCACAAACGTTGCACCATTGACAACGGCCCGGAGAGAATTAAAGACGCCAAAACCCGTATGGATCGCGGCACTTTTCCCGGCAAACAATACCTTACTATGCCCCTGGGCATAATGCACCAGCCGGAATGTGCCAAACGTACTGACCTGGAATTGATAGTTACCGTTACTGGTATAACGGACAATGACGCCATAAAAAGGAGGATACCTCGGATTATCGGGGCCACGCACAACTTCCGCGTCAACGGTGACGACTGCATTCACGGCTTCCACTAATGGTGCCAGACAATTAGCACCTCGTTTGGGTAACGTTTGCATCTCCAGCTGCCCCTGTTGCACCAGGCACTTCATCCCCACATCATGATGCCAGCCCTGAGCAATGTCCGTCAGCGCAATCGGTGTCGCATCTGGCGACGGCGTCGCCACTACCGTGGCAACTTTCGCGATCGTGCGCATAGCCAGAGAGGATACAGACTGCCGCCCAATGATAAAGCTCGCCACTACAGCCCCGGCCAGCAGCAACAGAATAACGAGCACGAGCGTAGCATGGACGGGCATCGCCCATCGGGAAGGAAGCTCAGCAGGAAATAGTTCAACCGGGCGATCATCAACCGGTGCCAAAGGCCCGGACAACTTGTTAACTACTATGGCTGATGGCAGGCTGCTCTCCGCCGGTACCTCCACGGTTTCCGCTTCACGTCCGCTAACCGGTTGCGCCCCCTCGCCAACAATCCCCTTTGGAGCTGGCGATACGTGGTCTGTAGACAAAATAGTTGTCGGAGCATCATCAGACAGCCCCTGTCCACCAGTCTCATTTGCTCCAGATAGCGCTTGCGTCGCTGTCGCATCCAGCGTACGCACTAATGACGCGCCGCATCCGGGACAAAATCGATAGCGGTCTTCCAGCTGGGACCTGCCACATTGTGAACACTGCTTCATCCAGCTCCTCCCAATCGCCCCTGCTCACGATGGCCTGCATCGGCCAGCAGCCATGCCATTTCATTGCCTGCGCGCTCTACTGCTAGCTCTTGCGCAATCCACACAGCACTTCTGGCCGCGCTTACCCGATCACCTGCCCCTACTATGCGCCTCTTTAGTAGTATTAGCATATATCTCCCCTGCTTGAATGTCAATTGTAAATCTGATAAACATACTTCATCGCCTTTATAACAGATATGGCATGGGCGCTCCCCCTTTTTGTCCGCCAAGCCAGCCAGCTTAATATCTCCGATAAAAGATCTCGAGCTCTGTGTGGTAAAATAATCACAGGGAACACCCCTCCCAGTACCTTCCCCAACCACCATACTGCCTTGACATATGGCAAATATCGGTGTACAGTGACGTCCGCCAGGCCAGGATAAGAGGGAATCCTGAGCAGAAAGGATATCAATAGAGCGCTCATGAAAGCAGGAATTCATCCAAAGTTTACTGAGGCCACCGTTATCTGTGCCTGTGGGAATACCTTTAAGACCGCCAGCACCAAGCCGGTCTTGCGGACCGATGTGTGCTCGCGGTGCCATCCGTTCTTTACCGGCCAGCAGCGTATCCTCGACACAACTGGTCGGGTGGAGCGGTTCCGTAAGCGGTTTAACATCTCAGAAGAAGAGTAGGGAATAAAGGAGAGCAATGGCAGCTCACCACTCATGGACGAGCGCCAGGTCAGGGGTAAAGGGGAATCCCTTACCCCTGCTCCCCGTTCCAGAATGTAGAGCTATGCTGGCTCCCAAACGCATTCCAACCATTCTCTTCCTGATCGCTGATACCGGGGCAGGACACCGTAGCGCAGCAAATGCGATTCGCAATGCCCTGTTGCTGCTCTCTCGCCAGGATACTCCACAGCCCGCCGATCGACCGGCTGCATCTTCAGCGGATCAAGAGCCGAGCCCTGCCTATCGCATTGAGATTATCGATGCCTTTGCCGAATGCAGCCGTTTTCCCTTACGCAACTGGATCAACCTCTACGGACCCGCTATTAAATATAATCCGACACTCTATGGACGGGTGTATCACCTGACCAACCACTCGCTCAGCTTCGCAGCAGCTGAGCACTTCGCTCGCCCATTTATCCGTCGGGGATTGATCCGCCTACTGCGTGAGGTGCAGCCAGATATAATCGTGTCTATCCATCCTCTCTTGAACCATGCAACCCTCTGCGCTATGCGGGCCCTCGGTGTACATGTGCCATTCATCACCGTGGTGACGGATCTCGTCAGCATCCATTACAGCTGGATTGCCCGTGAAGCGGATTGCTGTATCGTGCCAACAGAAGAAGCGCGACAGCTTGCCCTTGCTCGAGGCATGCCCGCAGAACGCATCCAGCTCCTGGGCATGCCGATAGATCCGAAGTTTTGCCTGGCTAGGGTCGATCGAGCCGTGCTACGGACCCGTTTGCAGCTTGACCCTGCCCTCCCGGTCGTGCTCCTGGTCGGTGGTGGTGAAGGAGCGGGCGGCCTTTATACTGCCGTGCGCGCAATTATGCGCGCGGCTATCTCCGTTCAACTTCTGGTAGTTACCGGGCACAACCGCCGCCTCTATGCCCGGCTGGAACAACTGCAACAGAAATATCCCCCCAGCATGCCGATAAAGCTCTTTGGGTTCGTGCGCAATATGCCTGACTTGATGCACGCCGCTGATGTCATTGTGACGAAGGCAGGCCCAGGCACCATCTCGGAGGCGATGGCCTGTGGCTTACCGATCATCCTGACCGGAGCTGTACCAGGGCAGGAAGAAGGAAACATCACCTATGTGACAGAAAATGGCCTGGGAGTGCTCGCCGAAACACCAGCGCAACTGGTGACAGCGCTGCAACGGCTCCTGCAGCCAGATGCCCCGGAGCTCCAGCAGATGCGCACAAACATTGCCCGGCTGAGTCGACCGCAGGCCTCATTTGACATTGCCCGGTTGATTCTCAGCTACCTGCCCGATCAGGCGCTCGCCGGGCAGGAATTTGCTCGAGTACAGAAAAATGGCTCCTATATGCCGTTGCGGCGGGTACGAGTAAGTGTAAAGGCGCGCATTTACCGCCTGCGCCAGCAATTGCCGCAGGCAGTGAACGCTCCACTCAGGCAGGCACACTTCCCTTCACTGGTAGCAGCACGATCGCTCATGCTGCGCGGACACCGATTTGGCGGCGTCCATCTACGTCGCACCAACCACCAGCACGAAGCTCAGCGGTAGCCCGCCTGTCCAGCTACCAGATGCGTTTCGTGGCTGACCACAGAAGGGAACGCCATCCTTGCTTTTATGGAGAATGGGGAAGCAGGCTATGACAAAGTTGCAAGTACCACTCCGTTACAGGCTGCGCTGGCACTCACTGGTGCGTTGGGTCTCTTTAGCCTGGCTACGGGTGCTATATCGACAGTGGACACGCATTGCTGCTTGCCTCTTCCCCGAAGAGTCGGCTCAGGCACGCCTGGCCGAACGTCTCCATGTGCCCCTCCCCGATCGCTTAGACCTGAGCTGGGTCACGCCAATGCTGGCAGTAGGTGGCCGCATTCATCCAGAAGACATCTTGCACCTGGCAAGTGCCGGGATCAGGCAAGTTATAGATGTACGGGCCGAATACCAGGACGACGAAACAGCGCTCAATCGTGCCGGGATCAGCTTGCTCTATTTACCCGCTCCCGATACCTATCCCTTGACTATCGAACAATTACTCACAGGGTCTGAATGGGCCGATAACGCTATCAAACGCGGAGAACGGGTCCTTGTCCATTGCGAACATGGCGTTGGTCGCAGTGTCCTGCTGGCTTGCGCCATACTCATACGCCAGGGATTTTCGGCTGAACAGGCAGTGCGGCTGGTACAAAAGAAGCGCTGGCAGGCCGCGCCAAATCACCGGCAGATTAAGCGGCTCCAGGAATTTGTAGCCGCCCTCCACGGCCAATCTTCTCTAACCAATCAACCACCAATTAATGAGAAAGAAGAGAAAAGGTGAGATGACTCGGGTTGTTGTTCGTTCGATGGCTAACCTGCAGCAGCAGGCTACTGTACGTGGCCACACCGTCATGGCCGATGAACCACGGGCCGATGGCGGCGATGATATGGGGGCAACGCCCTACGAATTGCTGCAAATAGCGCTCGCAAGCTGTATTGCCATCACTTTACGCATGCATGCACGTCGCCAAAACTGGGTTCTACGGTCTCTCGAAGTAGTTGTCGAGCAAGGGCGCAGCCACGCAGAAGACAGCGCCGCCTGTATGACAACGGAAGCCACGATCAGTCACATGCATGTGGACGTGCGGATCAGCGGTGAACTCAGCAGCGAGCAAGCTGAACATTTACGCCAACTTATCTCCCGCTGCCCGGTTTACCAGGCACTGACGCATGGCATACATATCTCTGAGCACGTGGAAATAGCGGGCCATGGCACCTGAACAACCAGCCCGCTACTATCTATGCTCCAATCTGATACAGCAGGCTGCGCGACTCTTACTGAGTGGGTGGGGAGAGGACGAGCCACGCATAAAACCTGCTCTGGTATGAAAGACGAGTTGCAGGCTCAGGAGTAACATACTTTTGGGAGCAGAGACCGGGCACCTGCTCAAGATGGCTGTTTTTCATCAAGCGGGACTGGTTGCTAGGCATTGCAAAAGATTGTAGACAATGCGCGCCGTGGCGCCCCAGATACGCGACGAGCGATAATCGAAGAAATACACCGGGCGGATGATGCCGCTGCGCTTCCAGTACTCTACATGAAAGATCGTCGGATCGGCCAGTGCCGGCACCGGCACTTCGATGATCGCCGCAACCTCGGCCGGATTAGGGCGCAGCGGGCCCAGTCCTTCAGCAAGAAATCCAACAACTGGCGTGATCAAAAAGTTGCTCACTACGGTGAAGACCGGGGTAAGTGTACCCAAAAGCTGGACCCGTAGCGGCTCAAGTCCTAGCTCTTCATAGCTCTCGCGCAGTGCTGTCTCACAAAGCGTGCGATCCCGTGGATCGCGCGCGCCACCAGGAAACGCTATCTCACCACGATGAGCACGCAACGTTGTTGCTCGTCGCGTAAAAAGCAGATGAGGCACCCCGCCACGATCATAGAGAGGCAACAATACCGCAGCACTGCGCGGTTGGCCAACCCCACCGGTTGCGTTATCCTCCGGACAGGTCAATAGCCGGCGCAGATGGGCGACCAGTCGCTCAGTTGTGGCAAGTTCCTCCGCAAAAGGTGGTAACTGATCTGGCAACAGCATCCTCCCTTTGCCTTTTCTTGAGCCCTATCCGAGTATATCATAATACACCCTTGACGCCTCTGTCCCAGGAGCGCGCACAAGCGTGGGACAAGAGCCATCTCGATGACTCAACCCTTTTTTCAATAGAAATACGCAAGTCCTGATTTTGCGTAGCGGTACACTTGCATTCTACGAAGTGGTCTGGTATAATAGGGGCACTGAGTGGGGGTACGCATAGAAGCTCCGGGGAACGTTTGTGCGTAAAAAAACCGTGAGCGTTGGATTCCAGGGATCAGGATGAGAGCTTACCAGCGTGGAGGCTCTCTTTTCGTTCACATGGAGCAGCGCTGCTGCGCGCAATACGTCACACAATACACTGATCACGAGCGCCTCTTGCCTCCCTCTCGGAACGCCAGAACACAGCAGGATTCAGAGCCGCGCATTCTGTAGCATCAGCGATCCTCATCGCTCAGAAGCGCCCGATGATCCGGCAGTGTGGGCATCAAAGGACAGTAGGGGGTATGTGAAAACCCATGCAAGCGCAGAGGCACGAAACGACTTCGGCACATGCCACAGCAAATTTTATGAGTGAGCGGGTGAAAACTATGGACTTTAATGATGATCCAGGCTATGATACATCCGATTCCCGAGAGGGCTCTAGTGAATTCAATGAGATGGCTGAGTTGCTCAAAGAGCCTGCGCACTCGCTCAAGAGCGTTAAGCGGGGCGATGTTGTCGAGGGCGTTATCGTGCGTATTGATCCAGAAGAGATCCTCGTCGACATTGGTTTGAAATCCGAGGGGGTGCTTTCCACTAAAGAACTGCCCACCAGCGGCTATGGATCTCTCTCTGAACTGCATGTCGGCGACCAGGTTCTCGTTTATGTAATGCATCCCGAAACGCCCGAAGGCCATGCCATTGTCTCCTTGCGCAGGGCGCGGATGGAGCGGCAATGGCGCATGGCACAGGAGCTGTTCGAACGCGGCGAACTCCTCGAAGCTAAAGTGATAGACTATAACAAGGGCGGGCTTATCGTCGACCTTGATGGATTGCGCGGCTTCGTCCCCATCTCGCAGATTCTCAACCTTCGCCGTGAGGATACCACCGATAGCGCGGAAACCAGCGCGAAGCTCCAGGCCATGGTCGGGAAAACCCTGCAATTGAAAATCATCGAGCTCAACCGCAATCGCAACCGTCTGATCCTCTCCGAACGGCTGGCCGTCCTGGAGTGGCGCGCAAAGCGGCGTGAAGAACTATTGGAAGAGTTGCAGGTCGGTGAGGTACGTAAAGGTGTAGTGAGCAACCTGGCAAACTTCGGTGCATTTATTGATCTCGGCGGTGCAGATGGGCTGGTCCACATCAGTCAGCTCGCCTGGAGCCGCGTCAACCATCCTAGCGAAGTGCTGCACGTGGGACAGGAGGTGGAGGTCCAGGTGCTCGGTGTGGACAAGGAAAAAAAGAAGATTGCTCTATCCATTAAACGTGCCGAGGTAGATCCCTGGGCAACAGTCGAGCAACGCTACACACCGGGACAGATCGTAAAGGGCGTGATCACTAAAATTGCTCCTTTCGGCGTGTTCGCGCGCATTGAGAATGGGATCGAGGGGCTGGTCCATCTCTCTGAGCTCCCCCAAGGGATGGACCCGAAGACTGCCTTGCGGGAAGGTATGGAATTGCCTCTGCGCATTTTGCGGATCGATAGCGAGCGCCGTCGGCTCGGTTTGAGCTTGCGCGCAACCACCGAGGCTCCGGCTACGGCGGAGCCCTCCAGCGAGCCAGCGTCGGCAACAGAGCCTGCGGCTGAAACCCCCTCTCCCGAGCCATCCCCAACGCCCACAGCAGATCGGCTGGAATCCGAAGAACTGCCAACGGCGATGGCCCAGGCTTTCCAGGCCGCGCGATTGAACCGCGAGCGCGAAGCGAGCGAAGACGAATCGCATTCATCTTGACTGCGCTCGCTACCAGGCAACGGGGCCGCTTCCGCAAGATACCGGAGGCGGCTTTCTGTTTTCAAGAATGGGTTTTTGCCGATGAAGGGGATTTCCCTCTCGCATATTTCGGCAAAGAAAAGGTATAATAGAAGGAGAAAGGATAAATACAGCTTGCCGAAAGACAAGTCGGTAGCTATAAGGCCACGGAGCTCGTGGCATCTGCCAGAAATTCGGCAGGCAGGATAAAGCGGCCTTGGCTCTTTGCGTGCTCCCTATCCTGGGTGGCAAATCTCGCTCCCCTTAGGAAGGCGCGCAACCCGCATAGAAGGTGGTCCCCTGGCAATCATGAAGATAAACGATCGCTTAGGCAGCATCCTTGACGCCTCTATGTGGTTGTTGTATGATGAGGCCGTAGTTTACCTGAGCGATACAGAGGGCCCGGTTCCTCCCTCTGCCATTGAAAGGGGGGTGACTACAGGTGAATGACAGAGATAGATTTGACAAGTTTACAGAACGAGCCAGGAAAGTCCTGAGCCTGGCGCAAGAAGAAGCGCAGCGCTTCAACCACAATTATATTGGGACGGAGCACCTGCTGCTGGGCCTCGTTCGCGAGGGCGAAGGTGTCGCGGCAAAAGTTCTGAGCAATCTCGGCGTGGAGCTGAACAAGGTTCGCAGCGCCGTTGAGTTTATTATTGGACGTGGTGACCGCATCGTGCTGGGCGAGATTGGGCTGACACCACGCGCCAAAAAGGTCATCGAACTGGCAGTGGATGAAGCCCGCCGCCTCAATCACCACTATATCGGGACCGAGCACCTGCTGCTGGGCCTCGTTCGCGAGGGCGAAGGCATCGCCGCAGGCGTCCTTGAAAGCCTGGGGGTGAATCTGGAAAAGGTTCGCACCCAGACCATTCAAGTGCTCAGCCAGTCAAGCGGATCACCCCATGGCCATGACGCCAAGCACTCGAAGACGCCGACCATCGACCAGATGGGCATCGACCTGACCGCCTATGCCCGTGCTGGTAAACTGGACCCAGTGATCGGGCGCCAGCAGGAGATTGAGCGCGTCATCCAGATCCTCTCGCGACGCACTAAAAATAACCCCGCCCTCATCGGCGAACCTGGCGTGGGTAAAACCGCCATCGCAGAGGGTCTGGCACAGCGCATCGTGGCCGGAGAAGTCCCAGAAACCCTCGCCGGCAAACGGCTCCTGACTCTCGATGTCGGCTCGCTAGTCGCCGGGACAAAATATCGCGGCGAGTTTGAGGAACGCCTCAAGAAAATTATTGAGGAGATCCGCACCAGCGGCGATTGTATTGTCTTCATTGACGAGGTTCATACGCTGGTTGGGGCTGGCGCTGCCGAAGGTGCCGTTGACGCGGCAAATATCTTGAAACCGGCCCTGGCACGCGGCGAGCTGCAATGTATTGGCGCGACCACGCTCGATGAGTATCGCAAGTATATCGAGCGTGATGCAGCGCTCCAGCGCCGCTTCCAGGAAGTGATAGTCCGTGAATCAACCGTTGAGGAAACAATCGAAATCCTCAAGGGGATCCGCGAGCGCTATGAGCAGCACCATCGCCTGATCATCTCCGATGAAGCGATCAAGGCTGCCGCCGAGATGGCCAGCCGCTATATCACCGACAGGTTCTTGCCCGATAAGGCGATTGACCTGATCGATGAGGCGGCCAGCCGTGTACGCATGCAGAATTCGCTGGCACCTCTGAACCTCAAAGAGGCAATGAAGGGCCTCGAGGCCGTTCTCAAAGAAAAAGAGGCAGCTATCCAGCAGCAAGAGTACGAACTGGCGGCTGAACTCCGCGATCGCGAGGTGAAGCTGCGCGAGCGTATTGCCAAGCTCGAATCTGGTTGGCATCGTGAGCGCGGTACGGAGAAACCCGTGGTCACCGAGGAAGATATTGCCCAGATCGTCTCTATGTGGACGGGCATCCCGGTCATGCGTATCGCTCAGGAAGAGTCCGTACGCCTGCTCCAGATGGAAGAGGCGTTGCATAAGCGTGTCATCGGCCAGGATGAGGCCATTGAGACGATCAGCCGGGCCGTCCGTCGTGCACGCGCTGGCCTGAAAGATCCCAAGCGCCCCATCGGCTCCTTTATCTTCATGGGGCCCACCGGTGTCGGCAAGACCGAACTGGCCAAGGCTCTGGCCGAATTCATGTTCGGCAGCGAAGATGCCCTCATCAAAATTGATATGTCCGAGTTTATGGAACGCCACGCAGCCGCTCGCCTTGTTGGCGCTCCACCGGGCTATGTCGGCTATGAAGAGGGTGGCCAGTTGACAGAGGCCGTGCGCCGCAAGTCCTATAGCGTGATCCTGCTCGATGAAATCGAAAAGGCACACCCCGATGTCTTCAATATGCTGCTCCAGATTCTGGAGGACGGGAAGTTGACTGACGCAAAAGGCCGCACGGTTGACTTCCGCAACACTATTGTCATCATGACATCGAACGTCGGCGCTACCCTGCTCAACAAGGAGGCCGCTATTGGCTTCACCCAGAGCAAGGATAAGGCAAAGGCTGCTCAGGCAGACTATGAGCGCATGAAGGAAAAGGTTCTGGGCGAATTGAAGAATACGTTCAAGCCTGAGTTCCTCAACCGCATTGATGCGACTATTGTCTTCCATGCGCTGCGCCGTGAGGAAGTGCGTCAGATCGTCGATTTGATGCTCAACCGCGTACGCACGCAGCTTACTGAGCAGCAGATCGAGCTGGTTGCCTCTGATGAGGTCAAGGATTTCCTGGTCAGCAAGGGCTTTGACCCGGCGTTTGGTGCCCGACCATTGCGGCGGACGATCCAGAACCTGGTTGAAGATCCGCTGGCGGAAGGCCTGCTTCAGGGCAAGTTCCGGCCCGGTGATATCGTCGAAGCGGTCATCGTCAATGGCGAACTGATCCTCGAGGCACGACAACGGCTTGAACAACTCCCGCCACCGCCAGAAGCCGCGCTTTCCTCTGGCGGCAGCGAGAGTGAAAGTATCTAATCCATAAGCCTAAGTAGCAATCAGCGTTCAGCGTTTAATCCCTGCCTCACTTATATTACCCGGCAGCAAGAAGCAGGTCAGCTGAACGCTGATTGCTACTTAGGCCGAAAGCTGATACTATTATGCCAAAAATCCACACCAAATTCGTCTGCCAGCGCTGTGGCGGGGAGAGCGCAAAATGGCTCGGGCGCTGCCCTGACTGCGGCGAATGGAATAGCTTTGCGGAGCTACCTGAACTCCCTGGCCCTCCTTCTAGCTCTGCCATGCTCCGCCCCGCTCCATCCGGGACGCCCTTAACGCTCCCGGACATCGCTGCTGCCACGCACGAACGTTACTCCACCGGCCTTACAGAAGTTGACCGCGTCCTTGGTGGCGGCCTTGTCCCTGGTTCGCTCGTGCTTGTGGGCGGAGAACCGGGTATTGGCAAGTCTACTCTGCTCCTCCAGGTCTCCAGCCTGATCTCCGAACGGTTGGGGCCTACTCTCTACATCAGCGCAGAAGAATCTGCAGAACAGGTCAAAATGCGCGCCAGTCGCCTGGGAATCGTTGGCAAACGGCTCCATCTCCTGGCCGAAACCGATATCGATGTCATCATCCCAACTATTGTGAGCTTACATCCTTGCTTTGTGGTCATCGATTCCATCCAGACCATTGCATCGCTCCAGATAGCTTCTCCACCGGGCAGCATTTCGCAAGTGCGCGAATGCACTCTGCGGCTGATGCAGATAGCCAAGAACAGCCATATTCCCATCTTCCTGATCGGTCACGTGACCAAAGAGGGTACTGTGGCCGGGCCACGGGTGCTCGAACATATCGTTGACGCCGTCTTATACCTGGAAGGCGAGCGCTACCATACCTACCGAATCTTGCGCGGCATCAAAAATCGCTTTGGCGCCACCAACGAGGTTGGCGTTTTTGAAATGCAGGGCGAGGGATTGATTGAGGTGGCCAATCCCTCCGCGTTGTTTCTGGCAGAGCATACCACCCAGACACCCGGGTCGGCCGTCGTCGTGAGTATGGAAGGCACGCGTCCCCTCCTCGTTGAGGTGCAGGCGCTGGTCACCCCAACAAACTTCGGCATACCCCGCTGCACAACTACCGGCATCGACCACAACCGCCTCCTGATGCTGCTGGCTGTGCTCAGCAAACGCGTCGGCTTAGCCCTGGGCAACCAGGATGTCTATGTGAACGTCGTCGGCGGCTTCACGCTCTCTGAACCCGCAGTCGACCTTGGCATCGCTGCCGCCATCGCTTCCAGCTTCCGCGATCGGCCATTGGAGCGCCATACAGCGCTGATCGGTGAAGTAGGCCTCTCTGGCGAGCTGCGCGCCGTGAGCCGTATCGGTTTGCGCGTACGCGAGGCGGCAAAGCTTGGCTTTAAACGCTGCATCGTGCCAGCAACCAGTCCTACCCTCTGCTCCCATGATGATGGGCTCGCTGCTACCAATGATAGCAAGGACACTACACCGATCGTTCTCTCGCGGGTGCAGTCGCTTGCCGAAGCCTTACAAGTTGCGCTACAATAGCTAGTAGCGGTCAGAAGGATACCGTCAGGTTGGAGCTCCATCCTCCGTAACGCTCTGTGTCCTCTCCGGTCATTCTGGCCCACAGTGGCAAACACAGACCTGAGCGGATGGTTACGGCAGATGGGAAAGCATAGATGTGATTAACCCAGAGAACAGGGCACAAACCATAGAGGCAAAAACATCTCTCGAAGGGAAACAAATGGCACAAATGCTACTTGGACTTATCAATCTCATTATCTTGATACCCCTTCTGAAGAACGCCTCTTTTCATGACGCATGGGGACACGCTTGCACTGAGATGGCAGATGGTGGAAAAGGGATAGGACACTTCCCCCTTGTGCCAGGAACGTGCCAGGCTACCTCCTGCTGTCTGCCAGCTCGCGGCGTTCGGCCATCAGCTTTTGCCTCCTGGCCCAGGGAGAGAACCATACTCTCACCCCCCAAAGGCCCTTCTCTGCCCTATCACATCACAAGCTGGTTGCCGATCCTTAGCCACTGACCGCCATTACACGAGGTCGGAGGTCTTGCCCATGTCCGCAAACCTGATATCCCGTATTGTCGGGCTGGTTGCTGTTATCATTATTGTATTGCTTGTCGAATTTGATCGATTTGGCCGGGCTATCTTCCGGCAACCCATGCCCTGGCTGCTTGAAACAGCCGGTATAGCTATCGGTGCCGGACTGGTAGCCTTGCTCATCGCACCGTATGTGAGCGTGATCCCCTACCGCTGGATTCGCGATCAAATCCGCCGCGCAGCAGCGAGCGATCTACTTGCCGCAGCGCTCGGCCTGATGGTTGGCTTGATTATCGCAGCGCTGCTGGCGATCCCGCTTGCTCAGCTCTCATTTTTAAAACTCGGCCAGATCCTGCCCACCATTGCCGCTCTGTTCTTTGGTTATCTCGGAGTCACCGTGGCAGTACTTCGCAAGAATGACCTGGCACATCTTTTCCAGGGCATCTCGAATACACGTCGCGCCAACCGCTCTGAACGGGACGAACGGGAACAAGAAGAGCGTGATAACGGCGTGAGCTCCGGCCGCAACGGGCGGACACAACGTGACGGGAAATACACCACGCGCCAGAGCGATCGCATTCTGCTAGATACCAGCGCGATCATTGACGGGCGCATTGCGGATATTAGCCAGACGGGCTTCATCACCGGCACATTAGTCGTACCTCGCTTTGTGCTCGAAGAGCTCCAGCACATCGCCGACTCGCCGGATACTCTGCGGCGTAACCGGGGCCGGCGCGGCCTCGAGATCCTGAACCGACTCCAGAAAGAGGCCTCAGTACCTGTTGAGATCACCGACGCGGATATCGAAGGCGTGACAGAAGTGGATGCAAAGCTGGTGAAGATGGCGCGTAACCTGCACTGCCCAATTATCACGAATGATTTCAATCTCAATCGTGTGGCAGAGTTGCAAGGTGTTAAAGTGCTCAACATGAACGAACTGGCCAATGCTTTGAAGCCTGTACTCCTGCCCGGTGAGGACACGCAAGTCAAGATTATCCAGGATGGGAAAGAATTAGGCCAGGGCATTGCCTATCTTGACGATGGCACAATGATTGTCGTTGAGGGCGGACGACAGCATATGAACCGGACAATTGATGTCACCGTCACACGCGTTATTCAGACAGTAGCCGGCCGGATGATCTTCGCCCATCCTAAGGAGACCAATGGGAACCGAAAATAGCCACATGAGTACACAGACTTCATCGCCCAGCGAGACCGCTTGCGCCCTGCTCGTTGCCATACCGAATACCTTTACTGGCGAGACCGAGGAGTATTTCTGGCGGCCTCTCCATAGTCGTCCGGTTGTCGAATGGGCGCTCGCGGCCCTCATACACACCCCCGCCATCGGCAAAGTTTTGCTGGCCGTTTCGCCCCAACGATCCCAGATGGCCCAGGCCATTGCCGCACGTATCTCCACCAAACCAGTATCGGTGCTCAGCAGCACTGCACCGCCGCTTGCGCTCCTGGCAACAGCCCTGCGCCTCATCGCTGCTGACCCACAACCGGAAGCTGGCAATCACAAGCCTCCCACCCACGACCGGGAGGATACTGCTTCTCAGTGGCTGGTCCTGCATACAGGAAATCGCCCCTTCCTCTCGCCAGTGCAGCTTACCGAAGCGCTCACACTGGCCCAACGTTCGAACGAGGCCGTAGCCACGGCCGTACCTATGAAAGACACAGTAAAGATCGTGAGCGCGGATGGATGCGTGCTCGACACGCCTGACCGCTCCCGCCTCTGGAGCCTTCAAACCCCACTGGTGCTACCGATTGCCCAAACCAGGCACGCGCTGGCGCGCATTGCCGTGCCAACCATGCCGATACCATTGACTGGCGTGGCCACAGCCCTTGGCCTGCCAACGCGCATCTACCCCGGCACACACGAAAATATTGCGATCACCGATCAAGAAGCTTTCGCCTTCGCCGAAGCGCTTTGCACGCGCAACCTCGCCATCGGCGACCGGGAGCCCTGGAGGAATATCCTGTGAGCATGCATATAGGCATCGGGTTTGATGTCCACCAGTTCGCGAACCACCGCCGCCTCATCCTGGGCGGGATAGAGATACCCCACGCGCCAGGTCTGGCAGGCCATTCTGATGCCGATGTGCTGATCCATGCAATTGTTGATGCCCTGCTGGGCGCAGCGGCATTGGGGGATATCGGCCAGCATTTCCCCTCCAGCGATCCACGCTGGCAAAACGCCCCTAGTACCATCTTCCTCACCTATACGGTCGACCTGCTGACAAAACATGGCTGGCAGGTGAGCAACGTTGACGCTACGATCATCCTCCAGCACCCACGTCTGGCCGCGCATATCCCTGCGATGCGCGAGCATCTCGCCACGCACCTGCACATTCCCATCGCCAGCGTCAGCGTGAAAGCAACCACCACCGACGGGCTGGGTTTTACTGGCCGTGGTGAAGGCATTGCCTGCCTGGCTATCGCGCTGCTCCAGCCGCGTGACAACAAAGAAGTATTGACAGGTAGTTATCGGTAAGCGATAATGTAACATGATAGATACAACGTATCGCATGATATCTATGAGGAAGCCATGGCCGGAATCATAACTATCCATCGTCTCACCCAATACTCCACACATTCCACCAATACCGCCATGTGGTGCTCCTCTGTCTTCGCCTCACGTAAGGAACGCTTTAGCTGCGCCTGTCATTGCCGCAACTAGCGGCCCCGTCTACTACAATACGGTTTGTTCAACCAACCATTGCGGATAATCAAAAGGAGCTTTTTTATGCTTGTTTATAATACGGAATCTGCGCGCAAGGAGACGTTCGAGCCCTGGGGCACGCCCGTGAAGATGTATGTCTGCGGCCTGACCCCCAAGAATGAGCCGCATCTGGGCCATGCCCGGCTCTTCGTAGCTATGGATACTATCCGGCGCTACCTCGAATATCGTGGCTATGAGGTGCGTTATATCCAGAACTTTACCGATGTTGATGATAAAATCATCGCCGCCGGCAAGCGCGAAGGGATCCCGCCAGCAGAAGCAGCAAAGCGCTATATCGCCGCCTATTTCCGCGATATGGACGCGCTCAATGTCAAACATGCCACGCAGTTTACCTATGTCACGGATTTTATCCCTCAGATCATCCGGATGGTCGCTGGCCTCATCGAAAAAGGCTATGCGTACGTTTCCGATGGGGATGTGTTCTTCCGCGTGGCATCGTTTCCGGCCTATGGCCGGCTCTCTGGCCGCGATGCCCGAGCGATGCTGGCTGGCGCATCACAGCGTGTGGAGGTTGATGAGGACAAACAGGACCCCCGCGACTTTGCGCTCTGGAAGGCTGCTAAGCCTGGCGAGCCGCAGTGGGACAGCCCCTGGGGACCCGGCCGTCCAGGATGGCACATCGAGTGCTCGACAATGATTCTGGAGACGCTGGGCCCACAGATTGATATTCACGGCGGCGGACACGATCTGATCTTCCCCCATCATGAGAATGAGATCGCTCAGTCTGAGGCTTACACGGGCATCAGCCCATTTGTGAAATACTGGCTGCACACCGGCTTCTTCACGATCAAAGAGCCAGAGGATGAAGATGACGAAAGTGCCAAGATGGCACACTCCGGTACTTTCGTGACCATCCGATCGGTGCTTGAGCGCCACCGCGCCCCAGCGCTTCGTCTCTACCTGCTCACGCAGCACTACCGCTCGACCATGTCCTATTCTGAAGAAGGACTCGCGAGTGCTGAGACGCGCTGGCAGCGCTACGTGGATGCGCGGGCAGCGGCACTCCGTGTGCTGCCCTGGCTTGAGAAGGGCAAGAGCCAGACAACGCCAATGGCCGAGACGCGCCGCACAGAGCTTGAGCACACGCTCCGGTGGGCACGCGAGAACTTTGTCGCCAGCATGGATGATGACTTCAACACGCCACGAGCGCTGAGCATTCTGGACGAACTCAGCCATCGAATCAACGACTACGTCACCACTATCTCACGTGGTGAAGCCAGTGCTACAGCCGCTCCAGTGCTGCGCCATGCGCTGGCGACAATGGAAGAGCTGACCGGCGTGCTGGGCATCCAGATCACCCCTCTGCCAATGCCAGGCGAGCCAGTGCTTGCCCCACAAATCGTCGCCGAGATCGAGCGGCTTATCGCAGAGCGAGCTGCCTTCCGTAAGGCGCGGCAATGGGCTGAGGCCGATCGTATCCGTGCAGAGTTAGAGACCGTCTATGGTGTAACGGTCAAAGATCACGCTCAGGGGACAATCTGGGAGTTAAAACAGGGATGAAGCCTGGCACGATGATCAGGTATCATACACTCACCCTGGAAGGGTGCCTTTGAGATATCGGGCGGAGCGAGATGAGCATCTTGCCCGCGCGCGACAGACATCATCTCATGAGTTATCCGTGAAATAGCGTGGGATTGCATTATGGCAGAAATGGTCTGGGGCCGCAATCCGGTCATTGAGACGCTTCGATCAAAACGCCACGTGTACCGGCTCCTGGTTCTAGCCGGCGCGCATGGTAACCCGATCGCCGCCATCCTGAAGATGGCGCAGCAGCGGCATATACCCGTTGAACCGGTGCCACGAGCACGGCTGGATGAGCTGACACACGACGGCGCTCACCAAGGCATCGTCGCGATGGTCGCGCCCCGCGACTACGCCGATGTGGATGATCTGCTCACCATCGCACGAGAGCGTGGCGAGCCACCTTTCTTGCTCATGCTCGATAGCATCCAGGATGTCCATAACCTCGGCTCGCTGATCCGCACCGCAGAGGCCGTTGGCGTGCATGGTATCATCCTGCCAGAGCACCGCGCTGCGCCGATTACGCCCGCTGTCGAAAAGAGCTCAGCGGGGGCAGTCGAACATCTGACCATTGCCCGGGTCACCAACCTGACACGTACCGCCGAGAACCTCAAACGGCAGGGCATCTGGATCGTCGGCCTGGCTGGCGAAGCCACGCTGGACTTCGACTACGCCGATCTGAACCGGCCACTGGCCCTGGTGGTCGGTAATGAGGGTAAAGGCATCAGCCGGCTGCTACGCGAACACTGCGACATGTTGATCCGTATCCCCATGCGCGGCCAGATCAATTCGCTCAACGCTGCCGTCGCCGGCTCCATCGCCCTCTACGAGGCCTGGCGCCAGCGAGGACGCAACCGGACAGATATGATGGAGATGCGCTCTTCGCACCCGCGGCCATAATGCTGCTGCAGGTACAAATGGATGGCATGGCTCTGGATCTCCCTTCACGGGAGACCCCCAAGCATCTGCATTGCCTGCCACCTGCTGGCTCTTCACGATGCCCGCGCCGCTACTGCCATCTGTGGCGCCGGGGTCATATACTGCTGGAACAACTGGCCCCAGTGTGTATGATGCAACCAGGAGGCAAAGACCCGGCGATCCTTTAGCGGCCAGCGATAGTAATCATGGTATGCCTCTGAGCCAAAGATGAAGAGATTCACCATCGGCGTACGGAAGAAGAGGTTCTGGAGGGGTTGCAGCGGGCCAAACCAGGTCACATCCCCTACCCGACTCGCCAGATTATCGCCAACGCGAAAACCCCAGTTCTCGCCCTCAATATCCGCACCCACCACCGCAATCTCGCGCATATCTCCCACACCCAGCCCATGCTCGTGCGCCAGCCGGATATAGTCCAGCGTCAGCGGATCGAAGCCCATCATCTTCGCAGCGACAGCATCGATCGCTGTCTGATCTGCACTGGCCAGGATGTAGTCCTTAACAACCGGATACATCGTACGCGGGCCAGGTCCATTCCCAGCCGTCGTACCGTCCATGACTGCGAAGAGTCCGCTATGGATCTCCTTTTGAATCGCCAGCAAGTCTACCAGCGTCTCATGGATCCAGCTATGGGTGTAGTGACGATGAGTATTCAGCAGTCCACCAAAAGCATTTTTCATCGCGCCGGTCGTCGTCGTATAAATATGACACTTCATCGTTGGCAGGTGAATGATGTTCTTGCCAATGAAATAATCGGGCACATAGATGCCATCAGGATAGATCTTATCGAGCACCAGCATCTTATGCCTGGGCTCATAGCGCACCCAGCTCATATCCTCCGGCCGGAAGTTGTAGCGAACCGGGACATCATATTTGCGGAAGATGGGCACGTAGTTATTGAGATCCTCACCTTTAAAAGCGTTGGTCACGACTGTCTTATTCTGCACACATACCAGATCATGATAGCCGGCGCCGCGTAGCGCCAGGATCGTCCCCTCCATCTGCCACGGCGTGGTATTGGCCGCAGGGAACGGAAAGTGCCAGGAGATATTATCTTTTAAAATCGTCGTTCTGGTTGGATCCAGGTGCTGGGTGAACCCCGCCAGCTCCATCACCCGCCGGTAATCCTCCAGGACTGTCTCTGGACGCGTCTTCAAGACAGCAACCGTAGCCCGCGTCGGCATCGCAATCTCCTCCATAAATCTAAAGCCCCCAAATTCACGAAAGACGGCAGGTTGAATCGCAGCGAAGCTGGATAGAAATAACTCCGCTGTGGTTCACTTCTGTCCTCCCTCTGCCGATGGAATAGACGGCAAGCTGATGGCCGATGGCTGAGCACTCTCCGGGAAGAGCATCCGTCGGCCCAGTACCAGGGTCACCGTGCCCAGGCTCACACCAAACCACAGTGTCGCAAAGCGAATGAGCAGGGTTGCCGCCGCAGCAATGCTGCGCGACGGCGTAACAAACGCCAGCAACAGGCCGAGCAGCGCGGCATCGGTACTGCCCAGACCCCCTGGCAAGGCCGTTACCGACCCGACCAGTGTCGCCACCGAGAGAATCGTGATGGCTTTAAGCAACAAATCCAGACCGGGCACAATGCCCAGCGCCCGCAGCCCCAGAAAGAACGCTACCCCCTCACCGGACCACGAAACAATGCTCAGTACCACCGCGAAAAGCAGAGGACGCCAGCCCAGCAAGGTATAAGCGCTCTCATAGAACATTCGCAGCGCAGGAGCCGCGCGCCCGGCCAGCGGCAGCCGCGCTACTCTATCGAGCAAACGCAGTGCCAGGGAGCGCTGCTGAATAACCATCACGATCGCCACGGCGCCAGCCGCCAGCACGACCAGCCCCACCCAGGCAAAGCGCACTAGCGTCAGCCCCACACAGGCCAGCGCCATCATGGCCACACCGTCGGTCAGGCGCTCACAGACAACAATGGGAATTGTGCAGCTCATCGGCGTCCCATTGTAGCGCCTGACCAGATAGGGCTTGAGCAGCTCGCCTGCCTTACCCGGCGTAATCACCATCGCCAGATTGGCAGTGAAGATCCACAGACTGCGCGGCCAGGGCAGACCCAGCCCCAGTCGGCACACGTAATAGTGCCACTTGCCGAAGCGCAGCACATAGTTGCCCAGCGTCAGCGCCAGCAGCAGCGGCACATACACCCAATCCAGCCGCCCTACTGTGCCCAGCAGCCGTGGCACATCCGCATACAGACCGATGCCCACGACCACCAGCAGCCCCAGCAGCAGCGCAATACCGATCTTCTCTTTGCGCCATTTATCCAGCACCCCAGACTCTCCCCGCGACCTGTGAGTAGCCACACCTCCGCCTCACCTTCGGTGCTAGAACTAGTATACACCAGCACAAGAGACACCAGCCAGCTCTCCCCTGGGCCCCGCTCCGCACCGGAGCACACCGTGCGCAATGTGCGCCGGCGGCTTTCCCGGCTGGATGGCATAAGGCGAACTGTGCCGTTCATCACCTACGAACGATGCCATACAGCCCACAGTTCCGCTGGTGTTCGGGCCACCTGTTTACTATACTCAGCTCGCTGGAACAACACCACTGCTGCTCAGGAAGATGTCTAGAGGGGGCGAACAGACATATGGCCGCTACCCAGGATCAGGTGCTTATTGTTCTGAGCGCCACCAAGGTCCCCGTTCAGCGCATACGCCGGCTGCTCCAATCAGGCAACCCATCGGCCCGCTGGCTCCGGCTCAACCCCGACCATCTCTTACAGGCGCTGCGTCCCCCGGCAGGACCCCGCCGGACGATGCGCGCGCACCCATCCTGGCCATCGCGCTCTACCTCACCGGTCCGCCACTGCGAGCAGAGCCCGTCGTGGCTGACGCTGCCAGCGCCGGGAACATTGCTGATTTCCTGGCCGCGCTGTGCAGCGCCAGCACCGCCGCGCTCCTGGTGGTCAGCGCCGCTCCACACCTGGAGCACGCCTTACACCAGGCCAACCTGCCCCCGGTTGTGCAGGTAGCACCGGATGCCAATAATGCGACCTGGCGCTCGGCACTGGCACGCCTGTTCGCGCTCCAGCACTTCCCGCGAGCAGCATGCCCACCCCGACGCGGCGGCTCTGGCATCGACACCGTCACTGCCATCTTTCACCTGCGCGCCGCTCTCTGGCTCGACCTGGATAGTTGCACATTGCTCCGGCAGCATGCGACGATCCCGCTCACCGCACGAGAGATGCGTGTGCTCCGCATATGGCTCCGCGCGCCGCATCGGTACCATCGCGCCCGCGACTTCGCCATGATGCACTGGGAACGCTTCCCCTCCCCCTGGACGAGCATAGCGTCGAGCAGACTATCAGCGCACTGCGGCGCAAGCTGGGCGAAACGGCCAGGCGCCCGGGCGTCTTGCAGAACCGCCGTGGGATAGGCTATGCGATTTTCCCCGACGATTCAGTGCAAGAGAATCCCTAAGAAAAGTTGCGAAGGTAGCTCGTGTGATACAATATTTCGACAGACATATCATCCTGATAGAGAAGAGACAGCCAGCCTATGTATCGCTTGAAAATCTTTGCCAGCGTTGACGATCACAACGACCTGCGCATCTTTGAGAATCGCATCAACGTCTGGCTCAACCAGATTGATCCGCTCATCCACTTGATGGGCCAATCTGCACACAGCAATGGCCTTGTCATCACCTTTGTCTACGAAATACCCCAACGGCCTGAAGACAAAGAGCCAGCTACCACCGAAACCACTGTACCGGCAATCTTCCAAGAGGAACTGGATCAGACCATCCTCGACCCAGAACACTGGCCCCCATCACCTACAGAAGGGCCTTCACGACCAGCATGATGAGCGAGCTCTACGTTGTCTACAGCACTCCCAACGGCGTCATAGGCGAAGAACACCGCTTGCGACCCGTCGATTATACTGGCACACCGCTCCAACTCGACGAGCTGATCCCGTTGCCCGATGGTGCCACCCTGGCAATGCTGCCGCAGCGACTTGCTACCGGCCTCACTCCCACAGGCGAATGCCGCTCTGTTTCTGCCCGGCGCGGCTGGGCCCTTGCCGCTCTGCTCCCTATTGGCTATACCCGCACGCGGCTCCCTGGCTACAGAAAACTCGAGAACGCTGTTCCCCTTCCCTTCTTCGGCTATACCGCTGTCGCTGGCTACCGTGGCCGCCTCTATGTCGCCGCCCTTGCCACTGATTCACCCCACAAATGGCTCCCGCGCCACTATAATCGCCGCCAGCTCGAACGGCTGGTTCGTCAGCGCCTGGCCGCCGAACCCGACAACCGCCTCCTGGCACATCATGCACACTGTGCCCTCGATTACTCCTGCCCAACTGCCAGCAACATCTTCTTCCGACGCTGGGAGGCGGCCATCGCTGTCTCGCCTGGCTGCAATGCCCGCTGCATTGGCTGCATCTCCAAACAGGACGCGGACAACCTGGTCTCCCCCCAGGACCGTCTGCGCTTTATCCCCTCGGTGGACGAAATCGTCGCCATCGCCGTTCCCCATCTGGAATCTGCACCAGACGCTATCCTGAGCTTCGGCCAGGGCTGTGAAGGTGAGCCGCTGCTACAATGGCACCGCATCGCTGAGGCCATCCGCGCCATTCGCGCTCGCACCTGGCGTGGCACCATCAATATTAACACCAACGCCAGCAACCCACGCGCCCTTCAGCGCCTTTATAATGCTGGCCTGGATAGCCTCCGCGCCAGCACGATCTCTGCCCGCCCAGAAGTATACAACGCCTATTACCGTCCCCTGGGATACGGCCTTGCCCAGGTCCGTGAGTCGCTTGAGCGCGCCCGCGATGCCGGTGTATATAGCTCCATCAACCTGCTAACCCTCCCCGGCCTGACAGACACAGAGGAAGAGGTCGCTGCATGGCTAGAATTTCTGCACGCCACCAGTGTGCGCCTGGTCCAGATCCGCAACCTGAACATCGACCCCGACCTGCTCCTCCCCAAGCTTCCGCCACCTGGACGCCCGATGGGCATCCCCGCTTTCCTGGACACCCTCCGGCGCGAACTCCCCAACCTGCGCATCGGCAACTTCAGTCTGCCCATCGGCAACATCCACACGTTTGCAGGAGCCTGACCCATCTATCTCCGCACAACATCAGGCCGGTGCAGCAGATACCACGCCGCCATATAAACCTGATCAGGCCGCACACCCCACATACAGACAGGATTGCCATAGCGGCACTCGGCCGTCTCACGCGGGTCATAGCACGGGCTACACCACAGTTCCCGGCGCAACACCACCGCCGGCGAACCAATCGGACCGCTCTTCACCGGATCGGTCGGTCCATAGATCGCCACCACCGGCGTTCCTACCGCCCCCGCAATATGCAGCGGACCGCTGTCCCCACTGATGACAAGCTGCGCTCGTGCCAGCAGCGCCACCAGCTGGGGCAGCGTCGTCTCACCAGCCAGATCTACCGGCTGCTCCCGCATGGCAATATCAACCGCACGTGTCAAGCGCCGATCGTCTGCCGCACCGGTCAGCACAACCCGTACGCCCGTCTCAGCTATGAGCCGATCGGCGAGTACTGCCCAATGCTGTACTGGCCAGCGCTTGGCTGTGCCATTCGCCGCCCCCACATGCACAACCACCACGATATCCGCCGTCGTCACACCACGGGACCTCAGCAACGCGGCAACCTCTGCCGCAGCCACCGCGTCTACGTACAGGCGCGGTATATAATCCGCCGGCTCTATGGTTGCTCCGGCGGCCCTGGCCAGCTCCAGCACTGCGGCGACCTCATGCTGCTGCAACCCCACCGGACGCCCATCAAGACAGGAAGCATAGCCGCTGACCATAGCCTCCAGCTTGCTCTGGCCCTCACTGCGCTCGTCTCTATGCTCGCGGTGTTTTAAATTCAGCGGAAGGCAGTCTGCTGGCGCAGTCAGGTTCATGCGTCCCCCTGGCACCGCATCGGTGAAAAAATAGGGATATCCCTCTGCCCGATAGCCCACGCGCCGGCGCGCTCCCGACAACCGCGCCCAGATACTGGCCCAGTCGCCACACAGGCTCACACAGAGATCGTAATGGTTCGCCCGCAGCGTGCGCAGCAGCGCCAGCGCCGTCCGATATACCTCCCCATGCAATAATGCGCCGGCACGGCGCCAGGCATGGGGATCATAGGTCAGCACACAATCAACATCCGGGTCCCCAGCCAGCACTCCTGCAGCAGTCGGCAACGCCAGCAGGTGCAACTCCGCATCCGCATAGGCGCGGCGCAATGCGCGAATCGCCGGCGTCGAGAGCACCAGATCGCCAACAAAATCAAGTCGGATGATCAGAATGCGGCGTGGCCGGAACCCACCTGGCCCTGATGGCAACCGCGGATTGCCGTGCTTCATTCTGGCCAGTGCCCAACCAATAGCGCCCAGCGTCAGATAAACTCCTCTCTGTGCCAGTCGCTTGAGCCAGCGCCGCAAGCGCCTCTTCATATCCTTCCTCAGCGAGCAGCAGCTAAATTTTCATCTTCAAACACCCCGGGTTCTCCAGGTCTCCAGGTGCCTTTCATCTGCCCTTGCAAATCGGCGAACTATGTCGTCTGAGACCCTCAGTGCCCCTGAAGGGGTCTCCGGGTGCTTCTCACCTGTCCTTGCAAACCAGCTTCAGAACACCCTCTTACGCACCTGTTTCATCTCTTGCAGCCACGCCAAACAGAAGCTCGCCTTCCGCAGCGAGCTCACCATCAACTGTAGCTTTCGCATGAGCTTTTCCAAACTTGCTGCGCAACGTCGTCAGCGTCACCTCCAGCCGCAGTATATCGCCTGGCGTCACCTGCCGACGAAAGCGCCAGCCATCCAGACCCGCCAGCAGGACCAGCTTCCCCCGAAAATCCGGGTGGTGCAGCACAATTGTTGCCCCAAGCTGTGCCAGCGCCTCCACGATAAGCACCCCTGGCATCACTGCATACGTCGGAAAATGCCCCTGAAAGAAGGGCTCATTTGCTGAGACATTCTTGATACCTACCGCGTGGTCAGCAGTCACCTCCAGCACACGATCCACCAGCAAAAACGGATACCGATGCGGCAAGATCTCGCGAATCTGCTGATGCGTCAACCCTTCAGCCATAGCTGCCTCCAAAAAGGCTATCAGCGGTCAGCTGACCGCTGATAGCTGCTAGCTGGTAACTATTCAGCAGGGCTATACAGGCAGGCTTTTGGACAAAGCCCCCATCCCTCCTGGACAGTTACGATATCGCCAGACTTCCCCGGACAGACGCCAGTGGCGCTGGCGCCCGCCCTAAGATGCGATACAACGTCATTCCACAATATGGACACTGCCCCTGCATGCCCAAACGATTATTCTTCATCGTTACCCGATGGGGGTTACGCAACTCTACCTTCTTCTTGCAACGGACACAATAGCCTTCCAAGCTCAATCTCCTCCTTCGCGCCTCGACACCGTATGCGTTAGATACACGGCCATGCTCTGAGCCTGCAACCGGTCGCATACCGCCAGTGCGGGCGCCAGCTCATCAAACAGCGCAAACAGGGTGGGCCCACTGCCGCTCATATGAACCGCTGGCGCGCCCGCAGCCCGTAGGATAGCCATATAACGGGCAATCTCCGGGAACAGCGCTATTGCCGGTGCCTCCAGCGCATTGCGCAAAAGAGCCGCTGGCGGATTCATCGCTGAGCGGATATGGGCAACCACTTCCGCAGTTGAACGCCCATCGGTATAGAGTGATGGGTCCATCCGGTGAAATACGTGCGGCGTCGGTACAACCAGATCTGCTTTAACCAGCATCACCCACCAGCCAGGCAGATCTGGCAGCGGTGTCACACGCTCGCCGCGTCCCTCCACCAGCGCCGTTCCCCCGATCAGGAAGAACGGCACATCTGAGCCAAGGGAGGCAGCAAGCTCCAGCAGTTCCTTTTGCCCCAGTTCCAGATGCCACCAGCGATTAAGCGTACGCAGTACACAGGCGGCATCGCTGCTACCCCCGCCAAGCCCGGCGGGCCATGGTACCCGCTTATACAACTCTATCCGCAAACCACGACGCCATCCCACCTGTGCACGAACCATCTCCGCCGCACGTACCACAAGATTATCTGGACCCGCCAGTTCTGGCACGTTGCAGGTAAACTGAAGCTCCTCGCCGGCAATCTCGTGGAAAGCAAGGACATCATGAAGCGCGATGGTCTGCATGACCGACGCCAGCTCATGATAGCCATCCGCCCGGCGCCCAAGCACATCGAGAGTCAGATTTATTTTGGCATGCGCGCAAGCGAAGACTCGCCCATCGCTCATCGGTCACTTCTTTCCAGCGTTCCGCGAGGTCCTGGCTCGAAAAACCCTCTACCAGCAGTTTGCCTTTTCGAGCACGGATTAATTATAATGGCAGCGCATATCTGACAGTAACTTCTCTAGGACTAAAGCGCCAGAGCTGGTACTAGATCCTTGCACGAAAGGGAAAAGTATGTTCCAGCAACTGTTCGCATCTATCAATGGCACCCTGCTCAATGCGACAACCGTCCTTATCGGTGGACTCCTGGGCTCGTTTCTTGGCAGTCGGCTCCCCACCCGCTTCCAGGATCTCATGTTCAGCGTACTGGGCCTTTTCACCATCCTCATCGGTATCGCTGATGCCCTCAAAACCCAGAACCCCCTAATCCTCCTGGGCAGCCTGCTCATCGGTGGCCTCATCGGCGAATTGCTCCGCATCGAAGACCGGCTCACGAGCATGGGCAACTGGGTGCAAAAGCGCCTGGCGCACCGGAGCAATACCTTCAGCGAAGCTTTCATCACAGCGAGCCTCGTCTTCTGTGTCGGCCCTCTGACCATCCTGGGATCGCTGCTCAACGGCCTCAACGGCGACATCAGCAAACTGGCCATTAAAGCAGCGCTGGATGGCTTCGCGGCTCTGGGCTTCGCCGCTTCGCTGGGATGGGGCGTCCTGGCCTCCATTGGCACTATCCTTATCTATCAGGGCGGCTTGAGTCTGGGTGCCCACACCATCAAACCTATCCTCGACACCAACCCCGATATGATTGTCGAGATGACGGCAACCGGCGGCCTCATCGTTGCCGCTATCGGCCTCAAACTGCTCAAAATCCGCGATCTGCCTGTAGCCAACCTGCTTCCCGCCATCGTTATTGCCCCCGCCCTCGTCGCTCTCATCGGCGCTCTCACCCCCCTCCTTCCCCACGCCAGCCCCTAAATCTGTACAGGCGTCACCGTCTTGCCAGGAGGCAAAGTTCCCATCCCCTTGCCTGATAAGCTGCTCGCTGGTATAATAGGTACAGTATGGAAAGCATCATCGCCTATTACTATCCGTTCTGGCACCCCGGACACCTGGAACACGACCTCCGGGAAATCCAGCAGAGCGGCGCCACTGCCGTTCTCTTCGCCATTCATGAAGAAGATGTGCACCGCTGGCCACGCGACCTCGCTCGGGGCCTGAACCTGCCCCGCACCCTGGGTCTGCGCGTCTACGCGAGCCTTGCCCGCTATGGGGGCATCTTCAACGGGCCTCATCTTGTCCCAAGCTGGTACACCTTCCGCCATCCCGAAACCCGTGTAGTGGACCGCCACGGCCTCCATCATGACCTGGCCTGCGTCAACCAGGAGCCGTTTCGCCGCTGGCTCTTCCGCGAAACACAGCGCCTCATCCAGACCTACCCTCTGGACGGCATTCTCCTGGATGAACCTCAGGGTAGCGATATCACCTGCTTCTGCCCTGCCTGCCATGCCCTCTGCCCGGACGTGATGGATCTGGCACGCTTCCATCGCCAATCTTTCATTGCCTTCCTGCAAGATTTCAGCCAGCATATCAAGAGCCTTGGTGCTACCACCATGCTGCTCCTTCATCCGCGCGATACTGCCCAGATAGACGACTTCGCTGTCATCGATGGCCTAGATGCCCTTGGTATCACCCCGCGCTGGTGGGATTCACCATACAGATCTTCCGCACCTTGTAGCTCCCCAGCGCCCCTTTTACCTGCCTCACGCCCCACACTGCGCGAGCAGAGCGAACGCCTGATACGCGCTGCCCACCTCCAGCGCAAACAGGCCCATCTCTGGGTACGTAATTTCTGCCTGGATGCAGAGCACGAAACCCACCTCGCCGCCATCTTTGCCACCGTCGCCGATTGCCGACCCGATGCCATTGGCTCTTTCTACTACTGGCGCGACAACGTTAACCCACGCAACGTTTGGGAGCAAACCCGGCTGGCTCTCCGCCGTCTGCCACGTCGTCAGCTCCGCTGGCAAGCCATACTCGTTTGACACAGTTCCCTCTCAAGTTTTAGGATGCATAAGAGCACCCCATGCTCGATGCCCATTTTCCTGTGTCCGCCGCAGATGGTGCACAGAGAGAAGAAGAGGCAGCGCTGATGCCCTTCTATCTCGTCCGTTCCGCGAGCGGCATGCCAGAGACAGCCACCTGGATCCCACCAGAACAATGGGCATAGCGGGTGCACGAGAGGAAACTCTTTGCGGCTCAACCTGGGCCATCTGAATTTCTCTGCAGAAAGGATCAAAGGGACCTTGGCACAAGATACACGACCCCGTTTGATGGTCATCATGGCTCACCCTGATGACGCCGAATTTATCTGCGCTGGCACTGTCGCAAAATATATCGAAGATGGCTACCGCGTCCAGTATGTCCTGGCAACCAGCGGCAACAAGGGCAGCGACGACCCCCATATCACCCCTGCAGATCTGGCTGCCATTCGCGAGGCTGAGCAAGAGGCCGCCGCCAGAGTTCTCGGCGTTGAAGAAGTTACCTTTCTGCGCCATAACGATGGTGAGCTTGAGGTCACTCTCGCCTTCCGTAAGGAGCTGGCGCTTGTCTTGCGTCGTGGCCGTCCTGACGTTGTCTTTACCTTCGACCCCTGGATGCACTACCAGATCCACCCCGACCACCGGGCTGTTGGCCAGACAGCTCTCGATGCTATCGCCGCTGCCCGCGACCATTTATACTACCCCGAACAGCTTACCGAGGGCTTGCGTGAGCATCGCGTTCATCAGGTTTACCTCTTCGCAACCGAACACCCCAACTACTGGGTAGATATCACTGGCACCATCGAGAAAAAGATCGCTGCCCTGCTCTGCCACAAGAGCCAGATTGGCCAGCGGGACATTGCCACGCTGATCAAAGAGCGTGCGCGCGCCGTCGGCGCAGAGCATGGGTACCCCTACGCAGAGGCGTTCAAGCACCTCTACCTGCGGTGATCCGCTGCCACGCCATGCGCAGCGCCGACCCATATACCCTGGGATGTCTGCTCAGGAGGCCGCGCAGCAGCGCAAAAAAGCTTCCATCCATCCTGATAATCGGCGTTTCCAGCAATGCGCGCTGCAGTACCTGCCGGCCTTCTGGCGTCCCAAATAGCCCATAGAGCGCGCTCACATCAGCATTAGAGCCCATGCGATCCAGCACCCAGCGTAGCCAGTCCTCGATTCGCAGATAGTGCCCCAACCGCCCCACCTGCGCCAGATCACGCAAGTAAGCTTTAACGGCACCACGCACACCGTTGACCACCTCATTCGCCACCGCCTGTGCTGCCAACCGACCGCTGATCAATGCCGGGTAGATGCCTCCACCGGTTGCCGCACCACAAAGTCCCGCTGCATCGCCCACCAGCAACGCCCGCCCCTGCGCATCATCGCGATAAACATGCCGCAACCGCCCACTCGTCGGAATGACACCGGCCTTGCGCTCCAGCACCTGCATCTGACCTACGTCAACTATCCCCTTAAAAAGCGCCTGGGCTATCCGCAGCGATTCCGCTGGTTTGAATGCCCGCTCATGTCCCGCCACGCCAAGTGCAGCCATATCACCATGCGGCGCAAGCCAGACACAATACCCTGGCGCCAGATCATGGTTCATCACCAGATAGAACGTCTCTCTATCCACCGGCACACCCGCAACCAGCCATTCTGCACCTGCAAGAAAACGTGTATTGCGATCCAGCCCCAGGCGCCGGGCCACCGACGAGCGCGCCCCATCCGCACCAATAAGAAACTGGGCCCGGGCTACACCACGCGGCGTACGATCCCCTCTGGTTCCCGACGGTCCCCCAAACGTGACATGCATCAATCCATCCACCCCACGCCTGGCATCCAGAAATGGCGAACTGCACTGAATCGTCGCCCCACGTGCCTCCGCCTCCCTGGCCATCCAGCGCAGCATCCCTGGCACATCGGCCATGTAAAAGCGATAAGCGGGAGTACTAACCTCGATTGGCCGCTGCTCAGGTGCCTGAATCCAGATACGCCGCACCGCATTTATCAGATAACGCGCCGGCACATCGACAATATCTAACACATCGCTGAATAGCACGCCAGTGGTCCGGACGATGCCGCCAACAGCGGCATCACGCTCCAGCACAAGCACACGCAGACCACGTGCTGCCGCCACACTGGCAAAGCTCAGGCCGGCAAAGCTGGCACCAGCCACAATGACATCATAAATATCCCCACCCCCACGTATCGAAAGTGCCATCGGCTACTCCTGTGATCATCTACACACACCACAGAGGACCGGTAGCCAGGTGCAGAGAGCCTTAACGGAGGCCTCTGGCATACGCTCTGTATCCCTGCACCCTCTCGCATATACCTCTATGTCCGCTGTGGCCAACAATGCTCCTTACCACTTTCAGCAGCCAAATTGATGCGGACCGCTTCCTCCTATCGCTCCGGCTGCGGTTGTGGCTGTGGCACACTTGGTGAGCCCGCCAGATCACCAACGCGCGGCACCTCACCGGTCAGACTCTCCGGCCTGGGAGCTTCCTCCAGCAGCTCTCGCAACGCTACCACCCGTTCACGGAATACATCCGAGCGCTCCCGCGCCGCTGCGCGCAAGATGATCCCTTGCAATCCCAGTTCAACCAGCATCTTGACCTCAGCCGTGCTCAGTGCATCCTCAACCACTACCAGTGCAGGGAAGCGCAGCGACTCCCGTACCAGGCGGTAGCGCATATACGCTTCAAGCGTCAACGCGCGCACCTTCTCCGCCGTCAGTGCTGGCTCAAAAATAACTGCCCCCACCGGAAGCAGATTGACTGCTCGCAGGAAGAGCGCCATCTGCTCATCCCTGGGAATAGACAGCATCACCACCTTATCCAGCTTGCTCTCCTCCAGGCCGAGGAGCCGGGCCGGCGCCATCATCTCCAGCACCACAAAGTCAACACCCATCTTTATGGCCGCCTGCAAATCATCGGCCTCAAGCGCCATCTGTGAGCCACCAAGCAACAGCCCTACCGCCGCTCCACCACTATGGGTGGCTTCCAGCACCCCCTCTTGTAACTTTATCCACTCGGCCAGCGAGCCACGCTCATCTGGCACCGGCAACATCACGGCCTCCGCGCCACCTTTCACTGCCGCCTCTGCCAGCGCGACATCTCCTAAAGCCAGCGCTGCCACAATCACCGCTGGCTTTACCTTTGTCTGTGCGCGGCGCCCCAAAAAGCCGATCCCCACACCCGACACCTTACCTACCTGCTGCAACGTGTCCAAAAACTTGCCCATTGGCGAATCTCTCCTTCCTGTCCTTGACGATCATCGAAACCCCTGACTTTTGTCTAAGATCTCATTGTATCGACTGCTACCCAGTAGTATAATAGTGCCAACTCCGATCAAGCGGGCGCGAATCTTGAGTACGCTCAGGTCTGGGTTGTATACCCATTTTCAGCGAGGCAGGCGGGTGAGTATATATGGAGCGGGCGATTCAGAAGTTCCTTTCTTCCCTGGCAACCAATCGCGGATCGAGCGATAACACGCTGAGCGCTTATGGTAATGACCTGCACCAGTTCCTCGAATATATTCAAGGCGAAGGCCTTTCTTCCTGGGCAGCAGTATCCAGCAACCACCTGCTGGGCTATCTCTTGCATATGCGTGACCTCGAATACGCCCCGGCCACCATTGCACGCAAGCTAGCCGCAGTTAAATCATTCTATCACTTTCTCCAGGCAACCGGCACGATCGAAAGCGATCCGACCAGAGCATTGACCCTGCCACGTGTCGAACGCTATCTGCCCCACGCCCTGAGCCCACGAGAGATCGACACGCTATTTGCCCAGATTGCAACCGATACCCCGGCTGGCTGCCGCGATGCTGCTATGTTTCATTTACTCTACGCTACCGGTCTACGCGTCAGCGAATTAGTCGCATTGAATCTGGAGGACCTTAACCTGCCCGGCGGCTTCGTCCGCTGCGTTAATCGTCAAAGCCGCACCAGCACCACGAGCAACATGCGCTTTTTGCCTCTCCCGCTTCCCGCCTCCAAGGCGCTCAATACCTACCTCCAGCAAGGCCGTCCGCAACTCTTGCGTCACCCGGAAGAGCACGCCCTTTTTCTTAATCATCATGGTGAACGTCTCACTCGCCAGGGCTTCTGGCTCATTATTAAGAGCTACGCGAAAGCAGCCGGCGTTACATCTATTACGCCGTACACCCTTCGCCACTCCTTTGCAATGCACATGCTTACCAAAGGTGCTGATCTCCATGCCCTGAAGGAACTGCTTGGACATACCAGCATCTCCTCCACCCAGATCTACACCCAGCTCTCGCAGGCAACGCACCCCCAAACTGCCAGCAGGCAACGCCGCATCCACACGAGTGCACCAGCACGCACACAGAAAGGACCAGTAACGGTACCCACCAGCAATGAGGGATAAGAACAGCAGATATGGCGGAGAAAAGACAGATAGCCACCTGTCAGCACAGCAAATGCAAACAGGCATCACGGCACAGGATGCTCACCCGCCCGCGATGGTCTGGACCAGATGCTTTTTTTTTGAGGAGAATCTATGACATCCGATCGCTCTACGCAGCCCGACCTTGACTCTGCTCTGACCGCTGCTGTCACCGCCATTCGCACGCGCTCGGCCATCATACCACGGGTCGCCGTGATCCTGGGCTCCGGTCTTGGCGCCTTTGCCACGGCCATCACGGACGCCACCGCCATCCCCTACACCGAGATCCCGGGCTTCGCTCGCCCCACCGTCCCAGGGCATGCCGGCCGCCTCATACTCGGCACGGTACACACCTGTCCTGTTGGTGTCATGCAAGGCCGCTTTCACTTCTACGAAGGGTACGACCTCAAGCAAGCGGTCTTTCCAGTACGCGTTCTCTGGGCGCTGGGCGCATCGATCCTGGTAGTGACCAATGCCGCTGGTGGCCTTAACCCTGCTTTTCGCGTGGGCGATTTCATGCTGCTCCGCGATCACATCAACCTGCCAGGGCTTGCCGGTCACAACCCTCTTTTCGGCCCCAATGACGACCGTCTTGGCCCCCGCTTTCCCACTATCGCCGGCGCCTATGACCTCGCCCTACGGCAGCGCGCCCTGGCTCTGGCTGCAGAACAGGGCACACGTCTTCATGAGGGCATCTATGTTATGGTAGCAGGCCCAAGCTTCGAGACTGCCGCAGAGCTGGCCATGCTGCGCCAATGGGGTGCTGACGCTGTCGGCATGTCCACCATCCCCGAAGTGATCGCCGCCCGTCATATGGGCATGCGCGTCCTCGGCATAAGCTGCATCACGAACATTGCCTCCCCCACTCACGCCCCCACAACCAGCCATGAAGAAGTACTGGCAGCTACCGCTGCTGCGGCTCCTCATCTCACCCGCCTGCTCCGGGCATTACTGGCCGAGCTGATAGACTCATGAGCGTACTCTCCGGGGTGCCTCAATCATCTCCCTGCACAGAGAAAACGCTCTCATACCAGTAGAAATAGCTTCCCCAACGCGCCAGCACACGTGCATAATAAGAACCATCTGTGACATCATTGGGCACGGCAACAGCAAAACGGCATTGCCCGTTCTCATCAGTAAGCTGGGTCGCCATCTGTGGGGTAAGCTGCACGGCGAACGCTTTGCCATGATATGGTGGAAAACTCAGCACACAAGGAATATGCACCACCGGGGTCTGCTTATCACTCGCGAGCACTACCTGTGCCGTGACATGCAATGTGCCCCCGGGCGACACCAGTCCATCAATTGCGGTAATGCTCGTGATAATTCTGCTCGGCTCTAGAACACGCGTGGCCGTGGGGATTGGCGTCGCCGTGCTCTGTTGCAGTCTGACCAGTGGCTTCGTATCCATATGGGGTGGCGCAACGGATGGTGTCGTCACATTGCGGACAACAATCCCGCTCACCAGACCACCTACTGCTGCCAGGCTGAACAACATGGTCGCCAGGGTACGCCCGGCTGGCGACAGCCTGTTCCACCCTGGAACATATCGCTGCCCTATGCGATCGTTGCCACTCATACTCCTCATCGGTGCCTTCCTCCCATCTCTTTCCGCGAGGCACCATTTGTCTTGGCAAGCGCCCCAATAATCTTGAAAACAAGCTTTGCAGCCAGAAAGTTCGGAGCCTCCAGCCCCGCCAGGGGCATCAACTCAACCACATCCACCCCCACAATGCGGCGGCGCGCGGCAACCAGGCGGATCATCTCCAATAGCTCATACCAGCCAAGCCCACCAGGCTCTGGCGTGCCCACAGCAGGCATAATGCCCGGATCAAACACATCCAGGTCAATACTCACATAAACACGCTCGGGCAGATCTTCCACCAACGCCCCAAAATTGAGGCAGTGCATCTGGTGCGCATAGACGATCCGCAAAGGTAGTTGCAAGCGGCGAATATCGGCAACCTCTTCTGGACTGATACTACGCACACCCAGCGCCAGCGCGCGCACGCCAGGTATTTCTAACGCACGGCGCAGGGCACAGGCATGGCTCTGACGTGTCCCCTCATAGCTTTCGCGCATATCAGCGTGCGCATCGAACGCAACCAGGCCGAGCGGCTCATTGGCAGCTATGCTCTGGACCGCTCGCAGACATGCTGGCATCAGCGAATGCTCTCCACCAATCGTGAGAGGAATCTGTCCCCGCTGTACCACCATGGCCACTGCCGCCTCCGTCGCCGCCAGCGCACGCTCATGTGACAATCCCTCATAGCACAGCCAGGGATGCGTTGCGACACCGGTCGCCAGCGGCTCTCCATCGAGTTCCTCGTCATAGGTCTCTATCTGTGTAGACGCTGCCAAGAGAGCTGCTGGCCCCCCACGTGTTCCCTGCCCATAGCACGTTGTATACTCAAGCGGAGCAGGAATAATGACGATTCGCGCCTCGTCAAGGCGCGCATCTCCATATCCCGGTTCAGCAAAGTAGGTAATCAATGGGCGTATATCTGCCTTTCCCACACAAATTATCAGGATGCCAGACCACCGGCACTTCATGATATGGCAGATTTCCAATCACCTGCAAGAGACCTGGGAGAATTGGCCAGGAGGCACGAGCACTGTTACTCAGAAGGCACAACACACGTCCTGGCGATCGCAGGCCCCGCTTATGGCCGTTCAGACATGCAGCTTGCCAGGGAAAAAGGTATCCTGGCGATTCTTAAAGACGTGACCATGTATGATCTCATTGCCAGAAAAGTTCACAGAGAAGTAGCTGTAAGAATGGGCAAAAGCTTTCCAGGAGGTCAATGACCAATGATCGGCATACCAAGAGCGACACGGAGCACTGATCTTCCCCGCGTCGTCGTGATCGGAGGTGGCACCGGCACCTTTGCGGTGCTCTCTAACCTCAAACGCCACCCTTTCCATATTACGGCCATCGTCACCATGGCCGATAGTGGTGGCAGCTCACGCCGCCTGATGGACGAATTTGGTCAGCTCCCCTTCGGCGACCTGCGCCAGGCATTAGTCGCCCTCTCGCGCAAGGGCGTCCTCTGGCGCGATATCTTTAACTACCGTTTCCCACAGAGCGGCCAGGGCGAGGGCCAGAGCGAAGGCGGCCTGGGCGGCCACAGCTTAGGCAACCTGATCATCTCTGGCCTGCAAGCTATCAACGGTGGCGATCTCCTCCTGGCCATCCAGGATGCCCAGGAACTGCTGGATACCGCTGGTGAAGTCCTGCCTGTCACCCTGGCACACACCACCCTCTGCGCTGAACTTGAGAATGGCGAGATCATTTGCGGCGAGACTGAAATTGATACCCGTGGCGAGCGCCACAAAGGTGCACTGCCCGCAATCAAGCGTATCTTTTTGCGCGAGCCTACTCCCCCCTGTCCCCAGGCCATTCGCGCCATCCGCCGCGCAAACATCATTATCCTCGGACCAGGCGACCTCTACACGAGTATCCTTCCCAACCTGCTGGTCGAAGATGTTGCCCGCACTATCCGCGAGTCAGAGGCGCGCAAGATCTACGTCTGCAACCTCATGACCAAGCACGGGGAAACTGACGGCTTTAAAGCCTCAGACTTCGTACGCGAGATTCACCGTTATCTGGGGGGCCGGGTCGATCGGGTCGTTCTCCACGAAGGCAGCCTCCCTGATCACTTGATTGAGCATTATGCGGCCATGGAGCAATACCCTGTGCAGCCCGACGTCGCTCAGGTCCGCGAACTCGTGCCGGAGGTCATCGTGGACAACCTTACTACCGGCGATCATTACGCCCGCCATGACCCCGAACGCCTGGTTCGCGCGGCCCTGCTCGATAGTGCCACCGAGCTATAACATCCTTGCACAAGGCCGAAGTTCCAGCCTGCCCTCTAGCAGTGTCCGCACTGGCTCAAATGTCGGACGATGGATCGGCGATGGCCCCAGCCGGGCCAGCGCACGCAAATGCTCTGGCGTCGCATAGCCCTTATGCCGGGCAAACCCATAGCCAGGATACTGCGCATCCAGCTCGACCATCATACGGTCACGCGCTACCTTCGCCACAATTGAAGCAGCCGCAATCGAGAGGCAACGCATATCACCTTTAATCAGGCCCCGCTGGGGAAGCGGAACTGCCGGCAGCAGCAGCGCATCGAGCAGTAGCGCATCAGGCGGCACAGCCAGCGCAGCAATAGCTGCTTCCATTGCTCCACGCGTGGCACCCACAATATTGCGCGCGGTAATCTCCTCAACCGGCATGATCCCCACCCCCACCGCCGTCGCCTCGCCCAAAATCACATTATACAGGCGCTCTCGCTGCACTGGCGTAAGCTGCTTCGAATCACAAACACCGGCAAAAAGTGCACCACAATCCCGCTCTAGCGGCAGTATCACTGCTGCTGCCACTACTGGTCCGGCCAGACAGCCACGCCCCGCCTCATCTAACCCTGCAATATGCTTGAATCCCTGCCGATACCAGGCAAGCTCCTCATCAAGCGTGGGCAGCGATGAGACCTCTTCCGGCCCGCCTTGGCGATCGACACGAAGAAACTCTCCTGGCCTGGCGGTACCCTGATCCAGGCCAGGCACAGCTGGCTGAAGATATTCATCAGGCGCAGGTGGGCAATTTCCAGCCATTGGCGCTGAAGCCTGAGCAACTAACGCTGCTCGCGCAGGCGTGCAGCTTTACCAGCCAGCTTCCGCATATAGTAGAGGTTCTTACGCCGCACCTTCGCATGCCGCAAAACCTCGATCTTCTCAATACGTGGCGAATGCAAGAGAAACGTCCGCTCAACACCTACGCCATGGGTGATACGGCGGACCGTAAAATTGCGGTTGATCCCACCGCGCCGGATACGAATAACGGTCCCCTCAAATACCTGCACCCGCTCGCGGTTGCCTTCAATCACGCGCAGATGGACACGCACCGTATCACCCGATCGGATTTCCGGGAGATCATCACGTAGCTGCGGCTTCTCTACCGCCCGTATCAGTTCCATTGATGGCATCGCTCTATCATCCTCCTCCAAATATGCCAACGGAGATTATAGCATAGTGGAGGGAGCAGTGGCAAATCGCCACTCTGCCCTGCGCCCGCTTCGCAAGCATGGCGCAAATAGACCGACTATAGGGACGCCAGGGAACCACCCAACGTTTCCAGCGCGCTTTGCCCACGTTGCACGCCATCTTCGCAACAGGACACGCTCTCCTCCGAATATACACGAATCAGACTCGCCACTACCGCTGGATACAATCGGTGCTCCACGGCATGGATGCGCTCGGCCAGAGTCTCAGCAGTGTCATCGGGGTACACCGGCACCCGCGCCTGTGCAATAGGTGGCCCGGTATCGATCCCCTCATCGACAAAATGCACCGTCACGCCCGTCATACTCACACCGGCACGCAGCGCCTGCCCAATAGCATCTTTGCCAGGGAAGGCCGGCAAGAGCGCCGGATGGAGATTCACGATCCGCCAGCGATAAGGCTCCAGCAGCGTAGGGCCGATAAGGCGCATATAGCCCGCCAGCACGATCCACCTCACTGCTCGTGCCCGCAACTCTCGCAGGATCTCGCGCTCGAATGCCGCTTTATCTGGATATGCTCTGGGATCAAACGCAAACACCGGAATACCTGCCTGCTGTGCCCGCACCACCGCATAGCACTCTGGCCGGTCGGAGACAACCAGCGCCAGCCGTGCCGGAAAGCGCCCCGCGTTGGTCTCGTCAATGAACCGCTGCAAATTTGTGCCGGACCCTGACGCAAACACTGCAAATGCGATCATCCCTTATTCCTTAAATCAGGCAGCTTTCAGCTTATTGCCACGTCCCCACGCGGTGTACCCGGCCAGTACCGGCACCTACCGTGCCGATACGCATCGCCTGCTCGCCAAGTGTCATGGCACGAGCAATTACTGCCTCAGCAACATCAGCGGCTACTATCAGCACAAAGCCAATGCCCATATTAAAGGTCTGAAAGAGATCATTATCGCTCAGGTTACCCAGCCGTGCCAGAAATGTGAAGATAGGCGGCACTGGCCACGTCCCCAAGATAAGTTCAACATCCCAGCGCCCACCCAGAATACGCGGCACATTATCCATTAAGCCGCCGCCGGTAATGTGCGCCATCCCATGAACCGGAAACTCCTTAAGAAGGGTCAATACCGACCGCACATAGATTCGCGTCGGCGTCAGCAATATCTCGCCCAACGTCTTGCTGCCATACCCCTGGCCATCCAGTAAGAACGGCTCTCTCAGCGATATCCCGGCCTCATCGATCAACCGACGTACCAGCGAGAAGCCATTGGCGTGTACACCGGATGATGCCAGCCCGATGACCATATCACCCTCTGCAATCGCACTCCCATCTATCAGGCGATCGCGGTTGACTATCCCAACGGCAAAGCCGGCGAGATCGTACTCACCGTCCGCGTACATACCAGGCATCTCCGCCGTCTCGCCGCCGAGCAGCGCACAGCCGGCCTGTACACAACCATCGGCCACACCGCGCACCACCTGCTCAGCCACATCTGGGTTCAGCTTACCGGTAGCGAAATAGTCAAGAAAGAAGAGCGGCTCCGCACCTAGCGCCAGAACATCATTTACGCACATCGCCACACAGTCAACACCAACGGTGTCATGCCGGTTAAGCGCAAAAGCCAGCTTGAGCTTGGTGCCCACTCCATCCGCACCGGAAACCAGCACCGGCTGGGAATAACGATCCACCGGCAATGCAAAGCCCCCACCAAAGCCGCCAAGCGTAGTTACCACCTCTGGCCGCCAGGTGCGCGCAGCCTGTGGGCCATACCGTCGCACCGCTTCTTCGCCAGCAGCGATATCTACCCCTGCTCGCTTGTATGCTCCGTCTGCAGCCTGGCGCTCACCCATCCCGACGCGCACCTACCTTCTCGAGAACATCCTTGCGCATGTCCTCATACAGCCTGGTCGGATAGCGCCCGGTGAAGCAGGCATTACAGAATGGATGATGTCGCGTATCGCTCACGCCCAATGCCCGCAGCATCTCCTCTTCGCTCAGATAGGCCAGCGAATCAGCGCCAATAAAACGCCGAATTTCCTCAACGCTCTGCCGCGCAGCAATGAGCTCCGTGCGATCGCTGGTATCAATGCCATAGAAACAGGGATAAGTAATGGGGGGTGAGCCGATCCGCATATGAACCTCTCGGGCACCCGCAGCACGGACCAGACTTACCAGGCGAGCGCTGGTAGTACCGCGCACAAGCGAATCATCCACAATCACCACCCGCTTTCCTTCCACCACCCGGCGCACGGCATTGAGCTTAAGGTTCACCCCCTGCTTGCGCAGCTCCTGGCTGGGTTGAATGAACGTGCGACCGATGTACTTATTCTTGACCAGGGCAATCTCGTAGGGAATACCCGCCTCTTCAGCGTAGCCGATGGCGGTAGAAATGCTTGAATCCGGCACACCGGTAACGACATCGGCCTCTACCGGGCATACGCGTGCCAGCGCCCGCCCCAACTGCTTACGCACCACGTGAACATTCATGCCGTCAATATCTGAATCAGGTCGAGCGAAGTAAATGTACTCGAACGTGCAGAGGGCCTTGCGCGATGCGCTGGCAAAGCGTTCGCTCCGCACCCCATCCTGATCAATGACCACCATCTCGCCCGGCTCGATATCGCGGATAAAAATTGCCCCAATAGTATCAAAAGCGCATGTCTCCGAGGCAACAACATAGGCTTCACCTAGCCGGCCCAGGGCCATCGGGCGCAGGCCATTGGGGTCACGCAGCGCAATCAAGCACTCATCGGTCAGCAGGACCATCGCATAGCCACCTTCGATGGCCCGCATGCTCTCACGCACGCTATCAACAAAGTTCGGATAACCGGCTCGCGCAATGAGGTGCGCGACCACCTCGGTATCAGATGTCGTCTGAAAAATGCTGCCCTGCCGCTCCAACTCATCGCGCAGCCGCATGGCATTGATGAGATTACCATTGTGTGCCAGTGCCAGGTTCCCATGGCGGAAGGTGAAGACCAGTGGCTGCGCGTTAGCAAGCCGGCTGGACCCGGTAGTCGAGTAGCGGACATGACCGGCAGCCGCATAACCCGCTAACCCGGCAATAACTTCTCTGGTAAACACTTCAGATACCAGGCCCATGCCGCGATGACAGTGCATGCTCATACCATCCACAACAGCAATACCCGCACTCTCCTGGCCGCGATGCTGGAGGGCATAGAGCGCATAGTTTGTGACACTCGCCGCATCTGGATGATTCCAGATCCCAAAGACGCCACACTCTTCATGCCACTTATCGAAAACGTTTTCACCTAATGCATTGCCCATACAAGCGCTCCTTCCCATTGCTCCCTTAGCGCTTTCACCGAGAGAGCTACCTTGACCGGTATATCTGAGCGCTGCTTGCCGTATAACGTCAATGCCAGCCAACCATCATCAGTGACATAGCCAAGTGTGGTACAGGGAACGTCGCGCATAGCCGCAGTCTGCTCAACCATCGCCACATGCTCCGGTGCCACCTCCAGCACAATACGCGATCCCCCCTCCCCGAACAGCGCAACATCAGCCCGCCCAGGAGCTGCCAACTCCAATACCGCACCTGTATCACCGGCAATGCACATCTCTGCTACCGCGACAGCCAGCCCACCATCAGCAACATCGTGCGCCGCACGTACCCAGCCCGCACCGATCACCTCCCGGCACATCGCCTGCACACGTCCCTCCAGGCCCAGGTCAACAGGCGGCGTTGGACCCAGCGCCCGCCCGCTCCGCATCGCGGCATATTCGCTTCCCCCGAGCGTCACTGCATCACTTCCCAGCAATATCAGCACATCGCCCGCCGCCTTTAGATCCGGGGTGATCAGATGCTCCAGGTTTTCCACCAATCCCACCATCCCAATAACCGGTGTAGGGAAGATATCCTGTCCACCGGTCTCGTTATAAAAGCTCACGTTGCCACTCACCACAGGGATGCCCAATGCGCGACATGCCTCACCAATACCCCGGATACTCTCCACAAACTGGTAGAAGATACCTGGCTTCCCAGGGTTGCCAAAGTTAAGACAATCAGTCACCGCCAGTGGCCGCGCCCCTACACAGACCAGGTTACGCGCCGCCTCGGCAACTGCGTGGATGCTGCCTCTGCGTGGATCAAGATAAACATAGCGACCGTTGCCATCTGTGGTCATCGCAATGCCCCGACTGAAGTCCGGCAGGGCCACTACGGCAGCATCCGCGCCAGGCCGGATCACCGTAGATGCTCGCACCATGAAGTCATACTGGCGATAGACATACGCTTTGCTGGCAATGGTTGGCCGCGCGAGCAAACTCAGCAAGTCCGCCGTTAGATCAGATGCTGCCGGGAGATCATCAGCAGCCATTAACGCGGGATCATCAAGATATGCAGGCCGCTCAGCTGGCCGATCATAGACCGGAGCTTCATCTACCAGTGCGGCAACTGGAATTTCACCGACCACCCGGCCACCCTCCCGAATGCATAGCAATCCGCCCACCCCTCTGGCGGATGTGTCAGAGAGCGGCGGAGCTACTCGTCCCACCACCACCGCATCAAGCCCCCATTTGGTAAAAATGGCCTGAGCCTCCGCCTCCCGGCCACGCTGCACCACCACCAGCATACGCTCTTGCGACTCTGAGAGCATTACTTCGTAGGGAGTCATACCCGTCTCACGGCGCGGCACCAGCGCCACATCGATATCAATGCCATTGCCGGCGCGACTGGCCATCTCTGCGCTCGCCGATGCGAGGCCGGCAGCACCCATATCCTGAATGCCCACCACGATGCCACGCTCAATCAGCTCCAGGCAAGCCTCCAGCAGCAGCTTCTCCATAAACGGATCGCCCACCTGCACCGCTGACCGCTCATGACTCTGTGGATCTTCAACCGAGGCAAACGTTGCGCCATGAATACCATCACGACCGGTCTTCGCGCCAACAACAAGCACGGGATTATCCACACCTTCGGCCACGCCACGAGCGATACGATCGGAGCGAATGAGTCCTACGCACATGACATTCACCAGCGGATTGTGGGTATAGGCTTCATCAAAGACTACCTCACCCCCCACCGTAGGAATGCCAACACAATTGCCATAGCTAGCGATCCCTGCTACCACCCGCCCAAAGAGATAGCGGTTGCGCTCTCTATCGAGCGGACCAAACCGTAAACTATCCAGCAGAGCAATGGGCCGCGCCCCCATCGTGAAAATATCGCGGATGATCCCGCCGACACCCGTAGCTGCCCCCTGATAGGGCTCGATGGCTGAAGGATGGTTATGGCTCTCCATCTTAAACGCCACACCCAGACCGCCACCGATGTCCACAATCCCGGCATTCTCACCTGGCCCCTGGAGCACATCACGGCCCGTCGTCGGCAATGCGCGCAGATGCTTCCTGGAGCTTTTGTAGCTACAATGCTCCGACCACATCACGCTAAAAATACCGGTCTCCACATAGTTCGGCAGGCGGCCCAGCCGCGCACAGATGCGCTCATACTCGTCGTCACGCAGTCCAAAGTCGCGATAGATGCGCTGATCGCGAATCCGCTCAGGTGTCGGCTCCTCAGCCATCATTCCCTTCCTCCAGCGCAAGCGGAGCGCACTCCCACCGCCGATGTTTCCACTGGCGAGGGACCAGCGAATAAAGCCTCCCATGTATGCAGCAGCGAGATAAACACCGGTGCGCCGTCAGTGGAACCCAGCAGGGGATGGACCGCCCGTTCCGGATGCGGCATCATACCCAGCACATTACGCTGTCGGTTCACAATACCCGCAATACGATCGACCGAGCCATTAGGATTCTCGCCAACATAGCGGAAAACAATCTGATCGTGCGCACGCAATTCCTCCAGCGTCGCTGCATCAGCATAATAGTTGCCCTGCCCATGGGCAATGGGCAGGCGGATCTGCTGCCCCACCCGATAAGCACTGGTAAAGGGCGTCTGATTCGTCTCCACCTGCACTGTAACAATCTCACAGCGAAATTGCAGATGCTCGTTTGGCAGCAGTGCTCCGGGCAGTAATCCAGCCTCGGTCAGAATCTGAAAGCCGTTGCAGATGCCCAACACTGGTCGCCCAGCAAGCGCATGGCGGCGCACTGCCGTCATAACTGGCGCAAACCGCGCAATAGCGCCGGCACGGAGATAGTCGCCATACGAGAAGCCGCCAGGAATAATCACCGCATCATAGCCATCCAGCGACGCTGTCTGATACCAGATAGCATCCACCACTACACCCAATACCCTCCTGACTGCGCGTACAGCATCCTCATCACAGTTGGAGCCGGGAAAGACAATGACCGCAAATTTCATTCTTGCTCCTTCATGAGCGTAAATTCGTAGCGCTCAATCACCGGATTCGCCAGTAGCGTCTCACACATCGCTGTGACACGCTGCCGTGCAGTGACCTCATCCTGCGCCGTCAGGCGCAGCTCCAGATACTTACCGGCGCGTACATCCGTCACTTCATCAAAGCCCAGCATAGCCAGCGCACGAACAATCGCTGCCCCCTGCGGATCTGACACGCCCGACTTAAGGGTCACCTGAATCCTGGCCTGGAAGTTCACGCGATACCCCCTACCCGGCGCAGCATCTCCTGGTAGGCCGCCTCGACCCCACCAAGATCGCGCCGAAACCGATCTTTATCCAGCTTCTCCCGCGTCTCTGCATCCCAGAAGCGGCAGGTGTCCGGCGAGATCTCATCTGCCACCAGAAGCTGCCCCGTGTCATCAACACCGAACTCCAGCTTAAAATCCACCAGCAGTACACGCCGCGCCGCCAGATATTTGCGCAGCACCTCATTGACAGCCAGCGCATATGCCCGCATCTGTTGCAGTTGCTCCGGAGTCGCCAGGTTGAGTATGGCAATATGATCATCGTTGATCAGCGGATCTCCCAGCGCATCGCTCTTATAGTAGAACTCTACAATCGGTCTGGGGAGCTCCTCCCCCTCCGGCAGCCCCAGACGCTTTGACAGCGAGCCTGCCGCAATATTGCGCACAACCACCTCAATGGGCACGATCCGGACCAGCTTGACCAGTTGCTCGCGATCAGAGAGCCGCTGGATAAAATGGGTGGGAATACCCGCGTCGCTCAGCAGCGCAAAGAAGATAGCAGTCATGCTATTGTTCAGCTCACCCTTACCAGTAATCGTGCCACGTTTCTTGCCATCAAACGCTGTTGCATCGTCCTTATACAGCACAATTACGCGATCTGGACGATCGGTCGCATACACACGCTTGGCTTTGCCCTCATAGAGCAGTTCACGCTTCTCCACTGTAGTAATCCTCCCTTGATCAAATCAGGGCAATCAGGCACCAGCAATGCCGCAATAGAATACCCGTAAGGGCAACGCTCCTCACGCTAAACCTAACCGCCGAAAAATAGTATCTACATGCCGCAAATACACATGATAATCGAAGCAGGCATCCAGTTCTGCCGCTGTAAGCTGCTCGCGCACAAGGGGCACTGCTTCCACCAGCTCGCGGAAAGGCCGTTGCTCTTCCCATGCCCGCATCGCCGCTGCCTGCACCGCATCATAGGCCGGCTCACGCGCAACCCCTTTGTTCACCAGGGCCAGCAGCACCTGCTGTGAGTAGATAAGCCCCAGTGTGCGGTCCAGGTTCCGCTTCATTGTCTCAGGATAGACGCGCAGATCACGGATAATGATGGTCATGCGACGCAGCATATAGTTGAGCAGCAGCGTCGCATCAGGCAGGATAACCCGCTCGACCGATGAATGGGAAATATCACGTTCATGCCAGAGCGGCACATCTTCATAAGCCGGCAGCACATAGCTGCGCAGCAGGCGGGCCAGTCCACAAATCTGCTCGCACGAGACCGGATTGCGCTTGTGTGGCATCGCGCTGGAACCCTTCTGGCCCTGATAGAATGGTTCCTCAACCTCGCCCACCTCGGTCCGTTGGAGGTGGCGAATCTCCGTCGCAATCTGCTCAAGCGTCGCCCCAATCAGCCCCAGTGTGGCAACATAGGCCGCATGACGATCGCGCGACAAGACTTGCGTGGAGATAGGGGCTGGTTTCAGCCCCAGCCGCTCACAAACATACTGTTCGACAAACGGGTCCACGCTGGCATAGGTGCCAACCGCGCCGGAGAGCTTGCCGCACTCAACATCGGCAGCAGCCTGTGCAAAGCGCTCCTGGTTGCGTCGCATTTCGTCATACCATAAGGCCAGCTTCAAACCAAAGGTAATCGGCTCAGCATGGATACCGTGTGTGCGCCCCATCATCACCGTCATCTTATGGCGCACAGCCTGCTCGGCCAGCGCCGCGATGAACCCCTCGATATCCGCTCGCAGCAACGCATTCGCCTGGCGCAACTGCCATCCCAGGGCCGTGTCCACCACATCGGTGGAAGTCAGCCCGTAATGTATCCATCGGCGCTCCGGCCCCAACGTCTCAGCGACCGCACGGGTGAAGGCTACAACATCGTGGCGCGTCTCGCGCTCCAGCTCTTCGATGCGTGCCACCGTAAACGAGGCGCGCTCTCGCATATGCCTGACGTCCTCCTCAGGGATCACGCCAAGCTTACTCCATGCCTCGCAAGCCAGAATTTCAACCTCCAGCCAGGCACGGAACCGCTGCTCCGGACTCCAGATAGCTGCCATCTCCGGCAGGGAATACCGTTCAATCACGCTCGCTCCTCGTCGACCTCCCTCTATCGTGGTCTTCCTTACTTCCAGCCCTTCAGATACGCTTCTATACCCTCCTCGCACAGGCGGCGATCCTTTTCTTCCACCTGCTGCGCCAGCTTACGGCGATAAGCTGCGAGCCGCTCAGCCAGATCGCGATCACTGAGGGCCAGTATCTGCGCTGCCAGCAGACCAGCGTTGTAGGCTCCATCAACGGCCACTGTCGCTACCGGGACCCCTCGGGGCATCTGCACAATGGCATACAGCGCATCTACCCCATTGAGGGGACTGGACGCAATGGGCACACCGATCACCGGGAGCGTTGTCACAGCAGCGACCATCCCCGGGAGATGCGCGGCACCGCCAGCCCCGGCAATGATCACTCCATAGCCCCCTGCCTCCGCCGCTGCCACTAACTGCGCTGTCTTCTCTGGCGTGCGATGAGCTGAAGCAATGCGCACCTCATACGGTACACCAAGCTCGCCCAGCGCATCAGCAGCGCCCTTCATTACGCCCAGATCGGAATCGCTCCCCATCACAATTAATACCTTGCGCACAATTCCCCGTCCTCCAGATCACAAAAGAGAAGCCCGAACCGGGAACTCGCCCTCTCTCCGCCCCTCAGCATCGGCAAACGACGCTGAAGCGCACTACAGGTGAAGCTTCCCGACCGGGCTTTGATCCAATCAGTGTAGCAACCGCAAAGCACGGCTATCCCAGGCCCGCCAGACAAAACGCGCTATACCGCGCACGCCGGCCGCGCGGACCCCACTTTCACCCGTAGTCCCGCGATTTCGTTTCGCCCGGCTCCCAGGCTACAAGCCGAACGAACACCGGTCACGGGGTAGAGACACCTGGGCCATATCCCCAGGCATATACGGGCTATTCTTCAGTTGTTTAAGAACTACCTCGAATGGCCAAAACAGAATGGAGGAGGCTACCCCTCTGCTGGAGAGATACCCCTGCGGCCAATATCCACATCCTGCTCAAGCTCCATCAACCGCCGGCCGCCCTCGCCTCTTCAACTCCAGCATATAACACTCCGGCTCATTTCGCAAATAATCCCGCAAAAAAAACCGGATAAAATACCAACCTGGAAGGCAGTACTACACCATATTTGTTGTATAATGCACTAGGTTGTACCGCACGCATTCGGGAATCTGACACTCTAGAAAGAAAGAGAATATCTTGCGAGCAGTTGTTAGTGTCTACGATAAACGCGGCATTATCGAACTGGCCCGCACCTTCGTCGCCCACGCGATTGAGATCATCTCCACTGGCGGCACAGCAGCGCTGCTGCGCCAGCAGGGCATCCCGGTCACGCCGGTGGAAGCGCTCACTGGCTTCCCGGAAATGCTCGACGGGCGCGTCAAGACCCTGCATCCAGCTATTTATGCCGGACTGCTGGCCCGGCGTGACCGGCCAGCCCACATGGAAGCCATCCGACGCCTCGGAATCATCCCCATAGACTATCTGGTGGTCAACCTTTACCCATTTAAAGAGACAGTGGCTCAAGGCAAAGCTACGCTTGCCGCGGCCATTGAGCAAATTGACATCGGCGGGCCAGCTATGCTGCGTGCCGCCGCGAAAAACATGGACAGCGTGACCGTCCTTGTAGACCCGGACGATTACTCCCTCATTCTGACAGCGCTGGAAACCAACCGCCCGCTCACCAGCGCCGAACGGCACCGCCTGGCAGCAAAGGCTTTCCGCCATACCGCAGCCTACGATGCCCTCATCGCCGATTACCTGACACAACAGACAGGGGAGCGCTATCCCGAGAAACTCACACTGACCTACGAGCGCCAGCAGACACTGCGATATGGTGAGAACCCTCATCAGACAGCGGCATTCTACCGCGAACCCTTTGCACTCCCATCATCCATCGCCGCCGCCCGGCAATTACAGGGCAAAGAGCTCTCTTACAACAATATCCAGGATGCTGATGCAGCGCTGGCGCTCGTGTGCGAATTTGACCGGCCTGCTGTGGCAGTAATCAAGCACACCAATCCGTGTAGCGTGGGCATCGCCGAGACCATCGAGACCGCTTATGATAAAGCCTACCAGGCCGACCCCATCTCCATCTTCGGCGGTATCGTGGCTTTCAATCGCCCAATCACCGCTGCTTGTGCCGAGCGCCTGAGCAAACTATTCCTGGAGATTGTCCTGGCTCCGGCATTCGCCCCAGAAGCGCTGGCCATCCTGAAGCACAAGAAGAACCTGCGTCTGCTCGAAATCTCGTTGCCAGAACAAGATGCCTTGCCAGCGCCTGGCTGCCAGAGCTTCCGCTATACGATACGCTCAGTCAGTGGCGGGCTACTCGTGCAGGATCCGGACCGGCGCGTCACAACGCATGCTGACTGTCGCGTTGTCACCGAACGAGCTCCTACTGAGGAAGAGTGGGCACAGTTACGTTTTGCCTGGACCGTCGTCAAGCATGTCAAATCCAACGCTATCGTGCTGGCGCGTGACGATCGCACCATAGGAGTGGGCGCCGGGCAGATGAACCGTGTCGGTGCAGCACATATCGCTATCCGACAGGCCGGTGATCTCGCCCGCGGCGCGGTGCTGGCATCCGACGCCTTCTTTCCCATGCGCGATACAGTGGATGCAGCCGCCGCAGCCGGCATAACTGCCATCATCCAGCCCGGCGGCTCAATCCGCGATGACGAATCCATCGCGGCAGCTAATGAGGCAGGAATCGCTATGGTATTCACAGGAACACGGCATTTTAAGCATTAGAGGCGAAGTGATGAACATTCTCGTCGTTGGCAGCGGTGGCCGCGAGCATGCCCTGGTCTGGAAGCTGGCGCAGAGTCCTCATCAGCCGCGCCTCTACGCCGCCCCTGGCAACCCAGGGATGACAGCATATCGTGCTCAGCCTGCCAGAGGCCAGAAAACATCCTACCGCCTGGAATACCCACAACCTGAAGAACAAGCGCTGGCAACACTTGTACCGGTTGCCGCAGACGATGTTGAGAGGCTGTTGCTCTTCGCGCAAGAGCAGCACATTGATCTCACCATCGTAGGGCCAGAAGCACCGCTCATGCTGGGCATCGCCGATCGCTTCCGTACCGCCGGGCTGCGTATCTGCGGACCTGACCGCGCCGCCGCACGGCTGGAAGGAAGCAAGGCATTTGCCAAAGAGCTCATGGTACGTGCCGGCATTCCCACCGCACAGCACAGGATCTTTACCGATGTAGCAGCAGCACGCTCATATGTCGAGCGACAGGGTGCCCCAATTGTCATTAAAGCCGATGGTCTGGCGGCAGGTAAAGGCGTAACCGTCGCGCACTCTGTGCCCGAGGCGCTCGAGGCACTGGAAAATATCATGGAGCGGCGTATCTTCGGCCCAGCAGGAAGCACAGTGGTCATTGAAGAGTATCTGGACGGCAATGAGCTAAGCGTTATGGCGTTCGTTGCCGGCGACACCTGCCGGCTGCTGTTACCATCGCAGGACCATAAACAGGTTTTCGACGGCGACCGTGGCCCGAATACCGGCGGCATGGGCGCTTTCGCTCCTGTTCCCTGGGTAGACGCCGCTCTGCTAGAGGCGATTCATACGCGCATCTTCACACCACTGCTGGCCGAATTGCTGCGTTCGGGCCTGGACTATCGGGGCATTATCTACGCCGGCCTGATGATAACTCGAGAGGGACCCAGGGTGCTCGAGTTTAATGTCCGCTTTGGCGACCCTGAGGCACAGGTTACGCTCCCGCTGTTAGAGACCGATCTGGTAGATCTCTGCCTCGCCACCGCCGAAGGGACGCTCAACCGCCTCCCACTGATACACCGTACGGGAGCAGCAGTCTGCGTCGTACTGGCATCGGCAGGTTACCCCGGCACTTACACAACCGGCCACCCGATTACTGGCCTGGAAGACCTGCCAGCAGATACCCTGATCTTCCATGCCGGCACACGAAAGCTCGATGGCCAATTCGTGACGGCCGGTGGCCGAGTTCTTAATGTCGTCGGGCTCGGTGCCGATCTGGAGAGCGCCCGTGCCCGCGCCTACGCCAGCGTTGAGCGCATCAGCTTCACCGGCAAGCATTACCGCCGTGACATTGGACGCCGCCCATACCGTCTGTGATGAGAGGATGACAGCGCACTATGCTCTACAAATATGGTGTTCGCCCGATCCTTTTTGCGCTATCCCGTGATGACCCCGAAATCGCCCATGAGTGGACCATCGCCAGGCTGGAATTTGCCGCACGGCACCCCAGACTCCTGAACATTATTGCCACAGCGAATACATATAAACACCCGACCCTCGAGCGTGAACTTTTTGGACTCCATTTCCCCAATCCCGTTGGGCTTGCCGCCGGCTTCGATAAAAACGGCCGCTGCCTCCACACCCTGGCCGCACTGGGTTTTGGCTTCATTGAAGCCGGCGGCGTCACTCGCTATCCGCAAGCAGGAAATGACCGCCCGCGCATCTTTCGCTTCCCACGCGATCAGGCGCTCATCAATCGGATGAATTTCCCCAACCAGGGAGCCGATGCCATCGCCGCGCGGATGGCCAGTAGTCGCAAACCAGACATTCCGATTGGATGGCAGATTGCCAAATCAGCAACCACCCCGCTAGAAAAAGCAGCGGAAGATTATGTCTATTCCTTGCGGAAACTCTATCCCTATGGAGATTATTTCACCGTCAACGTTAGCTGCCCTAACACCCCTGGATTGCGCCAACTTCAGCACAAAGAGCCTCTCGATCAATTACTGCACGCAATTGTTGAGGAAACCAGCAAATTAGCTGGCCCTGGCGGCAAGCCGAAACCTGTGCTGGTAAAAATTTCGCCCGATCTCACTGAGGATCAGATCGATGATGTGCTTGAAGTCGCTCTGAACCGGGGTATCCGTGGAATCATCGCCACAAACACTTCTATTAATCATGAGAGCCTTCACACCACAGCCAGAGAAAGCGGCGGCTTAAGTGGCCGACCTCTGGCTCTTCGCGCCCTGAATGTCGTACGTTTCCTCTGCAAATACCTTGATGGCCGGCTCCCCGTCATCGGCACCGGTGGCATTTTTGGACCCGACGATGCCCGACGCATGTTCGATGCCGGCGCCAGTCTCATTCAAGTCTACACTGGCCTCATCTATGAAGGACCATCACTCATCAAGCGGATCAATAAAGCGCTGGCTCACCAGCCTGTACCACGACCATGCAAGCCAGAGCAGCGATCCGGTACCGGCGCGCATGATGATCAAGATGCTATCATACCCTTAACCTGAGCACTTATCCGACTACTGCCTCCCTCTCCCTGATACAGGGAGGAAGACCAGAGAGGAAGTCTGCCACATGATATCGCCGACACCTGAGAAACAGGATTCCAGCTCAGAAAGGTCTTCTTGCGATCATGACAGCAGCGCACAATTCGCTAAAAGATAAGATTCTGGTTGCCCTTGACGTAAGTACGCTGGAGCAAGCGCTCTACCTGGTAGACCTGCTTAAAGACGCCGTTGGCGGCTTCAAAGTCGGTCTGGAACTCTGTACCAGCGCTGGCACACAACAGGCGATCGAGGCCGTCAGCCGTGCTGGCAGCAAGGTTTTTGTGGATCTCAAATTTAAAGATATCCCTAATACCGTCGCCGGCGCAGCAAAGGCAGTTACGCGCCCAGGAGTCTTTATGTTTAACGTCCATTGCGATGGCGGCAGCGCGATGATGCAGGCCGCTGTCGCCACCGCCCGCGCCAGTAGCGAGCATCCTCCTCTGGTCATTGGCGTCACCCTGCTGACAAGCATAGATGAACCAACATTACAGCAAGAACTCCGTATTCCAGAGGATGCTCACAACTACGTCTTACATCTGGCCCGGCTTGCCCAGTCCGCCGGGTTGGATGGAGTCGTCTGTTCGGCTCATGAGGTTGCCGCTATCAAGGCTATTTGCGGACAGCAATTCCTCACCGTTGTTCCTGGCGTGCGCCCAACATGGGCTGTAGCCGGAGACCAGAAACGGGTGATGACCCCGGCAGATGCCATCCGCGCCGGCGCGGATTATCTGGTCATTGGCCGGCCGATTACCCACCCACCCGTAGCAATCGGCACTCCTGCTATTGCTGCCCAGCGTATTATGCAGGAAATTGCCGATGCACTGACAGGACCCCATTACGCATGACTACTTCAAAAAATTGGCAAGCAAATAGTACAATGAACAGCCAGGAAATCATCCAGATGCTGGCAGGTATCGGCGCCATCATCACCAATAGCCACATCGTCTACACCTCTGGGCGGCACGGCTCCGCTTATATCAACAAGGATGCGTTATATGTCCATCCCCAGATTACCTTCAGGTTGTGTGAGATCCTGGCTCGTCCCTACCAGGCCGATACAGTGGATGTCGTGGCTGGCCCGGCAGTTGGCGGCGTCATCCTCGCCCAATGGGTAGCCTATCATCTGAATCGCTCCCGCTCATCTGGCGAAACGCTCGCTATCTACGCAGAGGAAGAAAGCGGGTCGCTCCGCTTTAAGCGCGGCTACGACCAGTTTATCAAACCTGGAACCTCCGTGGTGATAGTAGAGGATGTGCTTACTACGGGCGGATCTGCCCGTAAAGTGATCGAAGCTGTCCGCGCGCTTGGCGGCAATGTGCAGGGACTCAGCGCACTCTGTAATCGCGGCGGCATCAGTCCAGAACACATTGGAGGTGTCCCCCTCCATGCCCTGATCACTCTTAACCTGGATTCCTGGGCTGAAGAGGAGTGCCCGCTTTGCCGGCACCATGTACCTGTCAATACGACAGTCGGCAAAGGCAAAGCATTCCTGGCCAGGCATCAGATCCGGCCAGAGTAGCCGCTCACCACGACGTATCCGCTTTTTTGTGCCAGTGCAGCTCCATAACAAAGGGCAAACCTGGGAGCCAGTGGATCCAAGCACCGAAGAGCCATGGTGCCAACCTCAGCCCGCTCAGCTCTTCACGAGGAGACCGGCTGGGAAAAAGGACTTTCTACTCAGATCGTGGCAAAACCCCTTGACACAGCAAAGAAAATGTGAGAGTATTACTCCTGCGCCCGTCAGGTAAGTATAGCGCGGGCACCATCGCTGCCGTTGCTATAGCGCGGCAACGATGCAAGAGAACCGGAACAATTGCATAACGAATGGCAAACTCGCAAACGGATATGCGCAACACCTGCATATAACAACACCTGCGTATACAGGTAGCATCTAGCAGTTACCTGGATATTGTCGAGGGGTGAGAGCAAGCGGAGGAGCGTATGCGGGGGATGCCTTGGGGCTGAAGGCCGAGGAAGGACGCGGCGAGCGGCGAAACGTTCAGGGGGAGCTGCTGGCAAGCGTTGATCCCTGAGTCTCCGAATGGGGCAACCCGTCCCGCCCGCGCGCGGGACACCGCCGGCCCGAGCCGGCGGAGGGCAGCGGGTGAACTGAAACATCTTAGTAGCCCGACGAAGAGAAATCAACCGAGATTCCCGTAGTAGTGGCGAGCGAACCGGGACCAGCCCAAACCACGCCGCGCTCTGCACGACGTGGGGTTGTGGGCCCGCACAGCCTTTCCCGGCAGCTGGACAGGCCAGCGAGACAAAGCGCCTGGAACGGCGCGCCAGAGCGGGTGAGAGCCCCGTAGTCGTAGCCGACCTCCCAGCGGTGCGGCGCCCGAGTACCACGGGACCCGAGGAAGCCTGTGGGAAGCCGGGGGGACCACCCTCCAAGGCTAAATACCTTCAGCCACCGATAGCGCACACAGTACCGTGAGGGAAAGGTGAAAAGCACCCCGCAAGGGGGATGAAAGAGACCCTGAAACCGCATACGCCCAAGCCGTCACAGGCCGGCCCCCACCGGCCGATGGCGTGCCTTTTGTAGAATGATCCGGCGAGTGGCTGCCGGCAGCCCGGTTAAGCGGCCTGCAATCGCCGCGGAGCCCGAGCGAACGCGTGTCTGAACAGGGCACTCGGTTGCCGCCAGCCGACCCGAAACCGGGTGAGCTATCCATGGGCAGGGCGAAGTGGGGGTGAGACCCCATGGAGGCCCGCACCCACCGGTGTTGCAAAACCGGGGGATGACCTGTGGATAGGGGTGAAATGCCAAGCGAACCCGGAGATAGCTGGTTCTCCCCGAAATGCATTGAGGTGCAGCCGGGCCACCCACCTGCTCGGGAGGTAGCGCTCTGGTTGGGCTCGGGGGCGAGTGCCGCCTACCTCCCCCAGCCAAACGCCCAATGCCCGCGCAGCCCGTGGCCCGCGTGAGACGACGAGGGCTAACCTCCGCCGTCAAAAGGGCAACAACCCAGATTGCCCGCTAAGGCCCCTAAGCCGCGGCTCAGTGGAAAAGGAAGTGGCGGCGCCCAGACAGCCAGGAGGTTGGCTTAGAAGCAGCCACCCTTAAAAGAGTGCGTAATAGCTCACTGGTCCAGCACCGCCGCGCCAACAACGTAACGGGGCTAAGCCGCGCGCCGAAGCGGCAACAGGCGGCTGACCCCCGCCTGGGTAGGGGAGCGTTCCCGACCGCTGCGAAGGCCCGCCGCAAGACGGACTGGAGCGTCGGGAAGTGCGAATGCCGGAATGAGTAGCGCCATGGACCTGCGAAGGGTCCACACCGCATGTCGCAGGTTTCCTGGGCAACGGTCATCGTCCCAGGGTTAGTCGGGTCCTAAGCCGAGGCTCGTCGCAGCGTAGGCGATGGCCAGCAGGTAGATATCCCTGCACCACGCTGGCAGAGCCATGCGGGGACGCGGGGCCCGGCCTCCGCCGGTCAATTGGACAGGACCGGTCCGACACCGCTAGGGCACGGTCGCGGCAAATCCCGACCACGCACCGCCCGAGAGTGCCGGCGCGCGGGCTTGCCAGCCCGCACAAGGGAGCCCTCCCCCCCGCCTAGAAAAGCCGCTCCGCGCTGAAGCCAGCGTGCCCGTACCGCAAACCGACACCGGTCGACGCGGGTCAACGTCCGCAGGTGTGCGAGCGATCCTCCGTCAAGGAACTCGGCAAATTGACCCCGTACCTTCGGAAGAAGGGGTGCCCCTCTAGCGTGCACGGGGCTCCGCCCCCGCCAGCGCGACGGGGCCGCAGCACAGCGGCTCAAGCGACTGTTTACCAAAAACACAGGTCTCCGCTAAGGCGTAAGCCGACGTATGGGGGCTGACTCCTGCCCAGTGCCGGAAGGTGAAGGAGCGGGGTGCCCGTAGCCCCAACCCCAAGCCCCGGTGAACGGCGGCCGTAACTATAACGGTCCTAAGGTAGCGAAATTCCTTGTCGGGTAAGTTCCGACCCGCACGAAGGGAGTAACGACTTGAGCACTGTCTCGACGGAGGGCTCGGCGAAATTGCACTACCCGTGAAGATGCGGGTTGCCCACGACAGGACAAAAAGACCCCGTGGAGCTTGACTACAGCTTGGCCTGGATTCGTGACCTGGCCTGCGGAGCATAAGTGGGAGCCAGCGAACCCGCCCTCGCGGGGGCGGGGGAGGCACCGGTGAAATACCACTCTGGTCAGGTGACGGGTCTCACGGGTGCCCCTCTCCAGCACCCGGACCGGGCCTGGTGGGTAGTTTGACTGGGGCGGTCGCCTCCTAAACGGTAACGGAGGCGCCCCAAGGTGCCCTCACGGTGGATGGACATCACCGGTTGCGTGCAACGGCACAAGGGCGCTTGACTGCAAGGCCAACACGCCGCGCAGCCACGAAAGTGGGGCGTAGTGATCCCACGGTCCCGCGTGGAAGGGCCGTGGCGCAACGGACAAAAGCTACCCCGGGGATAACAGGCTGATCCTGCCCAAGAGTTCACATCGACGGCAGGGTTTGGCACCTCGATGTCGGCTCGTCGCATCCTGGGGCTGCAGTCGGTCCCAAGGGTTGGGCTGTTCGCCCATTAAAGCGGCACGCGAGCTGGGTTCAGAACGTCGCGAGACAGTTCGGTCTCTATCCGTCGTGGGCGTCGGAAGATTGCGGGGACGCATCTCCAGTACGAGAGGACCGAGATGCCTCGACCGCTGGTGCCCCAGTTGTCTGGCCCCAGGCATCGCTGGGTAGCTACGTCGAGCCGGGAGAAGTGCTGAAAGCATCTAAGCACGAAACCCCCCCCAAGATGAGTCTTCCCGCCCCCCAAGGGGCGAAGATCCCAGGCAGACTACCTGGTCCATAGGCGGCCGGTGTACGCCCGGCAACGGGCTCAGCCTAGCCGTCCTAATGATCGAGCGGCTTGCTC
>Ga0209012_1000069_pt1 | contig 155957 bp, 148 predicted proteins | sample RS3BMetagenome_FD_184735 | JGI IMG/M metagenome (GOLD analysis project Ga0209012, IMG submission 184735) | Ferric oxide microbial mat and aquatic microbial communities from Rainbow Spring, Yellowstone National Park, USA - RS3B (SPAdes) (version 3) ... | reverse complement strand
CGGCGGTCGCGTCGCCGCCGAGGGCCGCGCGCGCCGCCGCCAGGACGGCGCCCGCCGCGGCGCTGCGCTGGGCGGCGGGCACGTCGACGAGACCGGCCAGGGCGGGCTCGGCCAGCACCCGGTGGACGGCGGGCAGGGCCCGGCGTGCGTCGGCTGTCCCGCCCAAGCGACCCCTCCCTTCCCGGCGCCGGCACGGGGCCGACGGTCGCGCCCATCATGCCGCCCGCCGCGCCCCGTTGGCAACCGCGCCTGCCGCCAGGCCGGCGGACATACCGTGCATGGGGGGAGTCCGGTGATCGCCTGGATCTGGAGCGCGCTCCTCGTCGGCGCGGTCGTGTTCGCGGCGACCTCCGGCCACGTCGGTGCGATCACCGTCGACGCCGCGAAGGCCGCGACCAACGCGGTGACGACGGCGATCGAGCTACTCGGCGTGATGGCCCTATGGCTGGGCCTGGTGAAGATCGCCGAGCGCGCCGGTGCGGTCGAGGCGCTCGCCCGGTGGATGCGGCCGGTGACGCGCCGCCTGTTCCCGTCGCTCGACCCGGACGGCGACGCGATGCACTGGCTGCACCTGAACCTGTCCGCCAACCTCCTCGGCCTGGGGTCGGCGGCGACGCCGTTCGGGCTCAAGGCGATGGAGGCGATGCAGGCCGACAATCCCGACCGCGAGCGCGCCACCGACGCCATGTGCACCTTCCTTGCCCTGAACACGACCAGCATCACCCTCGTGCCGAGCGCGATGATCGCCCTGCGTGCGCTCTACGGAAGCGTCAGCCCGGCCGAGATCGTGCCCACGACGCTCGTCGCCACGGCGATCTCGACCGCGGTCGCGATCACGCTCGATGCGCTCTTGCGGTCGCTCGCGTATGCCCGCACCCGCCCGCCCGGCCGGTAGCGCAGGGACAGGTGCCGCCGGGGGCGAACGGTCACGCATCCGGTCGACACGGGAGGCGCCATGGCGCAGGGCGAGGCTCCGGAGTGGCTCACAAGGGTGCGCGAGCAGGTGGCCAGCGTGCTGTTCGGTGCCGGGGAGGCCGGGGATATGCTCCTCGTGGCGCTCCTGGCCGGCGGTCACGTGCTGGTCGACGATGTGCCCGGCGTGGGCAAGACGACGCTCGTCAAGGCGATCGCGCGCAGCCTCGCCCTCGGCTTCCGGCGGGTGCAGTGCACGCCCGACCTCCTGCCGTCGGACGTCACAGGCGCGACGTACTTCGACCCGGGCGCACAGGTGTTCCGGTTCCGCCCCGGCCCGGTGTTCACCCACGTCCTCCTGGCCGACGAGATCAACCGCGCGACGCCGCGCACGCAGTCGAGCCTGCTCGAGGCGATGGAGGAGCGCCAGGTGTCGGTCGACGGCGAGACGCACCCCCTCGACATGCCGTTCTGGGTCGTCGCGACCCAGAACCCGGTCGAGAGCCAGGGGACCTATCCGCTGCCCGAGGCGCAGCTCGACCGCTTTCTTCTGCGTGTGCGGATGGGCTATCCCGGCGCGGCGGACGAGGCGGCGATGCTCCAGCTGCCGCGCGCGGTCGACCCGGTCGCCGGTCTGGGGCCGGTTGCCAGCACCGACGAGATCCTCGCCGCCCAGGGGGCGGTGCACACCGTCATGCTGTCGGACGCGGTCGCCGACTACATCGTCGGCCTCGCCCGCGCCACCCGCGAGCACCCCGCGATCGCGCTCGGCGCCAGCCCGCGCGCCGCCCTCGCCCTTGTCCGGGCCTGCCGCGCCCGGGCCTACCTGGCGGGCCGCGACCACGTCCTCCCCGACGACGCCCAGGCCCTGGCGGTACCGGTGTTCGCCCACCGCATCGTCCTCGCGGTGGCCAGCCACGCGGGCGGCCGGGCCGCGCAGGACCTCATCGCCGAGCTGGTCGAGCGCGTCCCGGCCCCGCGCGAAGCCCCCTGGCCGCGACCGGCCTGACGTGCTCGCCCTCCTCATCTTCATCGTCCTGGGCGTGCTCGTCCTCATCGAGCGCGAGCTGTATGTCGAGCGCTCGGTCGAACCGATCGAGGTCACGCTCTCCTTCGCGCCGGGCCGGGTGGCGACCGGCGAGGCGGCCGAGCTCCTCATCCGGGTCGAGAACCCCGGACCGCTCCCGGTCCCTTGGGTGGTGGTGGAGATCGACCTGCCCGAGGGGCTGCACTGCGACGCCGCCGACGGCCGGTTCCTGCGCGCCCGCATGGGCGTGCCGTATCGGGGCGGCGTCGTGCGCCACTATCCCGTGCGCCCGGCCCGGCGCGGCCTGTACCGCCTGCACCGCACCCACGTCACGTACACCGACCCGCTGGGCCTGGCCACCCTCGACTCGCGGGTCTGGACGCCGGCGGAGCTGCTCGCCTATCCGGTCCCGACCGAGGTCGCCCTCGCCGGGCCGACCCGGGCGGTCATCGGCGAGATCGAGCGCCGCTCGCTGTACGAGGACCCGACCGCCTTCCGGGGCGTGCGCCCGTATCGCAGCGGCGATCCGATGCGGCGCATGCACTGGCCCCAGACCGCACGCACGGGCCAGTTCATGGTGCGCGAGTACGCCACCGCCGTGGACGCCCGCCTGCACCTGTGCCTCAACCTGGCCACGCATACGCCGCACTGGAGCGGCATCGACCGCGAACGGCTGGAGGCGGTCATCTCCGTCGGCGCGGGCCTGGCCATCGCCGCGCGGGCCGCCGCCCTGCCGACCGGTCTTGTCGTGAACGGCGTCGCGTTCGAAGCCACACCCGTCACCCGCCTCGCCCCCGGCGCCTCCGACCGCCACCTGGCGCGCACGCTCGACGTGCTGGCGCGGCTGGCGCCCTATCCCTCGCAGACGGTCGAGTCGCTTGTCGACACGGCCTGGCGCCTGCCGGCAAGCGACACCCTGGTGTTCGTCAGCGCGGGCGTGCCCGAAGCCTGGCGGCGCAGCCTGCCCGACCTGGCCCGCCGCCGTGACGTGATCCTGTTCGTCCTCGCCCCGGCCGACGAGCCGGTGCCCGTGCTGCGACACACCCGCGTCGTGCGCCTGCCCCTCGACCCCGGGCGCGCGGGCGAGACCAGGGCGAGCGGCGCGTGAGCGGCCCGGGCGCGGCCAGCCGCACGGTGCAGGCGCTCCTCGCGCCGGCGCAGCTCCTGTGCCTGGCTGGCCTGGCGTGCGCGCTCTCGCCCCTGTTCCTGGGCCACGCGACGCCGCTCGCCGGAGCCGTCGCCACGGCGGCCGCCGGCATCGGTGGAGGCTACCTGGCCGGGATCGCCCGCCTGCGGCTTGCCGGCGAGCGCGGGCGACGGGCGGCGGCGCTGGCCGTCGGGTGGGCCGCGGTCGGGTTCGTCCTGGCGCGGCTCCTGCACGTGCCGCCCGGCAGCGCCACCTGGTGGGCGATCGCCGGCTTCGCCTTCGCCATCCAGGGCATGGGCACCGCGCTCGTCGAGACCGAGGAATCCGCCCGCGCCCTGGCCGCGCGCACGGTCCTGGCCGGCGCCGCCGCCGTCGTGTTCGCCGCCTTCCGCGGCCCCGGCCTGCTCCCCGCCCCGGCCGCGCTGGCGCTCGCCGGCCTCGGCGCGGCGGCCGTCGCCCACGCCTCCGCGCGGGCCCTGTACCGCGGCGTGGAGCCGTCGCGCATCGCCCGCTCCGCCGGTGCGGTGGTGGCGGTCCTGGCCGCGCTCACGCTGGTCCTCGTGCTCACGCCCGTGCTGGGCTGGATCGCGGCCGGGCTGCAGGATCTGCTCGCCCTGTTCGGGCTTGCCGTCGCGGCCGTCATGGCGCCGCTCGCCTACGGACTGCTCTGGCTCTTCCGCCTGTTCGCCCATCCGCACAAGCCGTTCAAACCGACGGCGTCGGGACCGCCGCACCGCGGCCACACGCTCACGGGCGCCCAGGTTGCGCACCCGGTGGCGGCGCACGTCCTCACCGCCCTCGTCCTGGCCGGCGCCGCGCTGGCGGTGATCCTGCTCGTCGCCCGCGCGCGCCGGCCCGCGGCGCCGGTCGACGACACCCTGTACCGGGACGAGTTCCTCCCCCCGGATGCCGTCCGCCGGCGTCGCCGGGCCGCGCCCGCGGCACCGCCGCCCGACGGCGTGCGCCGGGCGTACGCGCTCGCCCTGGGTGTCCTTGCCCAGGCGAGCGACCCGCGTCTGCAGCCGGCGCCGGCCGAGACCCCGGCCCGCGTGCTGGCGCGGGTGCGGGCCGCCCTCGGCGACGCGAGCCCCGCCGTGCAGGCGTTCGCCCGCCTGACCGCGGCCTACGCCGCCGCCCGCTACGCACGGGCGAACGAGCGCCTGGACGGACCGGTCCAGGCCACTGCGCGGGCCCTGCGCGCGGTCGTGCCGACCCGGGCGGCGGCGGCGCGACGCGGCCGGGGCGCTAGTTCAGGGCCGGACGCTCGCCCGACACCATGAACACGACCCACTCGGCGAAGTTCGCCACATGGTCGCCGATCCGCTCGAGGTGTCGCGCCACCATGATGAGCTGCGTGGCCTGGTTGACGACCTCGGTGCGGGGGTCCTCGATCATGTGGGCGAGCAGGTCGCGGAAGACCTGGCTGTAGAGCGCGTCCACCTCGTCGTCCTCGCGCACGAGGGCGTATGCCATGTCGACGTCGCGGCGCACGAAGGACTGGATCGCCGCCCGGAGCATCCGCCGGTCGACCTCGGCCATGCGCGGGATGTCTACGAGCGGCTTGAGGAACTGCTGGTCGCCCAGGCGCACCGTGACCCGGGCGATGTTGGACGCGTAGTCGCCGATCCGCTCCAGGTCCGTGACGATCTTGAGCGCCGTCGACACCACCCGCAGGTCGGTCGCGACCGGCTGCTCGAGGGCGAGGATCGCCAGGCAGTGCTCCTCGATCTCGGCTCCCAGGCCGTCGATGCGGTCGTCGCCCTCGATGACCGCCCGGGCAAGCTGCGCGTCCCGGTCGGAGAGCGACCGGATCGAACGCCCCACCGCCTCCTCGACCAGCGTCGCCATCCGCAGGACCTCGTCGAGGAGCGCGTCCAGCTTGGTGCGAAGCACGTTGCGCACCGCGGGCACCTCCTTCGCCGATCGGTCCTGTTAGGATTCGCCTAGCCGGCCCCCGCCGCCTCCGCCTCGCCCGCGTGGGCGGCATCTCCCCGGTGCGCGTCGGCGGCGGCGAGCGGGCGGCGCTTGGCAAACCCCTCGCCGGCGGCGTGGTAGTACCCTACCCGGGCCTCGCCGAGTCGCCAGCACAGCCAGACGTCCTCCCCCCGCACGCAGGCCGGGAAGTCGACCAGCCCGTACTCGATCGAGCGCACCTCGAGGCCCAGGCCGCGGATCGAGTCGAGGATCGTGCGGCCCTGCTTGACGAGGGTCTCGTAGGCCTCGCGTGCCTGGCGCACATCGGCGGACATGATGTGGCGGCCATCGGGTCCGCGGCCGATGCCGGCCAGGGCGGCGGCCTCCTGCTGGCGGCGCCGGGCCTCGGCATCGATCGCCTGCAGCCGGGTCATGGCGGCGTTGACCGTCGGCAACAGACGGTTCGCCTCGTCGACACGAAAGTACCGACCGCCCACGATCCCACCCCCCGCTCCCTGCGGCGGCGGTCCGAACAGGCGCAGGCCGGCCATGGGCCGCCCTCGCAAGGTACGCCCATTATAGCGGCGCACCCGGGCGCGCGCGCCCCAGTCTCGTCCCGACCGTCGGCGCTAGCCGTGCACGCCGGGCTGCAGGAAGCGGTCGGTCATCGCCTGCCCGAGCGCGACCGGGCGGCTGAGGAGGTGGTTTCGCACCATCCAGCGCATGTACGCGGTCCAGGCGGTAGCGCTCTCGTACCCGACGGTCGGCACGCCGCTGTCGAAGGCGGGCGCGAGCACCCGCAGGCTGGCCCGCACGAGACCGGGGGACAGGCCGTGCGTCTCGCGCAGGAGGTCGGCCCCGGCCGCCTGCGGGTGGGCGGCGGCATAGGCATAGCCGCCCTGGACGGCGGCCAGGACGCGCCGCACGAGGGCAGGGTCGGCGTGCGCCAGGTGGTCGGACGTGACCAGGACAAGCTCGTCGTAGGTCGGCACGCCCACCTGCTCCAGATGGAGGACGTGCGTCTTGTAGCCCATCTGCTGGAGCTGGATCGCCTCCCAGGTCCAGTACACGCCCTCGACCGCGTCGACCTGGTGGTGGAGGAGCGCGGGCAGCAGGTTGTAGCCGACGCGCACGAGGCGGACCTGGCTCGTCGGCACGTGGGCGTAGGACAGGACGGCGTCGACAACGGCGTAGTCCGACGGCACGCCCGTGATGCCGATGCGCTTGCCGCGCAGGTTCGCCGCCCGGTCGATGCCCGTCGAGGCCAGGGAGAGGATCGTGTTGAGGGGCCGGTCGACGAGCGCCATGACCGACACGACCGGCACGCCCTGGGCACGCGCCAGGAGCACGTCCGGCTCGTAGGAGACGGCGAAGTCGGCCTTGCCGGCGGCGACCTCCTCGAGCGCGGCGGCCGGGTTGGACGGAACCACGATCGACGGGTCGACGCCCTGGGCGGCAAACAGACCGCGGGACACGGCCGCGTACAGCCCGGTGTGGTCGGTGTTCGGCGTCCAGTCGAGGAGGATGCGCACGGGCGTCGCGGCCGCGGCCGCCGTGGTGGCGTCCGGCAGGGCGACGATCCCGGACAGGGCCACGACGGTGGCAGACAGGGCGGCGGCCAGGAGGCGGCGCAGGAGCGGACGCGGGTCGTGCGACATGGGGACCTTCCTCTCGCGCATTCTCGGGGATCGGGATCAGGGAGACGCAGGGGCCGCGGCCGTAGCCTCGCCGAGCGCCTGCTCGGGACGCGTCCAGGGCAGGGCGAGGCGTTCGGCGAGGCCGACGGCGAGGTACAGGGCAACGCCCATCGCGGACACGAGGACGATGGCGGCGAACGTCTGGGCGGTCTCGAACTGGCTCGACGACTGCAGCATCCAGTTGCCCAGCCCGCTCGACGCGCCCGTCCACTCCGCCACCACCGCGCCCGCTACCGCATACGCCGCGGTCAGGCGCACCCCCGAGGCGAGCCCCGGAAGCGCCGCCGGCAACTCGACGAGCCAGAGCACGGCGAGGCGGGAGGCGCCCATGGTGCGGACGAGCCGGGTCATGTCCGGGTCGGTCGTGCGCAGGGCGTCGGCCAGGTCGACGACGACCGGGAAGAACGCCACCAGGAACACGACCAGCACCTTGGGCAGGAGGCCGAAGCCGAACCACACGGCCAGGAGCGGGGCAAAGGCGAGGAGCGGCACCGTCTGGGAGACGACGATCCAGGGCACGGCGATGCGCCGGAGGAGCGGCGACAGGTGGATGGCGACGGCGAGGACGATGCCGAGCGCCACGGCAAGGCCAAAGCCGAGCAGGGTCTCGACCAGCGTGGTGGCGGCGTTGGGCCACAGGACGGCGCGGGCCTGCCACAGGGTGGCGGCCACCCCGGCCGGAGCCGGGAGGAGCCAGGCCGGCACATGCCCCAGGGCGACGCCGATCTGCCACACGGCCACGGTGGCCGCGAACATCGGCACGGCCAGCCACGCCGCCGCCCGCTCCCTACGCACCGGCCGGGCCCTCCAGGCGCAGCCGGTGCGGGCCGGCGCCGACGCCAAGGGCGGCGTACACCCGACCCTTGAGGGCGGTGAACGGCGGCGACAGGGTGATCTCGCGCCGACGTGGCCGGGCGAGCGGCACGGGCAGATCGAGGACGACGCGGCCCGGCCGCCCGGCCAGTACCACCACCCGATCGGCCAGGTACAGGGCCTCGTCCACGTCGTGCGTGACCAGGAGAACCGTCTGTCCGGCCTGCGCCGCGGCGTCCTGGAGCCAGTCCTGGAGGTCGGCGCGGGTGAGCGCGTCGAGCGCCCCGAACGGCTCGTCCAGGAGGAGCGCGCCGCGCCCGGACAGGACGGTGCGCAAGAACGCGACGCGCTGGCGCATCCCGCCCGACAGGGCGGCAGGGCGCGCAAGGGCGTACGCGTCGAGGTCGAACCGCCGCAGGAGCGTGAGCGCGCGCTCGCGCGCCTTCGCCGCCGGCACGCCGGCCACGCGCAGGGGAAGGGCGACGTTGTCGACAACCCGGCGCCAGGGCAGGAGGGCGTCGCGCTGCGGCATGTAGCCGGCCGCACCGAGAAGGCCTGCCCCGTTCCGGCCGAGCACGCGGACCTCGCCGCCATCCGGGCGGGTAAGCCCGGCCAACAGGTCGAGGATCGTGGTCTTGCCCGCCCCGGACGGTCCGACGATGGCGCAGAACGCCCCGGCGGACACGGTCAGGCTGAGCCCGTCCAGCACCGGACGGGGGTCACCCGGCCCGCCGAAGCGCTTGGTCACCCGGTCGAGAGCGAGCGCGGCCGGCGCGGGCGCGGCCGTCGCATCCATAGAAAAACCTCCCGCCCGGGGAGGGGCGGTAGGCAAAGGACTGCCGCATACGGCGGCGTGCCTTCCCTACGCTGGCATTACCCAGATCAGGGGGTAAGGGTCTGCGCCGCAGATCGGCGCACTCTCAGCAGAAGCTCCCCTAGGCGACGTAAGTATAGGACCCGCCGGCGCCGGAGGCAACCGCCCGGGCGCCGGTAGGCCCGGCCATCTCCGCGCGCTACAGCGAGGGCGAGAAGTGCGGCTGGACGGTGACGTGGACCATGACCGCCACGTCGAGCCTGCGCGGGTCGAAGCCGGTCATCCCCTGCCGCGCGGCCATCTGGGACCAGCCCGCCGGGTCCACGCCCTTGGCCTTGATCCGGCCGAGGACATCGAGCGTGCGCGCGAGCAGGACACCGGCGGCAAGTTGCGCCAGGTGCGATCGCACGGGCGACGGAACCAGGGCCGGGCCATGGACGTAATAGGCCGTCGCCCGGACCCGCACACGCAGGGTCAGGTGTCGGACGTCCGTGAACTGCGCGCCGGTGTGGACCGCGTCCACCTCGACCCGGTTGCCGTCGGGCAGGTAGAGGACCTCCCTGCCCTGTCCCCCCTCGATCCAGTTCAGGCCGGCGGACTGGTCGCGGTCGAGCGCCAGCACCAGGCGCCCGTCGGGTCCGACGACGTCCACGCCGACCTCGGAGGCGCCGGCCGAGTCGGGCGGCTTGAACATGGGGACGGCGGCGAAGCGGGCCTGCTCCGGCCCGAACAGGTCGCGCTGCAGCTGCCATAGCCGGGTGACGACGTGGCTGTGCCCGGCCATGTCGGGGGACTCGAACTCCTTCAGGAGGCGCACCGAAGTCGTCCCGAACGCCCCGTCCTTGCTGGCCAGCAGGGCCTCGGCCGTCGATGTCGAGCCCAGCACGAACGCGGTCTCGTCGACCTCCTGGGCCTGGGTCAGGCGGCGCACGATCAAGGGCAGATCGCTCTCGAGCGCGCCCTGCCCGACCACGACGATGCGCGCGGATCCGACGTACAGGCGCCTGGCAACGTGCGACCGAAGGTCGTCGATCGCGGCCGACATCGTGGCGCCGTGTCCGACGTGCAGCGCGCCCTGGAACGCTCCCGAGCCGCCACCCGAACTGACCACCGCATCTTCCGCCGACATGGTCCACACACCCTGGGAGCGGTCGAAGCCGAGGGCGAGAACCGGCGTCAGGTCGTTGACGTCGTGAACGTCCCAGCACCCGGCCGCCCCTATCGCCACGGCGAGCGCGAGCGCGGCCGCGGCGAGGGCGCGCGGCGCCTTCATGCCACCGCCGGCGCCCTGGACCGGGAGGCCCTGCCGAACGCCAGGACCACCATGGGAACCAGGTAGTACAGGACAAGTCCGTACGCCGACCACAGCGTCTTCAGCACGTTGCTCGCGTCCGGGGAGAGGACGTACAGGGCCATGGCAAAGACAGCCGCCATCCAGGGCAGAAGCGCCCGCCACGGCGTGAGCGGGTGGACCGGCACGCCGAGCGACGCAAGGCCGCAGATCGAGTACATCGCGACGATGCCGAAGCTGATCATCTGCCACGTGATGAACGTGACGAACTGCACCCGCTGGAACGGCAGGTAGAGGCTCGTGACGGTGCCCACGGTGCGGATGTAGGGGTAGGCGATCTCGGCCGTCACCTTGGCACCGAACACCAGCACCGGTGCGATCATGGTCAGGACGAGCAGGAAGGCACCGCTCCCCACGCCCACGAACGCGGCCCTGCGAAGGGGGCCGCGGACGTGCGGGCCCACCACGGGCAGGATGTCGAAGCCGCGACACATGAACAGGACGAGCGGCCACAGCCACGGGACGTACAGGGGCGCCAGCGGCAGGAGGTTGGTGGGCCGCATGACCGGCACGATGCCGAGATACGACACGACGAGGGTCGGCGCGACGAGGAGCGCGAGCAGGCCGACGACGTTCACCGTGGCCTCGAGGCCGAGGCGGGCGACATACGTCACCACGAGCATGACCAGCCCGGAGATGACGGCACGCGGCGTCGTGGGTAGCTCGGTGGCGGCCAGGACGTTCAGCCACACGGTCAGCATGAAGGCGGCGCCCATGAGGAAGAACGCCGCGCGCCAGGGGGCCATGCGGGTGCGCACCCATTCGGCCCAGGGCGCAAGGTCGCGCTGCACCAGGCGCGCGTTCAGCTCCACGCCGACGAGCGCCGACGCGATCGAGGCTACGTACCAGAGCGAGACGCTCGTGCCCACCGCGCGGGTGATCGGTTCGATGAGGACGAGCGGGCTCATGCACACCGTGACCAGGAACGCCACCGCGCCCACCGACCACGGTCGCAGGGCCGGACGGCCGGCGATCATGGCTGGCCCACCCGGGTCGGGCGGCCCAGGCGCGGCGGCGCCGCGCCGAGCGGCGCGGACGTCGACTCGCTCTGTACGCGCCCGGGTGCGAGCGGCGCGAGAGGTTGCAGCATCGGGCTGCCGAGGGCGCGCGACGCGGTGAGATACGCCAAGAGCCAGATCCCCGCCAGCGTCCAGCCGACCAGGCCGAACATGGCGGAGACCAGCATCACGGGGTACTTGAGCACGCGCGCCGCGTAGGTGAGGTGGTAGCGCGGCGTCGCAAACGTCGCCAGGGCGGTGACGGCGGCAAGGATCACACCCAGGTTGCTGGCGAGGTTGGCGCGCACGGCCGCCTGGCCGACGATCAGGCTGCCCACGATGGATAGCGCCGGGCCGAGAACGCCCTTCATGCTCACGGTGGCCTCGATCATGACATCCAGCATGACGAGCATGAGGAACGTCTCGATCGCGATGGGAAAGGGCAGCGACTGGCGCGTCGTGGCGACGACGACCGCAAGCAGACCGGGCAGGATGGTCGTGTTCACGGTCAAGACGGCCAGGTACAGGCCGGGACCCATGAGGGCCAGGAAGAACGAGAACACCCGCAGGCCGCGCACGAACCAGCGCGTGAACGTGGCCTGGAGGTACTCCTCCTCGTCCATGAACAGCTCGCCCACATACACCGGCAGGACGACGGCCAGTGGCGATCCGTCGGCGAGGATCGCCAGGCGGCCGCGGAACAGGTAGTCGGCCACCCGGTAGGGACGCTCGGTGAACTCGATCGGCAGGAGGTTCGTCCAGATGCTGCCCAGGAGGGCGGGCACCAGCTGGCCGACGACCCCCAGGCGACGCGGGGTATAGGTAGACAGCCGGCCGACCGCCCGGTCGACCATCGCCGGATCGGCGACGCCGTCGACGTAGAGGACCGCGACCCGCGTCGCCGCGTCGGTGCCGACGGTCACGAACTCCGCCTGCAGGCGCGGGTCGCGAAGGTGGCGACGGATGAGCCCCAGGTTGTCGTCGAGCGCCTCGACGAGGGCGTCCTTGGGTCCGAACACCGCCCGCTCCGTGCTCGGCTCGCTGACCTGGCGTCGGCTGCCGCTCTCGACGGCGACCGCATACGCGCGGCCGCCGGCAATGACCACACATGCGCCCCGGAGCAGCTGGCGCTGTGCGTCGTCGCGGCTCGTGACGCGCTCGGCACGCGGCACGACACGGGCGATCGGACCCCCGGACAGGCGGACGGGCCCGATCACCTCGGCCTCCAGCCTGGCCGCGTCCACCATGACCGGGTCGTACACGAGGTGCGCGACGCCGCCGCCTGGGCGGGCGACGCGCAGGTGCTTGAGGTCGCCCTTCGCTCGGGCGGCGAGAAGCGCGCGCGGTTCGAGGCTCGGGTCGAGACGGGCCATCGCCCGGCGCGCGCGCAGGACCTGACGGCGAATGGTCGCCGGATCCGTCGCAACCACCCCGCCCTCAGCGTGGGCAAAGGCGCCCACCGGCATGCGCACGGACGGACGGCGACGCCCTCCACCCGAGGCCACGCCGCCCCGGCCGAACGTCCGGGCGCCCGGACGGTGTTGACGCCTGGACCGGCGGGCCGTAACGTGGCCGTAACATACCGGGGGGAGAAGGCGCGGTTCGCGCCGACGATGTCCCGCTCCGGCTCGCGGGTGCCCGGGCAAGGGGAGCAGAGCGCGGGGCCCTCCCATGCCCCGGCGCGCACCCCGGCACGGCGCCCAGAGTAGCGAAAGGCGGGGCGCCACGGTTGTCCTCCCCATCGTCGCCGGTCGGGCCGGACGCTTCGACCGCCTCACCGAGGGTCTTCTACGGTTGGTACATCGTGCTCGCGGCCGGGCTCGGCCTGTGCCTGTCCGGCCCTGGGCAGTCGTACTCCATCGCGGAGTTCATCAACGTCTACATCCGCCAGTTCCACCTGGACCGCGCCACCGTCAGCACGCTGTTCTCGGGCGCGACGATGCTGTCGGGGAGCCTGCTCTTCCTGGTCGGGCGTCAGGTCGACCGCATCGGGTACCGACGATCGTTCGCCGTCATCACGGTCCTGTTTGCGCTCGCGTGCGTCGCCAACAGCTTCGTGCAGGGACCGGTGACGCTGTTCTTCGGCTTCTTCCTGGCCCGCTTTCTCGGCCAGGGGTCGGTCACGCTCGTGCCCAACGCCCTCGTGCCCCAGTGGTTCGTGCGCCGGCGCGGCATCGCCCTGAGCCTGATGTCGGTGGGCAGCCTGGTCGGGGCTGCCGCCATTCCCCTCGTCAACACGTGGCTTATCGCCACCTGGGGCTCGCCGTGGGCGTGGCGGTTCTGGGCCGCCGTGATCCTCGTCGTTCTCCTGCCGGTGGCCGCGTTCGTGGTGCGCGACCGGCCCGAGGAGGTGGGGCTGCTCCCCGACGGGGCCGCGGCGGCGGTGCCGGGCGCTTTCGGTGACCGCCCCCGACCCGCCTACGGGGACGAGGACGCAGGCTCGTTCACTGTGCGCGATGCGATGCGCACCACGGTGTTCTGGCTATTGCTGTTCTGCGTCGTGGTGCCCGCCATGCTCCACACGGCGATCACGATCCAGATGTTCTCGATCCTCGGCACCGACGGCGTCCCGCCCGCCGCCTCGGCCGACATCCTCAGCGTCTTCGCCCTCGTCTCGTTCGCCGGCACGATGCTGAGCGGCTATCTCCTCGACCGCTTCCGTCCCCAGGGGGTAGTGGCCGCCGGGTTTGTCCTGATGGCGGTCGAACTGCTCATGCTCCTGTTCGTACGCACGACGGCCGAGGCGTTCGCGTTCGCCATCGTCTGGGGGCTCGCCTCCGGCATGCTGAACGTAGCCTTCTCGTTCATCTGGCCCGCGTTTTTCGGGCGCCGACACCTGGGCGGCATCCGTGGCATGACCGCCACGTTCATGGTCCTTGGCACCGCCGTGGGACCTGCCCTGTTCGGCTGGGCGTTCCAGCTGTTCGGCGGCTACCACCAGATCCTCGTCGTCTCCCTGCTCTTCCCCCTCGTCTCGGCCGTGATCGCGCTCGTCAGCAGACCACCCGCGCCGACGCGGATGACCGCCGTGGCGACGGGCGAAGGCGCGGTGGTGCCGTAAGCCCGGCGGCACCCCGGTGCGTGTGCAACCGCAGGACCGTCAGCCCGGCGGTGCCTCGACGCCGGTGACATCCCCGGCCGCGTCCGTCCGGTACCGGCCCTTTGTCAGGTCGAGCAGCACGAGGACGTTGCCGAACGGGTCCTCGACGATCGCCAGGCGACCGACCGGGATGTCGCGGGGCGCTTCGATGACGCGGCCGCCGCTGTGGGCGAACAGGTCCGCCGTCGCATCCGCGCTGTCTACCTGCCAGGCGGGCGCGTAGGGGGCATCCGTGGACAGCACGATCTCGGTGTCGGCGCCCGCCACGGCCAGACCGGCCTGGCCCAGCCTCGCGTTGCGCCAGGTAAGCCCGTGTCCCAGCCGGTCGCGATAGAAGGCAAGACCGGACTCGAGGTCGGGGACGGGCACCGTCACGCAGTCGACCCTGCGCAGGATCATCGAACGAACCTCCCATTCTGGTTCCCTCGGCGTGCACGTCCCGTCATGGGCGCACGGGCGCAGGCTGGGGAGCGCCGCCTCCCCCGCCCCGTCGATCGGCGTCCGGCGCACCGGGCTCCGGCCGGGGTCCTGGCACGCCGGTCGCGCGCTGCGGTGTCCGGGGGCCGACGCGTCCCCCGCGTCGCAACAGCCACAGCCACGCGCCGAGCGCCCACGCCACGGGTCCTCCAGCCCGCCACAGGGCGGCCCGGAGCGACAGGTCGAGGTCTCGGGCCTTGGCGTCCACCAGGTAGGTTGCGAACAGGCCGGGCACGAGCAGCGCCGCCAGCGCGTCACCGCGCAGGGCGCGGCGTGCCTCGCCGGCGAGGGACGCGACGGCCGCGGCCACGCCCCGCGCGTCCCCCGCCGGGGCGAGCGCGGCCGCCCAGTTGAGATCGCCCGACGCCCGGTCCTCGGCCTGGTCGATCACGGCATCGAGCACGATGTGTAGCGCGCACGTCCAGGGCGCGTACCGCCGCTCGACGTGCGCGGCCGCGTCGGCCGGTTCGGCCGCCCAGGCGTAGAGCCGGAACATGGCCAGCGTCGAGCCGGCCGCCGCCCCGTGCGCAGGCCAGGCCATGCGCCGGGCGTAGCCACCGGCGCGGGCGGCCCGCGCGTGCCAGTCCCGCAGGTCGCGTTCGCGGGCCTGCGCCGGGCCGTGCTTCATCGCCTGCATGGCGACGTAGCGCAGGGCCATCGCGTGCAGGCGGGGTCGGGCCCGCGCCATGCCGGGCAGGGCCCCGAGCTCGCGCGCGGCGACCTCGGCCAGGGTCGTGGCATAGGCCAGGGCCGCGTCGCCGGGCCGAACGGACAGGGTGCGACCGGTCACGGCAGCGACGAACGGCGCGTGGGCGGCGGTCACGTCCCCCTGCGCCCAGGCGGTACCGTCCGGGCGGCGGTCGGTGAGGGAGTCGAGAAAGTCGCTCAGGGTCTGGACGGCGACGATCGCCCGCACCACCCGGGCGCGCGCGGCGCCGGCCGGCGCGCACAGGGCCAGGGCGCTGCCGCCTTCGCAGTGAAACCGCTTGGCGTCGAGGCTGTCGAGCGCGACGTCCCGCACGGCCGGGTCGTCGATCGCCTCCGCCTCCCGACGCCAGGCGGCCAGCTCCCGGTCGACGGCCGGGAGCACCTCGCGCCGCAGGGCGAGGAGAAGGCGCACGGATCGGACGGCGGCCTGCATACCGGTAGCCTCCCCCGCTTCGCGCCCTAGCCGCCGCCCGGCCGCACCGGATCGAACGCCTCGGTCGACACGTAGCGCTCGCCGGTGTCGGGCAGCAGGGTGACGACGCACTCGCCCGCGTCGAGCCGCTCGGCCACACGCACCGCCGCGGACACGGCGGCCCCCGACGACGGCCCGGCGAGGAGCCCCTCCTGGGTCATCAGCCGGCGTGCCATCTCGATCGCCGCGTCGTCCGTGATCGTCTCGATGGCGTCGATCACGGTCCGGTCGAGGATCGCCGGAATGAACCCGGGACCCATGCCGGGGATCCGGTGGCGTCCCGCCGCGCCGCCGGACAGCACGGGCGACGAGGACGGTTCGACCGCGACGATCCGGATGCCGGGCACATGCGCCTTGAGATAGCGGCCGGTGCCGGTCAGGGTGCCGCCGGTGCCGGCCGTGGCGACGAACGCGCGCAGCCTTGCGGCGTCGTCGCCCAGCGCCTCGACGATCTCCGGGCCGGTCGACTCGACGTGGGCACGGGGGTTGGCCTCGTTCTCGAACTGCTGCAGCATGACGGCACCCGGCGTCCGGGCAAGGATCGTCTCGGCCATGGCGATCGCGCCCTGCATGCCGTCGTCCGGCGGCGACAGCTCGACGCGCGCGCCGTACGCCCGCAAGAGGGCCGTGCGCTCGCTCGAGGCCGTCGCGGGCAGGCAGATCACGGCCTGGTACCCGCGTAGCGCCGCGACGAGGGCGATGCCGATGCCGGTGTTTCCGGACGTGGGCTCGACGATGATCCCGCCTGGGCGCAGCCGACCCGCCTCCTCGGCCGCCCGCACCATCCACAGCGCGGCCCGGTCCTTGACGCTGCCGCCCGGGTTGGACGCCTCGTGCTTCACCCAGACGGCCCCCCGACCGGGCGTCGCGACCCGCCCCAGGCGGACGAGCGGCGTACCGCCGATCAGGTCCACCACCGACTGCGCGTACTTCACCGGTCGTCCCTCCGCTTCGTACGTCGAGTCTACCCGTTCCGGGAAGCAAGGGCTTTTGTTTCCATACTCCGTTCTCGCTTCCTTGGCGTCTGCTCCCACGCGGGAGTCTCACGAGGGGAGCGACGAACGGCGCACGCCGCCTTGGCCGGGTGCTCCAGGTTCTTCGCGGCGTTGCGGTCGCGAGCGATGACAAGGCCACACGCCTCGCACCGGAATGCCCGCTCAGACAGGGCCAGTTCGGCCTTCACGACGCCACACCCGGACACGTCTTGCTCAACCGGTAGAGCGTGTCCGCTACGGCGATGCGCCAGCCGTACCACGCCCCTTTGGGACGCCAGCCGGACGCCAGCATCGTGCGCGACTCCCCCCAGCCCGCGGCCGAAATCGCACGCGCCAGACGGCAGCTCCCCACCATGCCATTCACCATCAGGTCCTCGATGACTCACGATGTCGGCGTCGTCCACAGGCCATCGTCGTCGCGGGGTCCCTCCGACATGCGAGACCGGCGAACGAGCGATTGTGCACGTTCACGTATCTGGCGCACCGTGCGAACCCTGCGCGCGCGCGTGGGACGCAGGTTGACCGCGGCCCCGCGCCCCGCTACCTTCGGGTTGCGAAACGGAGGCGATCGCACGTGGCCGGCGACTGGGACGACGCGGCCGCCCGGCTGCGCCGGACGACCGAAGATCTGGGCACCTACGTGCGCACGCTCGCGTCCAAGCTCGTGGACGCCCTGCCCGGTCAGGCCCAGGCGCAACGCGGCGGCCTGTTCGGCCCGCCCGTGGCGTCCGTGACCGTCACCCTCGGCGAGGTACGGTACAAGCTCGACGTCGCCCACCCCACCGGCAACGTCGAGCGCGCGCAGCTGGTCCGGGGCGTGGCGATCCGGACCAGCCAGATCTCGCTCGAGGGCTTCCTCGACGAGCTCACGGCCCATCTGCGCGAGCGGGCCACAACCGACGGCGGGGCCGTCGCCGCCCTCGAGCGGCTGCTCCTCTAGCGCCCCCGGGCCCGCACGGGCTCAGGCGTCGGGGGCCGTGCCCCCGACCAGCTGGCGGATCGCGCCCAGGTGGTAGGCGCAGTGTCCGACGAGGGCGACGCCGCCCATCGTCTCGTCCGCGCCTTCGACCGAGATGGGCCCGGCCACCGCCTCGCGCAGGCGGGCGACCTCGTCCTCGAGGCCCGCCAGAACCTCGCGCCAGGCCGCCTCGCCCGTGCCGGACAGGCGCCAGCTGGACTTCCAGTCTGCGGTCGGGTACGGGTTCTCGCCGCGCAAGGCGCGGTTGGCCAGCGACAGGGCAAAGCGCAGGTGCGCCGCGTGCTGGGCGGCGCTGGTGCCGGCGGCACCGGTCCGCATGGCCGTCGCCGCGTCCACCCGGCGCAAGGTGCCGAGCACGCCGCTATCGGCCTCGTTGCTCACGAGCCATGTGCCGCGCGGGTCCGGCGGGCCGATGAGAACCTCTTCGAGCAGGGTGGCAACCGCCGCCTGGAACGGACCGACCTCCACGTGCACACCTCCCGGCATCCGACGAACGGACGTTCGCCACGCGACTGCCGGCACCTTCCAGCACTCAGGCCCGGGGAGGGGCGGGCCGCCGGGCGACCGTGTGCACCTCGGCGCCGGTCGCGCGCGCGCCGCGCGCGACGAGGCACAGGTGGGTCGCCTCGACCGCCACCTCCAGCCACGCCGGTGCGAGGGCGCGGTCGATGGCGTCGGCCAGGTCCTCGGTCATCCGCTCCTGCAACGTGAGCCGACGGGCCGCCAGCGCGACGGCCCGGGCCACGTCGCCGAGCCCCGCCACGCGCCGGTCGCGCGGCAGGTAGCGCACCTGTGCGTGCCCGACGAACGGCAACAGGTGATGTTCGCACCAGGAGGTGAACGCGATCGGGCCGATCGCCACCTCGACGTCGGCGCCGCCGTCGATCGGCCGCAGCGCCTCGGCCGGATCGCGGCCGACGCCGTCGAACAGCTCCGGGATCGCCGCCGCGACCAGGGCCGGCGTCTGCGCCAGGCCCGGCCGGTCGGGGTCCTCGCCGATCGCCCGCAGCCACGCCCGCACCGCCCGCTGGGCCTGCCGTGTGCCCATCCCGCCGCCTCCCTTGGGGCCTAAGACCAGGGCCGGTCGACGACCGCCTCGGCGCCGGTCAGGTAGATCACGCTACCGGTGACGAAGTCGCTATCCAGGGCGGCGAGGAACCGGACCACGCGGGCGACGTCCTCGCCGCTGCCCGGCCGGCCGATCGGGGCGGCGGCCGGATGGTCTGCATGCGCCCGCGCCTGCGCGATCGTGCCCTCCTTGAACGGGTCGACGATGTTGCCCGGCGCCACCATGTTGGCCGTCACGCCGTGGCAGGCCTCCTCGCGGGCGACGCTCTGGGTGTACGACCACAGCGCCGCCTTGGCCGCCGCGTAGGCCGCCCGGCCCGGCCACGGGGCGGCCTCGCCGACCCGGTCCATGCCGAAGGTCACCACCCGGCCGTGCCGGCGCTCGCGCATGCCCGGTAGCGCCGCCGCCACGCAGGCGATCGCGCCGGCCACGTTGCCGGGCGAAAGCGCCTGCCAGGCGGCCGCCTCGACGTCCGCCTCGGCGACGCGCACCCGCTGCGCACGAAACGGCCCGGCGGCGCAGACGAGGACGTCGAGGCGGCCGAGCCTGTCCTCGGTCTGGGCGACCAGGGCGGCGGCGGCGTGCGGGTCGGACACGTCGCCCGCCAGCGCGATCGCACGCCCTCCCAGCCGTCCGAGCTCGGCGCACAGGGCCTCGGCGGCGCCTGCGCTGTGGCGGTAGTTCACGGCCACATCCAGGCCGTCGGCGGCGAGCGCCCGGCACACCGCGGCGCCCAGGCCATGAACGCCCCCCGTCACGAGCGCGACACGCCGCCCCCCGTCGGCGGCGGACGAAGGCCCGGCCCGCGGACGCGGGCCGGGCCCCGGGACGGCGCCGGCGCTAACCGCCGGTCGCCTCCCCGTCACCGAGGCGCTCGCGCAGGCGACGCTCGGCCCCGGCCAGGATCTCGACCTCGCGCCGCAGGCGTTCCGCCGCCGACGTGCACTCGAGCAGATCCTGGCGCGTGCGCAGGTCGGCCGAGATGCCGCGGGCGATCGCGTACGAGAGGTGGACAGGGTTCTCCGGCAGGGCGGCGGCCGTGGGCACGCTGCTGCGGCCGGAGGACCGCGCCAGGCTGAGGTAGGAGCTGTAGCGCTCGGACGCGTCGCGCGCCGCCTCGGCCACCTGGCCGACCTCGCCCACCGCCTCGTCGACGTACTCGACCAGCGCCATCGGGTAGACGCCACCCTCGCCGTAGTCGACGATCTGGAACCGGCGCACGCCGACGGCCGCGATGTTCATGCGTCCGTCCGGCAACGCCGTGCTGTCCGTGATTCGGGCACTCGTGCCCATGCTGTACGGCACGCACGGTCCGGCCACCTCGCGTCCTTCCCGGATCAGGACAACGCCGAACGGCATGTCCCGGTCCAGGCAGGCGGCGACAAGCTGGCGGTAGCGCTTCTCAAAGATGTGCAACGAGAGCGTTCCACCCGGAAACAGCACCGCGTTGAGCGGAACGAGCGGAAAGTTGGCCTCCACCATCGCGCTCACTCCCATCCGCCTTCGCTGCTTGCGGGGTCGCCTTGCGCCGGGGGCCGCTAGGGTATCACATGATTCGGGTCGACGTGCGCGTTTCCTTCCGTACGTCACGTCCAGCCGGCGCCGCGACGGCCACTGGCAACCCCCAGGAACTCCCCGCACTCCCAGCCTCCCCCTGCGACGGAATCCCTATCCGCAAGTGGAAGGGCCGGGCGCAATGCCCGGCCCTCACGGTCGCCGTCGGCCGCGTCAGGGCCCGGCCGTGGGCCCCCGCGAGGCGGCCTGGGCGAGGCGTTGCGCGTGGCGCTGGACCAGTTCCGCCCGGGTCACCCAGCACAGCATCGGGGCCAGGCTGTCCGGGCTCCGGCGCATGCGCTCGCGCGCCTGCGGGTGGTAGATGCGCATGAGCAGGCGCATGTACGCGGTGTTCACCCGCACGCCCAGGGTCGGCGTGACCGGCTTCGCGTGCAGGCCGACCTGGGCCGCCGCCCGCCCCAGGAGGGTGGTGCCGAAGAACAGTTCGACGCCGGGAAACGCGCCCGCCGCCACTGCCACGGCCAGGTCGTCGATCGCGGCGTTGAGCATCCTGCGCAGGCGGATCGTCTCGCGCACACCGCCCGCCAGGCGCGACACGGCGTAGTTGCCCAGGTGGATCTCCCCCGCCCGCGTGCCCGCCGCGAACCGCCGACCGTCCGGGGCCTCGAGCGCCGGCCCCCGGTAGTCGCGCACGGCGATCGCGATCATGCCCTCGTGGCCGATCGGCACCGCATGGTCGACACGGGCGAACAGTCCCTCCCAGACCTCCCACAGGCGAAGGCCCAGGGTGACCGGCTCCTCGCCCCGGGCGAGGAGCACGGACAGCGGCACGGGCTCCAGGCCCGCCGCCCGCAGGCGCGCGATCATGTCGGGAAGCGCGGCGAGCGTGCGCGCGGGGGCGCCGGGGGCACCGCCCGCGTCGTGCAGGTCGACGATGTCGCCGTCGCGGGCGAGCGTGCCGACCCGGTCGGCGATGCCTTCGGCCGTCATGTCGGACCCGTAGTCCCTACCGTCCAGGCTCCACAGCGCGACGCGCAGCCCAAGCCGCCGGCAGGCGCCGGCCTGGCCGGCGTTGCGCGCGCCCCAGGGAGGCCGGAACAGGCGCAGGGCGCGGCCGCCCGTCATCTCGCACACGCCCGCCCAGGCCGCGGCGAGGTCGCGCGATGCCCGCCAGGGCGCGGCCAGATAGGTGGCGGCGTGGACATGGCGCCGCCCGTGCAGGGCGACGTCGTGACCCTCTGCGAGCATCCGGGCGATGAGGTCCGGACGGGACCGGGCGCGCTCCCAGATGACGAAGAATGTCACCCGGGCGCCGGCGGCGGCCAGGGCGTCGAGGAACGCCGACGTGTCCGGGCCGGGGCCGTCGTCGAAGGTCAGGGCGACCGCGCCTGTCCCGCCGATGCCGCGCCGCAGCGTCGCCGGACGCACGCGTCCGGCGAGGTCGGGGCCGAGCCAGTACGCTACCGCGTACGCGACCAGGGCCAGCCCGGCGAGGGCGGCGACCTCCCAGACGCTCACGCCAGGACGCCCGAGTCGGCCTCCGCGCGCTCGTGCTCGGCGGCGCGGGCGAGGACCAGCGCGGCGCCGTCGAGGGCGCTGCGCGGCCGGCCGAGCAGGCCCGCGTGCTCCTGCCCGGCAGCCAGCGTGCCGGTCCCCTGGGCAAGGAGCGCCCGCACCTCGTCGACGAGCGATTCGGCGTCGTGGAAGACATGGGCGGCGCGGTGGCGGATGAGGAAGTCGACGTTGGCCTGCTCCTGCCCCGGGAGCGGCCGGTAGATGAGCAGCTGCAGGCGCATCGCCAGGGCCTCGGCCACGGTCAGGCCGCCCGCCTTGGTGACGAGCAGGTGGGACGCCGCCATGAGCTGCGGGATCTCGGTCGTGTAGCCCGTGACGACCAGCCTGCCCTCGGCCGCGGCGGCGAGCTGGTCGCCCTGCTGGCGCAGGCGGATGTCGCGGCCAGCGACCAGGACGACGCGCACGTCCGCCACCGACAGGAGACCCTCGACCAGGCGCAGGGTGCCGGGCAGCATGCCGTAGGCACCGCCCATGACCAGGACCTGCCACGGCGGGCCGGGCTCGCGGGTGGGCCCGTGCTCGCTGAACCGCGGGTCGATCGGGATGCCCGTGACGGCGATCCGGTCCGTCGACACGCCGCGACGCAACAGTCCGTCGCGCAGCTCCTCGTGGCCGATGAGGTACAGGTCGACGCCCGTATGAAGCCACTGGCTGTGGACGGTGAAGTCGGTGACGGCGACGACCGAGGGGACGGCGACGCCATGTTCGCGCCGCAGGGTCGACAGCACCCCGGCCGGGATCGGAAAGGTGGAGACGACCGCGCTCGGTCGCACCTCGTCCACCAGGCGGCGCAACCCGCCGACCCGGTAATGGTCGAGGCGCCGCTGAACGAGGGACGTCTCGGGAATCGCCCGGGTGGCGTTGTACCAGCGGCCATACAGGGACGGTACGCGGCGGACGCTGCCCACGTAGGCGCGTCGGGCGATACGGTTGACCGTCGGGCTTACGTGCTCGAAGAAATCGACAACACGTACCGGCCGATCCGGGTCGAGGCGTCCGATCGCCGCCGCCAAGGCCTGCGCGGCGCGCAGGTGGCCATCGCCGTAGGTCGCCGTGAGGACGAGCACACCGGATGCCGCGGTCATTCGTCCCCTCCCTGCTGCGGTGCGGGGGTCAGGAGCTCTTCGCGCGCTCGTCCTCGCGGACGGCGTGCGCCGCGCGCACGTAGTCGAGGAGCACAGGGTTGCGCATCGCGCGCATCGCGATCCCCTCGGCCGCGACAAAGTCGAGAACCGGCCGATTGCCACGCCGGAAGTTGCACTCCGCGCAGCTCGTGACGCAGTTGTCCATGGTCGTGCGCCCGCCCAGCGACCAGGGCGTCAGGTGGTCGATCGTATCGCCGGGGGCGCCGCAGTACGCGCACACGCCCTGGTCGCGCTCGAGGATCCGCCGCCGCGTGCGGCGGGCCCGGAACGGGTCGTAGCGCAGGCGGATGGTGCGCTCGCCGATCCACTTGGCCCGACCGAGGGCCACCTCCTGCTCCGCCTTCTTGCGGTCGCACGGCGTCAGTTCCCGGCCGTCGCGGTAGATGACCCGCACCTTTCCCGGCGGCAAGGGTTCGCCCGCCCCGGGAACCCGCGGTCCGCGCAGGTGACGGGCGTGATGGGGGGCATCCGCCGCCCGCTCGTGGCGCAGCGGCTCGGCGACGTGGTGGAGGAGCGGCACGATGCGGTGGCGTGGGCCGGGCACCGGCTCGGGCGCGGACGGGGTTTGCGACGCCTGCCCGGCCCCCGCCCGCCGCCGCATGGGCCGGCGCGCAGGCGCCGGCTCGGCCGCCGGGGCGGCGGGCGCCTCCGCTCCGGCCGGGTCCGGCGCCACGACCGGGGATGTCGTCGCGCCCACCCGCGCGCGGGAGCGGGTACGGGCCCGCGGTGCCCGCTGGCGGGGCTTGGCGTCGTCCGATGGCGGCGCCTCGGCCTCGACCGGGGCGGGCGGCGACTCGGCCTCCGCCGTCTCCGCGGGGGCGGCCTGCGCGCCGGTGCTGCGGCCCCCCCGCCTGCCCCTGCGACGGCGACCGGCGGGGCGCTCGCCCACGTCCAGGGTCGCCGCCACTTCCGCGCGCGACGCGTGTGCGCCGGCCGGTTCCGCCTTGGCCGCGGAACCTTCGGGCGCCGGGGCCTCGGAAGACGAATCCGACGTGCCGGTCGCGCCGGCGCCGTGGCCGCGCCGTCCCCGCCGGCGCCGGCGGCGTCGGCCGGCGCCCGGTGCCTGGCCCTCGCCCGTGGCCGCGTCGGCGGGCGTCTGTGCCGGGCGTGGCGCCGGCGCGCTGTTGCCGCTCGCGGGAGCCTCCTCGCCACGCCGACCGGCGGCGCCCGCGATGATCTGGTCCCAGGTCAGCTTGGGCTGGCGCGAGCGCGGCGGCGGCTTCAGCCACATCGGCCGCGGCGAGCCCTCCTCGGGCACCTTGGACGCGGACGTCGCGCGCGGCATCGGGGACGGTCCCGGTCGGCGATTGTGCTGCTGACGGTCGGCCACGGCTATCGGCCCCTCCCCTGGGGCGTCGCGCCCGTCTGGGGGCGCGGCGGACCCGAGTACGGCCGGGACGCGCCGCGCGGTCCGGCGGAGACGGACTGACGCCGGGCGATCGCCTCGGCGAAGTCGGTCAGGGCCAGCTCGACCTGGTTGCGGGCGGGGTCGACGCGCATCACCCGCACGCGCAGCCGGTCCGCCAGACGGAACATCCGCCCGGTGCGCTCGCCGACCAGTGCGTATTGGCTTTCCTGGTACTGATAGTAGTCGTCCAGGAACGAACTCACATGAACCAACCCCTCGCAGGTGTTCTCCAGTTCCACGAACAGCCCGAACGGGGTCACGCCGGACACCATGCCGGCGAACTCCTCGCCCACGTGGGCTGCCATGTACTCGGTCTTCTTCATGTCGACGCTGTCCCGCTCGGCCTCCTCGGCGCGGCGCTCGCGCTGGGTCGAGTGGTCGGCCACCTCGGGCAGGAGGGCCTCGTAGTGCGCCCGCCGCCGGGCATCGAACACGCCGTCCAGGCTCTCGCCGATGATCCGGTGGATCTGCAGGTCCGGATAGCGGCGGATCGGCGACGTGAAGTGCGTGTAGTAGACGGCCGCGAGGCCGAAGTGGCCCATGCCCTCGGCGCTGTAACGCGCGCGGCGCAAGGAGCGCAAGGTGACGGCCGAGACGAGGTGCTCCTCGGGGCGTCCCTGCACCCGCTCCAGGACGGCCTGGAGCATGCGCGGGTGAAACGGCGGCGCGTGGAGCGGCAGGCGGTAGCCGAACGCTCCGAGGAACTGGGCCAGGCTCTCCAGGCGATCCTTGTCCGGCTCCTCATGCACCCTGTACAGGAAGGGTACCCGGTTGAGCGAGAACCGTTCCGCCACCGCCTCGTTGGCCGCGAGCATGAACTCCTCGATGATCTGGTCGGCAACCGTGCGCTCGCGCCGGACGATCTCCACCGGATGGCCCTCGGCGTCGAGGATCACCTTGGCGTCGGTCAGGTCGAAGTCGATCGCGCCACGGCGCTCGCGCGCGTCGCGCAGATGGCCCATGAGGGTGCGCATCGCCTCGAACATCGGCACGAGCGGCGCGTACCGGGCGCGCGCCTCGGCGTCGCCGTCCAGGACCTTGTTCACGCCCTTGTACGTCATCCGCTCGGTCGTGCGGATCACCGACCGACCGACCTCGAAACTGCGCCGGTGCCCCTCCCGGTCGAAGTCGACGAAGACCGACAGGGTGAGGCGGTCGACGCGCGGGTTGAGCGAGCAGATCCCGTTCGACAGGCGCTCGGGCAGCATCGGGATGACCCGGTCGACGAGGTACACGGACGTCGCGCGCTCGTGCGCCTCGCGGTCGAGCGTCGAGCCCTCGCGCACGTAATGGCTCACGTCCGCGATGTGCACGCCCAGCCGGTAGCCGTCGGCGCGGACCTCGAGCGACACCGCGTCGTCGAGGTCGCGCGACTCCTCGGCGTCGATCGTGACCAGGGGCAGCTCGCGCAGGTCCCAGCGGCCCGCGACCTCCTCGGCCGTGACCCGGTCCGGGATCGCCTCGGCCGCCGCGGTGACCTCATCGGGAAAGGCGAGCGGCAGCTCGTGCTTGTGGATGATCGCGAGAATGTCGACGCCGGGCGCCCCTACCCGGCCCAGTCGGGCCAGAAGCTGGCCACGGGCCGGCTTCTCGCCGTCGGGCCAGTCGCGGATCGTGACGACGACCTTCTCGCCCGGCGTCGCCCCGAGCGCGTGCTCGGGGTCGATGCGGATGTCGTACGGGATGCGCCGCTCGTCCGGCACGCACACGAGGCCGTCAGGCCTCTCCTCGAGGTTGCCCACGAGCTGCTCGTGGGCGCGCCGGACGATGCGCTCGATCTCGCCTTCCGGGTGGGCACCATCGCGCCCCATGCCCGTCTGCCGGGCCATGACGCGGTCGCCGTGCATGGCGCCGCGGATCGCGTCGGCGCCGATGTACAGGTCAGGAAGGTCCGCCACGTCGGGGACGACGAAGCCAAACCCGCGCGGGTTGCCCTGCAGGCGCCCGGCCACGAGACCCAGGGCCTCCGGCGCCGCGTAGACGTCGCGCTCCTCTTCGATCAGTTCGCCCTCTGCCACCATGTCCGCAAGCAGGGCGGCGAGGCCCTCCTGCTCGTCCGGTTCCAGCGCAAGCGCGCGTGCGATCGCCGACTCGCGCCCGGTCCGCACGCCCTCGGCGCGCAGGTGGTCGCGAATCCGCTGGCGCAGCGGCGCGGCCGCCGGCGCCGACTGTCGCGCCTGACCCGTCCAGTGCGCGGCATCGGCCGGCGCGGCGCCGTCCGCCCCCTCCGTCACATAGAAGCCCCCCGTCGCGCGGAGGCGAAAGCCGCCCGGCGGCACACACGCGCGCGCCCACGCCCGCGGACAACCCGCGCGTTCGCTCCGCGCTTCACCTTACGCCGCCCGAAGCGGCGTTTGCCCATCGGCGCCGGCCTAGACGACCTTGGCGCCCAGAAGGAGCATGCACACGAGAAACAGGGTGCCGAGGATCGCGGTCACGCGGGCCAGGACGTCGTCCAGTCCGCGCCGGCGGCCGAACATGCTCTCGGCCCCACCGATGACCGCACCGCTCAGGCCGTAGGTCCTGCCCGACTGCATGAGCACCGATACCACAATGGCGACGCCCAGAAGGCCCGTCACCACCAGAACCAGGGTGTGCAGCACGCCGGGGAACCTCCCCATACCCAATCTCGCGCTCGGTCAAGCGTATCACGCCCGGGCGGGCCTGCCAAGGCGGCCCGCGAATCGCGGTCGCTCCAACTCCTCCTCGATGCGCAGGAGCTGGTTGTACTTGGCCACCCGCTCCGACCGCGCCGGGGCACCGGTCTTGATCTGCCCGGTGCCGAGGGCCACGGCCAGGTCGGCGATGAACGGATCCTCCGTCTCGCCGCTCCGGTGCGAGACGACCGTCGCGTAGCCGGCGGCCGTGGCCGTCTCGACCGCGCGCATCGTCTCCGTCAGCGTGCCCACCTGGTTCACCTTGATAAGCACGGCGTTGCCTACGCCCTGCGCGATGCCGCGTTCGATGCGGGCCTGCTGGGTGACGAAGATGTCGTCGCCCACGAGCTGCACGCGGCCGCCCAGGCGCTCGGTGAGGTGGCGCCAGCCGACCCAGTCCTCCTCCGCCAGGCCATCCTCGATCGAGACGATCGGGAAGCGGTCGAGCCACGCCCCGTACAGGTCGACGAGGGCGCCGGCGTCCTTGACCGAGCCGCCAATCTCGTAGCCGCCCTCGACCTGGAACTCGGTCGCGGCCGCGTCGATCGCAAGCGCCACGTCCTCGCCCGGCCGGTAGCCGGCCCGCTCGATCGCCCGCACGAGGGCCTCCAGGGCGCGTTCCTCCGAGCCGATGCGCGGGGCGAACCCGCCCTCGTCGCCCACCGCCACGGCCAGCCCGGCGTCGGCCAGGGTCGTCTTCAGGGCATGGTAGACCTCGGCGCCCATGCGCAGCGCCTCGCCGAACGAGGGCGCGCCCTGGGGGACGATCATGCACTCCTGAACCTTGAGGCCCGAGTCGGCGTGGACGCCGCCGTTGATGACGTTCATCTGGGGCGTGGGCATGAGGTCCGCGGCCGACCCGCCGAGGAACCGGTACAGGGGCAGGCGGTGCCAGGCGGCCGCGGCGCGCGCTGCGGCAAGCGACACGCCGAGGAGCGCGTTCGCGCCCAGCCGGCCCTTGTTCGGCGTGCCGTCGAGGGCGATGAGGGCGGCGTCGACCGCCGCCGTGTCGTCGGCACGCATCCCGACCACGGCGACGGCGACCTCGCCGCGCACGTGCTCGACCGCGTGGCGCACGCCCTTGCCGCCGAACCGGCCCTTCTCGCCGTCGCGCAGCTCCATCGCCTCATGGGTGCCCGTGGACGCGCCGGAAGGCACCGCGGCGCGACCGACGACACCGTCCTGCGCCTCCACCTCGACCTCGATCGTCGGGTTCCCGCGCGAATCGAGGATCTCGCGCGCCCGCACCGCCTCGATGCGGCACAACGTGGCCATCGGGCTCCCCCTCGTCGAATGGTTGGTCATCGCCCGCGGCGGTCCCCTGCGACCGCCGCCGTTCAGGGCGTGTTCGGCCCGAGAAGGCTCGCGCCCTCCATCGCCTTCGGCGCCGCCACGCCGGCCAGCGCCAGCACGGTCGGGCCGACGTCGCACAGGCCGCCGCCCTCGCGCAGCCGCGCCCCCTCCCGGCCGGGGACGGCGAGGACGCACGGCACCGGCGCCACGGTGTGCGCGGTGCGCGGCTGTCCGGTCTGCGGGTCGCGCATCGTCTCGGCGTTGCCGTGGTCGGCCGTGAGCACAAATCCCCCGCCCAGCGCCCAGACCGCCTCGGACAGGCGGCCGAGGCAGGCGTCGAGGGTCTCGAGGGCGCGCACCGTGGCCTCGAGGTCGCCCGTGTGGCCGACCATGTCCGGGTTGGCGTAGTTCATCACGAACACGTCGAAGCCGCCGTCGCCGCGTAGCGCCTCGATGACCGCGTCGGTGAGGGCGGGTGCCGCCATGCCCGGCTCGAGGTCATAGGTCGCGACCTTGGGCGACGGCACCAGGACGCGCCGCTCGCCGGGAAGCTCGGTCTCGTCGCCGCCGTCGAAGAAATAGGTGACATGCGCGTACTTCTCGGTCTCGGCCGCGCGCAACTGGCTGCGCCCGGCGGTCGCCAGGGCCTCGCCCACCGTGTCCACGACCCGTAGCGGGCCAAGCGCGACCGGCAGGGGAAAGGCGTCGTCGTAGACCGTCATGGTGGACAGGCGGACCGGCGCCTGGGCCCGGTCGAAGGCGTCGAACCCTTCGTCCGCGAGGGCGCGCGACAGCTCGCGGGCACGGTCGGCGCGAAAGTTCCAGAAGAACACCGTCTGCCCGGCCCGGATGGGACCGACGTCGGCGCCCGCCTCGTCGACGATGCGCGTGGGCTGGACGAACTCGTCGCCCTCGTCGCGGGCGTAGGCCTGGGCCAGGGCCTGGGCCGGCGTGCGGGCAGCCGCCCCGGCCTGGCCGCACAGCGCGCGGTAGGCCCGCTCGATCCGGTCCCAGCGGCGGTCGCGGTCCATGGCGTAGTACCGCCCCGTGACGCTGGCCACGCGGCCGTACCCGAGAAGACGGTGCTCGAGCGCCTCGAGGTCGGGCCCGGCACTGCGCGGCGGCACGTCGCGGCCGTCGAGAAACGCGTGCACGTACAGGCGTCCCCGGCCCGCCTCGCCGCCCGCCTCGCGCAGGTGGTCGACGAGGGCGAGCGAGGTCGCCATGTCGCTGTGCACACCGCCGGGGGACAAAAGGCCGATGAGGTGCACCGGGCGGCCGGCGCGCAGCTCGGCGGCGAGCGCGCGCACGGCGTCGGTCTGCCACAGGCTCGCGTCCGCGGCGGCGGCCGCTACCCGCGCACGGCCCTGGCGGACGATGCGGCCGGCGCCCAGGGTGAGGTGGCCGACCTCGGAGTTGCCCATATCGCCGGGCATCAGGCCCACCGCTTCGCCGGACGCGGCGAGAAGGGTGTGCGGGAAGCGCGACAGGAGGGCACGGTAGGCAGGCATGCGGGCGACCGAGACGGCATTCGCGGGCCCGTCGGGCGCCCAGCCGAAGCCGTCGAGCACGACGAGGCCGAGCGGACGCGGCGGACCGCCGCTCACAGCGACGCCACGGACCGTACCAGGCGCACGAAGGCGCCGGCGTCCAGGCTGGCGCCACCGACAAGGGCCCCGTCGAGACCGTCCGCGCCCGCGTACGCAGCGACGTTGCCGGCATCGACGCTGCCGCCGTAGAGCACCGCCACCGGCTGCCCGTCGGTCTGCGCACCGAACCGCGAGCGCAGCGCCGACCGCAGGATGGCGGCAGCCTCGCTGGCCTGTTCGGGCGTCGCCGGGTGGCCGCTGCCGATCGCCCAGACGGGCTCGTACGCCCACACGATCCGGCCCAGCGCACCCGCCGCCAGCCCCTCGACCGCCTGCGCCACCTGGCGCCGCACGACGTGGTCGGCGTGGCCGTTCTCGCGCTCCTCGGCGTCCTCGCCCACGCACACGACCGGGGTCATGCCGGCGTCCAGGATGGCCTGGACCTTGCGCGCGACGAGACCGTCGTCCTCGCCCATGAGCCGGCGTCGCTCGCTATGGCCGCACAGGACGTACTCGACGCCCACGTCGCGCAACTGGTCGGTGCCGATCGCACCGGTGAACGCGCCGGCGGCGGCCGGGTACACGTCCTGCGCGCCCAGGTGCAGCGCGCGGCCGCACACCGCCGCCAGGGCGGCAAGGGCGGTGAACGGCGGCATGGCGACGACGTGCAGGTCCGGCACGGGTTCGAGCGCCTGGGCGACCGCCCGGCCCCAGGCCGCCGCCTGGTCCTGGCCCTTGTGCATCTTCCAGTTGGCCAGGAGGTACCGCGACGGCGCGCTCACGCCGCCACCGCCGCCCGGTAGCCGAGCACCGTCAGGCCGGGCAGCTCGCGTCCCTCGACGAACTCGAGCGAGGCGCCGCCGCCGGTCGAGACGTGGTCGATGCGGTCCGCCAGGCCTGCCTGGTTGAGCGCCGCCACGCTGTCGCCGCCGCCAACCACCGTGAACGCCGCGGACAGGCCGGCGACCGCCCGGGCCACCGCGTCGGTGCCGGCGCGGTACGGCGCGCGCTCGAACATCCCCATCGGCCCGTTCCAGAACACCGTGCGCGCCCCGGCCAGGGCGGCTGCGAAGCGCTCGCGGCTCTTCGGACCGATGTCGAGGGCCATGGCGTCCGCGCCCACCGCGTCGGTGGGGACGACCCGGGGGTCGCCGTCGTCGGGGGCGCTGCCGACGACAAGGTCGACCGGCAGGACCAGGCGGTCGCCCAGCCGGTCGGCCAGGCGCCGGGCGTCGTCGACCCGGTCGGGTTCGACCAACGAGCGACCCAGGCGGGCCCCGCCGGCCATGAGGAAGGTGTTGGCCATGCCGCCGCCCACGACGAGGCGGTCGGCGCGGCCGGCCAAGGCGTCCAGCATGGCCAGCTTGTCCGCCACCTTGGCACCGCCGAGGACGACAACGAACGGCGCCTCGGCCGCGGTCAGGCGGGCCAGCGCGGCCACTTCGCGCTCGACCAGCAGACCGGCCACGGACGGTAGCGCGCGCGCGAGCGCGTGGACCGAGGCGTGCGCCCGGTGCACGGCGCCGAACGCGTCGTCGACCAGGAGGTCGAGGCCCTCGGCCAGTTCGGCCGCGAAGACGGGGTCGTCGGCCTCCTCGCGCGGGTCGAAGCGCAGGTTCTCGAGGAGGAGGACGTGGCCCGGCGAGAGCGCGGCCACCTGGGCACGCACCGCCGGGCCGGTCACGCCCGCCGCCAGGGGCACGGCGCGGCCGAGGCGCTGCGCCAGGGCGCGCGCCACGGGCGCGAGGGACAACGCCGGCGTCGGCTTGCCCTTGGGCCGGCCGAGATGGGATGCGACGACCACCGCGCAGCCCTCATCGAGCAGGTGGCGCAGGGTCGGAACCATCGCGTCGATGCGCGACGCGTCCGTCACCTCCCCGGCCTGCAAGGGCACGTTCAGGTCGGCCCGCAAGAACACCCGGCGCCCGGCGAGCTGTACGTCCGCCAGGGTGCGCAGCCGGCCCTCGGCTGCATCGCTCATGACCCCGCCCCCTTGAACACGAACTGGTGATCCCACCCATCTTAGCGCCGTCGCGCGACGAAAGGACCGGCTCGTCCGGCCCGGACGGCGCGTCGGTGCCCGTCCGCCGGTCGTCGCCGGCGTAGCGCACGTTCGCCTGGCGCGCGATCTCGAGGTTCAGGGCGCACAGGTCGTCGCGGCCCATGTCGCGCACGCGCAGATGGCCCATCGTGCGCAGCGCAACCGCCATCTCCTCGGCGCACGACCGGAAGAAGCGGGTGAGCGCCTCGCTGGCCCGGTCCTCGTCGAGCGGGATCTGCGGCCGCGAACGGTAGAACACGAGGTCGGTGGGCGGGTAGAACGGCACGGTCCGGGTGATCTGGGGATGGGCGAGGGCGAACATGACGACCGTAGCAAGGCCTACGGCGTCGGCGCCCATCGCGTACGCCTTGAGGAAGTCGCCCGGCTCGCGAAACCCGCCCGAGATGCACACATCGACCTCGCTTCGGGCGCCCGACCGCTCGAGGTGGCGGACGGCCCGTGCCAGCGCGGTCAGGCTGGGAATGCCGAAGTGGTCGGACAGCGTGATCGGCGCGTTGCCCGTCGCCCCCTCGGTGCCGTCGATCACGATGACATCGACGCCGGCCCGGATCGCCACGTCGATGTCCTCTTCCAGGCGGTCGCCGGCGCCCATCTTCACCGCGATCGGCACGCCGTCGACGACGTCGCGCAGGTAGGCCACCACCTCGTCGAGCGGTACCGGCCGGGTCGGGTCGTCCAGGTACAGGTCCGCGTGGATGTCGGGTGCCTCGCCGGGGGCAAGACCCATCAGCCGCCGGATCTCCGGGCCGATCTCGCCCGGCGAGGCGACCACGGCGTTGCCGGGCATCGCCCCCTGCCCGACCTGGACCTCGATCATGTCGGCCTGGCGCAGGATCTTGGGGTCGCGGTTCCAGGCCCAGCGGCCGAACTGCAGGACATAGGTCGAGCAGGCCGCCCGCTCCTCGGCGAGGAACGGTCCCTGGCCGCTGTTGAGCGCGATGTCCACGGCCCCGCTCGCCCGCGCCATCGCGAGGCGCGCGCTGCGCGTGATCGCAAGGCCGTAGGCCATGCCGCTCATGTACAGCGGCATGGCCATGCGCAGGGGGCGCCGGGTGTGCCGTCCGAGCGTGACGGCGAGGTCGACGGGCTCGCTTTCGAGCCGGGGCCGGCGGGCGAGCTGGGCCGGCACCAGGGCCAGGTCGTCGAAGCCGTGCGCCGGCCGGGCCGAACCCATGGGCCGGATGACGAGCCGGCCGGTCGTCGAGCGCAGGCTGGTGTACAGGAGCTGCATCGGCGGCGTCGACCGCGTCGACACGTACAGCTCGGCCAGGGTGTCGCTCATCGGCCGGGTGAGCACGGCGGCCGTGACGCGGCGCACCCACCAGGGCATGAGGAGCGCGGTCGCGGCGGCGGCGACGGCAAGCGCGACGAGCGCGGCGGCCAGGGTGAGGGCGAAGACGGTCACAGGGCATCCCTCCCGCCGCTAGCCTTCCCGGCGCGAGGGCGGGGCGTCAGGCGAAGACGGCGATCTCCGGCGCCGACCGCAGGCGCGCGGAGATGTGGCTCATCCCCAGGCCGCGGTGGATGTACGCGCGCCGGTCGGGCGTCCAGCCCGACAGGATGCCCGTCGCCAGGGCGAACGGCTCGCGGCGCAGGACCAGCCGGGCGATCACCCAGTTGGGCGCGAACCGGAACTGTCCGCCGTGGTAGTGGCCGCACAGGAGCGGCGCCGGCAGCTGCGCGACGGGAAACTGCAGGTCGACGCTGTGGGCCAGGACCAGGTCGCACGGGTCGGCGGGCGGCTCCTCCTGCGCGTGCCAGGTCACCGGATCGTCGAGGCCGTACAGGCGCACGCCGCCGACGGTGGCGGCCTCGTTGCGCAGCACCCGGATGCCGCGCGCTTCGAGGCGGCCGACGAGGTCGCGGCGCCCGGCGGTGCCGAGGCGGTAGTCGTGGTTGCCGAGGACCGCCGCACAGGGCCGTCCGCCGAGCGCGTCGAGCCAGGCCTCGAGGCGGTCCGGCAGGTACTCGGTGTCGAAGAAGTCGCCAGTCAAGACGACCACCTCGGCACCCGCCCGGTCGAGCGCCGTGGCCACGCGCGCGGGGGCGATGCACACCCGGTCGAGGTGCAGGTCGCTCATCTGGGCGACGGTCGCCGGCAGTCCGAGCGCGTGCCGGGTCACCTCGAGGTCCCAGGCCATGCCGAACACGTGATCCCTCCGGCGGACATTGTACGCCGCCGGCGCGCCCTGCCGACCCGCGCGACACGCAGGGCAAGGCTCGACAAAGGCGAATACGGTCGTCACTACGCGCGATCGCGAGTCGCGGTCCACCGGCCGGACGGGCGCACGAGCGGGGGGCGAGCAGTTGGAGTCCACGCCGCGAGGCCCGCAGGGGCCGCACGGCGGCTCGGGTCCGGGGCCGGACGCGTGGCCCGCGGACCTGCGGGCCTGGCTGGACGGCTCGCAGGTGCCGCGGCGGGCGGGCCACCTGGGCAGCGCCGAGGGGCGGGGAGCCTGGCGCGTCGGCGCGCCGGGCAGTTCCGTCATCGTCAAGATCGATCTGGTCGAGCGCGAGCGGCGCGTCTACGCGGGGGCGGTGGCGACGCTGCGCAACCGCGGCGTCGACGTGCCCGAGGTGCTCGCCCAGGGCGGCGGCCCGCCCACCTGGATCGCGTTCGAGGACGTCGGCCCCCCCTTGCCCCGCAGCCGCTGGGAGCTCGACCCCGAGGTGCTCGACACGCTGGGCTGCCTGCACGCCATCGAGGCGCGCTGGTGGCAGGCGGTGGTGGGCGAGCCGTTCCAGCCGGTCTGGACGCCCGAGATGGACAGCACGGCCCTCAGCGCCCTGCGCAACGTGCCGGCGCGCGACCGCTTCGGGCTGCTGCCCGTGCTCACCCGCCTGCGCGAGGCGGCGCCGGCCCTGCTCAGCGGAACGGTGCCGCTTTCGGGCGACCCCAATCCGACCAACTGGGTCATCCGGCCGAACGTCGGCATCGTTCTTGTCGACTGGGAGCGGGCCGGCGTCGGAAGCCCGGCCGTGGACCTCGCGATCAGCATGCCGGGCCCCGGCTGGCGCACCGACCAGACGGCGCGACAGGTCGCGCGCGAGTATATCGAGCGCGTCCATCGCGCGCCGTCCCTGGCCGACCTCGCGATGGCGATCGATGTGGCCAAGGCGTGGTCGGTGGCCGAGTTTCTCTGGAGTGGCCATCACCCGCCGCCGCAGGCGCTGGCCGCGTGGGCCTACCACGTCCGCCGGGTGGCCGCCAAACTGGGCGCCTGAACCGAACGGGGCGGGCGTGCGACGCCGCTGCGTCGCACGCCCGCCCCGCTTCGCCGCGACCGGTCAGATCGTGTAGTACTGGGCGAACTCCTCCGGCGTCGGGCGCATGCCCAGCCGACGCGCCTCCTCGCGCTTCTCGCGGATCCAGGTGCCGATGAGGTCCTCGCTGAACACGCCGCCCTTGAGCAGGAACTCGTGGTCGGCCTCGAGCGCCGTCAGGCTCTCGCCCAGCGAGCCGGGCACCTGGCGCAGGCGCGCCGCCTCCTCGGCCGGCAGGTGGTAGATGTCCCGCTGGACCGGGCCCATGCCCAGACGCTCCGGCTCGAGGCCGCGCTCGATGCCGTCCAGACCCGCCATGAGCACGGCGGCGAAGGCCAGGTACGGGTTGCAAGAGGCGTCCGGGGTGCGGAACTCGATCCGGGCGCCCTTTGCGTCGCGCACACCGACGGGAATGCGCACGGCCGCGCTGCGGTTGGCGCTCGAGAAGGCCAGGTAGATCGGCGCCTCGTAGCCGGGCACAAGGCGCTTGTAGGAGTTGGTCGTCGGGTTGGTCAGGGCGACGATCGCCGGGCCGTGCTGGAGGATGCCGGCCAGGTACGCGCGCGCGAGCGGGCTCAGGCCGGAGTACCCGTCGGCGTCGTAGAACCGGTTCTCGCCGCCGAGGAACAGGCTCTGGTGGACGTGCATGCCGCTACCGTTCTCGCCGTAGACGGGCTTGGGCATGAACGTCAGGGTCTTGCCGAACGCGTCCGCCACGTTCTTCAGGATGTACTTCACCTTGAGCACGTTGTCCGCCGCCCGCACGAGGTCGGCGAAGCGGATGTTCATCTCGCCCTGGCCGGGTCCGCCCACCTCGTGGTGGTGGCGCTCGACGATGATGCCGGCCGCCTCGAGCGCCTCGGACATCGCGTTGCGGAGCGGGCCGCTGCGGTCCTGGGGCGCGGTCGCGAAGTAGCCGCCCTTGGCGAGGAAGCTTTGCCCGAGCGCGCCCGCCTCGCCCGACGCCCAGTCGCCCTCGGCGCTGTCGATGGCGTACGAGCCCGCGTGGTTGCGCAGGTCGAAGCGGACGCCGTCGAAGACGAAGAACTCGAGCTCGGGGCCGAAATAGGCGGTATCGGCGACGCCCGTCGCCCGCACGAAGTCCGCCGCCCGCTGGGCAACGCCCCGCGGGTCGCGGTCGTAGCGCTGCCCGTTGGGCTCGTAGATGTCGGTGGCCAGGGACAGCGTCGCCTCGCCCGCGTACGGGTCGACGAACGCCGTCTCCGGGTCGGGGAGCATGAGCATGTCGCTCTCCTCGATCGAGCGGTAGCCGGGGAAGGAGCTTCCGTCGAACGGCACGCCGCTGCGGAAGGTCTCGGCGTCGACCTCGTGGGCCGGCAGGGTGATGTGCCGCCAACGCCCGAACAGGTCGAGCGCCTTCAGGTCGACGTGACGGATCTCCCCGCTGCGCAGGCGGGAAAGCACGGGCGTGAGGGCGGACGCCTCGGGCGATGCCAGCTTCACTCGGACCACTCCTTCTCGGTCGACCTCGGTGCCGGGACGGGGGCGGCGTCGCGCTCGTAGCGGTCGATGCGTTCCTCGATCGCGCGGCGGTCGCGCAGCGGGTACAGAGAGGGGGGCGGCCGTCGGCCCAGCGCGCTCGCGCGCACGTCGTTGTCCTCGTCGTGCGCCGTGGGCGCCGGACGGTCGTCGACAGGCGCCGCCGTCTCGCCGGCCTCGAACGCTGCCAGCGCCTGGCGGATGGCCTCGAGCCGCGTGCCGGTGCGGTGCAGCCGGCGGATCTCGACCAGGCGGGCGATGTCGGCGTCCGAGTACAGGCGGCGGGTGCCGCGACGCGCCGGGTGGAGCAGGTCCAGCCGCTCGTAGTAGCGCAACTGCCGCGGCGTCAGCCCGGCACGCTGCGCGGCAAGCCCGACCGGGTAGAGCGGCTGGAACCCGTCCGTCACCTGCGCATCCCCCTCTTCGTTGTCAACATATGCTGACGGTGTGCATCGACGCGGGCCCTTCGTCACATTCGATCCTGACACAGAATCTCCTTGTCTTGGTTTCCTGACAAGCCCCCCGCAGCGCTGCCGCTACTCCCGGCCCGCCCGTCGCGCTATCCTGATGGCGACAGCCGGCACCGCCGGCGGGGAAGGAGACGCTCTATGGCAATCGTCCTGCCGTCGGGCCTTGTCGGACCCGAGACGCTGGGCGACTACCGGCTTCGCGGCGGCTACGAGGGGCTCGCGCGGGCGGCCGCGCTGGGACCTGAAGGAGTGATCGGGGAGCTCGTGGCGTCCGGCCTGCGCGGGCGCGGCGGGGCGGCCTTTCCCACCGGCGACAAGTGGCGGCTCGTGCGCGACGCATCGGGACCGGACAAGGTCATCGTGGCCAACGGCGCCGAGGGCGAGCCGGGCAGCATGAAGGACCGCACGACCATGGCGCGCGTGCCGCACGCGGTGCTGGAGGGCATCTGGCTGGCCGCATACGCCACCGGCGCCGGTCGCGCGGTTGTCTACATCAACGACGAGTTTGCCGATGCCGTCGGGGCGATGCGCGCCGCCCTTGGCGAGGCGCTGGCGGCCGGGGTGGCGTCCGTGGCCGGCGCCCCGCCCGTGCCCGTCGAGATCCTCGCCGAGACGCACGTGTACATCGCCGGCGAGGAGACCGCCCTCCTCAACGTCCTCATGGGCAAGGCCGCCGTGCCCTGGCACAAGCCGCCCTATCCGACGGAGAAGGGCCTCGACGGCCTGCCCACGCTGGTGAACAACGTCGAGACCCTTGCCCAGGCGGCCGCGGTCGCGCGCATCGGCGCCGGCGCGTACCGCCAGGCGGCGCCGATGCTGTTCTCGGTGTCCGGGGACGTCGCCCGGCCGGGCGTATACGAGCTGCCGCTCGGCACGCGCCTGTCCGACCTCGTCGGGGCGGCGGGCGGCATGGCCGGGGGCGCGGCGTTCCGCGCCGTCCTCCCGGGCGGCTACTCGACGCCGATGCTCGGAGCGGACGCCTTTGACGTTGCCCTCGACTACGACAGCGTGCGGGCCGCCGGCTCCGGGCTCGGCTGCTCGATCATCGTCCTGGGCGCCGCCCGCGACCTTCGCCAGGTGGCGGCCGAGGTGATGGAGTTCTTCTCCCGCGAGTCGTGCGGTCGCTGCCCGACCTGCGTGCGCGGCACGCGCACGCTCGCCGACGCCCTGGCCGCCGGCCCGGGCGACGACGCGGACCTCATCGTGCAGGCGGAGCGCCTGCGCCACAAGGGCATCTGCTCGTTCCTCGACACCGCCGCGCGGTTTACCGCGTCGAGCGTGGGTCTGGGGGCCGAGCCGGCGGACGCGACGGCCTAGCGCCGGCCGGCCGCCGGGCGGTGGCGACGTAGACGATCGGCGCGTCGAGCGGCGCGGCCGCCACCCAGCCGCGCCCGGCGGCCAGGTGGACGGTCGGCGCCGGATCGGCGACCACCGGCCGTCCGGGCGCGCCGCCCGGCACCGCCGGGGGGTCCTCGCGCACCCACAGCGGCGGCAGGGCGACCCGCGCCGCGGCGCCCGCGCCGCCGAACGCCACCACCTCGGTCGTCGCCGCCAGGCGCCGCGTCGACCAGAGCACGCCGGCCGGATCGACCGCCACGGGATCGCCGAAGAACGCCGCCCCGGCGAGCGGCCCGGCCCGCCGCCAGCGCCCGCCGGCGCTGCCCCACGCCACGCCCCGGGCACCGTCGCCGCCCGCCGCGGCCCACCGCCCGCCGCCTGCGGCCAGGTACATGGCCGGGCGGCGCCAGCGCGCGACCACCCGCAGCCGTCCGGGTCCGGCGCGGGCCAGCTCCACGATCCGGCCATACGGTCCCGCGCCGTCGGACGCGCCGGGCTGGTCGGCGAGCCAGGTGAAGCCGCCCACGTGTACCAGCGCGTCGGGCGCCGTCACGCCCGCCGGCAGGGCCAGCGAAGCAGCCCGGCCGCTCGGACGCCACAGCTCGATCGCCCGGGCGCCCGCGCGCACGACCGCGGCCGTCCCGGCCGGACCGGCCGCCGCTGCCAGGGCGGGGCCGCCCGTGCCGAGCGCGACCACCGACGGCGAGCCATCGCCCGCAGGCAGCCACACGATCGCATGGCCGGCGGCGTAGGCGGCCGAGCCGTCGCGAACGGTGGCCCAGCCGGGCGCGTCGCCGTCGCCGAGGCGACGGCGCAGGTCGCCGAGGTGCCACACGGCTGCCGCCCGGTCGCCGGGACGCCAGCGCCAGACGAGGGTTGCGCCGTCCGCGGCGAGGGCGGTACCCACGAGCCGGCCCCGTCCGTCCGCCGCCAAGGCCCCGATGGCGACCGCCCCGCCCGGCGCCCGCAACGCCACGGGCGCGCCCAGACGCCACCGCCGGTCGGCGCGTCGGGGCCGGGCGGGCGCCTCCGGCACCCTCGCCGCCGGCCGGCCGGGTGCGCCCGCCGCGGCGCCGAAGCGGAGCCGTCCCGCCACGTCCCACGCACTCCAGGGGTTGACGAGGCCGAGCCGGTCGCCGCTGGCCCGGGTCGCCGTCGCCGCGTCCACGGCGGCCGTCCACAGCCGCCACAGCGACCCGTCGGTCAGCGCCAGGCCGCGGTAGCTCGCCGGACCGATCGGCTCGAGGACGCCGCCGGTACTGTAGCTCTCGGCCAGGCCCGCGTTGTAGCCGGCGGGGTCCGGGTAGGGCACGGTCGCCAGGTGGCCCGCCACGTACGACGCATCGATGCGGTACAGTGACACCGGCCGGCCGTTCCCGTCGTGGATGCCGGTCTGTGTGCGGTAGACGGAGTACACGGCGCCAGGCGGCGGCGGGCCGAGCGACCGCCAGCTGTAGGTGCCGTCGGGAAGGCGGTACTCCATGTATCCCACCGGCCGCCGGTACAGTTCGCCGGTCCCCGAGGTGCCCAGCCACCAGCCCGCCTGCACCCAGGTGGTGGCGGTGCCGTTCGAAACGTCGACATACGCCGCGTCGTGGTCGTTCCAGCGCAGGAGCTGGACGCCGCAGCGCGGCACGTCGAGGGTTGCCCGCTCGCCGCTGTGGGTGCGCACCGGTGTGTAGCCGCCGTACCGGTAGTCGGCCAGGGCCGGTGCCGCCCATGCCACAAGCAGCAGCGCCGCGCCCGCCGCTCCCCGCCATCGCCGCCGCGACCCGCCGTTGCTCATGGGCGTAGGGTTTGCCGATGGGGCCCCGCCGATCACGGTCGCGGCCCTGATCGCGACGCGCGGGCGCCCCGCCCTCCTCGGGCAGGCGGTACGCTCCATCGCCGCCCAGACCCGGCCACCCGAGGCCCTGGTCGTGGTCAACGACGGCGGCGCCGCCGGCGATGTCGTCGCCGCGCGGATGGCCGCGCGCCTTCCGGCGACGGCCGTGCGCGTGGCCCGCCTGTCGCCCGGGGCGGGCCATGTGCGGGCGCGAAACGCCGGCCTCGCCCTCGTCGAGGAAAGCCACGTCGCCATCCTCGACGACGACGACCTGTGGCTGCCGGACCACCTGGCGGGACTGGTCGCCGCCCTGGCGGCGGGCGCCGCCCTCGCATACGCCGACGCCGAGGTGGTGACGGTCGACCGGCGCGCGCAGCCGGCGCGCGTCCTCGCCCGTCAACCGTTCTCGCTGCCCTGGGACGACGCTCTCGCCCGGCGCTACAACCTCGTCGTTCCGTCCGGGATGGCCTACGCGCGCGCGCTGCACGGCGAGGTCGGGCCGTTCGACGCGCGCGCCGGCCATCACTGGGACTGGGACTTCGTCCTCGCGGTCGCCGGCGCCGGCCACCGGCCGGCGCGGGTACCCGCCGCCACCGTCCTGTACAGCATCGACGCGGCGGGGCGCAACGAGAGCGCCCGCACCGACGAGATGCGCCGCAGCGTCGCCCGCCTGGCAGGCGCGCGCGGGCTCGCCACGGACCGGCCGCACACGTTTGGGACGATGCTCGAGGAACCCGACGTGCGCGCACACCTGGCGCCGACGCGACGGGACTGGGACGGCCGCTGGCCGCCGCGGCGGCGCAGGCCGGGCTAGGGCCGGACGAGGTCGGCCAGGCCCTCGCCGGCGGCGTAGCGGTGCAGGTTCTCGCGCACGGCGTGGCGCATGCGGCGCAGCGAGGCGTCGCTGTGGCCGCCGGTGCGCGGCGTCAGGAGCACGTTGCCGAGGCGCTCGAAGGCGCGGTGCGCGGTGGGGCTGTCCACCGCCTCCTCGTCGTAGCTGACGTCGAGGGCCGCGCCGCGCAGCCGCCCGGTGGTGAGCGCGGTGAAGAGCGCGTCCTCGTCTACGACCGCGGCCCGGGAGACGTTGACGAGAAACGCCTCGGGGCGCAGCAGGGAGAGCTGCGACGCGCCGATGAGACCACGGGTCAGGGGCGTCAGCGGGAGCGTGATGAGAAGCACGTCGGAGGCGCGCAGGAGGGTCGGCAGGAAGTCGGGGCCGCCCAGCTCCATGAGCCCCATGTACTCCTTGAGGTAGCCGTCGGGCGCGCGTTTCACCGCCAGGAGATCGCAGTCGAACGGGGTCAGCCGCCGCGCCACGGCCCGGCCGACCCGGCCGAAGCCGACGATCCCGACGGTGCGTCCGGACAATTCGATCCCCGGCGGCAGCCCGGCGTCTCCCGGCAGGCGGCAGCCGCGCCGGCTGGCCCGCTCGGCCGCAGCCAGGTTCTGCGTCAGGGCAAGGATGAGCGCGATCGCGTGCTCGGCCACGGATGACTCGTACCCCTCGGCCAGCGCCACCTGGACGTCGGCGCCGAGGGCGTCGTAGTCCACGTCGTCGAAACCGCCGCCGTACACTTGAAGAAGGCGCAGACGCCCCGCGCGCTTGGCCATCCAGGCGGGAAAGCGCCGGGCGACGATGACCTGTGCGTCCGGAAGGGCGGCGTCCAGACCGTCGAGGTCCCGTTCGCGGACCATCTGCCCGTCCCATTCCGGCGGGAGCGGTACGATGTCGTCCAGAAGGCCGCGGTTGGCGTCGTCGACGATGACGAGAAGGCGCACGGCGATCCTCCTTTCCGATCCGATGCCTAGCGGTCACACGGTCCCTATCGATGCGAACCTGCGGGAGGAAGTCCCCTGCTCATCCTGCTCAAGGTGCTGGTCCTCGCCCTGGCCCTGGGTCTCGACTGCCTTGCCGTCGCGGTCGGCATCGGCATCTCCGGCCCCAGCCGGCGCGAGGGTCTGCGGGTGGCGCTCACGTTCACGCTGTTCGACGTGGTGATGCCGCTCGCCGGCCTGTTCGTCGGTCGCGGCCTGGGTACGGCCATCGGCTCGGCCGCCGCCGTCGTGGCGGCGCTGGCGCTGGTGGCGCTCGGCCTGTGGACGGTGCGCGCCGCGACCCGGTCCACGACCGCGCACGCCCCGGCGGGCCAGCGGCCCGCGGCGCTCGCCTCGGGCGTGGGGCTGTTCACGTCAGCCCTCACGGTGAGCGTGGACGCGTTGGCCGTCGGCTTCACCCTCCCCTTCCTGGGCGCCCCCGCGGCGGTGGCGATCGCCATCATCGCCGCCACCGGCTTCTTCCTCACCGTGCTGGGCCTGGCCTTCGGCCAGCGCCTGGGGGCGCGCGTCGGCGAGCGGGCCGAGCTGGTGTCGGGCGTCTTCCTCGCCTTCGCCGGCCTGTTCATCCTGGCCGAGGCCCTGCGCGTCTAGGTCGCGGCCGGACGGGGCGGCCGGCCACTCGACGACGAACCGGCTGCCAAGGCCCAGGCCGTCCGAGTGCGCGCGGACGCGGCCGCCGTGGGCCTCGACCAGGTGGCGGACGATGGCCAGGCCAAGACCCGTTCCGCCGCTTTCCCGGTCGCGGCCCTTGTCCACCCGGTAGAAGCGCTCGAACACGCGCGGGATCGCCGCCGCCGGCAGGCCCATGCCGGTGTCCTCGACCTCCAGCCGGTAGGTCCTGCCGATCCGGAACAGGCGCAGCGTGATGGCGCCCGTCTGGGTGTACTTGATCGCGTTGTCGAGGAGGTTTCGCACCACCCGGGCCGCCGCCTCGCGGTCCGCCGTGATCGGCAGGGGCCCGGCCGGGACCTCGACGACCAGGGCCAGGCCGCGTCCCTCGATGACCGGGCGGTAGACCGTGACGAGCTCGCTGAGAACCTCGCCCAGGTCGAAGGCGGCGGCGCGCAGGGGCGGTCGCTTGCCCTCCCAGCGCGACAGCTCGAGGAGGTCCGCGACCAGGCTGGACAGGCGTTCGGCCTCGCGCTCGACGATCCCCAGGTATCGGCCCCGGCGCGCGCCGTCGGCACCCGCCTCGCCGGCGAGGGTCTCGGCGAACCCCCGGATCGAGGTGAGCGGGGTCTGCAGTTCGTGCGTGACGTTCTCGATGAAATCCTGGCGCACGCGCTCGAGGCGGCGCTCATGGGTCAGGTCGGATACGACGATGAGCAGCCCGGTCGTGCGCCCGGAGGCGTCCCGGGTGGGCGCCAGCCGGTAGCGCAGGACCCGCTGGACGCCGGGGCCGACGTCGAACTCGGCGGCGGCGGCGACGCCGGTTCGCAGGCAGTCCTCGGCCACGCGGTCGAGCTCGGGGTCCGGCACCACCTCGACCAGGGCGTGCCCCACCGCCTTGTCGAGGTCGAGCGCGAACAGCGCCTCGGCCGCATGGTTCATTGCGACCACGCGACGTGCCTCGGTCGTGTACACCACGCCGACGTCGAGGGCGCCGAGCATCGTCTCCAGACGCTCACGGGTGGCCGCCTCCGACGCCGTGCGGTCGGCGAGCGCGCGGGCGGTCTGGTTGGTCGCGTCCGCCAGCCGCCCAAGGCTGCCCATGCGCGCCCAGCGCAGGCGTGCGCGGAAGTCGCCCTCGGTCCAGCCGCGCAGGATGCCCGCGACCTCGTCCAGGTCCCGCATCGCGTACCGGTCGTCCAGGTAGGCGGCGCCGACCGCGCCGGCCGCGGCGAGGACCGCCGCCGCCACGCCCGGGCCGGGACCGGCGACCAGCCAGGCGCCGACGCCGGCCGCGACCGCGGGCAGGGCGACGCTCGGCCGGATCGTCACGCCTGACCCTCGCGCAGCCGGTAGCCGACGCCGCGGACGGTTTCGATCAGGGTCGGATGGCCCGGATCGGTCTCGATCTTCTCGCGCAGATGGCGGATGTGGACGTCGACGGTGCGGGCCTCCCCCTCGAAGTCGTAGCCCCACACGCCGCGGATGAGGTCCTCGCGGCCCAGGACCTGGCCGGCGTGCTCGGCCATGTGGCGCAGGAGGGCGAACTCGGTCGCCGTCAGGTCGACCGGCCGCCCGCCGCGCGTGACGACGTGCCCCTGGAGATCGATCTCGACGTCGGCCACGCGCAGGATGACCGCCGACTTGGGCCCGCCCGACCGGCGCAGCACCGCCCGCACCCGGGCGACCAGCTCGCGCGGCGAGAAGGGCTTGGCCACGTAGTCGTCGGCGCCGGCCTCGAGTCCCTCGACGCGATCGGTCTCGCCGATCTTGGCCGTGACCAGGATCACCGGGGTCCGGCCGGCGGTCCGGATCTGGCGCAGCACGTCGGTTCCCTGCAGGCCCGGAAGCATCCGGTCCAGGACGACGATGTCGTACGGCTGCTCCTCCATCCGCCGCAGGGCGCTGCGCCCGTCGCCCACCGCGTCGGCCCGGAACCCCTCGCGCTCCAAGGTGTAGCAGACCAGTTCGCGAATCGGCTCCTCGTCGTCGACAACCAGCACCCTCGGCATGCTAACCCTCCCTGTCCGCCTGGTCCGTGCGCGCCCGCCGCCGCTGCCGCCAAGGAGGTCGTTCCATGGTTCTCGTCGTCGGCTCGATGAATCTCGATCGCATCGCCCGCGTGCACCGGGCCCCGGGCCCGGGGGAGACCGTCCCGATCGACACGGTGGCCCTTGCCGCCGGCGGCAAGGGCGGCAACGTCGCCGCCGCCGCCGCCCGCCTGGGCGCCCGGGTATGCATGGTCGCCCGGGTCGGCGCCGACACGGACGGCGAGGTCCTGCGCACCGCCCTGGCGGATGCCGGCGTCGACGTCGACGCGGTCCAGGCGACCGCAGACGCCCCCACCGGTACCGCGCTCATCTGGGTCGACGCCGAGGGCGAGAACCGCATCGGCGTGCTGGCCGGCGCCAACGCCACCCTCTCGCCCTCCGTGATCGATGCGCTCGCCGCGCCCCAGGACCTGTTCGCGCGCGCCGGCCGCATCGTCCTGAACCTCGAGATCCCGCTCGCCTCGGTCCGCCACGCCCTCGCCCGGGCCCACGGCGCGGGCGTGCCGACGATCGTCAACCTCTCGCCGATCGCGCCCCTGTCGCTGGCGCACCTGGGCACCGGCGACACGGTCGTGGTGAACGCGGCCGAGGCGGGCCAACTCCTCGACGAGGCGCCCCCCACCGATCTGGCCGCCGCCGTCCGGTGCGCGGCCGCCCTGTGCCGGCGCGGGCCGGGCACGGCCGTGGTCACGCTCGGTGCCGGCGGCGTCGCCGCGTCCGCCCCGGACGGCGAACACCGTCTGGCGGCGGTGCCGGTCGAGCCGGTCGACACGACCGGTGCCGGCGACGCGTTTCTGGGCGCGCTCGCGGCCGGCCTCGACGCCGGCCTCGACCTGGGCGCGGCGCTGCGCGTCGCGGCCGCGGCGGGCGCGTTCACCGCGACCCGCCAGGGGGCCCAGGCTGCGCAGCCGACGCGGCCCCAGCTGGAGCGCTGGGCCCGACACCGCGGCCTTGCCCTGCCGGCGTGGGGCGACGGCCGCGCAGGCGCCGCGAGCCCAGCCGGCGATGCGGCACCTCGACCGCGCGCAGGACGAGGTCGACGCGCAGGACGTTGAGCGCGGTGAGGCCCTCCACCTCGCCCGCCACCGCCGCCTGCACCGCGTGCAGGCGCTCGACGAGGGCGTGGGCGCCGCGCAGCTCGAGGTCGAGCGAGAGCTGGACCCCGTCCTCGCCGGCGCGCACGCCGACCCGGTGCACCGCCAGCACGCCGGCGCGCAGGGCCGCGATGGTCGCCACCTGGGCAACGGCCCGGTCGTCGATGCTGAACCGGCCGAGCGCGCTGTAGGTGGGGCGCACGATCGATTTCTCGACCTCCCTGGACCGTCCCTGGGCGGTGCGCAGGAGGAACCGCAGGGGATCGACCAGGTACCCCGAGAAGCCGCGCTTCACCTGGAGGGTGGGCGCCGGGATGACGTGCTTGCCCTCGGTATGCCGGATGTGCCGGGCGAGCGCGATCTCCTCGGGCGTCGACACCTCTTCGATCGCCACCAGCCGGGATGGCGCGGGCAGGCCCAGTCGCTGGGCGATCCGCTCCACCATCGACAGCGACGTGCCGATGAGCAGGACCCGCTCGGGCCCGGCCTCGCGCAGCGCCTGGCGGGCCGCGATCGCGTCCTCGTCGCGCTGGAAGATCGCCCGTCGCACGGCCGCCATCTTGGTCGCCTCGCGCTTGGCGCTGCGCCCGGAGACGATGTTGCCGCCCGCGATGAGGAGCCCGTCGTCGACGAGCACGCTCGCGCCGACGGTCGCTGCGACCGCCGCCGCGCGATGGCTCTTGCCGGTGCCGCTCGCCCCGACCAGGGCGATGACCTCCATGCCGTCCCCCCGCCGTCGTCCTGTCCCGTGTCAAATTCTACTTTCCGGCCGGCGCCGCTCCAACCACCTGGCGGACCGTTCTCCATGGCCGTGGTCGCCACCTGCCGCGCGCAACGCGCGGCGACGCCCGCGCGGCCGTGCGGGCGTGCGAGAGAGACCGGCAGCAGCATTCGCCTCCCACCGCCCGTGGCCATCGGCGGCCCTGCCGCCGCGTCGGTCGGGACAGATGGACGCATCGCGTGACGAAACGTACCATGAGGCAACCTCGGGAAGGGGGAAGCGCCATGGCCTTCGCGCCGCAACCCACGGCAGCCGATCTCGCCTTCCTCGCCGGTCTCGTTCCCGGCGTGCGCGACCGCCGCGAGGCGGCCCGCCGCCTCGCCGAGGATCCCCGCCTGCTCGCCGACGCGCTCGACGATCCGCGCGCCCTCGAACGCCTGTGGCCGCCGGCGCCGGCATCGCCGCCGGACGTCTCTCCCTGGCTCCTGTTCGCGGTCTTGCTGCGCGCCGCGACGCGCGACCTCGACCATGGCGCCGTCATCCCCGAGTGGGCCGGGCCGCGGGAGGTCGTGCCGCTGTTCGACGGCCGGGAGGCGGCCCGTGCGCTCCACGACCCGGACGCGCGCCGGGAGATGGAACGCCTGCTCACCGCGTTCACCCGGGCGGACGAGCGGCGCTTCGCCGTCTACGAGGACGGGCACCTGCGCCGCCTCGTCGTGCACAGCCTGGACCCCGACTCGATGCGCGCGGCCCTGCCCTATGCCCAGGGCGAGGTGGCGGGGGACCTCCTGCGCCGCATGGCCGACGCCTATTTGTTCCTGGCCGGTGTCTTTCCCGACCATGTGGTCGAACGGCGCGGCGAGCCCCTCGACGCCTGGGAGCGGCGCGGCCAGGGCCTGTACCGCACGGCCGCGGCCCACTACGAGGAGGTGGCGCCGGCCTGGGCCCGCCGCCTGGAGGGCCTTGCCGCCTCGTTCCACCCGACGCGCCGCGCGCTCAACTACCTGTCCGAACGGTACCTGGCCGACCGCCGGCGAGCCTGGTTCACCGTGCACGCCCCCGGTGCCTGACCCGGCCGCGCCCCCCGGCGCGCCGGCCACCCTCGACCTTCTCGCCGCGCCGCGTCCGCTGCCGCCGGGTCGCCCGGCGGCCGTTCTCGTCACGCTGTGGCGCGATCCGCACGGCGGCGGCGAGGACGCCACCCGCCTGCTGTTCATCCGGCGCACGGCGGGCGGCGCGCACGCCGGCCAGTTCGCCTTTCCCGGCGGCAAGCTCGAGGCCGGCGACGCCGGCCCGGCGGCGGCGGCGCTGCGCGAGGCGGCCGAAGAGGTGGCCCTCGAGCCGGACGGCGTGCGCGTGCTCGGCTACCTGCAGCCGGTGGCGATCCCGGTGAGCGGCTTCAGCGTCCAGCCGGTCGTGGCCGCGGTGGCCCCGCGCGTCGACCCCGGTCGCCTGCGCCCGGAGGCGGGCGAGGTGGCGGACGTGTTCTTCCGCTCGCTCGGCGAGCTGGCCGCCTGCGCCGACTGGGAGCGTCGCCCGCCGCAGAGCCTGCGCCAGGGCGCCTGGCCGGTGTTCCACCTGCCCGAGGGTCGCCTGTGGGGGGCCACGGCGATCATGGTCAAGGCGCTGCTGCGCCGCTGGCGGCGGCCCGGCGTACCGCCCGTCCGGTAAGGCGTACAATCGCCCCGGAACGGTCGCCACGAGGAGGGATCCGGGTGCCAGGCCTTCGCAGGGCGACGGCGGCGTCGCTTGTCGCGGTGACGATCGCGATCGGCGCCGGTTCCGGGAGCGTCGGCGCGACGGCCCCCATCGCGTGGTCCGCCGCCCGGCTGCACGCATACACGGCGACCTACAGGATCACCAGGAACGGCACCGGCGCGGTCGTGGGCAGCGAGCGGGTACAGGTCACCCTTGCCGGGGCGGTGGCCAGGCTGCGCCAGACGCTCACGGTGGGCGGCGAGGTGGAGACCGACAGCCTCACGCTGGCCGCCAGGGGTCTTGCCTTGAAGACGCTGGCGGAGCGCCTCGCGGCCGCCGGTCAGGTGGTCAGCATCGACGCGACCGCGCGCGGCCGCGCCCTGGCCGTCCGGGCGGACGTGGCCGGCAAGCGCGAGGCGTTCACGATGGCGGCCCCGGCCGGGTCGCCCTGGATCGAGAACGAGGCGCTCCTCGTCACCCTGGCCGCCGTGCCGCTGCGCCCGGGCGAAGAAAGCATCGTCGACGACCTCGTCGTCCAGCACGACACGATCGCCCGCCTCGGCCTCGCGGTGGGCAAGCGGACGACCGTCCGCACCGGCGCCGGCACCTTCACCTGCCTGGCCGTCACGATGGCAAGCTTGGGCGGCAACCAGACCGTCTGGGTGTCGACCGGCCGGGCCCCGGTGATGGTGCGGTACGCGAACGCCGCCACGACCTTCACCCTGACCGCGCTGCGCCCGTGATCGCGCTCCCCGACGGCTTTGGCCTGACCGTTCCCGCGGCGGCCGTCGCGACGGTCGTCGCGTGCGTTTGGGGAAGCGCCTTCCTGGCCTGGGCGGCGCCGCTCGACGCCGCCCGGATCGGCCGGCTGGCGGCTGCCGCGGGCGTTGGCGCGGCGCTGTTCGGGCTTGCCGTGTTCGCCGTCCAGGTTCCCCTGCAGTCGGCCGCCGGCGCCGCGATCGGCGGCGACCTGTCGCCGTTCTGGCTGGGCGCGCACCTGTGGTTCGCCCCGCTCCTTCTCGCCCTCGTCGCCGCCGCGTGCCAGGAGCTGGGCCGGCTCGCGGCGGTCGCCCTCGGCGTGCGCCTGGCCGCCGGCCGCGTCGGGGCGCCGGCGCTGGGCGTCGCGGCCGGTTTCGGCGTCGGCCTGTTCGAGGCGGCCATGATCCTTGGCGCGCTGCCGCCGGGCCAGCTCCACCTCGTCTCGCTGGCGGTGCTCGAGCGCGTAGGTGCCGTCGCGTTTCACGTCGGCGCGGGCGGCCTGCTGGGACTGGGCATCGCCCGCCGGCGCACGGGCGCTGCGCTCGCCATCGCCATCGTCCTGCACGCGGTGGTCGACGGACTGGCGGCGCTGTACGGGGTCCACCTGGTGTCCCTCGCCCTCGTCGAGGCGGCGAACCTGGCCGTCGGGGTCGGCCTTCTCGCCGCCGTGCAGCTCGGCGGGCGGCCGCCCACACGGGCCGACCTGACCGTCGCCGCGCCGGCGGTCTGACCCCGACGCGATGCTATACTGCCGACGACCTGGGCGAGGGGGTGGCGGACGATGCTGTGCCGGCTCGACGACGTGCGGGCCGACGTCGGCGACCGCTGCCTGTTCGAAGGCGTAGGCGCAACCGTCGAGCCACGCGACCGCATCGCCCTGATCGGCCCGAACGGGGCCGGGAAGTCGACCCTCCTGCGCATCCTCGCCGGCCGCCTGGCGGCTTCGGGGGGGCGCGTGACGCGGCGGTCGGATCTGCGCGTCGGCTACCTGTCGCAGGACCCGGAGATCGACACGCGCGGCACGGTCTGGGACGTTGCCTACGGCGCCGGCGGCGGCGAGGTCGCCCGGCTCGAGCGGCGGCTGCGCGACCTGGAGCGGCGCGTCGGCGACGAGCCCGCGCTGCTCGACGCCTACGGCGAGGCGCTGGCCCGCTTCGAGGCGGCCGACGGGTACGCCTGGGAGGCGCGGGTGCGGTCCCACCTGTCCGGCGTGGGGCTCGCCCCGGCGGTGTTCGAACTGCCGGCGCAGAGCCTGTCCGGCGGCCAGCGGATGCGCCTCGCCCTGGCCTGCCTGCTCCTGGACGCGCCCGACCTGCTGCTCCTCGACGAGCCGACCAACCACCTCGACCTGGCCGCCATCCGCTGGCTCGAGGAGGCGCTGGGGTCGCTGCGCGGGGCGGTCGTGTTCGTCTCCCACGACCGGGCCTTCCTGCGCGCGGCGGCGGCGCGGGTATGGGCATTCGGACCGCTCGGCTTTGCCACGTTCGATGGGCGCTACGACGCGTTTCGCGCCTACGAGGCCCGGGCCCTGGCCGAACTCGAGGCGACCCGGGCGGCCCGGCTGGCCGAGCGCGACCGGCTGGCCGCCTTCGTGCGCAAGTGGTCGGCCGGCACACGCAGCCGCCAGGCCAAGGATCGCGAGCGCAAGCTGGAGCGGATCCACGTGCCCCACGCCCCGCCCGCCCGGCGCTCGCTGCGCCTGCGCTTCGGCGCCCCCGCCGGCCGCCGCCAGCGGGGCCTGGTCCTCGAGGGCGTGGCGGCCGCGTTCGGCGATCGCGTCCTGTGGCAGGACCTCGACCTCGTGCTGCCCCAGGGCGCGAGGCTGGGCGTGGTCGGGGCGAACGGGTCCGGCAAGTCGACGCTCCTGCGGATTCTCGCCGGCGAGCTGGCACCGGTCGACGGGCGGGTGCGCTGGTCGGACGACACGCGCGTGGGCTGGCTGCGCCAGGACGTCGAAGTGGAGGGCGAGAGCGTCCTCGACGCGCTCATGCGGCGAACCGGCATGACCCGGCTGGAAGCCCACCGCCGGCTGGCCGAGGCGCTGTTCACGCCGGCCCAGATGGATACCCCGACCTCCGCCCTGTCGGGCGGCGAGCGCACCCGCCTCGCCCTGGTGGGGCTCGCCGTGCAGGGGGCGAACGTGCTGCTCCTGGACGAGCCGACCAACCACCTCGACATCGACGCCCAGGAGGGGTTGGAGGCCGCCCTTGCCGCGTTCACCGGCACGATCGTGGCCGTGAGCCACGATCGGGCGTTTCTCGCCGCGGCGACCGACCGCGTGCTCGCGTTCGAACCGGGCGCGCCGCCCCGCGTCGTCGGCGGCGTGCCGGACGGAACGCACGCGACGCCGTCGACGGCGACGGTCGCGCCGGTGCCTACGGCGTCCGGGACGGCGGCGAAGCGCGAGGCGACGGCCGCGCGCCCGGCCCGGCCCACGCGGCCGAGCATGGCCGACGCCCGGCGCCTCGCCGAGCGGGAGGAGGAGATCGCGGCGCTCGAGGCACGAAAGACCGAGCTCGAGACGGTCTTCTCGGGCCCCTACCGGGCCGACCTGGCCGCGCTGCACGAGGAGTACGACGGGGTCGTCGGGCGGCTCGAACGGGCCTATGCCGAATGGGTGCGCCTGGCGGAGGGCGTGGCCGGCCAGGGCTAGGGCGCCGGGCCGACGACCTCGCCGGGGGCGCCGGTCGGCTCGGAGCGCCGGACCGTGAACAGGGCCGCCGCGCTCGCCACGAGGCCGGCTACGCCGGCGACGGCGAACGCCGCCAGCGTGCCGCCCGCCTGCGACAGGCCGCCCGCGAGGAGCGCGCCGGGCGGACTCGTGCCGAGAAAGACGTAGCTGTACAGGCCCGCGACCCGTCCTTGCAGTGCGTCCGGGGCGGCGAGCTGGACCATCGTGTTGGTCGTGGCGGTGTACATCGTGTAGGCCAGCCCGACCAGGACCAGGCAGACCAGCACCACCGCCAGCGAGCGCTGCGGCGCGAGCACCAGCTCGAACGCGCTGAACCCGGCCGCACTGGCGAGGAGCATGCCCCACGTGGGCCGGCCGAGCGATGCCGAGACGAGCGCCCCGGCCAGGGCGCCCAGGCCGAACACCGACGTCACGAGGCCGTACACCTCGGGTCCGGCGTCAAGGGTCTTCGCCGCCAGCACCGGCAGGAGGACGGAGAAGTTGATCCCGACCGTCGAGATGACCGTCAGGAGGGCGAGCGGCACCCAGACGCGCGGTGTCGTACGGGCGTAGCGCAGGCCTTCGCGCAGCGTCTCGAGCATCGGCACGCGGCCGGCGAGGCGCATCGGGTGGAACTCATGCGGTCGCATCATGGCCAGGGCGATGACGACGGCCACGTAGCTGACGGCGTTCAGGGCAAAGCAGTCGCCCACGCCGGCGGCCGCGATGACGAGCCCGGCCAGGCCCGGCCCGATCACCCGGGTGGCGTTCATCAGGCCGGCATTGAGGGCGATCGCGTTGGCCAGTTCGTCGCGCCCGACCATCTGTACCATGAGCGCCTGGCGCGCCGGGTTGTCGAGGATCATCACCACGCCGCGCAGCGCGGCGATCGCGTAGACGAGGGCCATCTGGCGGCCGTGGCCGAGGGCGAACGCGGCGAGGAGCACGGCGCACGCGCCCAGCGCGCTTTGCGTCAGCATAAGCGCGCGCCGGCGGTCGAACCGGTCGGCAAGCGCGCCGCCGAACAGGCCGAGGGCCGTGTACGGGACGAACTGCCAGAACGAGACGAGGCCCACCGCCACCGCCGAGTGGGTCAGCTCGAGCACCATCCAGGACTGGGCCGCCCCCTGCAGCCATGTCCCGACCTGCGACACGAGCTGCCCGCCGAAGTACAGCCGGTAGTTGCGCGATCGCCGCAGGCTGGCGAAGGTGCGCGCCGCGAACAGCGCCTGCGGCGCCCTCAACGGGTCCGGCGCAAGCGGCGTGCTGGCGTCGTTGCGGTCACCTCCGCGCGCGTGCCCCTTGGGTCGGGACCGACGTCTGACGCCCCTTCTTCGCCCTGCGGCCGCCCCTCCCCCTTCCCTGCCGCCGCTTCGCCCGCGGCACGGCGCCCGCCCGGGGGCGCGGCGTTCCGGGTCACCCCGGCAGCCGCACCGGCCCTTGCTATGATGGGCGGGGAGGTGTGCCAGTGGACGCGGGGGGCAGCCAGGCGACGCGGGTCCGGATCTACCTGGGAGAGGCCGACCGCCACGACGGCCGGCCGCTCTACCACGAGCTGGTCATGCGCGCCCGGCGGGCCGGCATCGCGGGGGTGACGGTCGTGCGCGGGATCGAGGGCTACGGCGCGTCGAGCCGCGTACGCACGGCAAGCCTGCTCGACCTGTCGAGCGACCTGCCCGTCGTCGTCGAGATGGTCGACGAGACGGCGCGCATCGAGGCCTTCCTGCCCGACGTCCTGGCCGCCGTGCGCGGTGGCCTGGTCACGCGCGAGCGCGTCGAGGTGCTCCACTACGCCGACGCCGGCGGCGCCGCGGGACAACCCCCGGCGCGGCCGTGACGACGCTCGTCGGGGTGGGCCTGGCCTTCGCCGGCGGCGCCGCGGGCTCGGTCACGCGCTTTCTCACCGCGCGGGGCGTGGGCCGCCGGCTGCCCGACCTGCCGGTCGGCACCCTCGCCGTCAACCTTGCGGGCTGCGTCCTCATCGGCGCCTGGGCCGGGCTGGCGGAAGTCGGCCGCCTGCCGGAGCCGTACGACGTCCTCCTGGCCGTCGGCTTCACGGGCGGCTTCACCACGTTCTCGACCCTGAGCTACGAGAGCGTGCGCCTGGCCGAGGAAGGCCTGTGGCTGTGGGCGGTCCTGAACCCGGTGGTCAGCCTTCTGGCCGGGCTCGCGTGCGTCGGCGCCGGCCTGCGCCTGGGCAGCGGGGTCGGACTGTGAGCGGGCGCGCCGCGTTCGTCGACCTTGCCCTCGTCGCCGTCGGCGGCGGTCTGGGGAGCGCGCTTCGCTATCTCGCCGCCCTCGCCATGGCCCCCTGGTCGGCGGCGTGGCCGATCGACTACCTGGTGGTGAACGGCGTGGGGTCGCTCGCCATCGGGGTGGTGCTGGCCCTGACCGTCGAGCTCGGCCGGCTGTCCGAGCGCGCCCGCCTGTTCGCCGCGATCGGCGTCCTCGGCGGCTTCACCACCTTCTCGACGTACGCGTCGGGCGTCTACGCGCTCCTCGCGCATGGCGCCTGGGGCCTGGGGGCGTGGTACGCGCTGGCGAGCCTCGTGATCGGGCTTGTCGCCGCCTATGCCGGCCTCGTCGGCACGCGCCTCGCGTACCGGGCGGCGGCCGCGGGCATCGCGGCGCGATAGGGCGGCGCGCCCACCGGGCACGCTAGCCGCGGAGGCGAGGCCCGTCGACAGCGCTACCCTGCGGACGGTCGCGGACAAGGCGTCGGCAACGGCCGCGCGCCTGAGCCTGGACGACCCCCTGACCGGCGACCTCGAGCGCGACGTAGCGGCGGTGCGGGCCGTGATCGACCCGTCGGACGACGTCGTGTCGTTCGAGATGTCCGGCGTCGAACCGACAACCACCCTGATCTGCCACGGCGCCGTGGTCAGCCACCTCCCCCAGGAGGTGCGTCCGTCCGCGTCGTCGTCCGGTGGGCCGACGGCGCCGCCGCGCGGCCTGAACACGGCAGCAACGGTGCGCGACGCGGTGGACGCCGTGCTCTCCGGCGAGATCGTCATGTTCACGAGCGGTCGCGCCGCGGCAGCCCGGGTCCCGACGGGGTGGGCGCCGACGCCGCGCAAGGCGCAGGTGGAGCGCGTCGTCCGGGGTCCCAACGACGCCTTCACGCACGACCTCATGACCAACATGGCCCTGGTCCGCAATCTCGCGCAGACCCGGGACCTTCGCGTGCGCATCCGCGCGCTCGGGCCGGACGCCATCGCCAAGGTCGCGGTCGCGTATGTGGCCGGCAAGGCCGACCCGGCCGTGCTCGAGACCGTGCGGGAGCGGCTCGCCCGGCCCCATCCGCACAGCCCGGTCGACGTCACCCGCCTCAAGCCCGCCCTCGTCGACGACCCGCTGTCGCCGTTCGTGAACGTCCAGCTGACCGAGCGCGTCGACGCCGTGGCGAGCGCGCTCCTGGCCGGCGGGGTGGCCGTGTTCACGACCGGCTCGGTCGAGGCGCTCATCGTCCCGACCAGCTTCCTCCAGATGATGGCCTCGCCCGAGGACAGGTACCTGCCGCGCTACCTGGCCGACGCCGACCGCCTCATCCGGCACATCGCGGCCTTCCTCGCCCTGACCATCGAGCCCACGTACATCGCCCTGGCCTCGGTCAACCAGGACCTCCTGCCCACCCCGCTCGCCTTTGCCATCGCACGCGCCCGCACCGGCGTGCCGATGCCGGTCGGGGCTGAGGTCGTGCTTATGGCGATCATCGTCGAGGTCCTTCGCGAGGCGGCGATCCGCCTTCCCCAGATCCTCAGCCAGACGATCTCGATCGTCGGCGCCCTGGTCATCGGCCAGGCGATCGTCCAAGCCAGCCTGGTGTCGGCGCCGGTCACGGTGCTGGCGGCCTTCTCCGCGCTCGCCTCGTTCACCGTGCCCCAGTACGAGATCGCGCTCGCGATCCGCTTCCTGCGCTTTCCCGGCATGCTCGCCGCGGCGGTCTTCGGCCTGTTCGGGGTGACGGTGTACTACCTGATCGTCATGCTCCACATGGCCGGCCTGCAATCGTTCGGCCGGCCCTACCTGACCCCGCTCGCGCCGCGCCGGCAGGCATCGCTCGGCCTGCTGGTACGCGTGCCACCGTGGCTCAAGGCCCGGCTGGCGTGACGCCGATCGCCTCCAGCCCTACGCTTACCGCCCGCCAGCTTCTGTACCTGCTGATGGTGAACACGTTCCCGTCCGAGGTGTTCCTGGTCCCGGGGCCGATCATCCGGGAGGCAGGCAAGGACGCGCTGTGGGGGATCGTGCTCGCGATGGCGGCCGCCGTCCTGGTCGCGCTCGGCGTCGCGACCGTGGCCCAGCGGGTGCAGCGGTTCGGCCTGATGCGTTTTCTCGTCGCCCACTGGGGCATCGCCGGCCGGGCGCTCCTGCTCGCGATCGGCATCGCCCTGTGGCTGCCGACGATGAACATGTGGGCCGGCGACGCCGAGGTCGCCGAGCTCCTCCTCCTGCCGCTCACGCCGGTCATCGTGATCACGGCCGCGTTGGGGGTCGGCGTCCTCTACGGACTGTCCGTCGGCCTGCGCGCCGTCGCGCGACTGACCCAGATCCTGCTTCCGATCGGGCTTCTCGTCGTGGTCGGCCTCGTCATTGCCGCATCGCCATGGTTCAACCTGTCGAACGCCCTGCCCCTGCGCCCGGAAACAAGCCTCGGCCCGATCGTCCACGCCGCCTACCAGGTGTTCGCGTTTCTTGGCGAGATCGTGTTCGCCTTCGTCCTCATCGGCGGCGTGCGCACGCCCTTCCACGTGGGCTGGCTGGTGGTCGCGGCGGTGCTCGGGAACGGCGTGATGCTCTTCCTGGGCACGATGACGGCGCTGCTCATGTACGGTCCGCAGGCGGCTGGAACGCTGAGCGTGCCGTTCCTCGGGGCGGTGCACACGATCCACTACGGCTTTCTCGTCGAGCGGGTGGACATTCTCGTCGGGCCGGTCTGGGTCGGCCTCACCATGCTCAAGCTGATCGTCTGGCTGCTCATGGCGTCCGAGGTCGTCGCCGCCGCGCTCGGTCTTGGCTCCGGCCTGTGGCCGGGAATCGTCGCCGCCCTGCTGGGCGCCGCCGGCAGCCTGCGCCTGCCCAACCTGCAGATGGTCGACGTCTCGGTCGGCGACCTGTGGTACCGGGCGGCGTTCCCGGCCATGCTCGTTCTCACGGGGTTTGTCGCCCTCGCCGCCCACCGCCGTGCGCGCCTTCCCGCGTAGGGCGGCCTACGCCCTGCTCGCCGCGCTCGTCGCGGCGGGGCTGGCCGGCTGTTGGGACGAGGCGCCGATCGAGAGTCTGGCCTTCGTCTCGATGGTCGCATTCGACGGCCGCCCGGGCCACCTCACCGTCATCGCCGAGCCGATCGTCCCGACCGACCTGCCCGGCGGCGGCGGGTCGAGCGCGGGCGGCAAGGGCCACGGATTCAGCCTCGACGAGGGCGAGGGCGACGACGCCTACACCGCCCTGCGCAATGCCCAGCTCCACGCCTCGAAGCGCCTCAGCCTGGGCCAGCTCGAGGTTGTCCTCGTCACCGACCGGGCCGTGCAGTCCGGCGCGCTGCCGGGCATCCTCGACTACTTCATGCGGGCCGAGAAGACACGCGCCGTGCCGTGGCTGTATATCGTCCCGGCGAACCATCTCGCCTCCGTCATGGCAACCCAGCCGCGCCAGGCGTCCTACCCGGCCCAGGCCGTCGTCTACCAGAGCCTGCAGGAGCAGCAGCTGGCCGAGGTGTTCTCGACGCGTGTCTTTCGCGTCTACGCGAACCTCCAGGGTGGCGGCCAGGACGCGGCCGTGCCGGTGCTGTCATCGGTCGGCCAGCACTTCACGTTCGACCAGACCGCCGTCCTGCGCGGCGACCGGCTGGCCGGCTATTTGGACGCGACCGACGGGCAGAGCCTGGCCCTGCTCCTGGGGACGAGCGGCCAGGTGCCCGTGACGCTCGCGTGCGGCGCGGCCGGCCTCGTCAGCACCGAAACGACCGGGGCGCGCGTCCGCCTCGGCGCCACGAGCGCGCACGGCCACCTGACCGGGCTGCGCCTGCGCGTCGATGCGGGCGTCCGCCTGACCGACATCTCGTCCTGTCCGGAGCTGCTGCACCAGAAGCAGGGGACGACCGCGCTCCTCGACCCGGTGGCGCACACGATGGTCGGTCAGTTCGAGCGCGTCGTCGCCCACCTGCAGGCGCTCGACAGCGACACGCTGGGCTTCGCGGCGTACCTGCACGCCTACCGGCCGGACCTGTGGTACCCCGTCGCCGCCCGTTGGCGGGCCGTCTACCCGCGCACGCCGGTGGTCGTGGAGGTGCACCTGGAGCCGGACAGCACGGGCCTTCTTACCGGCTGACGGCGGCGGGGCGCAGGAAGGCGCGCACCGGCGCGCCCTCGGCGCCTGCCAGGTGCACGGGCAGGCAGGTGAGGTCGTAGCGCCCCTCGTCGACCCCGTCGAGGCAGCAGTTCTCGAGAATCAGCACGCCCGCTCCGAGGAGCGTGTGGTGGACCGGGTAGGCGGGCGCCCCGCAGGCATCCACCGACATGTAGTCGATGCCGACCGCGGCTGCCCCGGCTTCGACCAGGTACCGCGCCGCCGAGACGCTCAGCGCCGCCCAGTCCTCGACGTACCGCCCGGCGCGGAGCAGCCCCCGCCGCGAGCTCGAGGTCTTGACGAGGACGATGCGCGTCCCCCGCACGAGGTCGTCTTTGGCCCGCAGATCGGCCTCGTCGACCACAGGGCCGTCACCTCCGTCGACGACGGCGCACGGCCCGCACAGGGCGTCGACGGGGATCCGGTCGACGGTGGCCCCGTCGGGGAGGAAGTGGGCGGGCGCGTCGAGGTGCATGCCGCTATGGCAGCTCATTTCGACCCGGTGCGAGGTGCCGGGGTCCCCCCGGGACAGGAGCAGCCGAGGGGTCAGGGACGGACGCGGGTCGCCCGGCGGCACGATGGTGAGAGGCCCGATCGGCAGCGAGATGTCGATCACCGGCATCGCGGATCCTCCTTGTGCCCGGTCCGTCGGACGGACATGCCGACTGCCGCCTGCGCCGAAGCGGCACCGGGCCGGGTCAAGCGCACTGTACCACGCGCGCCCGGCAGGGGCGGGCGGCGTGGCCCGCTGCCCCTCCTACGCCAGCTCCACCCGCAGCCGCAGGCGACGGCCGAAGGCGAGCGCGAACAGGTCGGCCTTGCGCTCGCACAGACGCTCGGCGTCCCGGTTCCACAGGCCGCGAACGATGAGTTCCCAGTCGCGGCCGCGACGGCCGAAGCGGACGATCTCGATCCCGCCCATGTGGCTGCGGTCGAGACCGTCGGCGAGGCGCAGGAGGGCGCCCAGCCGCAGGCCGTCCCGGTCGCCGCGCAAGTGCTTGCGCAGCCAGCTGTCCTTCGCCCGGCGCCGGTGGACGAAGGACAGGGCGGCGACCGTGGCGCGAAGGTCGTCGGGCCAGCCCTCGGTGCGCACGCTGTGGCGGATGAGGTAGCGGCTGTGGCGGTGGTGGTCGCGCACGCGCACGCTGCGGCCGATGTCGTGCAGGGACGCCGCGAGAAGGAGCGCCAGGGCGTACGCCGCTTGCCGGTCGGGATGGTCGAAGGCGCCGATCGCGCCCTCGAGGAGCTGCGCGGCATGGGCGGCGACGCGGCGGCTGTGGCCGGCGTCGGCGCCGAACTGGGCGATGAGGGTGCGGGCGTCCTCGGCGTAGCCCGCCGGCAGCGTCGCGGTCGCCCCGGATGTCGCCGGCGCGGTCACGCCATCGCCTTGAGAAGGCTGCCCACATGCCGGCGCAGGTCGGTCTGGACCGCGTCGATGCTGCGCCGGCCGTCGACGGTCACCCAGCCGTACTCGGCGGCGAGGCGGTCGAACTGCTTCTTGCACTCGCTCTGGTAGCGGTGGAAGCTCTCGAACACGTCCGTCGACAGCGACAGGTCCATGCCGGCCTCCCAGTAGTCGAGGTAGCCGCGCAGGCGGAAGTGGCGGTGGAGCAGGTCCTCCGGGTCCAGTTGGAGGTAGAACATGAGATCGGGCACGAGGGCGAACCCGAACAGCTCCTGGAGCCAGGCGGGATCGGCACCGCGCACGGCGTCGCGGACCATGAGGGTGAAGATGTAGCGGTCGGCGATGACGATGAAGCCGGCCTGGAGGGCGGGCAGGATCTTGTTTTCCAGCTGGTCGGCGAAGTCCGTGGCGTAAAGAAGGCTGAGCGTCGTCTTGCCCAGGACGTTGCCCTCTTTGGCCCGGTTGATCGTCCGGCTGACCAGGTCGGAGCGCTTGATCCCGGTGTCGGCGACGGCATGGCCGTTGAACTCGAGCCAGCGCTTGAGAAGGCCGGTCTGGGTCGAGCGTCCCGAGCAGTCGGCGCCCTCGATGACGATCAGCTTGCCCGCGTACGGCCGCTGGTAGGGCAGACCGGCGCCGTAGTAGCGGGGCGGGTGGGAGACCATCGGCCCTTCACCTCCTCGAGCGCTAGACGCGCGGCATCACGTAGTCCCGCAGGCGCTCCGACACCGCCTGGCGGACGTACGCCTGCTGCTCCTCGACGGTCTGCGTGGCGTCGACGATGCGGAAGTGCTCGCGGGTCGCCATCTCGTCGTAGTGGCGCTTGATCATGCCCTGGAACAGCTTGAAGCTCTCGACCGGATCGCTCGACAGGCCCAGGTCCATGCCCGCCTCGTGGTACTTGAGGGCCGGCCGGGAGCCGAGGATGCGCTCGAGCGAGACCTCGAGCGGGGTCTGGAAATAAAAGCTGATCGTCGGGCGGACCGCGAACCTGTAGACGTTTCGCACCCACTCGGGGTCGCAGCCGCGGGCCATGTCGCGGGCGTAGGCGGTGTAGACGTAGCGGTCGGCGAGGACGATGTAGCCGGCCCTGAGGTGGGGAAGCATCATCTGCTCGTACCGGTCGGCGAAGTCGCAGGCGTGGATGAGGCTGAACGTCGTCGGCGTGAGCGTGTTCTTCTTCTTCGCCCGGCGGGTGGCCGACTTGATCAGCTTGCTCGAGTTCCACTCGGTGAAGAACACCGGGTAGCCGCTGTCCTCGAGCCAGCGCTTGAGCAGGTAGATCTGGGTCGACTTGCCCGAGCCGTCGGTGCCCTCGACGATGAACAGGCGCCCGGGATATCGCATGCTTCTCCCCAGGCCGCGTGCCTTCCTCAGCCGCACTCCGACACCCCTTCCGAACGGATCGGGGCCTAGTCCGCCACCGTCACCCGCAGCTCGCGGCCGAAGTTCTTCTGGACGTGCGGAGCGAGCGCCCGCGCCGCCTCGATCTCGACGCCCGCCTCGCGAGCAAGGCACAGGCGCAATTCGAGCGCGTCCGACCCCCATCGCGCGGACAGGGATTCTACGCGCCCCTCATGACGCCTGTCGAGGGCCTCCGCCAGGCGGACGATCACGCCCATGCGGGCGGCCTGCACATAGTCGGTCTCGGCCAGGAGCGACTTCACCGGCACGGCCAGGCGCCGCATCGCGCTTCGCCCCTTGAACGAGGCGGCGAGCGCGGCGACGACGACCTCCCGGTGGCTGAGCCCGTAGATCTGGCTCGACAGGACGAGGTAGAACGTGTGCTGGTGGTAGCCGTAGTAGTTCACGTACACGCCGGCCCGATGCAGCATCGCGGCCGTGTACTGCACGTCGCGCGTTCCGGCCGTGAGGAGCCCGTGCCGCACGGCCGTGTCGAACAGGCTCGTGGCGAGCCCGGTCACCTGCTCGGCGTGGGCGACGGGCGTCGAGAAGCGGGCGAGGACGTTGCGCACGCTCGCCTCGACGATCGGTAGCGGGCCCTCGCCGGTGTCCCCCTGGACGCGGGCGTAGAAGAGGCCGTCGCGCAGGCCCCGGCCGCTGACGCGAAGGCGGCCGGCGCGGGTGCGGCGCATGACGGCGAGCAGGATGGCGCCGCCCGGCACGATCACGTCGGCGCGTTCGCGCGCGAGCCCGGCGAGCTTGCGCCGGCGCGGCATCGGCGTGTCGGCGAGGCGGCGCAGCATGCTCTCCACGTCGTCGACCGGGATCGTGTAGTTGTGGGTGAGCGGCAGCGGGTAGCCCCGCTCGATCTGGTGCAGGCGGGCGAGGTTTCGGACGGTGCCGCCGATTCCCACCGCCTCGGCATGCGGATGCTCGAGAAGAAAGTCGAGGCTCCCCAGGGCGGCCTCCGGCCCCTGGGGCAGGCGCAGGTTCTGCTCGAGGGCGACCCCGTCCCGCCAGCGCTCGGCCACCGTGACCGCGCCGAAGGCGAGCGAGTGCGAGCGCACCCGGCGACCGTCGGCGATCAGGGAGATCTCGGTGCTGCCGCCGCCGATGTCGACCAGGTAGGCCGTGTCCACGGCGAGGGTGTGGCGCACGGCCTGGTAGTCCAGCCAGGCCTCTTCCTCGCCGCTGATCACCTCGACGCGCACGCCCGTGGCCGCCTCGACCGCGGCGAGGACCTGGTCCCGGTTGGCCGCGGCGCGCAGGGCGGCGGTGCCGACGACCAGGGTCTCGGCCACGCCGTAGGCGCTGCACAGGTCGAGAAACTCGCGCAGGTGCTGGACCAGCTCGGCCGCACCCTCGTCGCTCAGGGTACCGTCTGCGCCGCGCAGCTGGCCGGCCAGACGCGGCGTCGCCTTGTGCTCGTCGACGACGTGGTGGCTGGCGTCGCTGTGCGTCTCGATCACCGAGAGCCGCATCGAGTTGGAACCGATGTCGACGATGCCGATCCGCCTCATGTCTTCCAGTATAGCCGTGCGGCGCTGCCGGACGCGGACCGGCGCAGGACCGGCCCCTCGGGGCGCAGAAGGACGCCGCCCGGCCCGACGAGGGGCCGTGGCTGGATGTCTCACCCTGGCAGGGAGGATGCGTGCAGATGCCATCCGTTCGCACATGGCTCGGCGTGGTCACGCTTCCGGCGCTCCTCGTCGCGGCGGCCGGCGCCGCCGCCCCGGCGGCCCTCGCCCGCTCGCACGCGGTCCGGCCCGCGGCGGCCAAGGGCGGCACGATCACGGACGCCTTCCCGATCCAGCCGGACACCCTCAACCCCGCCCAGACGGGCGACACGGTCGCGATCCAGATCGACCGCAACATCTTCGACTCGCTTGTGTACGAGACGCCGCAGGGCACGTTCCAGCCGTGGCTGGCGACCGGCTGGAAGATCACCGACGGCGGAAAGACGTACACGTTCCAACTGCGAAAGGGCGTCACGTTCCAGGACGGCACGCCGTTCAACGCCCAGGCTATGGTGTTCAACGTGAACTACATCCGCAACCCGAAGACGCACTCGATCGGTGCCGTGGGCGCGCTCGGCCCGATCGTCAGCGCAACCGCCACCGGCCCGTACACCGTCGTGTTCCGGTTCAAGACGCCGTACGCGCCGTTCCTCACCAACCTTGCGTCGCCCGAGCTCGGCCCGCAGTCGCCCACGGCGATCAAGAAGTGGGGCAGCAGCTACGGCGACCACATCGTCGGCACCGGCCCGTTCACGCTGGAAAGCTACACGTCGGGCACGGGCTTCGTGCTCGTCAGGAACCCCCACTACGACTGGGCGCCGGCGGCGTATGGCCGCAACGGCCCGGCCTACCTGAGCAAGATCACGTACGACTTCACGACCTCGCCCACCGTTGCCCAGGAGTCTCTCCAGACCGGCGAGTCGCAGGTCCTCGAGGGCGCCTCGACGATCGCCTTCAAGGACCTGAAGAGCAACCCGGCCTATACCGCCATGTACGTGCCGATCAACGGCGCCGGCGTGTACGCGCCGATGGACGTGAAGACGGCGCCCACCAACGACCTGAAGGTACGCCAGGCGATCCTGTACGCGATCAACCGCCAGGGCGTCGAGGACCTGGCCGACCAGGGCCAGTACCAGCTCACCTGGGGTCCGATCCAGAAGGGCACCTTCGGCTACGATCCCAAGTTCAACGGGATGTATAGCTACAACCCGAAGAAGGCTGCCCAGCTCCTCCAGTCGGACGGCTACAAGAAGGTCGGCGGCTTCTGGACCAAGGGCGGCAAGAAACTCACGGTCCAGATCAACCTGTTCGCCGGCGGCGGCGACTTCGACACCTACGGCACGGCGATCCAGGGCTACCTGCTCAAGTTCGGCATCGACGCGACGACGCAGACGCTTGAACAGTCCGCCTGGACCTCGGAGCAGATCGCCCACAAGTGGAACATCACGCCGCTCCAGTTCTCGAGCGTCGACCCGGACGTGATGCGACTGGAGTTCGGCTGCGGACAGTACTTCGACTGGATCGGGTTTTGCAACAAGCAGCTCGACAACCTGCTCAACCAGGGCCTCGCGACGACGAACACCGCCCAGCGCCAGGCGATCTACTGGAAGGCCGAGACGATCGTCATGGACAACGCGCTCGTCATCCCGCTGCGGCTGGACGAGAACCTCGACCTCCTGAGCGTGAAGGTGAAGGGCGTGACCGACTACATCGGCGGCGACCTCGACTTCTACAACGCCTATGTGAGCCCATAGCCGGGCGGCCCCTCCATCCGATCCCCGGGACGCGCACCGTCCCGGGGATCGCGTTCGGTGTTTGGCGCACGATCCGCGGTGGCCGGGACGGCACGGCACGTCCGCCGGAGAGCGCGAGCGGGCTGCCGGGGAAGGGGCAGGACCGTTTGACCTCGCGGTCGAACACCATGCGATGTGGGCTCGTGCCGCGTGGCGCGTCGCTTGCCTTTCCAATGTTCGCCCATGCGGGAAAGGGTGCGTGCCTGTGCGTTGGTCCCAGAAGTGGCTTGGTGTCGCGACACTTCCCGTCCTCCTCGCCGCCTTCGCCGGCGCAGCCGGCAACCGTGCGTTCGCCAAGTCCCACGCGACCGTCCGCCCGGCGCCCCGGCGGGGTGGCGACGTCGTCGACGCCTGGGGCATCCAGCCCGACACCCTCAACCCGGCGACGACCGGCGACACGACCTCGATCATGGTCGACCAAAACATTTTTGACACCCTCGTGTTCGAGACCCCGTCCGGCAAGTTCCAGCCGTGGCTCGCCACCAGCTGGAAGATCACCGACGGCGGCAAGGTGTACACGTTCCAGCTGCGCAAGGGGGTCACGTTCCAGGACGGCACCCCGTTCAACGCAGCCGCCGAGGTGGCATACGTCGGCTACGTGCAGAACCCCAAGACCAAGGCGATCGGCACGTACACCGACTTCAAGAGCGTCAAGGCGCTGGGTCCGTACACCGTGCAGTTCACGCTGACGCAGCCATACGCGCCCTTCCTCACGAACCTCGCCTCGCCGCAGTACGCGCCGCAGTCGCCCACGGCGATCAAGAAGTGGGGCGCGCAGTACAGCGAGCACATCGTCGGCACCGGTCCGTTCGAGCTCAAGAGCTACACGCCGGGAACGGGCTTCGTCCTCGTGCGCAACCCGCACTACGACTGGGCGCCCAAGGCGTTCGGCCGCAACGGGCCCGCCTACCTCAACCAGATCACCTACCAGTTCATCACCCAGCCGACGGTGGGCCAGGACGAGCTGCAGACCGGCGAGGCGCAGGCCCTCGAGGCGGCGTCCACCATCGCCTTCAAGTCGTTCAAGAACAACCCCGCCTACACCGAGATGTACATCCCGATCGCCGGCGCCGGCGTGTACTCCCCGTTCGACCTCAAGAAGGCGCCCACGAACGACCTCAAGGTGCGCCAGGCAATCCTTTACGCCACGAACCGTCAGGGCGTCCAGGACCTCGCCGACCAGGGCCAGTATCAGCTCACGTGGGGCCCGATCCAGAAGGGCACCTTCGGCTACGACCCGGCCTTCAACGGGATGTACAGCTACAACCCCAAGAAGGCTGCCCAGCTCCTGGAGTCGGACGGCTATAAGAAGGTCGGCGGCTGGTGGACCAAGGGCGGCAAGAAGCTGTCGGTCGTCATTGACCTGATCGCGGGCGCGGGCGACTTCGACACCATGGGCACGGCCATCCAGGGCTACCTGCAGAAGTTCGGCATCGACGCGACGACCCGGACGCTCGAGGTCGACGCGTGGGTGTCGGCGAACGAAAGCCACCAGTACAACATGGCAACGCTCCAGTTCAGCGAGGACGACCCCAGCGTCATGTACGGCGAGTTCTACTGCGGCCAGTACTTCGACTGGATCGGCGAGTGCAACGCGCAGCTCGACAAGCTTCTCAACGCCGGCCAGGCGACGACCAACACCGCCCAGCGGCTCAAGGACTACCAGGCGGCCGAGAAGATCGTCATGGACCAGGCCTTGGTCATGCCCCTACGGGTTGACGAGAACCTCGACGTCTTCAGCAGCAAGATCCACGGCCTGATCGACTACACCGGCGGCAACCTCGACTGGTACAACGCCTACCTGACCCAATAGCGGCCCGAGGCCGCGACTCCCGGGGCGGCGCCCAGGCGCGCTCCGGGAGTGACCTTATCTAGGGGGGACAGCCCGATGGCGACCTACGCCGTCCGACGCCTAGCCGCACTCGCGCTGGTGCTCATCGCGGCGTCGATCCTGACGTTCATGATCATTCACCTGGTCCCGGGCGATCCGGTCCTCCTCATGCTGGGCCCGGGCACGACGCTGAGCTCGGCGGCCATTGATCGCCTGCGCGCCGAGCTCGGGTTCAACCTGCCGCTCTACACGCAGTACTGGATCTGGCTCATGGGGGTGCTGCACGGCAACTTCGGCCAGTCGATCCAGCAGTCGATGCCGGTGTCCACCCTGATCGGCCAGAACATCTGGTATACCGTGCGCCTGACGATCGCGTCGATGATCGTCACGATCATCCTCGGTGTGTTGGCGGGGGTCGTCGCGGCCATGAACCGGGGCACCTGGGCCGACCTTGCTACCATGGTGGTGTCCCTCATCGGCCTGTCGATGCCGTCGTTCTGGCTGGCGCTGCTCCTCATCTACGTGTTCGCGGTGAAGATCCAGATCTTCCCGGTCTTCGGCGGCACGACCCACAGCGCCATCGTGCTGCCCTCGGTCGCACTCGGCATCGGCGGGGCCGGCGTCGTGGCCCGGTTCGTGCGCTCCGCCATGCTCGAGGTGGTGAACCAGCAGTACATCCTGGTCGCCCGATCCAAGGGACTGTCCGAGCGCGTGGTCATGCTCAAGCACGTCTTTCGCAACGCCGTCATCCCGGTGCTCGCCGTCGTCGGCCTGCAGGTGGGCTACCTCCTGTCCGGCACGGTGATCATCGAGGAGGTGTTCGGCCGGCCGGGCATCGGCCATCTGCTGGTCTCGTCCATCCTCGACAAGGACTTCCCGACCGTGCAGGCCATCGTCATCCTGGTCACGCTTATGTACGCGCTGACCAACCTTGCCGTCGACTTCTCCTACGCGCTCATCGACCCCCGGATCGTGTACGCCTGACCCGACGCGAGGAGGCGATACCTTGCTGAATCCCGCCGTAGAGCCCGACGCCGCCAAGGTCGCCGACAGTGCCGGGCTGTCGGTCCGGGCGCGCACCTTCCGGGCCGCGATGCGCCATCCCAGCATCCGGTTCGGCGGCGCTATCATCCTCGCCATCGTCATTGCCTGCTTCGGCGCGCCGCTGTTCATGCACGCCAACCCCGACTTGCAAAACCCCCTGTCGACGTTCCTGCCGCCAAGCTGGGCGCACCCGTTCGGCACCGACGACCTCGGCCGCGACGTGCTCGAGCGCGTCCTCTACGGAGGGCGCTACACGATGGTCGGCAGCGTCGTGGCGGTGTTTATCGGGGTCGTCGGCGGACTCGTCCTGGGCGTAGTCGCCGGATACGCCGGCGGCATGGTCGACATGGTGATCATGCGCGCGATGGACATCGTGCTCGCCTTCCCCGGTATCCTGTCGGCCCTGGCGATCACCGCCATCCTCGGACCCAGCCTGCGCAACACCGTGATCGCGATCGGTGTGGCGGGCATCCCGGGCTTTTGCCGGATCATGTACGCCGCGACCGTCCAAGCCAAGACGTTCACCTACGTCGAGGCCGCCCGGGCGCAGGGTTCGCCCGTCGTGCGGATGATGCGCCAGCACGTCCTTCCGGCCGTGTTCGCGCAGGTGATCGTCTCGGCCACGACCGGTCTGGGCATCGGCGTCCTGTCCATCGCCGGGCTCGGCTTCCTCGGCCTCGGGGTCCAGCCGCCCACCCCGGAGTGGGGCGCGATCCTGAACGAGGGCCAGCAGTTCCTCCAGAACGCCTGGTGGATCGGCATCTTCCCCGGCATCTTCATCACCTTGTTCGTCATCGCCGTGAACGTGGTCGGCGACGGCCTGCGGGACGTGCTCGACCCCACGCTGCGCGGCAGGGGCTAGCGGCAGACCAGCGCGGAAAGGCGGCGTGACCGTGACACAGAGCTTCCCCTGGCCGGACGGACGGCGTCTGGCCGCCTCTCTCACGTTCGACATGGACGGGGAGGCGACCGCCTACATCATCGACCGGGCCCACGCCCACGAGCGGCTGTCGCTCATGTCCGAGTACGCCTACGGGCCGAGCGTGGCGCTGCCCAAGATCCTGCGCCTGCTCGAGGAGTACGAGATCCGCGCCACGTTCTTCGTCCCCGGCTTCGTCGCCGAGCTCCACCCCGAGGGGATCGAGGCGATCGTGCGCGGCGGCCACGAGCTCGCCCACCACGGGTACATGCACGAGAACCCGGTCGGGCTGCCGGAGGACTACGACGAGGAGATCCTCCTCAAGGGGATCGAGGTGTTCGAGCGCCTGGTCGGCGTGCGACCGGTCGGCTACCGCTCGCCGGCGGCCGAGAACAAGCCGTCGACCCCGGCCCTGCTCAAGCGCCACGGCTTTCGCTACGACTCGAGCATGGGCGGCAGCGACTACCCCTACCTCGTGGCGACGCCGCATGGGCCGCTCGTCGAGCTGCCCGGCGCGCACAGCGACTGGCAGCACTTCGGCTACTCGCAAAACCCCAAGGTGGGCACCGGCATCTCCAGCCCGAACAAGGTCCTCGACGTGTTCGCGCGCGAGTTCGACGGGCTGTACGACCGGGGCGCGATCTTCGTCTCCGTCCACCACCCGATGGTGGCCGGGCGGCCGTCGCGCCTCCTCATGCTCGAACGGCTCATCCGCCACATGCGCCGCTTCCCCCGGGTCTGGTGGGCGACCACCGACGAGATCGCCCGCCACTGCGAGACGGTCGCGGACCGCCTCGCCACCGTGAAGCCCGAGATCCCCGCCCCGAACTGGCTGCGCCCGCCGGTCTAGACCTCGCCCGAGCTTGCCCGAAAGGACGGTTGGCATGGCACAGTTCCAGTGGCCGAACGGACGGCGCGCGGCCGTCGCCTTCACCTTCGACGTGGACGGCGAGACGGTCCCCTATGTGATGGACCGGGAGCGGGCGGGCGAGCGCCTGTCGTTCATGACCCGCCACCAGTACGGGCCGAACGTCGGCCTGCCGCGCATCCTCGAACTGTTCGACCTGTACGAGATCCCCGGCACCTTCTTCATGCCCGCCTTTGTCGCCGAGCGCCATCCGGACGGCGTCGAGGCGATCGTGCGCGGCGGCCACGCGATCGGCCACCACGGCTACATGCACGAAAGCCCGATGGCGATGGACGCGGACTACGAGGAGGAGGTCCTCGAGAAGGGGATCGAGGTGTTCTCGCGCATCGCCGGCCGGCGGCCGATCGGCTACCGCTCGCCCGCGTGGGAGCTGGGCGCCCGCTCGCCGGCTCTCCTCGTGAAGCACGGCTTCGCGTACGACTCGAGCCTCATGGGCGACGACGTCCCCTACCGGGTCGAGGCGGGCGGGGGCGACCTGATCGAGATGCCCGTGCACTGGATCAGCGGCGACTTCCCCCAGTTCGGCGGGCTGTTCGGCATCCAGAGCCCGGATGTCGCGTTCGAGATCTACTCCCAGGAGTTCGACGGCCTGTACGAGACGGGCGGCATCTGGGTGATGACGATGCACCCGTTCCTCACCGGGCGGCCGTCGCGCACCGACCTGCTCGAGCGCCTGATCCAGCACGTGCGCGAGCGGTCGCGGGTGTGGATCGCCAGCCTGGACGAGATCCACGCCTATTGCCGCGAGGCGGCCGTGCTCCCGACGCTGAAGACGGTGACCACCGACATCCCGGCCCCGCGCTGGCTGCGGCCGCCGGCCGAGCCGCGGACCTAGCGGCGGCGCGGCGGTGACGGCGCGTCCGGGATTCGGCGACCCGTCGCCCTCCCCGTTTCCCTGGCCCGACGGCCGGCGCATGGCCGTATCGCTCACGTTCGACGTCGACGGCTTTACCGCGGCGTACACCCGCGACCCGGTCCGGGCGCACGAGCGCCTCGGACGCTGGTCCGAGTTCGCCTACGGGCCGACGGTCGGGCTGCCCAAGATCCTGCGCCTGTTGGAGGAGTACGAGGTGCGGGCAACCTTCTTCGTTCCCGGCTACGTCGCCGAGCTATGCCCCGAGGGCGTCGCGGCGATCGTCGCCGGCGGGCACGAGATCGCGCACCACGCCTACATGCACGAGAACCCGCTTGGCGTTGCGCCCGACCAGGACGAGGAGATCCTCGTGCGCGGGATCGAGGCGCTCCGGCGCGTCGCCGGCGTACGCCCCGTCGGCTACCGTGCCCCCGCCGTCGAGACGCGGCCCTCGACGCCCGCGCTCCTGCGCCGGCACGGCTTTCGCTACGACGCGAGCGAGGGCGGCGACGACTACCCGTATCTGATCGAGACGGCCGACGGACCGCTCGTCGAGCTGCCCGCGGCAAACGGCGACTCGCAGCACTTCGCGTACGGCCAGGATCCGCTGCGCGGCACCGGCCTCGCCAGCCCGGAGGCGGCGCTCGACGTGTTCGCCCGGGAGTTCGACGCGACCTACCGGCGGGGGGCGCTGTTCGTGTCGGTATACCACCCGATGTACACCGGCCGGCCGTCGCGCCTTCTGTGGCTGGAGCGCCTGATCCGCCACATGCGGCGGCTGCCCCGGGTATGGTGGGCGACGGCCGACGAGATCGCCCGCCACTGCCAGAGCGTGGCGGACCGCCTGGCGACCGTCCGCCCCGAGGTCCCGGCGGCGCGCTACCTGCGCCCGGAGCCGTCGGCGTGACGGCGGCGGGCGGTATCCGCACCGGCCTCGACCAGGTGCTCGCGACGTGCCCGCCGTGGCTGGCGGGAGCGCGCGTCGGCCTCCTGACCAACCATGGCGGCCTGGACAGCGCTCTGCGCTGGGGGCCCGCCCGCCTGCGCGCGGCGGGCGGGGTGCGCCTTGAGCGCCTGTTCGCGCCCGAGCACGGCCTGTACGGCGACATACCGGACCGCTGGCCGGTGGCGGCGGGCACCGACCCCGCCACCGGCCTGCCGGTGGTGAGCCTGTTCGGCGCCGACCGGGAGAAGAGCCGCAGCCAGGCGGCGATGGTCGACGGCCTGGACTGGGTCCTCGTCGACCTGCCCGACATCGGCAGCCGCTTCTACACGTTCGTCGGCACCGCTCTCGGCCTGCTCGCGGCCTGCGCCGAGGCGGGCGTCGGGATGGTCGTGCTCGACCGGCCCAACCCGCTCGGCGGCACCGTCGAGGGCCAGCGCGCGGTGGCGCCGGCGATGCGCAGCCTGATCGGCGCCCTGCCCGTGCCGATGCGCCACGGCCTGACCCTGGGCGAGATGGTCCGCCTCGGCGCCGGTGCGGCCGGACTGGCGCACCTGGTGCGCGTCGTGCCCGTCGAGGGGTGGCGTCGGAGCATGCGCTGGCCCGACGTCGGTCGCCCCTGGGTGCCCACCTCGCCCGCGGCCAACTCGTACGCGATGGCCCAGTGCTACCCGGGCACCTGCCTGTTCGAGGGGACCAACCTGTCGGAAGGGCGCGGCACCACCTCGCCGTTCGTCCAGATCGGCGCGCCGTGGCTCGATGCCTGGCGCCTCGCCGGCGAACTCGAGGGGCGCCTTCCCGCCGGCGTCTACGCCCGGCCGGCGCTCTTCCGGCCGGAGTGGGACAAGCATGCCGGAACGGTCTGCCAAGGCGTCATGCTGCACACCGATCCGGCCGTGGACATCCGCGCCCTGCCTGCCGCCCTGCACCTGCTGGCGGCGACCCTGCGCATGGCCGGCACCGCGTTCCCCCCCGCGAAGGCGGGCGAGGTCTACCCCTGGCCGTGGTTCGACCTGCTCGCGGGGGACGACCGGCTGCGCACCGACCTTCTTGCCGGCCGGCCGGTCGAGGAAATCCTCGCCGACTGGGACGCGGACCTGCGCGACTGGCCCGACGTGCGCGCGACCGTGTCGCTGTACCCGGACTGACCGCAAGCCCGCCGCGCGCGCACCCTCGCCCCCGGACCCGTCGTGTGTGCGACGCGCGCCGTCCATCCCGGCGCGCGTCACGACGTCGCACCCGCGTGCGACGTCATCGTTCGCATCGCCGCGCCTGCGGTCCACACGAGACGGTACACAGATGCTTGCGATGTGGTCGCCCGCGCGGACGGGGTGTCCGGACGCGACGCGGTGCACCTGGGCGACCACCGACCCGACCCGATCAGACCTGGAGAAGGCCCCGGTCGAGCGGGATGCCGCCCAGCGTCGGCGTCCGGCCGGCGCGTCGCCAGGCCTCCGCCAGCTCGATCGCGATCCGCCGCGCCTCCGCCAGCGCTCGCTTGCCGTCCGCCAGGTCGGCGGCCGCGAGCGCCTGCAGGACACGTCCGTGCGCCAGGTCCAGCGGGCGCGCCGGGCCCGCATCGGCGCACGCCGCCACCTCGCCGGCCAGCTGCTGGGCGCGCGCCAGCATGTGCCGGTGGCCGCGCTCGTCGCCCGCGTCGGCAGCCTCCTCGGCCAGCGCCGCATAGCGCCCGACGCCCAGCCAAAGCCGGGCGATGCCCTCGTCGTCGCGGCCCGGACCCCGCTCGCTCACTGCCACCGCCGCGTTCCCTCCATCCGGGCGCGCGCAACCCCCGCGGCGCCCTGTCGGCGCCGCCGCTGCGCGGTCCTCGCGTACGCCCGGCGGTCCGGGCGCCCTCGTCCTGTCTATCGGCCGGGTCGCGTCCGAACGCGCCTGCCGTCGCCGTCTGCGGCATCCACCCGACGATCCACCCACGGGTGGACGCCACCCGGGGGGCGCGGGCGGACACTCGGGTCGACCCCCGCGAGGCGATGGAGGGATGCCCATGACGTCGACCGATTACCTCATCAGCGGCGGGCTCGTGCTGGCGGTCGTGCTGCAGCTGCGCGGCCGCCGCCTGACCCCGATCGGCATCGCATGGCCGCTCGCGCTTGTCGTCGTAGCGGTGGTGAAGTACCTTCACGCCATCCCGACGGCGGGCAACGATCTTGGCTTCACGGTGGTGTCGATGGTCGTGGGACTTGCCCTGGGAGCATCCGCCGGCCTGGCCACGTCGATCCGCCCCGGCGCGGACGGCTCGGCCGTGGCGCGCGCGACCCCGCTCGCCGTGGTGCTGTGGGTCGTCGGCATCGGCTTGCGCATGGCGTTCGCGCTGTACGCCCAGCACGGCGGCGGCGCCGCGATCGCGGCCTGGAGTCGCGCCCTCGACATCACGAGCGCACAGGCCTGGCTGGCCGCGTTCCTGCTCATGGCCCTGGCCGAGGTGGCGGCGCGCACGGCGGTGCTGGCGTGGCGCGCCCTGGTCGTGCGAACGCACCTCGCCGAGCGGGCCGGCGCGTGAGCGCAGGCGGCCGGACCGAGCGGCTCGCGGCGGCGGTGCGGCCGCGCCTGCCCACGCTGCTCCGTCTTGCCGGGCTCGTCGTCGTCGTCGTATGGGCGTGGGGCGCGATCGGCGCAAGCCAGATCGCGCCCCATCCGCTGCGCGGCGTCTGGCTGGTCCTGGCGGTGGCCGCCTGGACCAGTTGGGCCCTCACACCCCACTGGCGGGCGGGCCGGCCCCGTGCCGCGGCCGCCGCCGCGGTGCTGGGCATCGCGTCCGGCGTCCTGTTTCCCGCCACCACGGCGGCGCTGGCGTTCAGCGGCGTGGCCGCAAGCGCCGTGGGGGCGGCCTTCGAGTTGCCCGCAGCGGCCGCGCTGGCGGCGTTCGGGCCGGCGGCCGCGGTCCTCGCGGCGCTGGTGTCGGCCCGTCCCCTGGGCAGCGCGGTAGACGTCGGCCTCGTGGCGCTGACCGGACTTGTCGTCGGCCTCGTCCGGCGCCAGGGGCAGGTGAGCGCCCAGCAGGCGGCGAGCCTTGCCCTGGAACACGAGCGCATGGCGCTCGAGCGCGCCCGCGCCGACATCCTCGAGGAGAAGAACCGCCTCGCGCGCGAGATGCATGACGTTCTCGCGCACAGCCTGGGCGGCCTGGCCGTGGAGCTTGAGGCGCTCGGCGCCATCGCCGACGCCGGTGAGGATCTGCCCGCCCTGCGCGCGCGCCTCGCCCGCGCCGGCCAGATGGCGCGCGACGGTCTGGCCGAGGCACGCGACGCCGTGCGGGCGCTTCGCGACGAGCCGGCGCCGATCGGCGACCGGCTGGCCCGCCTGTGCCGCGACAGCGGCGCCGACGTGCGCATCTTCGGCACGCAGCGGCCGATCGCCCCCGAGGCGGCGCTCACCGTGTACCGGGTTGCCCAGGAGGCCCTCACCAATGCGGGCCGCCACGCCCCGGGCGCGGCGCGCCACATCGAGCTGGCGTTCGCCGAGGGCGGCGTCTCGCTCAGCGTGCGCAGCGCCCTCGCGGGCCCGGCCGGTCCACCCGGGAGCACGGCCGCGGGCGGTTTCGGCCTGCAGGGCATGCGCGAGCGGGCGCGCCTGGCGGGCGGCACGGTCGAGGCCGGACCGGCACGCGGCGAGTGGCGCGTGCGCCTGTGGTTGCCGGCGTGAGGGTGGTGGTGGCGGACGACCAGCGGATCGTGCGCGAGGGCCTTGCGACCATCCTCGCCCACCTGCCGGGGATCGAGGTCGTGGGCCTCGCCGCCGACGGCGAGGAGGCGGTCCGGCTTGTCCGCGAGGAGTCGTGCGACGTCGTGCTCATGGACCTGCGCATGCCCGTCCTTGACGGCGTGCGCGCGACCGCTTCGATTCGCGCCCGGTTCCCCCGCGTCCAGGTGGTCGCGCTCACCACCTACGACGACGAGGAGACCGTCATCGCCGCCCTGTCCGCCGGCGCCATCGGCTACCTGACCAAGGACGCCGGCCGCGACGACATCCACCGCGCCCTCCTCGCCGCGGCCGCCGGCCAGTCCCTGCTCGGCGCCGGTGCCCGGGCGCGCCTTCTCGACGCGGCGCGCCTGGGCGACGCCCGACCGGCACCGCCGACCCCGGACGGGCTCACCGGGCGCGAGGTGGAGGTGCTCGTCCTCATCGCCGAGGGCCTGTCCAACGCCCAGATCGCCGCCCGCCTGTTCGTCGGCGAGGCGACCGTGAAGACGCACATCAACCGCATCTTCGCCAAGACCGGCAGCCGCGACCGCGCCCAGGCCGCCGCCTACGCCCGGCGCCACGGCCTCGGCGAGTGACCCGGAAGGCGGCACTGTCCCCGGCGCGGTCCGCCGGCCGAACGCGAACCTTCCCGATCGCCCAACCCCGGCTGAACGCTGGCTGAACTCGGCCCGTGCCGAGGCGTCGCGCCTTGTCCCCGCGGGCCGCGGCGGCTAGCCTGTCCTCGAACGGAGGCGGGGTCGTGGCGGCGGTACGCATTCTCGTCGTGGACGACGACGATCCGATCCGCGAGGTGCTGACGATCGCCCTCGAGATGGACGGCAGCCACGCCGTGCGCACGGCCGCAACCGGGCGACAGGCCCTCGACGCGGCCCGGGAATGGCCGCCGGATGCCGTGGTCCTCGACGTGTCGCTTCCCGATCTGGACGGCTTCGCCGTCTGCCGCGAGCTGCGGGCGTTCTCGGCGGCGCCCGTGCTGTTCCTCACCGCCCGCGACAGCGACGTCGACAAGCTGCGGGCATTCGGCGCGGGCGCCGACGACTACGTGACCAAGCCGTTCAACCCGCTCGAGGTTGTCGCGCGCCTGCGCGCCCACCTGCGCCGCCACCTCACCGGCGCGGCCCGCGGGGGCGATCGCGCGGAGGTGTACGACCTGGGCCGGGCGCGGCTCGACGCGACGGCCGGCACGCTCGAGGTCGACGGACGCCCGATGGCGTGCCCGGCGCGCGAGTTCCAGCTTCTTGCCTTCCTGTGCCGCCATCCCGGGCGCGTGTTCAGCCGCGGCCAGCTGTACGAGCAGGTCTGGGGCGCCCAGAGCCTCGGCGACGACAACACGGTGATGGTGCACATCCGGCGCCTGCGCGAGCGGGTCGAGGCCGACCCGGCCGACCCGCGGCTGCTCGTGACGGTGCGCGGCCTGGGGTACAAGCTCATCCTGCCGCCGGGCCCGGGCACGCCGTGAGCGTGCGCACGCGCCTCGCCTGGCACTTCCTCCTCCAAACCCTTGCCCTGGTCGCGGCGGTGATCGTCTTCGCCGTCGCGGCAACGCTGCTGTACCTCAACCGAACCCCCACGAACGGGCTGACGGTGGCACGGGCTGCCGACCGCCTGCTGTCGGGTGCACCCGCCGCGACCGCGGTCGCCGGCGACCGGGTGCGCGTCGCCGCACCCACGCTGGCCGCCGTCCGCCGGCAGGGCGGCTGGCTCCAGGTGCTCGACCGGACGGGCCGCGTGATCTACGCGTACCGGGCGCCGGCCGGGCTGCCGGGCCACTACACCCCCGGCGAGCTGGTCTACGCCCGTCTCGACCCCGGGCAGTTCGGCTACGCGGTCTACACATGGTTCGCCACGGTCCACGGCCAGTCGCTTACCTGGGTGTTCGGCGCACCCAAGGCCGCGCTCACGTCCGGCCGGTCGCGGTGGTTCTACCTCGGCCTGGTCGGCGGCATCGCCCTCCTGGTGGCCGGTGCCGGCCTGGTCTTCGGCTGGCGGCTGGGCACGCCGCTCCTGCACATGCTGGCCTGGCTCGAGGGGATGGCCGAGGGCCGGTACGACGAACCGCCCCGGCGCAAGCCCGGGCCGGCGACAAGCCAGGTCTACGCGCCCGTGCTTGACACGCTGCGGCGGACCGCGGAGGCGCTGCGCGGGGCCGAACGCCAGCGTGAGCGCCTGGAGACCGCGCGCGACGAGTGGATCGCGGGGGTCTCCCACGACCTGCGCACGCCGCTGTCGTCGGTCAAGGGCTACGCCGACCTCCTGGCCGCGCCCGACCACGCGTGGAGCGAGGCGGACGTGCGGCGCTTCGGCGCCGAGATCGGCCGCCGGGTGACCGTACGGCCGCCCTCATCGACCAGATGAACCTGGCCCTGCGGCTTCGCAGCGGCGGGGTGCAGCTGGACCGGCGCGAGCACGACCTGGTCGAGGTCGCCCGCCGGGCCGTGATCGACCTCGTCAACAGCCCGCTGGCGGCCGGGCGCGAGATCGCCTTCGAGGCCGGCCCGGACCGTCTGCCCTACCCGGTCGACGCCCTGTGGTTTACGCGCGCGGTCCAGAACGTTGTCACGAACGCGCTTGTCCACAACCCGGCCGGCACGCACGTGCGGGTCGACGTCCGCCGCTCGGGCCGCGACGTCGTGATCGCCATCGCCGACGACGGCGTGGGCATGGCGCCGGCGACGGCGGACCGGCTGTTCGACCGGTACGCGCGCGGCGCCGAGACGTCCGCGGGCACGGGGCTGGGCGGGGCCATCGCGCGCGAACTCGTCCGCGCCCACGGCGGCGACGTGGCCGTCCGTTCGTCGCCGGGCCGGGGGACGACGGTCGAGATCCGCCTGCCACCCGCCTGACCGGGATTCTGCCGCTGTTCAGGCGCCGTTCAGGGAGCGTTGCGAGACCGGCAAGCCGCGAGCCGTACGCTCACGGCGAGGTGATCGCGCTGACCGAGTCCATCGTCGAGACCCGGGCCCTCAGCCGCCGCTACGGGACGGTGACCACCGTCGACGGCCTGAACCTGCGGGTGCCGCGGGGGAGCATCTTCGGCTTTCTCGGCCCGAACGGCGCGGGCAAGACGACAACCGTGCGGATGCTCCTCGGTCTCGTCCGGCCCACCGCCGGCACCGCCCGGCTGTTCGGCCTGGACGTGCGCACCCACCGCCGGGCGGTGCTGCGACGGTTGGGCGCCCTCGTGGAGTCGCCGTCGTACTACCCCCACCTGACGGGCCACGAGAACCTGGGCATCCTGGCCACCCTCCTCGGGCTGCCGCGGCGGCGGGTGGACGACGCCCTGGACGGCGTGCGTCTGGGCGCGGTGGCGCACCGGCGCGTCGGCGCCTACTCGCTGGGGATGAAGCAGCGGCTGGGGATCGCCGCGGCCATGCTGCACGAGCCGGAACTCCTGATCCTGGACGAACCGACGAACGGCCTCGACCCCGCCGGCATCCACGAGATCCGCGCCCTGCTGCGCAGCCTTCCGGCCGAGCGCGGCGTCACCGTCCTGGTCTCCAGCCACCTTCTGCGCGAGGTCGAGCAGATCGCCACGCACGTCGGCATCATCCACCACGGCGTGCTCATGTTCCAGGGCGACATCGACGCCCTGCGGGCGCAGGCCCGGGCCCGGACGGTGGTCGCGGTGGACGACGCCGTGGCCGCCCAGGCTGCCCTGTCCCGGGCCGGCATCGCCGCGGCGCTCGCCGGCGACGACCTGGTCCTGCCCACGGCCGACCGGGAGGCCGCCGCGGCCGCCAACCGCGCGCTCGTCCTCGCGGGCCGGTCGGTGTTCGGGCTCGCGACCGAGCGGCCGACGCTCGAGGACCTGTTCCTCGACCTGGTCGGCACCGGGGCCAGCCTGTGATCGCCCTCCTGCGTGTCGAGGCGATCAAGCTGCGGCGCACCTGGGTGTGGCCGCTCGTCGCCCTCGGGCCGTTCGGCGTCGTGTCGCTGAACGCGCTCCACTACCTGCTGAACCGGGCCGGGCTGGTCACGCCGGGCGCGGGCGCAGCCAACTGGCTGCGCCTCCTTACCGGGATCAACAGCCTGCTCGTGCCGACCCTCGCGGTGGGCGTTGCCATCGTCGCCGCGCTCGTCGCCGGCCTCGAGCAGCGGGGGCGCATGTGGAAGGCACTGCGGGCGCTCCCCCTGCCGGCGTGGCAGCTGTACGCGGCCAAGTTCGCGTGCGCCCTCGGCGTCCTGGCGGTCGCGTCCGCCGCGTGCGCCGTGGGCACCGTCGCGCTGGGTGTGCTTCTCGGGCTCGGCCCCGCCGTGCCCTGGACGGCCGTCGCGTGGGAGGGCGTACGGCCCTATCTCGCCGCCTACGCGCTTGTCGCCCTTCAGCTGGCCCTGTCGGTGCTGCTGCGCAGCCAGGCGGTCGCGATCGGCGCCGGCATCCTTGCCTTCATCCTGTCCGTGGCGGCCACGGCCCTGCCCCGCTGGCTCCCCTGGGTCTACCCCGCCCTCGCCTCGCCCGTGGCCGGCATCCACCCCGCTCCGGCCCCGGCCGCTTTGGCCGCCCTGGCCGCCGGCTGGGCATACGTCGCCGCCGGCGTCGCCCTGGGCATCGCCGGCGCGGCGGTGGGGGCGTGGGCGTTCGGCCGGCAGGATACCCCCTGACGAGGAGGCGGCAACCGTGGCGAACCTGCTTCGTGCCGAGGGCCGAAAGCTCATCCGCTCCGCGCTCTGGCTGCCCGTGCTGGCGTCGCCGCTCCTGGCCGTGGCCTGGGCGGTCGTAGCCGGCCCTGCGCGCGCCCCGGCCGGCCACCTGGCCTGGGCCACCCTGTTCCACGTGGCCGCCTTCCCGTACGCCCTTCTCTTCCTGCCGCTCGCCGTGGGCGTGATGGCGGCGACGGCCTGCCAGGTCGAACACAGCGCCGGCGGGTGGACGCAGATGGCCGCCCTGCCCGTTTCGCGCCTGGGCGTCTACGCGGCCAAGTTCGCCTGGGTGCTGGCCGCGGTGTTCGTCAGCGAGGCCCTGTTCGTCGCGGGCGGGCTCCTGGACGGGCTCGTTCTCGGTGCGGTCGGACCCGTCCCCTGGGCGGACGTCTGCGCCACCGCCGCGCTGGGTGGCGCGGCCTGTATCCCGATCGCGGCCCTGCAACTGTGGGTGGGCACGGTGTGGGAGAGCTTCGGCGCCCAGTTCGCGGTAAGCGCCATCCTGACCATTCCGGCGTTCATCGGCCTGCACCACGGCGCGGCCCTGTGGTACCCGTGGGACCAGCCGGCGCTCGTCATGCTCGGCATCGCCCACGGGCAGGCGACCGTCGCCGTGGTGGCCGGCTACGGCACGCTCCTTCTCGCCGTCGGGGCGACGCACTTCGTGCGGCGGGACTGGGCCGGCTGAGCGGACCGTCCCGGGGGGGACTCAGCCCCCGTTCGGGGCGCCGGCCGTCGCGAGGCGCTCGGCGGCGAGCAGATCGGCCAGGCGCTCGAAGCTTGTCTGCCAGCCCAGGGCCGTGTTCGTGCACGGCTGGGGCACGCCCAGGCCCGTGTGCCGGAGCGTGAGACGGCTTCCCTGGGCCGTGGCGGCCACGGTGTACGCGAGGCGCGAGGCGGGACCGGGTGCGCCGACGGCCCTCCAGGTGTGGACGAGGCGGACCGGCACCTCGACCTCGGCGACGTCGCCCTCGAGCGCATAGGGGCCGCCAAGACCGACCCCGGTCGCGCGCCAGTGGCCCCCCGGGACGGTCTCGCCGGCGAACGTCCGGGTGTCGAAGACGCCGGGGCGCACCCACCAGTCGCAGATCTGGGCCGACAGGAGCGCGTGGAACACGCGCCCGGGCGGGGCAGGGAGCTCCACCGTCGCCAGCACCGAGCCGTCCTCGAGGTCCCACGCCACCCGCACGTCACGCTCGCATCCCGATGTCATCTTGCGCCCTCCTTCGCCGGGGTCGCCCTCAGGCGCCCGCCCGGCCGCCGCCGGGCATCCAGAACTCGGTCTCGACGGGTAGGCCGGTCGCCGCCCGCACCAGCCGGGGAACGAAGTGCCGCCAGCCTTCGACGTGGCTGCCGCCCCGCGCGTCGGGCAGGCCGGTATGGACCAGGTCGACGCGCGTTCCCCCCGCAGTCGCCCGCAGGCGAAACGACAGGCGCGAAGCGCCCGGCGGAAAGTCCGGGCTGCCGACGAGGCCCCAGGACAGGACGAGGCGGTGGGGCGGCTCGAGCGCGAGCACCTCGCCCGCCATCGTCACGGCGCCGATGTCGACCTGGAACCGGCCGCCCGGCACGGGGTCGATCCGGGCCGCATGACCCAGCCAGCCGGCGAGCCCCTCCGCCGTCGCCAGCTGGGCGAAGACGATCGCCGGCGGGGCGCCGATCTCGGCGTGGGTGCGGTAGCTAGCCATGCGGATCCCGGCGCCGCCAGGCGTCCTCGGCCGCGCGCCCAAGCACGGCCAGCCGGTCGGGCCAGAAGTCGTCGAGGAAGCGGCGCGCCACCTCCAGGCCGTCGGTGCGCACGGCGAAGAGATGGCGGGTCCCCTCCCGCCGCTCGCGCACGAGGCCGGCACCGCGCAGCACGGCGAGATGGTGCGACACCGCCTGCTGGCTGACCGCAACCCGCTCGGCGATCTCGCCCACGGCCTGCGGGCCGTCCCGCACGAGGGCCAGGATCTCGCGCCGCCGCGGATCGGCCAGCGCCCGCAGCACCCGGTCGAGGTCGAGACCCTCGGCGCCGGCCGCCGCCTCCCGTCGCCCCGTGGGCACGACATCACCCCCGCCTTATACAACCACGTGTTTGTACAAACAGCAAGTGGTTGGTTCGCCAGGTGGTGTTGCTCCCCGGGACAGCGCGGCGCTAGCCCGGGTCGCGCACGCGGCCGAAGGCGATGCGCCAGGCCCGCCCCGTGCAGGCCCGCAGACCGCCGGCCTGGCCGTCGGGATCGCGGTCGAACAGGATGGTCACGTGCTCCGGGCCGGCGAAGGCGTCGCGGGCGAGCGGTCGCAGGCGCTCGGGTGCGAACTTCCACCGGTGCAGCCACAGATCCGTGCCCACCGCCTCCACGCGCCAGCGCACGTCGAGTTCGTCGCTCGCGTACGTGCCGGCAAGGCGCGCGGCGTCCGCCTCGTCGGGCGTCCAGGCGGCCACGGGGCGCAACGTGCGGGCACGACCGTAGGGGCTTTCCACAACCAGGCATGGTCCGGGCTCGCCGTCCGGGGCCGGCTCGAAGCGGCAGACGAGCATCCCGGTCGGGTCGCTGAACCGTCCCGGACCGATGTGCCGCAGCGCCTCCCCGGTCTCGCTGCCGGCCGTCTGGGCCCACAACGCGCCGTCCCGGGCCTCGAGGCGCACGAACTCGCCCCGCTCCGCCAGGCCGTAGGTGCCTGCGTACGCGGCCACCGGATCGTCCCCGGGCGGTGTCGCCGGAACCGTCACGGGGGGCGGCCCGAGGCGGTCCTCGAGGACGACGTCGACCACCTGGCGGGCCAGGGCGTCGGGCCGGATGCTGCCCAGGTTGGCCAGGACGATCACGGCCAGGTCGGCGTCGGGGTACACGATGAACTTCGCCCGGTAGCCCCCGTCGGCGCCGTCGTGGCCGACCGTGCGAAGGCCGCGGTACGGCGGCACCGCCAGGCCGAAGCCGTAGGCGAGGGGCGTGCCGTCGGCGAGCGCCGCCGGCGCCGCCATCGCCTCGAGGACCGGCGCCCCGACGCGCGGCTGGCGCACGTTGGCGGCCCACAGCGCGAGGTCCTCGACGGTGGTGAACAGGCTCGTGGCGCCGACGGTGTCGAAGTTCGGGATCTCGATCCGGTACGGGCCGGCGGGAACGTCCTGGACGTAGGCGTAGGCGCGGCCGGGCACCACCTCGCGGTGGTCGTCGTGGAAGTGCGTCGCCTGCATACCGAGCGGCGCGAAGATGCGCTCGTGGGCGAACGCGCGCAGGCTCTTGCCGGTCACGGCGCGGACGATCGCGCCGAGAAGGGTGAAGCCGGTGTTGCTGTACACGTACTCGCTGCCCGGGGCAAAGTTGAGGGCGCGCTGGCGGGCGACGAGGGCGAGGACGTCGTCGTCCGTCTTCAGGTCGGCCTCGCGCCAACCCGCCAGGTACAAAAGGTCCCACTGGTCGCGCAGGCCGCTCGTGTGGGCGAGCAGGTGACGCACCGTGATCCGGGCACCCAGGTCGGGCACCACGGGGACCAGAGAGCGGACCTCGTCGTCGAGGGACAGGGCGCCCTCCTGGGCCAGGAGGACGACGCAGAACGCGGCGAACTGCTTGGACACCGACGCGACGTGGAAGATCGAGCGCGGCGTGATCGGCAGCCCGTACTCGAGGTTTGCGCTGCCGTAGCCGCGGGCGTAGGCAAGCTCGCCGCCCTGGACGAGGCCGAGGGCGACCCCCGGGCTGTCGGGACGGTCCCACGGGGCGAAGATGGCGTCGATGCGGGCGGTGTCGAGCGGCATGGCGTCCTCCCCAGGGCATTGCTGCCGTCCTGTCCGGTCGACGGGGACGGTGTGCGGGGAGTTCGCCGCGACGGCACCCGCTCCCCGCCGCCGGAAGGGACCGGGCGCGGGGTCGCGAACGCGACGGGAGACCAACGACGTGGGGGTAGCCGATTGCTCAGGCTGGTCGGGTTCGATCTGGACGACACCCTGTGGGACGAGACACGGGCCCAGAACGCAGCCATGGCCGAACTTCACGCGGCCTGGCAGCTGGCAGAGCCGATCGACGCGTTCTACCGCCGCTGGCGCTCGGTCTCCAGCCGGCACTTCGACGCCTACACCCGTGGCGAGTTGACGATCGACGGCCAGCGCCGGCGGCGCATCGCCGACATCCGGGCCGCGTTCGCGCTGGCGACGACCGAGGCGGACCTCGACGCCTGGACGGCCCGCTACCGCGAGCTGTACGAGGCGCACTGGCAGCCCTACCCCGACGCGGCCGCGGTCCTCGCCCGGGTGCGCGCGCTCGGCCTCCGCACCGGCCTCATCACCAACGGCGACGGCGTCCAGCAGCGGCGTAAGCTCGAGCGCATGGGCCTTGTGGACGGTCTCGACTGGATCGTGATCTCGGGCGAGGTGGGGGCCGCCAAGCCGGACCGCCGCGTGTTCGACCGCCTGCTCGAGGTGTCCGGCGTCGCGCCGGACGAGGTCCTGTTCGTCGGCGACCGGCGCGACCGGGATGTCGAGCCCGCGCGGGCCGCGGGCATGACCGCGCTCCTCGTCGACCACCGGCGCGAGGCGACGGGCGACGATGTCGTCTGCTCCCTCGCCGAAGTGCTGGCGCGCGTCGAGGCGCTCGTGCGTAGCCCGGACCCGCGCTAGCGGGCCGGGCGCCGGCACCCGCCCGCGGTCACAGCCGGCGGGCGGCGGGCAGGTCCGCGGGTGCGACCGGCCGCGTGACGAGCGGCGGCGGCAGCGGCGCCTGGGCGGTGTGGATGGCGAAGCCGATGCTGCGCGCCTGGGCGACGTTGGCGTTGAGGTACGGCAGGTGGACGACCTCGTCGGCGTACTTCAGCACCGAGGCGAAGTCGTAGGCGGTGTGGTCGACCCTTCCCGGCCGCACGTACGGCGACACGAGCAGGGCCGGCACGCGGAAGCCCAGCCCGAACGCGTTTACCTGGCGCGGGCGCTCGCCGTCGTAGAAGCCGCCGTACTCGTCCCACGTGACAACGACCAGGGTGTCGCGCCAGTATGGGCTCTTGCCGATCGCGTTCAGGAGGTCGGTGACGTACCACATGCCGACGCCGATATCGGCCGGGGGATGCTCGCTCTCGAGCTTGTTCGGGGTGATCCAGGCGACCGGCGGCAGCCGCCCGTCGCGCAGGTCGCGGAAGAACCGCCCGGTCGTCGCCAGGTGGCTGCGCATGGCGGCGCTGTGCTCGACGGTGGCAAAGCCGGGGAGCGGGTTCCACAGCCAGAACGCCTTCGGATCGAAGCCGCTGTAGTAGCCCCAGCCCACCCCGGCGGCCTGGAGCTGGTCGGGCAGGGTGCGGAAGCGAAACGAGCACGGCGTCGGCGGCTGCCACATGTTCCAGATCCAGCCGCCGCTCGACCCGGCCACGGTATACAGGTGGTTGGGCAGCGACGGGCCCATGACCGAGGCGAAGAACTCGTCGGCGAGTGCGTAGCGCGACGCGTCGCGCCAGTAGTTGGGGATCTCCCGCCCGGTGTAGTACCCCATCGCGTCCTTGGTCCCGTCGGTGTAGACGAAGCCGTCCAGGGCCCCGCCGTCGTAGGAGGCGTGGGCCGCCCGCCAGGTGTGGGCGAGGTCGCGCTGGAGCGGGCCGGTCAGGTGGAACGGGGCGACATTGCGCGGCCCGCCCACCCGGGCAGGCAGCCGCTCGCCGCGACGCAGGCCGCGCGTGCCCGGGTAGGTGCCGAAGTAGTTGTCGAGCGAGTGGTTCTCCTGGACGACGAAGACGACGTGGTGGATGGCGTGTTCCGGCTGGGCCGGCGTGGTCGCGGCGGGCCAGGGCGTCCCGCCGGTGACACGCAGGCGCTGCGCGTACACAAGGCCGTCGCGCATCGTGCCCGCGACCGCCACCCGCTCGCCCGGCTGGACACCGGCGAGAAGCCCTGGCGCGTAGGCCGTCGCGACCGTGCCGTCGCGGGTCTGAACGGCCACGATGTCGCCGGTCACGTCCAGGACCGCGCCGTCGAAGCCGTGGTGCAGCCAGGCGCTCGAGGACGGCAGCCGGACGTGCGCCTGGTGCTGCCTGGTCGGCGTCTGGCAGCGGGTATGCCCCCCCGACCCCGTTCCGCCCGCGCCGGCGGGTGCCGCCCGCACCGCCGCCCCGGCCAGAAGAAGCGCCCCCACCAGCGCGCCGGGCCCCGCGCCCCGTAGTCGCCTTCCCATGCCCCGACCCCCTCCCCCCTGTCGCCCCGGGGCAGGACGGCCCGGGGGCTACCCCCTCACGGTTCACCCCCGGGGGACCGCCTATGCGCGCCTACGTCGCGCGGCGGGTGCAACATCCGTTTCGCGGCGGAAGGGGCTGAAACGGCGACCGGCGAATGGGCGCCTACGCTGTCCAGGCGGCGGTGCAGGCGGCGAATCGTGGCGGTGAGGGGTTGGCTCGATGGGCGAGTACGAGCTGCGCATGTTCGTACGCAAGGAGGCCGAGCGGCTCGGCGTCCCGGGCGTCTCGGTCGGCATCTTCCATGACGGACAGGAGCACTACGCCTACCACGGCGTGACGAGCGTGGAGCACCCGCTGCCGGTAGGCGACACGACCCTGTTCCAGTTCGGCTCCACGGGGAAGACGTTCACCGCGACCGCGATCATGCGTCTGGTCGAGCAGGGCCGGATCGACCTCGACGCGCCGGTGCGCACGTACGTGCCGGAGCTGCGCCTGCGCGACGACGACGTGGCCAGGAACGTGACCGTGCTCCACCTGCTCAACCACACCGCCGGCTGGGACGGCGACATGATGGACGACACCGGGAACGGCGACGACGCCCTCACCCAGTACGTCGCCCGGATGGAGCGCATCCAGCAGCTGACCCCGGTCGGTACCGCGGTGTCGTACAACAACTCGGCCCTATCCCTGGCCGGGCACGTGATCGCCAAGGTGACCGGCAAGACCTTCGAGCAGGCGATGCAGGAACTGCTGTTCGATCCCCTCGGCCTGCAGTGCTTCTACTTCCCGAACGACATCATGACCCGCAGCTTCGCCGTCGGGCACAACCGGATGCCGGACGGCGAGGTCAAGGTCGCCCGCCCGTGGTCCATCCCCCGCAGCGCCAACCCGGCCGGCGGCATCTCGTCCAACGCCCGCGACCAGATCGCCTGGGCCCGGTTCCACATGGGAGACGGGCGGGCGCCGAACGGCCAGCGCCTGCTCGAGGAGTCGACCCTGCGCCGGATGCAGACCGCCACCGTCGACTGCTACGGCAACGCGATCGGCGACCAGTGCGGCATCTCCTGGTGGCTCAAGCGCGTAGGCGACGTGACCAAGGTGTCGCACGGCGGCACCACCAACGGCCAGCACTCGCTGTTCGCCATGGTGCCGGAGCGCCGCTTCGCCGTGATCAGCCTGACCAACTGCGGTCCGAACGGACCGGAGTTCAACGACGCGCTCGAGCGCTGGGCACTCAAGACCTACCTGGGTGTCGAGGTGGCCGAGGAGACCGCCGCCGACCGGCCCGAGTCGGACCTCCTCGCCTACGTCGGCCGGTACGAGACGATCGCGGCGGTGTGCGACATCCGCGTCCGGGGCGGCGGTCTCGAGGCGGCGATGGAGCCCAAGCCGGAGTTTCTCGCCGAGCTGCACGAGGAGGCGCCGCCGCCCGAGCCGCCGATCCCGGTCGGTCTCCTGCCCGGCGGCGATCGGTACGTCGTCACCGAGGGCCCGGCCAAGGGCATGACCGGCTACTTTCGCCGCGACGCGTCGGGCAAGGTCGACGCACTCCATCTGGGCGGCCGGCTCGCCCTGCGCGTCGGCGACGCCTGACCGGCGCAGGCCTTCGCGACCGGGCCGCTGCGAGGCAGCGGCCCGGTCCGTTCATCGCATCTTCACTTGGTTCGCCTACGCTCGACGGGACGGGCGGCCACCGCCCGATCCCGCGCCGACGGGGGCGACCGCGCACCGATGATCCCTCGCAACGAGGCCCGGTTCTGGGCGCGCGCGCTGCGTGCGTACGCGGTCGTGCGCGAGGTGGGCGTGGCGCTCACCGCGGTCGGGGCGGCGGCGCCCGGGAGCGAGGTGGCGGTCCGGCTCGCGCCGGGCGACGCCTGGCCGGATCCGGGTGCCGACCGTCTCGAGCTGGTGGCCGTGGGGGCGATCCCGTGGGCTCGCCCGCGCCTGTCCGCCGATCTCGACGGGGAGACCCTGGTCACGGTCGACGGCCGCGTCACCGGCGCGCTGAACGCGTGCCACCGGACGCTCGATACCGACCTTCCGCCGGGCGAGCGCCGCCTGCATCTCGAGGTCCTTCCGACCGGTCTCATGGGCGTGCGCCATCGCCCGCCTCGCGTGCGCGCCGTCGCCTGGCAGGAGGTCGACCGCGCGCTCGAGGGCGCCGCCTACGACCTCGACGCCCTCGTCGAGTGGGCGTCGAGCGAGGCCCTTCCCGACGCCGCCCGGGAAGCCGGCTGGGCGGCCATCGCGCACGCGCTCGCCCCGCTGCGCGCCCTGCCGCCGGATCGCGCGGCCTGGACGGCGTGGGTCGCGCGGGCCGACGTGTCGGCCGAGGAGGAGGGCCTGCGCGCCGTCCTCGCGTTCGGCGAGGGGGAGGCGCCGCAGCTGCGCGGGCTGCCGGCGCAGGTGCGCGACCCGGCCCTGGCAGAGGCGACGGGCAGGCTCCGGGCGGCGTTCGGCGACCTTGCCGGCCGGTTTCCCCGCGGTCGGGGGCGGCTCGTCGCGATGGGACACGCCCACATCGACACCGCCTGGCTCTGGCCCGTCGCCGTCGGGGAGGCGAAGGCGGTGCGGACGTTCGCCACCCAGGCGGCGCTCCTTCGCGACAACGACGCGATCCGGTTCGGCGCGTCGGCCCCGGCGCACTACCTGGCCGTGGCGCGCGAGGCGCCCGACCTGTTTGCCCGGGTCCAGGCGCTCGCGGAGCAGGGACGGTTCGTGCCGCTCGGCGCCATGTGGGTCGAGGCCGACAGCCAGCTGCCGGACGCCGGCGCGGTCGTGCGCCATCTCCTGTACGGCCTGCGCTACCTCCGCTGTCATCTCGGCGTGCGCTCGCGCGTCGCCTTCCTGCCCGACTCGTTCGGCTTCGCCGGCGGCCTTCCCACCCTCCTCGCCGCCGCCGGCGTGCGCATCGTGTGCACGACCAAGCTGAACTGGAACGACACCACGCGCTTTCCCTACACCGACTTCACCTGGGTCGGACCGGACGGCTCGTCCGTCCAGGCCCATGTGTTCGGCCAGGGCCCCGGCGGATACAACGGCAGCGCCGAGCTGGCGGACCTCGTCGGGGCCTGGGACGGCTACGAACGTGCCGGCGGTCGCGGCCCGGTGCTCTACACGTACGGGCACGGCGACGGCGGTGGCGGCCCGACGGCGGCCATGGCCGAGCGTCTCGCCCGCTACCGCCAGCTGCCGCTCCTGCCCGAGGTGGTCCACGCCGGGCCGGAGGCGCTCCTCGACGCGGCCGATCCCTCCCTGCCCCGCTACCGCGGCCCCCTGTACCTCGAGTACCACCGCGGCACGTACACGTCGCAGTCCTGGCTCAAACGCCTGAACCGCGAGGCCACGGCGGCGCTGGCCGCGGCCGAGGCGTTCGAGGCCTGGGCCGCGCGCGGGGCCGGCCCGTCGCGCGAGGACGACTGGCGGATCGTGCTGCGCAACCAGTTCCACGACATCCTGCCCGGCTCGTCGGTCCGCGCGGTCAACGCCCGGGCCGAGGCCGAAGGGCGGTCGCTGGTCGACCGCGCCTACCGGCGCATCGACGACGCCCTGGGCAAGCTTGTCGCGCCCGGCCCTCCCGCCCTGGTCGTCGCCAACCTGTCCGGCCAGGCCTCGCCGGGCCGGGTCGTGCACGTCGACCGCCCGGTCGACGCCGCCCGGGCGTCCGGACGCGCGCTGCGCGTCCAGGCCGTCGATGGCGGTGCGCTGGTAGAGGTGCCACCGCTCGAACCGTTCGGCCTGACCGTTGTCGCGCTCGACGCTGCGTCGGCAACGGCAGCCGCCACGCCACCGTCGATGCCGCTCCCGACGGCGGACGGCGCGGTTTGCGTCACCGCCGGCGGATTGCGGGTCGACGTGGACGACGCGGGCATCGCCGGCATCTGGCTCGACGGCGAGCGCCTCGTCGACCGGGCGCGGGTGCGCGCCTACCGCCAGCACCCCGACCCGTTCGACGCCTGGGAGCTGGTCGCGCCGGCCGACCGCTCCCCGGTCGACCTGGAACACGCGCCCCTCGAGGCCGTCTGCGACGGTCCGCTGCGCACGGCCGTGCGCCTTCGCCACCGGACGGCGTGGGGCACCGAGATCGTCGAGGAGGTGGCCCTCGACCGCCTCCTCGGACAGGTCGACCTGCGGGTCCAGGTCACGCCGGCCGAGCGCCACCTGGTCGTGGCCTACGAGGCGCGGACCGTCCTTCGGACCGCGGACGCCGTGGCCGGCAGCATGGTCGGGGTCGACCGCCACCCGGGGGTGCCCGCCGGACCGGCCGACGCCGCCCGGTTCGAGTGGCCCGCCCACGCCTGGGTCGACGTAAGCGAGCCTGGTCTCGGCCTTGCCCTTCTGGACGACGGACGCTACGGCCACGCCTTCGCCGACGGCGTGGTCTCGGTCACGCTCGTCACGACGCCCCTGTTCCCCGACCCGCGGGCGGACGAGTCGCCGGCGCCCGCCCGCCTCGCCCTCGTCGCCCACCACGGCGACTGGCGGGCCGCCGACGTCGACCTTCGCGCCCAGGCGCTCGGCGCCGGCGTGCGGGCGGTCGTCATGCCGGCCGGTGAGGCGCCCGCGCCGGCACCCCTGGCCGGTCTTCCTCCCGGCCTGCGCCTTCTGGGCGTGAAGGGCGCCGAGGACGGATCGGGCGACCTGGTGGTGCACCTGCTCGAGGTACGAGGAACGCGCGGGGAGGCCGCGCTACACCCGGCGATCAAGATCGCCCAGGCCCAGTCGGTCGACCTCGTCGACGAGGCGCCGTGCGACGACGCAGGCCAGGTCAGCTTCGACCGGGCCTCCCAGGCGCTTACGGTGGCGTGGCTGCCGTACGCCCTGCTGGTCGTGCGCCTGCGCCCCGCCCCGGCCTGAGACCGTCCGGTTCGCCCACGGCGCCCACGGCACACGGCGCGCCGGCGCTGCCGCAGCGGCCCGCAGGGAGCCGACCCCGGCGCTACGCCCCGGCCACCGCCGGACCGGGCGGCACGGCACAGGCACGACGGTACTCGCCTGCCATGCGCGCGACGAGGTCCGCCACCGCCGGCAGATCGTGGATCGTCGCCACGCCGTGACCCGCACTCCACACGTCGCGCCACGCCTTCGCCTCGCCCTCCGAACCGAGCGCCAGGGCGTCCGGCGCACCGTCGCCGGACGGGTCGATGCCGGCCGCATCGAGGCTGGCACGAAGGAAGTTTCCCGGCACCCCCGACACCCGGTCGGTGTAGACGATCTGGGCAGCGTCGCTGGCGAGGATCATGTCCTTGTACGCGCCCTGGGCCCGCGACTCGCGCGTGGCGATGAGCCGGGTGCCGACGTAGGCCAGGTCGGCGCCGAGCACCTCGACGGCACGCACCGCGAAGCCGTCGCCGATGGCCCCGGCCGCGACCAGGCAGCCGTCCCACACCCCGCGCAGCTCCCGGACCAGGCTGATCACGCTCTGCCCGCCGGCGTGGCCGCCCGCGCCGGACGCCACGGCGATGATCCCGTCGACGTCGGCCGCGATCGCCTTGCGCGCGTGGCGGACGGTCGTCACGTCATGAAAGACGACGCCGCCGTAGGCATGGACCGCGGCCACCACGTCGGCCGGGTCGCCCAGGCTGGTGATCACCAGCGGCACGCGCCGGCGCGCCAGGATGGCAAGGTCTGCGGCGAGGCGCGCATTCGACCGGTGGACGATGACGTTCACCCCGAACGGCGGCCCCTGCGCCGGTGTCTCCCGGCCGATCCGGTCCAGCCAGTCGTCGAGGTCGGCGGGCGTGCGCGCGTTCAGCGCGGGGAACGTGCCGACGATGCCCGACCGGCACGAGGCGACAACCAGCTCCGGGCCGGAGACGAGAAACATCGGCGCCGCAACCACCGGCAGCGCCAGCCGGCCACGCAGGATCGCTGGCACCGGCACGTCGAGCCCCCCTTCCGCCTCGACCGTCCTGGGTGCGGCCTACCGGGGGCCGGCGTCGCGCTGCCGCGCGGCGAGCACGCGCAGGAGCCGGCGATCCCGGTCGGCGACGAGCGCTTCCGGGTCGTCCCCCTCGTAGGCGTGAAACCCGCGTCCGGCGCGCACGCCCAGGCGCCCCGCCTGCACCATCCGGTCGAGGACGGCGGTCGGTGTGCCGTTCGCCAGGTGCGGAGCGATGAGGTCGATCACCGTCCGCCACACGGCGAGGCCGCCGAAGTCGGCCGTCTCGAGCGGTCCGAGGACGGCCCAGCGCGGCCCCAGGCCGTCGCGCATGGCCGTGTCGATCGCCCGGGCATCGGCCGCTCCCTCTTCGATCAGGGCGAGCGCCTCGCGCACGAGCGCCATCTGCATCCGGTTCACGAGGTGGCCGGGGACCTCCCGGCCAAGACGCACGGGCGACCAGCCGGCCGCGCGCAGGTCCTCCATCAGGCGCGCCACCGCGGTCTCGGGCGTGGCCGGATGGCCGATCACCTCGACGAGCGGCACGATGTGCGGCGGGTTCACGAAGTGGGTCAGGGCGACCCGGCCGGGGCTGCGCATCCCGGCCGCGATGTCCCGCATCGACAGGGTCGACGTCGTGCTCGTGAGGACCGCATCGGGCCCGGCGATCCCGTCCAGGGCGGTGAACAGCGCCTGCTTGTCGGACAGTCGCTCGGGGATCGCCTCGACCACCCAGTCGGCATCGGCGACAGCGCCCAGGTCGACGGCCGTGCGCACGCCGCCAAGGGCGCGCGCGGCCGCGTCGCGGGACAGCGCCCCTTCTTCGGCGAGCACACCCACGGCCGCCGCGATCGCCGTCCGGGCCCGCCCGAGGGACGCCTGCGTGCGTCCGACGAGGACCGTGTCGTGGCCGGCGGCCGCCAGCCGCAAGGCAATGCCGAACCCCATCGTCCCCGCCCCGACCACGGCCGCGTGCCGCATGTCCGCTCCCCCGCCGTTTCGATACCCCAATTGTACGGCAGCCGTGCGGCGCCGGTCGCCCGGAACGGGCGCGCGCACGGACTCGCCGGGTGCGCTTTGGGCCCACGCTCGCCGCGGTCGATCCCGCGCCTGCCGGCGGGCAAGGAGCTGCGGTCGTCGCGTCCGCCCCGCACCGCCCCTTGCGGCTGCTTCTGCGCGCCGCGCCCTGCGCGTTCGTCGGCCGCACGGGGCGGCGGGGGTCACACCCGGGCCCGGCCGGGGACGCAGGATCGAAGAAGCGGTCGGCCGCACGGCGCGACTACGATGGGGACAACGGCCGCCGCGCAGCCGCCGGCGCGCGGATCGACAGCCGGGGAGGAACGACCGTTGGGCGACGTGTTGCGCTCCCAGTACGAGCTCGTCCGGCAGGGCCGGGGGATGGTCCTGGACGTTCTCGACAGCCTGCCCGGCACGACCCTGCATGCGCCGGTCGAGGGTTTCGGCCACCGGACGGTCGCGCGAACGTACGCCCACGCGGCCGACTCGTACCGCTACTGGTTCGACGCGGTGGTCGTCGGCGGTAGCCGGCCCACCTTCATGGACGCGCTTGACCCGGACCCCGGACGCGTCGACGGCCGGGCACTGCGGTCGATGTTCGCGCGGGTGGACGTCCTCGTCGACGCCTTCATCCGGGCACTCGGCCGCGCCTGGGACCTCCCCCTGGTCCGGCCGGTCGCCTGGCTGGACGATCCCCTCCCCCTCACCCCGCTCTGCCTCGTCACCCACACGACAACCCACGAGTTTCACCACAAGGGGCAGATCGTCGCGATGCTGCGCCGCCTGGGCACGCCCCTTCCGGGCGACCGCCTGGGCGGCCGTCGCTTCCCGGCGCCGGTGGCGCGCACGGGCGAGGTGCGCGGGGGCTGAGCGCCCTGCGCCGGCGCACAAGCACTCCCCTCGACGGGTACCCGGCCGGTCCGCGCCAAACCCTGGAGCATCCCCTCGGCGAGGGTGGCGGGAGGCGCACGAGTGGCTGTTCGCTGCGATGGCGGCGGGCGCGTCGGATCCCGGCCGCGCCCTCCTGGGCGAGGCCGGCGTGGGTGCCGCGATCATGGGGCGAGGGACGTTCGGCGGCGGGCCGGGCCCCTGGCCCAGCCCGGAGTGGCGCGGCCGGTGGGGGAGGCGACGCCCTTCCACCTGCCCGTCGTCGTCCTCACCCCGCCCGCCCCTGGTCATGCGCGGGACGCCGGTCACGGTCGTCACCGACGGGATCGCACGCGCCCTGGGTCAGACGGCCGAAGCTGCCCGGGACAGGGACGTCGCGCTCGGGGCGGCTCGCACACCGCCGCGCCGTTCCTCCCCGCCGGCCTCGTCCAGGACGTCACCTTCCACCTGGTGGCCGTCCGGCGCGTCGGCGGCGTGCGTCTGTTCGGCCCGCTGGCGCAGGCCCCGATCCGGCTCGAGCCGACCCGGGCCATGCAGGCGCCCCGCGAGACGCACCCGACCCGCCGCATCCTGCCCGGCTGACCGGCGACCGGCCGAAACCCGGGGCCGCATGTACCGTCCCCCGCTTGCGGCAGGCACGCGCCCCGTCGCGCCCCGTCGCGCTCTGCGTGCGGTCGCGGACGCGCGCGTCCGCGACCGCCCTACCCGATCGCCGTTCGCACCGGCGGGACGAGCCGCACGAGACGGGCCAGGCCATAGGCGCAGACGATCGTCAGGGCACCCACGACGACGAACTTGACCAGGGCGGGCAGCCCGACCCCCGTAAACAGGATGGCGATCGGCACGAGGGCCAGCGGCTGGAGGATGTACGCCATGTAGGACGCGCTCGCCCAGCCCTGCCAGCGCGGCGAGGGCGCGTTGAGGCGACGCCTTCCCCAGTGCAGAAGGCAGATCGACACGCCGACAAGGACCCACGGCTCCCACAGCGCGTAGGCCAGAGCCTGCACGTGGAGGCCGCCGGCGAAGGCGGCTGCGCCCCCCGGGAGCGCGACGCCCAGCACCAGCAGCACCGGGAAGGTGAGGGCGCCGACGATGGCGCACGTGCGGGCGAACCGGAACGCGCTGTCCGGGATGGCGTCGAGCCAGCGGCCGTGCCAGGCCCACAGGCCGAGGACGAACATCGCCACGTAGCTCGGGAAGTAGCCAAGCTGCAGGCCCCAGAGCACGGTCGCACCGACGGGGATCACGAGGCGTACGACAAACGCCGCCAGACCGATGCCGATCGCGAAGACCACCAGGCGCCGGCGGCTCGGGAACGTGGCCGTCTCGCGTCGGCCGGCCAGTTCGGTTCCGCTCCGGCGGCCCGCCCACAGGACAAGGGCTACATCCATGAGGAGCAGGGCCCAGACAAACCACAGCGGGCCGGTGTCCATGATCCGGAACGTGAGGTACTGCGACTGCCAGTAGGCGAGGAGCGACGGGTGCGGTCCGGGCCCGGCGATCACGGTAAGCCACGTCACGACCGCCGAGATGCCGAAGAAGTAGACGACCAGCGGGATGCCGAAGCGGCGCAGCCGGTCGACGAGGTACGGGCCCGCTCCCTTGCGCGTGTACGAAGGCAGCGACAGATAGCCGGAGAGGAAGAACAGGAACGCCATGAACCAGGCCTGGTCGTAGCCGGTGAGCCACGTCAGCAGCGCCTGGACGTACTTCGACGTGCTCGCGTCCGCGTAGTACCAGCTGCCCGACCCGCCGTAGGTGATCGCCGTGTGGTGGAGCATGACCAGCGCCACCACGCCGGCGCGCAGGTAGTCGAGGTAGTACAGGCGTGCGGGCGGGGCCTGGGGCCTCGTCTCGATCGCCGCCGGCGCGACGGTCTGCGGCTGCACGCCGGTCCCTGCGGATGCCATGGTCCGCGGTCTCCTTTACGCGTCCGGATCCGGCGGTCCGATCGGCGCCTGGCGGAGGCGTCCGCGCGCGCGCACCGGCGTTAGGTCCTTCGGCAGGCGACCGGCCTGGGCGAGCGCATGGCGCAGAAGGAACTCGATCTGCGCGTTCGTGCTGCGCAGCTCATCGGCGGCCCACCGGGCGATGGCGTCGTGCACCGCCGGGTCGAGCCGCAGGAGTAGGCTCTTGCGCTCAGCCATGGGCGCGCACGACCGCCGCCGGCCTCACTGGTACAGCGACCCCGTGTTCACGACGGGTTCGGTGGCGCGCTCCGAGCACAGGACGACAAGCAGGTTCGAGACCATGGCCGCCTTGCGTTCCTCGTCGAGTTCGACGACGTGACGCTCGGCGAGGCGCTCGAGCGCCATCTCGACCATGCCGACGGCGCCGTCGACGATCACCTGGCGGGCGGCGACGACGGCGTCCGCCTGCTGGCGCTGCAGCATCGCGCGGGCGATCTCGGGGGCGTAGGCGAGGCGGGTGATGCGCGACTCGCGCACGCGCACGCCCGCCGGGACGACCCGGGCGGCGACCTCCATCGAGAGCTCCTCGGTGATCTTCGCCACGTTGTCGCGCAGGGAGAGCTGGCCCGGACGGCGGGTGTCGTAGGGAAACTGGCTCGCGATGTGGCGCACCGCGGTCTCGGTCTGGATGCCGACGAAGTTCGCGTAGTCGTCCACCTCGTACATGGCCCGGGCGGTGTCCTCCACCTGCCAGACCACGACGGCGGCAATCTCGATCGGATTGCCGTCGGCGTCGTTCACCTTCTCCAGGGTCGTCTCATGGTTGCGCAGCCGGGTGGAGATGACCGGGCGGCGGGTGAACGGGTTGACCCAGCGCAGGCCGGGCGTGCGCACGGTGCCGGCGTACCGGCCGAAGAGCTGCACGATCCGGGCCTGCCCGGGGCTGACCGAGGTCAGTCCGGCCACGTCGAGTGCGGCCGCGAACACGAGGACGAAGCCGATGGCGGGCGGCAGGACCGGTCCGGCGCCGGCGAGGAGGCCCGTCCGCGTCAGCGTCTCCAGACCGACGGCAAAGGCAAGGGCACCCAGCACGAGCATCGGCAGGCCGTCCCGGTTCGGGGCCGGCATCTCGTGCACCGGTGCGGTTCGCTGGGGCGCATGAAGATCGGGCGACGCGGATGCGGCCAGGTGGATCGCTCCCTTTCTCAGGGCCGGGAAGATGTCGTCGCGTAGCGGGTCCGTGTATCACAGTGATATCGCCTTTCACACGCGAACGCAACCGGTTCCGCTCGGGATGCGCAGCCCCGGACGGGCACGGTCGTGCTACGCGTGGTGGTCCGGAAGCGACGTCGGCCAGCGCCCGGCCGTCCACGCTTCCCAGGACGGGTAGCCCGGTGGCGGAGGGCCGGCGTCCGCGGCCAGGAGCTCGTCCGCGTCGGGTTCCTGGAAGGTTCGCCGGTACTGCACCAGATCGTCCTCGGTGATGGCGAACGTGGTCCCGTCCCGCACCGTGTTGCGCTGCGCGATCCGGCGCCACTGCTCCTCGGGGTGGATGGGCATGTAGATGAGCCGGCAGGCGGCCCCCGCGCTCGACGCCAGGTACTTCAGGGCCGAGCGTTCCTCCTTGGCCCAGACGCCGAAGTCGAGGACGACGCTCATTCCCATCCGCAACGCACACAACGCCAGCCAGACGAACCGGCCCTCGAGCACGTCCCGCTTGCCGCTGGGCTGTTCGGGACCGAACAGGGGGACCATCCACTCGTCGGGCGTCAGGACGAGGGCCGCCCGCTCGGTGAGAAGGGTGCGCGCACGGGTCGTCTTGCCCGCCCCGGGCAGCCCGACCATCACGTACAGGGTCGGAGGCGTGTCCGGCCCGGCGGTCCGCGGTTCCACAGCCTCGCCCCCCTCCGGCCCGAGCCGGACCCCGTGGCGCGCCGATCGGTGTCCAGGGCGCCGTCGGCGCGCGACACGTGCGCCGACGGCGCTGCCTCGCCGTACGTGTGGCTGGTTCCCGGAGCGCAGCCCATCCCCCGTACCGGCGGCTGCGACGGCAGCGGTGCGCGGCGGGGCTGGCACCGTCGGGGGCCGGATGCGGTCCGGGACCGCATCCAACCCCGCATCGATCATGGGCTCAGCCTACCCCGCCGATCTTCGCGGCGCCACCGCAGCCGCGCCGTCCCGTCGTCCGCAGCGCCGGCCGCCCCGTTGCGGCGGGTGTCCCCTGGGGAAGGCTCGTCCCGGTTCCGGGCCGCAAGCCGGGGCCGACGGCACCACGCCGCGCGTACGCGACGAATCCGTCCCGGACCTCCCCACCCGAGCCGCCGACGGGCCGCTCCTGGCGCCGAACCGCTACCTCTGGCAGGCGCAAGCCTAGCGGTGACGTAGCGAACGGCCGGCACCGAGCGCCGCCGGTCAGACAGAGGGCGGCGTCCGCATCGCCGCGCCTCGTCCTATCGGGTCGTGCCAAGGGCTCCGGCCGGGTGCCGACGATGCCGGCCAAGGCACCCCACCTCGCGCCGCTCCTCGGTGAGACTCGTCAGGCGCTCGGAGGACGGGCGCGGAGCCGCCATCCTCCCTGCGCCCAGGGGCATGTGCACACCACCCGACCTGGAGGCGCGCTCAAGGGGCGGACGGCGCAGCGATTCGGCGGACAACCATCCACGCCTTGAGCGCATGGGCGAGAAGGCGCATCCAGTCGACCCGCGTGGTAAACAACCGCGAGCCGAATCTGGAGTCCATCGCTCGGACCGCGGCGTCCAGTATCGGCCCCTGCAGCCCTTCGAACGTCTGCCGAAGGACAAGGGAGTGCTCGTTTGCGGACCGCAGCGGCCGCGTCGCGACCTCGTAATCTTCGAGGCCGACGATGGCTCGGGCAGCGTGAACTCCCGTAAGGAGGGCGGGGAACTGACCGAACGCAAAGAGCGGCATGAGCGCCCCGAAGCAATCGCCCACCGCGTACGTCATGCCATCCGACCCTCGAGCGCACAGACCCGCACGGAAACCCCGGCTCGCGTAGGGTGTCCCTGGGCGAAGGCATTGCCCGAGGTCGTGTTCGGCCCGTTCGACAAGCCGGCGGAAGCTCGCGTGAGAATCCACGTCCGCGTCGGGACGTTCCGGCATGATCGTGACCAGGCTCGCCTCTCGCTCGGAGAGGGGAATCAGAAACCCTTGTCCGTCGGGGGCGAGTTGCGGGTCGAACCAGGCGACGGCCGTTGTTGGAGCGAAGCTGCCAGTGACGGTCGCGCCCGCGAACGTGAACGATCGGGTCGTGCGAAACGCCAGCGCCGACGGAGTCAGAGCCCCGTCGCCGGTAGCCACCACGACGCGCTCGAAGTCCGCCGCGAGGTCCCGGTAGGTCCGGGTGGTCCGGAACTCGATTGGACCGCGCAGGCGCGCGGCCAGCTGGCGTTCGAGGGAAGCGACGTGCCGCCCGCGCGCGACGATCCAACCGAAATGGCCGCGAAGCGTCGCTGTGGCCTGGGGCCCATGCATGACAAGCGTCTCGACGGGCGCGAGGGGCGTCAGGTGGAGAGCGAAGCGGTCGCGGAGGTACCGGATCTCGTCGCCGACCGGGCGTGAAAAGGCGGACAGGAACACCTCTGCGTTGATGAAACGGTCCCCCACGGCGTCTCGCCGTTCGAACACCATCGGTCGCAGACCCTGACGCTCGAGTTCGAGCGCGCAGGCGAGGCCGGACAGACCAGCCCCCAGGATGGCGACGCGCACCACCGATCCCCCCTCGCGGGATAGCCGGCGTCGCGACCTCCCGCATGGGCCTATGGTTACCCGACGCTCGACACAGCCGTCGCCACGCTGGCGCACCACAGCCCGGTCGCCAAGGACACCGGTTGCATTCGGCCCAGCCGAGCCCCACATGTTCAGCGCCGTTGCCGTCCTGCCCGTCCGTGCTGGCGCGAGCGCGCGGCCCCTTGGCAGCCTCCGCCGCGATTCACGCCGGCGAGCTTCGACCTGGTTTCCCCGCCCGTAGGCCGGTACAGCCCGCCTTCGGCACCAAACCTGTTTGCCCCGACCGACGTGTGCGGCTCACGCCCCTGCGCCCCGGCCACCCTACCCGAGACACGTACATAGGAGGGGAGGCAGAATGGGCGCCCCTCCTCCGACCGGCCGCTCAAGGGCAACGGAGCGAGAGGCGCGTCGGTTCTGGCGCTCATGGACTGGTGGCGCCCTCGCCTCTCGCCGGGGCACGAACGGCCGCCGGACACGATGCCCAACCTCCGCCCCGCGGCGGACCGCGTCCCACCCTCGGGCGGAAGGCCGCCCATCCGATGCGACGAACCTCAGACCCCCAAAGGGGGCTGAGGCGTCGTGGACGAGCCGGACACGTCGACTCCGGCCCGCTCACCCTCGCGCAGGGTTTGGCACAACCGCAACCTGATGATCTTGGTGGCCGGTCAGTGGGTCTCCCAGGTCGGCAACCAGCTGTTTACGATGGCTGTGTACTGGACGGTCCTCGCGCAGACCGGCAGCCGCTCCGACCTCGGTTTTGTCGGCAGCATCCTTTCCCTGGCCGCCGTCTTCGGCTTGGTCGCCGGGGCGCTCGTCGATCGCTGGAACCGACGGCGCACGATGATCTGGGTGGACGCGGTGCGGGCGGCTCTTGCCATCGCCCTGGTCGTGCTGGCGCTCGGACACGACCTGCCGGTTGTGCTTCTGGTGTCCATCGTGGTGGTCATGGCGTTGGCGAGCGAGTTGTTCTATCCGGCCGCCGGAGCGCTCCTCCCCGCGGTCGTGGCGCGGGACGAACTGCCGTCCGCGAACGGCATCTTCCAAACCGGCACCGCCGTGGCCCAGCTGGCCGGCGCATCTCTCGGCGGCGTCATCCTCGGCCTGCTCGGCCCCGTCGTCCTGTTCGGGTTCAATGCCGCCTCCTTTGGCGTGTCGGTCGCGACGCTGTTCCTCTTACGGCTGGCCACCGCGCCGTCGCCGGCGCCGGCACGGGACGCGGCGGCCGGTGTGGGGACGGCTGTCCGGGCCCTGTGGCGGGACATCGCCGACGGCCAGCGCACCATCTGGGCAAGCCCGTTTCTGCGTCGGATCCTGCCGATGGTCGTCGTCGCGAACTTCGCCGTGGCGCCGATCAACTTCCTCGACGTCGCTTGGGTGCGCCAGGTGCTCCACCAGGGCGCCGCGGTGTACGGCCTCTTCGGCGCGGCGATCCTGGTCGGCGTCCTGATGGGAAGCGCGCTCACAAGCACGGTGGCGCGTCGCCTGGCCCTGCGCCACGCCGCCATGATCCAACTGGGCGTCGGGGGCCTGTGCATCTTCGGGCTATCGCGGGTGCCGCAAACGGTACCGGACCTGCTGTTCCTCGCGGGCTTCGGGCTGTGCAACGGGCTTGCCAACACGATGGCCCTAAGCGCGCTGCAAGCGGCGGTGCCGGATCGTGTGCTCGGTCGCGTGTTCGGCACGCTGGGTGCGTTCGGCCAACTGGCCATGCCGCTTGGCGGCCTGCTCAGCGGCATCGGCGCGGCCCTTGTGCCCATCGGCGACCTGTTCGCCGGCACGGGGCTCCTGCTCGTGTGCTCCACGGTCCTGACGATGGGCCTGCCGAACGTGATCGAGGGCGTTCAGGTGGTCGAGGAAGCCTGACGCGGCAGCACGACCCGGCGCCTTGCTGGCACGTGGGCGTCATCGTCGCGGCGGGCGCCGCACCGGCGGTGATGGCGACGGTCGCGCCCCCCAACCGCTGCCCCGCCGGACCTGTTCGAGCCCTCCCCGCCTCCCGAGGGGTCCCGCCGGTGGCGGCCCCGCGATCCGCCGCCGTACCGGTCACCGGCAGCGCCTCGCGCTCGGTCGGGGTGACGTGGGCACGCTCGCCCTGAGGTCGGCGTTGCCCGTCCGGGGTCGAGGTCGTCCGGCAGGTCCACGGCGAGGGCCCCGACCCGACGGCGCGGCCGCCCCCGCGTGTGCGAGGGCGGCCGCGTCGCGCCAGCCGGCTAGCCTGCCACGTGCCAGTACTCGGGGTACCAGAAGCCCGTGATCGGGTTGAACGACGCCATGGCGTTCTGGACGTTCTTTGCCACCGCGTCGAAGCTCGGGTAGTCCGGCATCCACAGGTACGGCAGCTGCTGGGACTCGTAGTTCAGGAACTGGCGGAACCGCGCCAGGTGCTGGGCCTGCGTGCCCGGGGCCTCGGTGAGGGCGATGAGCTTCGTCATCTCGGGGCTCTCGAACGAGGTGTCGACCCCCGTCACCGGGCTCCAGAACACATCGCCCGTGGGCTCGAAGTCCGGTCCATAGATCCAGCCGCCGTTCCACCACAGCATCGACCACTTGTTCGCGTTGGAGTTGCCGTAGGTGAAGATCGTGTTCTCCTGCATCGTCTCGAGGTTGAGATCGATGCCCTCCAGGGCCCAGGTGGACTTCAGGTACTGGGCAATCGCGGCGGCCGTGTCGTCGCCGGAGTTGAAGTACATCGTGAACTTGAGGGCGACGCCGTTCTTGGTCATCACCCCGTTCACGGGCTTCCAGCCGTGCGCCTCGAGCAGCTTCTTGCCCGCGGCCGGATTGTACGCGTAGGTGGTGGCCTGGCGGTCGAAGAAGATCGTCTTCGGATAGCGCGGCACCTGGTCGTTCTCGGTCACGCCGTAACCGTTGTAGAACGCCTTGATGATCGCCGGCTGGTTGATGCCCATCTGGAGCGCCCGCCGCACGTACACCGACTGGAAGGCGTTCTTGACGTCCTTGGCCATGGCGCTCTCGTTGAGGAAGATGTAGTCGAACATGTAGGTGTAGACGGGCGAGACGGTGTCGTTCGTGAGCTGACCGCGCGCACCGAAGAGCGTGTTGGGCACGTAGCCGATCTGCACGCTACCGCCCTTGAGGGCGGCGAACTCCGCCTCGTTCGACGTCTCATACTGGAACACGACCTTTTGCACCGTCGGCTTCGGCCCGGCGGTGTAGTTGGGGTTGGCCGCGAACGACCAGTACTGGTTGGGCACCGTCGCGGAGAAGAAGTACGGGCCGTCGATCACCTTGTACTGCGCCGCGGTCGGGGAGTTGGCGAGGCTCTGGATGAACTTGAGCTCCTGGTTCGGGTCCGTCGGGTACTTGTTCCAGACGCTGGCCGGCACAGGGAAGAGCTGGCTCAGGCCGTCGATCTCGAACCAGTTGGCGTCGACGCCGTGGCTAAGGGTGACGACCACCTCGTCAGAGCCCTTGGCCACGACCGACTTCCACAGGGTGGGCACGCCGCCCATGCCGCTCCCGCCATACGTCCAGGGCGCCTTGGGGTTGACGGTGGAATCGCGGATGACGTCCCACGCGAACACGACGTCCGCCGACGTTACCGGCGTGCCGTTCGACCACTTCAGTCCCGGCTTGAGGAAGACGTCGAAGACGGTGCCGGCAGCGTTCCAGGTGACCTTCTTGGCCACCGCGTCGACGAAGCTGGGCGCGTCGTTGTGGGTGATGTTGACGAGCGGCAGGTAGAGCATGTGCTCCATCTGGCCGTTCACCTCGGTAAACGACGGCGCGGACGGCTCGGGGAAGAAGAAGTTCGGCGACTCCTGGACGCCGAGCGCCACGACCACGGGCTGCTGGCCCGCGGCAAGGGCCGATGGCAGCCCGGCGAGGCCGGCGCCGCCGGCGACGAGCGCGGCGCTGCCGAGAAGCGACAGGGCGAATCGCCGAACGGAGGGACGAAGGACCATGACCTTGCCTCCTTGGGGAATGCGAAATCAGTACTGGATGCGGGGGTCGACGACGGCGTACAGCACGTCCGCGATGAGGTTGCCGAGGATCGTGACGGCGCCGATCACGATCACCCCGCCCAGGACCACCGGGTAGTCGCGCTGCACCGCACCGTCCCAGAACAACAGCCCCAGGCCGGGATAGTTGAACACCACCTCGACGTACAGGGCGCCGCCGAACAGGCTGGGCAGCGACAGGCCGAACAGGGTGATGAGGGGCAGGAGCGAGTTGCGCAGGGCGTGCTTGAAGACGACGACGAACTCGCCCAGCCCCTTGGCCCTCGCGGTGCGGATGTAGTCCTGGATGAGGATCTCGTTCATCGCCGCCCGCATGTACCGGCCCCAGCCTGCGACCGTGCCGATGACGATCGTCGTGACCGGCAGGATGATGTGCGACGCCCAGACCCCGAAGCCGGCCGAGGTTTCGGTCGCGTTCGAGATGCCGCCGGTCGGGAACCACCCCAGGCCGATCGAGAAGATGACGATGAGGATGATCCCGAGCCAGAACGTCGGCATCGAGTAGAAGAAGTAGGCCAGCACCATCACGACCTGGTCGAAGATGCTGTCCTTGCGGTACGACTGGGCGCTGCCCATCGCGATGGCGATCACATGGGCGAACGTGACGCCGATGCCGACGATCGCCAGAGTGCGGGGCAAGTTGACGGCGATGAGGCTGGCGACCGACTGGTTGAAGAAGTAGGACGTGCCGAGGTTCAGGTGGAGAAGCTGCCAGAACCACAGACCGAACTGCACGGGCAGCGGCTTGTCCAGGCCGAACTCGCGGTTGGCGGCGGCGATGCGGGCCGGCGTGGAGCGGGGCCCCAGCATGGCGGCGGCGGGGCCGCCGGGCACGGCATGGACGATGAGGAACGACAGGATCGCGATCCCCACGAGGGTCGGAATCGCCTGCAGGAGGCGGCGCGTGATGTAGCCGCTCATGAACGCCCCCCCGCCCTCGCCAGGCGCGGATCGAAGGCCGCCTGCATCGCGTCGCCGACAAGGTTCACGGCGAGCTCCACGGCCACGATGAGCAGCCCCGGCGGGTAGATCAGCCACCAGTAGTTCTGGAAGATGTAGCTCATGCTGCTCGACAGCATCTCGCCCCAGTTGGGCGTGGGCGGCGGCAGCCCGAGTCCGAGAAAGCTCAGCCCCGCGATGGTGAGGATCGATCCGCCAACCTGGAAGGTCGTCGCGACCATCACCACGCCGAGCACGTTGGGCAGCAGGTGGCGGACCATGACGCGCCGGGTGCGGCTGCCCGCGGCGCGCGCCGCCTCGACGTACTCGCGACCCCGGAGGGTAAGGACCTGGGAACGGACGAGGCGGGCGACGTAGAACCACGAGGTCAGCGCCAGGATGACGATCAGGAGGAACGCGCTGGGCTGGAAGATGGAGTCGATGAGCAGGAGGAGGAAGATGCTCGGCAGGGAGATCAGCACGTCGACGATGCGCATGAGCAGGTTGTCCACGGCACCGCCCGCAAGCCCGCTCACGAGGCCGTAGGCGGTACCGATGACCATGCTGCACAGCGCCGAGATGAAGCCGATCTCCAGGGAGAGCTGGCCACCGAGCATGAGGCGCGCGAGCACGTCCCGGCCCAGGTTGTCGGTGCCGAGGGGGTGGGCTGCGGTCGGCGCCTGGTTGATCACGAGAAGGTTCGGCGTGTACGGGTTGGCGCGCCAGACCATGGGGCCGACGTACGTGAACAGGATGATGAGCGCCAGGCCACCTACGCCCGCCCAGGCGATCTTGTTTCGCCAGAACGCGCGCCACTCGCGCGACAGCCCGCGCTCGGCCGGGAGTCCTCCGTCGGCATCGGGTACCCCGGGAACGGTGGCGAGGCCGGCATGCTCGATCAGGGGCGGCGCATCCAATCGGCACTCCCCCGCGTTCCGGCACGGGCCGGTGATGGAGACGGCGGCGGCGCCATGCAGCGGGATCAACCAGTCCGGGCGTGTGGCGCCCGCAACCGAACGGAGCCGGGTTCCGGGGTCCGGGTCGGCCGGCTGCGAAGTGCGCGCGATGCGCCGGAGGCGGACCCGACCATCAGCGCGTCACCGGCCCGGAAGCATCGCGAGAATCACGGCGACACGGTCCATGCGTGCCCTTCGCGCCGCCTGGCGAGGGCCGTCCCGCCCCCAGCGGCCCAGGGTTCCGGAGCGAGGCCCGCTGGCGAGCGCCCGCGAAACTCGTCCGCCGAGTGGGAATTTTGCGTCACGGAAAGTCTTTCCTGCACTGCCGGCGGCCGCCTGCGATCCGGCCGGCTAGGCGTCGGCGGGTCCTGCCGCCCCCCCTTCGCTGGGGTCGATCCGCACGCCGGCGGCCTCGTCCGGGTTCGCGTCGATCCATCAGCGGGCGAACGGGCAGACCGGCGCCACGCACTCGCCCGTGCGGCGCGCCCGTGCGAGCGCGGCCCGGAAGAGCCGCCCTCCGATGCCGCGCCGGCGCAGGGCTGCGGGCACGGCGGTGTGCACGAGGACGAGTCGCCCGCCGTCCTCGCGGTAGACGAGTTCGGCAGCCTGTTCCTGCGCCGCCAGCACGAAGCGGTGGCGCGACGGCTCCTCGACGATCTCCGGATCGGGTGCGCCCTTCACTGCGTCCCTCCCCGTCGCCTTCGCTCAGGCGCGGCCGATCGCCGTGCGCCACGCCTGCGGCACGGTGGCCTCGCAGGCGATCGAGGTCGCGCCCGCCATGTCGGCCAGCGCCGCCAGTTCGCCCGTGACGGCCCGGTAGAGCTCCTCGCCCGCCCCGATGTCCGGCTCGGGATAGAGTCCCTCGACCCGCAGGACGTGCTTCGACCGGTCCACCCGGGCGGCGATTCGACCGACGAGACGGTCCCCGTGCAGGACCGGGAGCACGTAGTACCCGTACTGGCGCTTCGCCTTGGGCACGTACATCTCGTTGCGGAAGGCGAACCGCCAAAGGCGCTCGGTGTGGCCCCGGTCGCTCACGAGGTTGTCGAACGGCGACAGGAGCGCCGTCCGCCCCTCCCACCGGCCTGCCTGGATGGCCGCGAGGGTCTCCAGGGCACCGGCATGCGCGAACCACGCCTCGGACGCGGGGGAGCCCTCCAGGTCGACGGGCACGACCCGCCCGTCGCGAGCCAGGCGATCGAGCGTCTCGCGCTGCGGCACGCGTGCCTGGTTGCGAAAGAAGTGCTGCTTCACGTCCACGGCGCGTGCCACGCCGAGCCCACGCACCGCCAGTTCGGCCGCGCGCGCGATCGCCTCGGGCATCGGCAGGGCGGTGCGCTCGGCGTCCGCCGGGAGGTGGGCCTCTGTGAGCGCCCACCACCGCTCGCCGCCGGACCGGCCCGCCACCATGACCTTGCCGCCCTGCCAGAGGAACTGGAGCATGCGCTCGACGTTGCGGCCCGCCGTCCAGCCGGTCGACTGCCAGGGCACCGCCGCCCGATCCTCGAACCCGCTGGTCGGCAGCGGCCCGTCCGCCGCAAGGCGATCGAGGATGTGGCTACGCAGGGCATGGTTGGCGTCCATCCACTGGGCGAACACCGGATGCGACGGGTAGCCGTCCATGTACGCCCGGTAGAGCGGGTATTCGTCGAGCGGCACGATGGACGCCGCGTACACCCAGTGCTCGAACAGCCGACGCCTGTGCCACAAGAGGTCCTCCAGAACCGGCACCGCGCCCGGACCGAGGCGGCTCCACAGGACGATCTCGTGGCTGGGCGCGACGACGCTCACCGGATCGAGCTGCAGGTAGCCGATCGCGCCCACGACCGACAGCACCCCGGCCTCGTCCGCGGCGAGCCGACCTCCGGCCAGGCGCTGGCTTGAGATCGCCAGCCGACGCGCGTCGGCCAGGCTGAGCCGGATGGGCTGCCCAGTGGGCTGGTCCATGGTCCCCGCCTCCCTATCGACAGCCCGGTTCGACGCGCGACGTCCGGGCGTCCTGCGGCCCGCGCCCGGCCCGGCCTCAGGCCGGGTCCAGGGCGCCCTCGGCGTCCTCGCCGACGCCGGCGGCGGACGGCGTCGCACCGTCCAGCCAGCCGCGTCGTCGCAGCACGAGCCCCGTCACGACCGCGCCGCCGAGCCCGAACACGCCGAACGCCCCGGCCACGCCCGCCACCACGGGTGCGAGGCCGGCGACGAGGGCGCCCAGCGACTGGGTCGTGGCCAGGACGGCGTTCTCGACGCCAAGCGCCCGGCCAAGGCGCTCCTGGGCGACGAGGGACTGGAACAGGACCTGGCTGCGGATCTGGAACGTACCCAGCCCAAGCCCCGCGACGACCTGGAGAAACACCGCCCAGGCCAGGTCCGGCGCCCACGCCAGGGCCGCGGTGGCCAGGCAGAACAGGCCGACGCTCCAGCCCACGACGACGGCGCCCGGCGCCCAGCCGCGCCGCGAGGCAGCCAGCGAGGCGGCGACGATCCCGACGGACAGGGACGATTCGAGCAGTCCGACGGCCCCGCTCCCCCCGTGCAGGACAAGGCGCACGAACGGCACCATCAGGACCGCGAACACCATGTCCGTGGTCCCCTGGACCGCGTTCAGCAGGGTGAGTACACGCAGGGTCGCGTGCTCGCGCACGAGCCGCCACCCCAGCGCGAGCGACTGGCGGTAGGACTCGGGCGGCCCGCCGGCGCGCGTCACGCGGCCGATGGCGGTCGGCAGGGCCACGACGAGAAGCGCCGACACGGCGTACATCAGCGCGTCTACGCCCATGGCGTCGGGCGCCCCGTACCGGGCGATGAAGAACCCTCCGGCCGCGGGGCCGGCCATGTACATGACCTCGAGCCCGCCCGACAGGACGGCATTGGCGCGCGCGAGCAGGCGCCCCGGGGCCACCCTGGTCAGCACCGCGTAGGCCGCGGGGGTGTAGGGGGTCGTGAGGATCGCCGTCACGAGGAGAACCGCGTACAGGTCCCACGTGTGCAGGGCACCCGTGGCGAACAGCGCCATGGGCGTAGCGGTGGCGAGCGCGCGCGCGACGTCGAGGGCCACCATGAGCCGGCGCCGGTCGACCCGGTCGACCATGGGCGTCAACACCGTGCCGGCGATGGCGGTGAGGCCGCGGCGCAGGAACCACAGCAGGCCAAGGGCCCAAGGCGAGCGGGTGTCGGCGAACACCAGCCAGCCCACGGCGATGAAGAAAAAGCCGTCGCCGAACCGGCTGACGGTCTGGGAAAGCCACAAGAGCCAGTAGTCCCGCTTCACCGGGTCAGCGTTCGAGCGCGGCGACAGGAGAACCTGCCCGGCCGATCGTGGCGGCGAAGGCGCGGGGGCGAGGGCCGTCAGGCCACCGCCCGGCGGGCGCCGTCCACCTGCCAGGCCCGGATCGCGGCCGACCCGACCGCCACCGCGGCGAACAACCACCAACTGAGGTGGAGATCGGCGACCGCGAACGCGAGCACCACCACCAGACCCGCCCATTCGGCGACCAACAGCCGCAGCTCGCTGCGCGCCGGCAGGCCCGGGATCAGCTCCCATGCGACCGGGCCGCCGATCACCGCCGCGGCCGCCATGAGGAGCGACCCGTGAAAGAGAGCGTACGCCGCCGCGACGACGCCCAGGCTGATCGCCGTTCTGGCCAGGCTCAGGTAGAACACATGGACCGGCGTCTGGTCGCCGCTGCCGAACTGGACCATCGGCGTCACCCCCGAGGAACGGTGTCGAGCCGTCCCGCTCGCCTCCCACCCCGTCCGTTTCCATATGCTACCACGGTCTGCGGCAACCGTGCCCGGGGACCCCGGTGCGAAGGTGCGAGGGATCACGCAGGCGGCTTCTCGAACACCGCGACGAGGCGCTCCCCTTGGGGACCGAACGTGTCTCGGGCCCAGTTCGCCCACCGGTCGCGCGTTCGCAGGCCGGCGAGCTGGGCCATGAGATCGAGCTCTGCGGGCCAGACGTAGCGGTACGGGGCGGCGTCGCGCACAAGCTTGCCGTCGAGCACGGTCCAGTGGATCGACCAGGTCACCTGGCTTGCCACGTCGTCGTACGTGTCGATGCCGACGTGGTTCTCGCTCAGGTCGAAGACTCGGCCAAGCTCTCCCGGCGGCAGGTGTCGTAGCCGGGGCACCGACACCTCCACGACGAAGCAGCCGCCCGCTCGAAGGTGCGCGGCGGCGTTGCGAAAGACGGCGACCTGCTCGGCCTGGGTGGTCACGTTCATGATCGTGTTGAACACCAGGTAGACGAGCGAGAACGCCCCGGGCACCCGGGCCGTGGTCATGTCGCCCAGGACGACCGGGATCGCGTCGCCGCCCGGCTTGGTGCGAAGCTCCGCGAGCATGTGCGGCGACAGTTCGATGCCGGACACGTCAACCCCGCGCGCGCGCAGCGGCAGGGCGATCCGCCCGGTGCCGATGGCGAACTCGAGCGCCGGTCCTCCCCCTGCCAGCTCGTGCAGCACGTCGACAACCGGATCGACGACGGACGGATCGAACATCGCCGCAGACGCCGCCTCGTACGTCTGGGCCAGTTCCTTGCCCCACATGTGAGACCCCATGGGTGCAGCGTCGCACCCGGCACGAAGGCAGGTCAAGGATCTGGACGCGGTTGCGATATAGCACACGGACTGCGACGCACCGGGCAGGTACCCGGACGCGTGCGTGGCGAGGATCGCCGTCGACCAGCGCCGTGCCGGGGCAGCCCGTGCAGGTCACAGACGCCGGGCGGCAGGGGGTGCCATCTGCGCTGCGAACTACGTCTCGAGCCAGAGCCCCAAATCTGGCCGTGGACGCGGGGACCGGGGACGACGGTGTCGACTTTCCGACGACGCACGATCGGTCGGTTCAGCGCGATGCCGTCATGGTCGGTGCTGCGACCGGACAGGGGCTTCACGAGGCGTGGGCGGTGATGCACGTGGCGGCCGCCGAGCAAGCCGCGACCCGTCCCCGGTACTTTGTCAGTGATTTGGACGGCACGCTGTTGCGGTCGGACGGCCAGGTGTCCGCCGCCGCGGCGACCGCGATCACCCGGGCACTCGATGCCGGGCACGTGGTCAGCTTCGCCACCGCTCGCACCTGGATCAGCGCCAAGGCCCAGGTGGACCGGGTCCCCTGGCGGCATCCGATCATCGTCTGCAACGGCGCGATCATCCTGGATCCCGTGAGCGGCGCCCTGCTGTGGAGCCGGCACCTGGACTAGGGCCTCACCGAGGCCATTCTGGCCATGGGACGTACCCTGGGCCTGGTTCCCCTGATGTTCAGCCTCGATGCCGACGGTCGGGAACGTGTCTGGCACGAGTCCTCCCTTGCGCCTGGACCACGTGAACTTCGAGAGCGTCTTCCCTATGACACGTGGCTGACGACCCGCGACCCGCTCCGGACGCGGTCCGAAGACCGGGTTGTTATGCTGACGTACGTCGCGGCGAAGCCACAAGTCACCGTCCTGCAGGACCGTGTGAACGAGACGTTGCGGGGAAGGGTTCACGTCCATATCACGCGGGGCACCGGACAGCGACCGTCCTTGGTTCTCGAACTGTGCCACCCGGAGGGCAACAAGGCGCAGGCATTGCGGGCGTGGTCCGCCATGCTCGGGTGCGACCCCCGCATGGTCACCGTGTTCGGCGATAACCTCAACGACCTCGGACTGTTTGCCGTGGCCGGACATCGAGTGGCTGTCCGCAACGCCCAAAGCGAGCTGAAGTCCCTTGCCGACGAGGTGATCGGCTCGAACGACGAGGACGCCGTTGCGCACTACATCGCGCGCCATCTCTGAGCCTCTGAGGGGACTTCGGCCGGTTCGCGACCGGTCCAAGCGGATCCAGGGACGGACTCCCCCACCCCCTCCCCTGCGGCGCCGCCGCCAACGCCGCAGGGGCAGCCAGCGAGGCACGCGGGAAACGGCTTGTGCCGGGTGGGCCCTTCGAACGCCGACGCGAAGCGCTGCGCTTGTCGCGGCGCCCGGCGGCGCCGGCCCCCGGCAGCGCCCCGTGTCACGGTCAACACGGGCTCTTCCCCGGGGGAAACGGCGCCCGCCTGCCGAGCGCGCACGCCGACCCCGCGGCAAGATCCGGGCGCGCGGGCGCGACGTGCGACACGCACCAGGCGCGTCTCCGTCGCGCGACGGATGGCGGCTCGGGCGTGGAGCCGAGGGGCCGCTGTCCCGGCTGGCGAACCCGTCGCCAAGCGCGATGGAGAGGAACACAACCGTGGACGAGGCGCAGACGCCGTACAAGGCTCACGGACCGGGGTTGAGCCTCTGGCGTAACCGCAACCTCCTGGTCCTGGTCGGCGGGCAATGGGTGTCTCAGGTCGGCAATGCCCTATTCCAGATGGCGGTGTACTGGACCGTTCTCCAGGAGACCGGCAGCCGCTCCGACCTGGGCTTCACCGGCAGCGTGCTCGCCGTCGCGGGCATCTTCGGCCTCGTCGCCGGCGCTCTCGTCGACCGGTGGGACCGCCGGCGGACCATGATCTGGGTCGACGTCGGTCGCGCCGTGCTGGCGTTCGGCCTCGTGGCTGGCGCGCTCACCCACCGTCTTCCGATCTTGGCCCTGCTCGGCGTGGTGTTCGTCATGACCCTGGGCAGCCAGTTCTTCTACCCGGCCGAGAGTGCGATGCTTCCCGCGGTCGTAACGGATGAAGAGCTGATGGGCGCGAACAGTCTCAACCAGAGCGCAAGCGCCATGGCCCAACTGGTCGGCATGTCCCTCGGCGGGGTCATCTTGGGCCTTCTCGGCCCGGTCGTCCTGTTCGGGTTCAACGGGGTCTCGTTCGCGGTCTCGGTGGCGTCTCTCGTGCTCCTGCGCGTGACCAGCCGTCCCCCCGCAGGGGACGGTACGGGGCCGGGGCTACTCGCGGCCGCCGCGTCACTGTGGCGCGACATCGTCCAGGGGCAGCGCACGACGTGGCAGAGCCCTTTCCTGCGTCGGGTGCTGCCGATCACCGCGATCGCCAACTTCGCCATGACGCCGATCGACTTCCTCGGCGTAGCCTGGGTGCGCCAGGACCTTCACCTTGGCGCCTTCGTCTATGGCCTGTTCGGCGTGGCGGAGGTCGTGGGTCTCCTGATCGGCAGCGCCGGGGTCACGGTCGTCTCCGGTCGCCTGACCATGCGAACCTTGATCGGGGCGGCGCTGTTGGGCGGGGGAGCGTGTGTCGTCGCTCTGTCGCGCATCGCACTCGCCGTGCCCGATCTGTCCCTCCTCGCGACGTTTGGCATCCTTGTCGGCGTCGTCAACACGATGGTGGCCGCGTCGCTGCAGCAGGCAGTCCCGGACGAGGTGCGCGGCCGTGTCTTCGGAACGTTCGCAGCCGTCCAGAGCCTCACCACGCCGGTCGGCGGCATTCTCACCGGCCTTGGTGCCGCGATTCTGCCCGTCGGGGTGCTGTTCGCTGCCGCAGGCTGCCTGGTGAGCGTCAGCTCGCTCCTCGTCCTGGGAATGCCGTCGCACGTCGAAGAGGTCGAGATCTCCGCCTAGCGACGGGACCGCCGCCGCCGATCGATGGGCGTGCGGGCCCCAGCGGCGGCGGGATCGCCCAGAAAACTCCCGTTTCTACCCCCCGTTTGGCGCCCTCACCCGTTCGCATCCGAGGACGTAGCGGCCTGCCCGCACGCGACCGGTGGATTCACAGCACCTGGACTAGGTCAGAGTACCGCCCGAGCAGCGCATCCGCTGTTACGAGCACCAGCGGTTCCTCGATAGCCTGCGCAACCAGAAGCCGATCGAAGGGGTCCCGATGGATCGGTGGCAGGGTGGCCACCCGCGCAGCGTGTGGGACCCGCACGGTGAGTTCGCGGTAGCCGCTCTCCGCGATTCCCGCCACGAGCACGGTCGGGTCCGCGTCCAGTTTCCCGAGCGCCACCTTGATGGACATCTCCCACACGGATGCGGCGCTGACAAACACGGCCTCGGCATCGCCGATCTCACGGCGAGCCGCCGCGCTCAAGCGCGGCGAGTCAACAAGACTCCAGAGGTAGACCTGCGTGTCCAGAAGGAGTCGCATCACTCGCCCTCAAACGCGCGCAAAATCTCTTCGGGGAGGGGCGCGTCGAAGTCGTCAGGGATCCTGATCTTGCCCCGGGCCACGCCAAAGCGGCGCTTAGGGGTCGATGTCTCGAAGGGCACAAGGCGCGCAACCGGTTTCCCAGCCTTGGCGATCGTGACCTCCCCGCCTGACGCCACATACTCCAGGAGGCGGGACAGGTTCGTCTTCGCCTCGTGGACATTCACGCTCTCCATGGTCAGCTACGGCCCCCTCCATTGCCTAGTCTAGTTTAGTTTAGTCTACGCCAAACCTGGCCACACCGCCACACCGGGATTCGCGCGACCATCGAGTCACGCGGATTCGTCTCGTAGCGTTGGCCGAGATGAGGACCACCGTGTCGGAGATCACGCCCGGTCGTTCCGGATGCGGCTGCGCCGCACGGGTACAGCGCTCAGGCGCGCCATGGGGGGACATGCCGCTGGCTCGAACTTCGGACAAGTCTCGAGGCCCCAATTCCCATGTCGTCGCTCAGCCCCCCGCCCCGGGTCCACCCTCCTGGCCACCCGCCGGCGAGGGTACGGCGGCGCCGAGCCCGAAGGCTACGTATGGGAGGAGGGGACAAGGGAGATGGCGGCGGCAGGCGACCCCACCACGCGTCTTCTCGCGGGCGTCGTCGCGGACGATCTGAGCGGCGCCGTGGCCACGGCCACACTGCTCGCGCAGGCAGGCCTGCGCACGCGCGTCGGACTCACTGCGGCCGGCACGGACCCGTTGTCGGACGTGCTCGTGCGCTCCACCCAGAGCCGGCACCTCTCCCCAGTCGAGGCGGCGGCGGCCGTCGCCTCGGCTACGCAGTCCCTTGCCCGCAACGGCGCACGGCACCTCGCCAAGCGCATCGACTCGACGCTGCGTGGCAACCTCGGCGCCGAGCTCGCCGCCGCGCTCGCAGCCTGGTGCGCAGACCGTCCCGACCGAGGCGCGCGCGTCCTCCTCACGCCCGCCTGGCCCGACGCGGGCCGGACCGTACGCGACGGCACCCTCTTCATGGACGGTCGCCCGTTCGCTCGGGTCGGGGATACGGTGCGGTCGCAAAGCGCACTCACGACCGTCACGCTTCCCCTCCGGGCCGTGCGCTCCGGCGACGTCCGCGACCTGGCCGACCGCCTCGACGCGCTCGCCGGCGCGGCCCAGGTGGTCGTGGCCGACGCCGAGCAGGGCGACGACCTCGGCGCCCTGGCCGAGGCGGTGGACGTCGTCGAAGGGCGCGACGGCGCAGGTCTGTACGTCCTCGCCGACACCGGGCCCCTCGTGCAGGCGCGGCTCGCCCTCGCGCGCCGCCGAACCGTCCAGGCGCCCGTCCTCGTGGCGGCGGGCACCGCAGCCGCCACGACCGCGACCCAGCTCGACGAGCTCGAGGCGACCGTGGGATCCAAGTCCCTGCCCTTGGACCCCGCTCTCCTTCTGGCCGGCGACGAGGGCTATGCCGCGGCCCAGGCGGCTACCCTTCGCACCCTCCTCGCCGCCGCCGCCGCCGGGGCGGCCGTCGTGGTGCGCAGCCACGCGCGCGGCGCGCCACCCCTTGCCCTCAGCTCCGACGACGAGGCCCGGCTCGTCGCCGGCGTTGCCGGCGTCGTCTCCCTGGCCCTGGCCGCGGTGCCCGTGCTGGGTATCGTCGCGAGCGGCGGCGAGACCGCCGCCGCGCTGTGCCGTCAGATGGGCGTCCACACGCTCGTGCCGGTCGACGCGCCCCTGCCGCTCACCGGGCACGTGCGCACGCGCGGCGGCCCATCGGACCTTGACCTCGTGACCAAGGGGGGGATGGTCGGGGACCGCCGAACCCTGGTTCGGCTGGTGCACCACCTCACGGTCTGTCCGTTCCGCGTGCGAAGGGAGGCGCTGCCATGACAAGCCCTTGCGACCGAGACCCAAGGAAGCCCGTCCTCGCCCTGACGATGGGCGATCCCGCCGGGATCGGCCCCGAGATCGCGCTCGAGGCCGCCGCGAGCGACGCGGTGCGCGCCGTCGCGCGGCCGCTCCTCGTCGGCGACCTTCGCGTCCTCGAGCGCGCCCGGGATGCGCGTGCCGGCCGCGGCCCAGGCGGCAAGGCCCGCCTGACGCCCGTCGCCTCGCCCGCCGAGGTCGATGCGCAGGGCGTCGCGGTCCTCGACCTCGCCAACGTCGACCCTGCCGCGTTCACGTGGGGCGCGCTGCGGGCGGAGTACGGCCGGGCCGGCTACGAGTACCTGGCCACGGCCACGCGCCTGGCCCTTGCCGGCGAGGTCGACGCCATCGTCACCGCACCCATCCAGAAGGAAGCCTGGCATCTCGCCGGCGTCGGCGCGATCGGCCACACCGAGGCCCTCCAGGCGCTGGCCGGAGCGACGGACAGCGTGACCATGTTCGTCGTCGGTGACCTGCGCACGTTCTTCTACACCCGCCACCTGCCGCTCGCGGATGCGATCGACCGCATCCGCGCGGGCGGTCCGGACCGCCTCGCGCAGTTCATCGCGACGGCCGACCGCCTGCTCGCGGGACTGGGCGTCGAGACACGGCGCATCGCCCTGGCCGCCCTCAACCCCCACGCGGGCGAGAGCGGCCTCCTCGGCCGCGAGGAGGGCGAGATCCTCGCCCCGGCGGTCGACCGGGCCCGGGCGCTCGGCATCGACGCGACCGGGCCGATCCCGGCGGACAGCGTCTACCACCAGGCGCGCCAGGGCCGATGGGACGCCGTGATCTCCCTGTACCACGACCAGGGCCACATCGCGACCAAGACCCTCGAGTTCGAGCGCACGGTGAGCGTCACGCTCGCACTGCCGTTCCTGCGCACGAGCGTCGACCACGGCACCGCCTTCGACATCGCGGGCCAGGGCAAGGCGAGCGCCGTCAGCATGGAAGAGGCCTGCCTGGTGGCGGCGCGCTATCTTGGCGCGTCGCCAAGGGCCGACCGCTCCGCGGGAGCCGGCTAGCGGCCGCCCCCGCACGATGCCGCGATCGGGCGCGCAGCTTGCCGGGGGGGGACTCGTCATTCCTCGCCGGCACCGCAAGGCGTCAGCCGACCGGCGCGACCGTCTTGCGCATTACGCAGTGCTTCGCGCCGATCGGGCGCTCGTAGGCAAAGCCCAACCGCTCGAACAGGCTGCGCGTGCCGTTGAACAGGTAGGAGGACGAGGTCTTCTTGCCCTGCGTGTCGCGCGGGTAGGTCTCCACCACCCCGCCGCCCGCCCCGGCGATGAGGTCGACGGCGCCCTGCACGGCGACGGCGGAAACGCCCTTGCGCCGGTAGTCCCTGTCCACGAACAGGCAGGTCAGGCGGTACGTGGGCAGCGCGTCCAGGCCAGCCTCGTACGCCTTGCGATAGTAGATGTGGGGGAGCTCGTCCGGGGAGCCGTACTCGCACCAGCCGACCGCCGCCTCCCCATCGAACACCAGGGCCGCGTGCGCCCGTCCCGCGCGCACGAGGCTCTCCTTCCACGCCCGGCTCTCCTCGGCGCCGCGGGGGTCCTTGCCGAAGTCGCGCCCGATCCCCCGGTGGAACCAGGTGCACCAGCAGCCGCCCCACACGCCGTTGTGCTTTTCCACCAGGCGCGCGAACGCGTCCCAGGTGGTCGCGTCGAGAGGACGCGTCTCGTATGCGCTTGCGTCCGCGTGCACCGTCATTCCTCCCCTTGCGCCGCGGTGACCGTTCCCTGCCGGCCTCCGGCTGCCTCCCCCTCGTACCATCGCAGGACCCGCAGGGCGCGCAGCGTGTTCCAGCGACTCGGCCGACCCACGTCGGCCTCGGCGTCGACGTGCTCCGCGCCGGGATGACGGCTTTCCAGGAGCCACAGACCGTCGGGGCGACGCTTCGCCCTGACGAGGTCGATCCCCTCGGACAGGCGCGCGTCCCGGTCCGCCCCCGCGTCGCGCAGGTAGTCGAGGCCGCGCAAGACGTCGTACACGTACCGCGTGGGATAGGCGAACGCCGTCCAGGATGGATCGATGACCTCGCCCGTGGACAGCCGGCGGAGCATCCGCCGGTCGACCAGGTACGCCTGCCCGCGCAGGCGGGCTTCCGCCACCGTCGCGTCCCCGCCGGTGGCGCGCTCGTACTCCAGGAGGCCCTCCAGCACGTCGATCGTGGTGTGGAACGAGCCGCGCACGGAGCCGTTCTCCTGCTCGCAGTTCCATCCCCCGTCGTCCATCTGCTCGTCGAGGAGCCGGCCCACGATCGCCCGCACGTCCTCGCCGAAGTAGGCGCCGATGGCGACGGCCATGCCGTTGATGCAGGGCTCGACCTCGCCGGCAAAGAACGGCTCGCCCGCGTGCTCCCAGCGGCTGTTCGCGCGGACCCGGGCGACGGCACGCCGGGCGCCCGGGCTTCGCGGATCGAGACCGAGCGTCCGCAGTTCCATGAGCGTCCAGGCGGTGGCCGTCCACAAGGGCATGTAGGTGCCGCCGCCCCACTGGCCATCGGGACCCTGGAGGGCAAGGAGCCTCGCCCCCCACCCCTTGTGCTCCACCCGACCGCGCTCGGCCGCCACCACCGGCGCCGGCGCATCGGTGAGGTCGCGCAGGACCTGCCACCGGATCGCGGGGTCGGCGTCGAGCAGCCACCCCACGACCGCCGTACGCTGCGTCGCGCCCGCTCCGTCGGACCACGATTCCATCTCGCACATCCCCCTCCCGAACGGCGATGCACGCGGGGCCGACCGGGAAAGGTCCGCCGCCCCTGTGCAGGGAAGACGCTACGCGGCAATGTCGCCATCCGGCGTCATATACGGGAGCGTGATGGACACGCGATCCAGCCGGCTGACCGGGATCGTTCTCCTCCTCGAAGCCCGCGGCGCCATGACCGCGCGAGAGCTGGCCCGCCACTTCGAGGTGTCGGCGCGCACGATCTGCCGGGACATCGAGGCGCTGTCGGCGACCGGTGTGCCCGTGTACGCCGAGCGGGGACCGCGCGGTGGCTACCGCCTGCTCGAGGGCTACCGCATGCGCCCGCCCGCCCTCACGTCGGGGGAGGCGGGGCGCTGTGGCTGTCCGGTCTCCCGGATGCCGCCGCCGCCCTGGGCCTTGACCGCGATCTGGCGTCCGCCCAGCTCAAGCTGCTCGCGGTCATGGGGCCCGACCAGCGCGCCGAGACGACCCGGGTCCGCGAGCTCCTCTACGTCGACCAGCCGGGCTGGTTCGGGGCCGCCGACGAACCCGAGCACCTGCCCTTTGTCACCGAAGCGGTCTGGACGGGGGCCGTGATCCGGGTGCGCTACCAGAGCTGGAAGGCCGAGGTCGCGCGGACGCTCGAGCCGCTCGGGATGGTCTTGAAGGGCGGGAACTGGTACCTGGTCGCGCAGGACCCGGACGCGAAGACGCCGCGCACATACCGTGTCTCCCAGATCCGCGCCTGCGAGTTCGCCGGCGGGACGGCGCAGCGGCCCGCGGGCTTCGATCTCCAGGCGTACTGGCGGGAGGCGTCTGCCGCCTTCGTCCGGCGGGTCTATGCGCTGGACGCGACGATCCGCGTCTCGCCCGCGGGGCTACCCGACCTGTACCACCTCGGCTCCGCCGTCCACCTCGCCGGACTGCGCGCGCTCGATGTCGCCGACGCCGACGGGTGGGGCCACTTCGTCCTGCCGTTCGAGAACCTGCGCGAGGCCGCCCGCGACGTTGTCCGCCTGGGCGGCGAGGTGGAGGTGCTGGCCCCGGCGGCCCTACGCCGCGAGGTCGTGGCCGTGGCCGCGGCGATCCTGGCACGCATGCCGACGGACGCCGATGCCCAGGACGGGGCGGCGGCTATGCCGCAGCCGCAGGAAGGTCTAGCCTAGGGAGGGAATTTTCGGACGATACGCTCGCGGGGGTGCAGGGATGGCGGCCCGCCACTTGGTTCTCGTCGCCGTGACAGCCCTGGTATGTGCCGTCGGTACCGGCAGCTTCGCCGTCGCCGCCCCGGCCCCGATCCGGCTGGTGTCGGTCTCGGCGCTGGGCCCGGCCGAAGATGGCGTGCGCATCGACCGCGTCATGTACACCAACCGCGGCGTCACCCTGGAGGCCCTGGCCGCCCTGCCGACCGGGCCGGGCCCCCACCCGATCGTCGTCCTGCTGCACAGCGGCTGGGCGCTCCCCCAGCCCTACGTGACGCACTACCCGCTCGGGGGCATCGCGTCCGCGGTGGCACAGCTCGCGCGGCGCTACCCGACGGCGCTTGTCGTCGCCCCCGCCTACCGCGGCTACATGCAAAGCGCGGGTCACCCGTCCCTGATCGACGCGAGCGCCTCCGACGCCCGCGCGGCGGTTCGCATCGCCGCCCGCGTCCTTCACGGTAGCGGCCGTGACGTGTACCTCGTCGGCTACGGCGTCGGCGGCGGCGTCGCGCTCGCCCTCGCGGGCGAACTGCGGGGCGTCCGGGCCGTTGTCGCCGTCGGGCCGTTCGTCGGCTACGACCTCGAGTGGCACTGGGACGCGTGGGACGGCAAGACCGGCAGGGACCCCGCCTACGGCAAGGTCAGGGCGATCGCCCAGGAAGAAGAGATCTGCATCACGTTCGAGGGCGAGCCGGACCAGGTGCCCAGGGCGTACGCCGCCCAGTCGCCCGACGCGCACCTTGCCCCGATCACGGCGCCGGTCCTCCTGCTCCAGGGCACGGCCGACACCGCCGTGCCGTGGCAGGCGACGCGGGAGGTCGCGAACCGGCTCGCCCGGGCCGGCAAGCGGGTACGCTTCGTCCTCTACCCGGGCGGTGGCAGCAGCCTTGCCACGGCGCCGTTCGAGGCCCGGGCAACGGCCCAGATTCTCGCCTGGCTGGACCGCGCCGGGCTTCGCAAGGGCTAGGGAACGCGGACGGCAGGCCGGCTTCGCGCCACACGCGGCGGGGCGACACAGTCGTTCAGAACGGCAGGACCTTGCGTTCTCCATCCTGGGGCAGCGTCGCCCACCAGTGGTCGTAGCGCCGGTACGGGATCGGCTGGCGCCCGCCCAGGAACGCGCCGAGGCTGTGCGCCTCCCCGGCCAGGGCCTCCCAGGTGGCCGGCGTGAGCGGCACAAAGCTGCGCACCTCGGCCCCGTCGTCGGCGACGCGCCAGACGCCTGCCACGGCGCCGTCGACCAACAGCGTCGGCAGCACGTCGCCGTTCGTGCGGATGATGTGCCTACGGTACGCCTCGGGCAGGAGGCGCCTGCGGCCTTCGTACGCGAGGAGCGCGCTGTCCCACATGGCCATCAGACGGGGCGGCGCGCTGACCCCCTCGTCCGGGCGGGGTGCGCCCCGTAAGTCGAACAGCGTCGCGCCGCCCGGGCCGTCGAGGACCTCGACCTCGTCGCCGAGGGCCGCGAGGGCGGACCGGACGCGCGATCGCTGAACGATCGCGAACTGCGCGATGTCGGCAGCGGTCGCGGGGCCGAAGGCGGCGAGATAGCGTCGGACCAGGCCGGGCATCGCGGCATCGCAGGCAGCCGCATCGTAGACCCCGGGCGTCTGGCCTGCGGCGACGTACACGGGTTTTGGCCCGAACGCCCAGGCGCCGCCCGTCGGCCTGTGATGGAACGGACCGAACGCCCGCAGCGCCCACCAGGCACCGCTGCCCTCGCCGCCGAGGCGCGCAGCGAGCCACCCCTCCACCTCCGGTCCGGTGCGCGGCACCGACGCGAACGCCACGAGTCCGGGCAGGGCCTCCTCCGCCGCTCCGGCCGTAAGGCCGGTGCGGACGAAGTGGGCGTGGCGCAGCCAGCTGCGCAGGGAGGGCTGGAGGGCGGTGTGCAGGACGGGATAGTCGTCGGCATGGACGGCGTGCAGGGTGAACCGCATCAGCGTCGCCTTGACCACCTCCCGCTTGCGAACGCGGCGTCGACCTCGCCGGCATCCAGTCCGGCGAGGCGGTTCCACAGGGCGACGTAGGGCGAGGCGGGTTGCTGGGCCTGGAGCGCCAGCACGCGCCGCACCGCCTCGGCCACCGGCACGACCTGGCGCTCGAGGAGGAACTGGCGGGCCAAGGTGGCCCGATTGAGGGCGCGCTCGGACGTCACCGGCGCGTCGCGCCGTCGGACGCCGGCGCCACCTACCCGCGGCCCTTGCGCAGGATCCGGCCGGCGCGCTCGCCCGTGATGGCGCCGTCGGCCACCGCCGCCCGGCCATTCACGAACACGTGGGTGAAGCCGCCCGGCGCGACATGGGGGTCCGCGAAGGTCGCCCGGTCCTCGACGCCGTCAGGATCGAGGACGACGAGATCCGCGCGCATACCGGGAGCGATCCGGCCCCGATCGGTGAGGCCCAGGCGGCGGGCCGGCATCCCGGTCATGCGGTGGATGGCCGCCTCCCACGACAGCCCTGCCCGGCCCGCGTGGTCGCGGAGGAACCGGGCCGTGGTGCCGTACGCGCGCGGGTGCACCCGCTGGATCTCCGCCGCCTCCGGCGAGATCGCCAGGCCGTCGGTGCCCATCATCACCCAGGGCGTGCGGGCCGCCGCCGCCACGTCCTCGTCGGCCATGGCGAAGTTGAGGATGCTGACGCTGCCCGCCTCGTCGATGAGGAGGTCGCAGGCGACGTCGAGCGGCGTCCGCCCCTCGTCGCGAGCGATCTCGGACACACGCCGGCCGCGCCTGGCCAGGTTCTGCCGCTCGCGCACGTGCACGATCATCACGTTGTGCCAATCCCCGCCCATCGCCCCTACCGGGTTGGCCCAGCCGGGAAGGCCCGTGCGCATCTCGTGGGCGATGCGCTCGCGCACCTCGGTCGAGCGCAGGCGGGCGACCATCTCCGCCACCCCGCCCGCGAGCACCCAGGACGGCAGGAGCGCAGACAGGCCGGTGCTGCTGAACGTGTACGGGTAGAAGTCGCCCGCCACGTCGAGCCCCGCCGCCCGCGCCTGCGCCATGCGGTCCAGCACGCCGGCCAACGTGCCGTGCTGGGCGAGGCCAGCCGCCTTCAGGTGGGACACCTCGACCGGCAGGTCGGCCCGGCGGCCGATCTCCATCGCCTCGTCCACCGCGTCGGCAAGGCCGCTCCCCTCGTTGCGGATGTGTGACGCGTACAGGCCGCCGTGCCGGCCGGCCGCCTGCGCCAGGGCAACGATCTCGTCGGTCTGGGCGAAGGTTCCCGGCGCGTAGATGAGTCCGGTCGCCAGGCCGAAGGCGCCGTCGCGCATCGCCGCCTCGACGAGCCCGACCATGACCGCGAGCTCCCCGGCCGTGGGCGCGCGCCGCTCGAACCCCATCGCGGCGATGCGCACGCTGCCGTGGCCGACGAGGCTGGCGATGTTGGTGCCCGGCCGGGCAGCCCCGACGCGGTCGAGGAACTCGCCCAGCGTGTGCCAGCGGTAGTCCATCACCGCCGGCCAGGAATGCCGAAGGTCGAGGAGGTCCTGGCGGTGCTCGTCGGACACCGGCGCGCCGGACGTGCCGCAGTTGCCCACGAGCTCGGTCGTGATGCCCTGGACGAGGCGGCTCGTCGCGTCGGGAAAGGCGAGGATGCTCATGTCCGAGTGCGAGTGCATGTCGATGAACCCGGGCGCAACGACCTGCCCGCCGACGTCCAGGCGCCGGCCGGCCCCCTCGCCGCGAAGATCGCCGACGGCGGCGATCCGGTCGCCGGCGAGCGCTACGTCCGCACGGCGCCCCTCAGCCCCGGTGCCGTCGATGACCGTTGCGCCCTCGAGGATGACGTCCACCACGCGCGGATCCCTCCCGTCGGTAGATGGTCGCGCCTTCACCATGGGCGGAGCAAGGGGCGCGGTTGCCCATCGCCGGCGGCGCTAGCCTTCGGGCAGGATCGTGAGCTCCAGCGCGGACGGTCGGTCCGGTCCCCAGTGCACCCGGTTGGTCGCCACCCGGTAGGCGCCCGTGCCGCCCAGCGGCCCGCCGGTGTTGAGGTTCAGGTCGAAGCGCGGGAAGTTGCTGCCCGAGATGTCGACGCGGATGCGATGGCCGGCCTGGAACAGGTTCGCCGACGGATACAGCTCGATCTCGATCGGCACGACCTCGCCCGCTGTGACGGGGCGCTCGCGGTCGTAGCCCTCGCGAAAGCGCAGGCGCTGGATGCCGTCGCCGATGTTGAGGGCGTACCCCTCCGGGTAGTCGGCCGACGGAGGGTACCAGTCCACCAGTTTGGCGGTGAAGTCGGTGTCGGGCCCATCGGTGGACACCCACAGGCGGACGCGGATCGGCCCGACAAGCACGACCGGCCGCGCCAGCGGCGCCGTGACGAAGGCCATGACGTCGGGGCGGGCGATGAGCGCCCCGTACGGCGGCTTGGCCCCGAACAGGCCAGGGTACGTCGCCTGGTTCTGGCCGCCGATCGGCGACACCGGCGCCATCCGGCTGCTGACCGAGATCTCTTCGAGGCTCTCGGGCACCGGCTGGATATAGGTCAGGAAGGACAGGTTGCCGCCCAGGGTGGGCACCGGGTCGCGCGGGTCGAAGACGATCGTGCGCGACCCGGCCTGGGCCGGCGGCTCGTCCGCCAGCACCGCCCCCTCGTCCAGGTAGAAGCGGCGCGGCTGTGCCCCCGGCGGTGGCCATGTGTCGCTCCGGCGCCAGGCGCCGCCGTGGTCGAGACGGCCGTCCTGGCGCCTGCGACCGCTGCCGCCACCCATGAGGAAGTAGCGAACGGGCGGCTGGGCGGGCCCGTCCTCCTCCTTCAGCCAGCGGTCGAAGAACTGGCGTTGGACATCGAGGAAGTCGATGGCGGCGTCCGGCCCTAGGTCGACGTCGCCGGCGAAGGTGGTCGTGGGCGGCAGCGTGCCGTGCGTCCACGGACCCATGACGAGGAACTGGGGCTGCGTCTTTCGCGCCCGCAGGTCGAGGAAGTTGCGGATCGTCGCGCGCGTGTACGAGTCGTACCAGCCGCCCGAGTAGACGGTGGGCACATCGGCGTGCTCGTCGAGATAGCGCTCGACGTTGGGCCCGCGGCTGTCCCAGAGCGGGCCCTCGACGCCGGTGGTCAGGTACTCGCGGTACCACTGCTCGTAGTTCGGCGACAGGGCAAGGGGGCTTTCCCCCGGCTGGGGCAGCGACCAGCCGAGCCAGTCGCGCAGGTCGACGCGCCGCAGGTGGCGGCGGGTCTGGGCATCGAGGCGCGGGTCGGTGGCGGCGCCGTAGAACGCCCAGCCCATCCAGCGCAGCTCGAACGCGCCGCCCTGGCGCACGCTTTCTTTCAGGCCGTTCGCGATCCCCTCGTGCACCCACATCGCCTTCAGGTGGGGCGGCGCCAGGGTCGCGAGCGCGCTTTGCACCCAGGCCAGGTAGGACGTTCCCATGGTTCCGACCCGCCCGTTCGACCAGGGCTGGGCGGCGATCCACTCGACCGTGTCGTAGCCGTCCTCGGCCTCCCCGCGGCCGAGCCGGAAGTCGCCGTCCGAGGCGAACCGCCCCCGGCAATCCTGGACCACGACCGCGTAGCCGTGGCCGGCGAAGCGCGACGCGTCCCCCGACTGGTCGTAGGCCAGCCGGTCGTACGGCGTGCGCACCAGGATCGTCGGTAGGGACTGTCCCGCGGCCGGCGGCGACGGATAGTACACATCGGTCGCCAAGGTCGCACCGTCGCGCATCGCCACCCGCACCCCGCGCTCGATCCAGACGCTCACGCGATCCCCCCGCCCTCTCGACGCTCGCGTCCGCCGGTGCCACCCGCGTCCACGCGGGCCGGGACGCTACCTGCCGGACGCGTGTCCACCGCTAGGGTTCTGCCGCCGCCCCGGACGCCCCTCCCCGGCCGGCCCCGGACCATCGAGATCAACGCTCCCCCTAGCGCCGTCCGGCCCTGGATGACGACGCCCGAGGCGCTGCGGCACTGGCTCCATCCCGGCCTCGAGATCGACCTCCGGGTCGGCGGTGCCTATCGCTGCCACGATCCCGGCAGAGACACATGGATCAGCGGCGGCACAGTGCTCGAGATCGCGCCCGCGGGTGCGCTCGTGCTCTCCTGGCTCGAGGGGCGCCGACTGGGTCCACCCGGCGCACCCGGTCCTGACCCTACCCCCATCGCCGGGGGCGCCCGGGTCACCCTCGCGCACGACGGCTTTGCCGGCATCGGCAAGCCGGGCTTCTCGCGCACGGTCGAGGCCTACGAGCGGGGCGCCGACCGCCACCGGAGCCTCGACGGCCTGGCGCGCCTGGTCGCCGCGGGCGCCGCGGGCGGCGTTGGCCGACCGGGAGGGGGACCTGTTCCGGGCGCTGGCCGCCCACGCGCAGGCGTATCCTCGACCTCCTGGCGGAGCACGGCACCCTGACCGTAGGGGAACTGGCGGCCCACTTTCCCGACCTCGTCGGGTCGGGCCTCTCGAAGCACCTCATGACCCTGCGTGCCACCGGGCTGGTGCGGGCCGCCGCGCACGGACGCCGGCGGCCGTACCGCATCGACGGCCAGGCCATGGCCGATGCCATGGCACCCTGGTTGAGGCGGTACGAGCCGTACTGGGCGGCTGCCCTCGACCGCCTGCGCCGGCTGGCCGAGCACGCCGAGCCGCCCCCCTGACGCGCGCGCAGCGGCCGCCATGGCCGCTGCGCTTGTGGGTTTCGCGACCGTCGCACCCTCCGGCGGCCGGGCACCGCCCCCGGTTCAGGCGCCGCGCGCCACCGCCGCCGTCAGGGTCTGGGCCGCCGACCGGCCGAGAACGCGGCCGCGCGCGTCGAGCGCCTCGACCGCCACGAACGCCGGTCGCGCAGGCACGGCGATCGCCGTCTCGAACCCGCTACGGGCTGCGCTCGCCACGGTGCGCAGGTCCGACGCGGAGCTGCCGCCCAGCACCGACCAGTGCGCCACGTCCGTCGCCCCGTTCCAGCTCGCGTAGATGGTGACACCCGTCCCGTGCAGCACGGCGGCCATGTCCGGCGGGGCGACCGGCAGGGCGTTCCAGGCCTGTTTGAATGCCCGGTACGACTCGGTCTCGGGCGCCATCCGCGCGTCGAACACGATCTTGCCGTGCCCGTCGAACTCGGTGAACCCGTTGGCCGCCCCCCAGCAGATGAACCGGTGCCCTTCGGGCATCACCTGCACGCTGCCCTGGCTGTCGGCCAGGAGGCCGGGCGACCGGTGGTACTGGGCGACCAACCGCACGGTCCGGCTGGTCTCGTCGAGCGACAGGGCGAGCCCGCGCGACTGCGAGGCCTCGGCGGGCGGGCCCGCCTCGTCGTCGAAGATGGTCATGAGCCCCCCGGGCCAGCGTCGGGCGTCGTGCTGGAAGGCGAAGCGGATCTCCTTCGTGATCGGAAAGTCGCTCTGCTTGCCGTTCAGGCGCCACATCACCACGCCCGTGGTGCGGTTCACCTTGTACACGGTCCACGTGTTTCGGGCGGACACGATGAGGTTGCCGTCGGTCGGGTCGACGGAGGCGGCGTTGACGTGGAAGTAGTCCCACGGCGCCGCCTTGCCCCCTGCCGTCTGGCCGACCCGCAGGTACGACTCGTCCAGGCCGACGTGGTCGTCGCTTCGCCACTGGAAGACAAGCTTGCCGGTGGCCAGGTCGACCTCCTGGACGACGCCGTAGTTGTACGCGCCGTGGGCCGTGCCGCCGTACGGCCGCAGGTCCGCCGTCGCCGTGCCGTAACAGGTGAACAGGGCCGTGTTCCTGTCGGTCAGGACAAACTCGTGCAGGTCGCCCTGGTAGCCGCCCGCCGCGTGGACCTGGGCCACCTCGCGGTAGCGGGTGTCGTACATGACATAGTGCCCCTCGCCGTGCCCATCGACGAGCGCGCCCTGGAACCATGTGAGAACCGGTTCGCCCTTGTAGATCTGCACCATCACGTTGGTCGCGATGAGGCCCAGGGAGCCGCGGGGCGACAGGGGCAGGAACCAGACGAGGTCGCCCTTGGCGTCGAACAGGAGCGGCCCCTCCTGGCCGGGGCCGAGATGGCTTTCCGTGACGATCAGGCCCGGGGCGGCGTTGGCCGCGGCCGGAACGTCGACCTGCACGACCGGCGGATGCAGGTCCGGCCGGGAACGGAACGCCTGAACCCCCTTCGACGCGGTGACGGTCGCGGCGCGGCGGGCGTGGGTCGCGTGCGCAACGGCGGCCGCCGCGGCATGCGCGGGCCAGCTTTCCGCCACGAGAAGGGCGGTGCCGCCGGCCAGTCCGAGCCCCGCCGTCCGGGTGGCGAGCCAATGGATCGCCTCCCCGCGCGTGAGGCCCGCGCCCTTCTCGCCACCCGCGCTACCGTTCACCTGCCGTGCCCCCCCGATGCGCCGTTGCGGCAAGCCGTCCGGCGCCCACCGGTACAGACGTGTGCCTCGCCACGCGCGATCCCCCCTTTTTCGATCGAACCGGCGGTCCACCATGGCCCGAGAACGAACCGCTTGGTCTGTGTCGCTGTCGTCGGCGCATGGCCACCCACGCGTTCCATGCACCGCTGCACCGAACGCGCACGTTCTACCCACCCGGGACTCGCCTAACACCTTTCAAGACGCGCGGATGACCAAGCGTTGCGCCGTCGTCGAGCCCATTGTCGACGACCGTTCCAGAAACCCGCCGACGGGTGTACCGGTACGTGCACCGTGACCGCAGCCGCGTGCACATCGCGCGAACTCCATGTTCATCGTAGCGGTGTGACGTGCGAAACCTGTGCGAACAGCAACGCAGGAAGCAATTGCCGTCCCGCGGCTCGCCTGCGCGCTATGCACATGGCCACGAACCGCGCGCATCGCGTGGCCCCGTGGAGCAAGCCTTGGCCGCTCCGAACCCCAGGGGGGCCCGGGACGAACAGGAGGTGGCGCGGCGGCAGGGTACCGTCGGCGTACACAGGATGCCGACGGGGAGGCAACGACGATCGGCGCGATCGACCACGGTCGGGACCAGGGCCCCGATAGCTCCGTGATCGCATGGCTGTCCGCCGGGGCCCCTCGATCCGCCGGCAGGTCATGCGCGATCTGACCGGAGCGCCCGCCCCCGCCGTCGCGGACGCGCGGGCGCGCGTCGCCACCGAAGGCTGGAGCGCCCCGATGCTCGACCTGCCGGCCGCCGACGGGTCCTGGGGCGGCGGCGCCCTGTTCCCGGCATGGGGCTCCACCGCCTGGACGCTCGTCGAGGTGATGCGGATGGGTCTGGATCCGGCCAGGCCGCAGGCCGGCGCGCGACCGCCCTGGTGCGCGACAACGTGCGCTGCGAGCATGCCGGCGAGCCGTTCTTCGCCGGCGAGGTCGAGCCGTGCATCCATGCCCGGGTCGTCGCGCTGGGGACGTACTTCGATCGGGACGAGCAGGTGCCGGCCCTCGTCGAGCGACGGCCGGGCGAGCAGATGGTCGACGGCGGCTGGAACGGCGAGCAGGCGAACGGCTCGACGCGCGGCTCGCTCCACAGCACGATCGAGGTGCTCGAGGGCTTGCTCGCGTACGAGCGCGCCGTCGAAGACGTGCCGGCCGGCACGCCAGCGGGGCGGGGCGACGAATACCCGCTGGAGCGCCGACTCCTGCGCCGCCGCTGCACCGGGGAGCTCATCCACCCCGCCTGGACGCGTCTGTCCTATCCGCCGCGGTACGTATACGACGTGCTGCGCGGCCTGCACGACCGGCGCGATGCCGGCGGCGTTGCGAACGCGCGGGCGGCGGAGGGGGTCGGGATCGTCCGTGCGAAGCGCCGCCGGGACGGGCGCTGGCCGCTGGAGCAGGCGCATCCGGGCCGGGTCTGCTTCGACATGGACGAGGGCGAGGGGCGGCCCAGCCGCTGGAGCACGCTGCGGGCGCTGCGCGTCCTGGCGTGGTACGGCCCCGGCAGCACGGCCGGCTCGCGCGGCGGCGCGGACCCGCCCCGCCCGGGCCGGCGCCGGTGCGGGCGCTCGCCGTCCCTACAGCATCACATCGCCGCCGTTCGGTCCCAGCGTCTGGCCGACGTAAAAGTCCGCGTCCGACGAGGCCAGGAACACCGCCGTGGGCGCGACGTCGCCGACGCGGCCGAGGCGGCCGATCGGCAGCGAAGCGGCGAGCCGGCGGCTGTCCGGGCTGTCCGGGTCCTCGCCGCCGGTGGAGATCGGCCCGGGCGCGATCGCGTTGACGTGCACGCCCTCGGCCGAGACCTCGCGCGCCAGGGCCTTGGTGAAGCCGATGATGCCGGCCTTGGCGGCCGAGTAGTGGACCCAGGTCTGGCGGCCGATCTGGCCGAGCTGCGAGGCGATGTTGATGATCTTGCCGCTGCCCCGCGCGCGCATCTGGGGCAGGACGAAGTGCGTGCACAGGAACGTGCCGCGCAGGTGGACGGCGATCATCCGGTCCCACTCGGCGATGGTCATGTCCTTGAACCAGACCTGGTCGAGGATGCCCGCGTTGTTGACCAGGATGTCGACGCGCCCGAGCCTGGCGGTCGCCGCCTCGACCATCGCGGCGACGAATGCCTCATCGGTGACGTCGCCCGCGAACGTCTCGACGCGGCGTCCGTGCGCCTGGCCGTACGCCACGACCTGGGCCGCCAGATCGGGCCTGGCCAGGTAGTTGAGGGCGATGTCCGCCCCCTCGTCGATGAACGCCTCCACGATGCTGCGACCGATGCCGGTGTTGCCGCCCGTGACGAGCGCCACACGTCCCTCCAGCCTCACCCGGACAACCTCCCTGCGTTGCGCGTCCGCCGGGCCACGCCTGTCCGCGGCGGCCCGCCGTCCGGACGGCGTCGCGCCCCGCTTGCCAGCAGCATACCGTGCCAGGCCCGGGCGCGGCGCGGCCGGCAGGACCGGGCGTGGGCGGGGGCGAAGGCCGGGCCGATGACCGTGTCGCGGCCGCCGGGCGGACCACCCGGCGGGCCGGCGTCGGGAACACGCCAGGGAGGCGCTGGACGCGGACGGGATGGCAGGCGACCCGGCGCGGAGCGGCGCGGCGGCGGCGGGCGACGCGTTCGCCTGGCGGTTTCTCGCGCCCCTGTTCATGGGGTCGGCGCTCAATCCGATCAACACGTCGATCATCGCGACGGCGCTCGTAGCGATCGCGACGGCGGTGCACGTCCCGGTCGGACGGACGGCCGCGCTCGTGTCCGGTCTGTACCTCGCGTGCGCCGTCGCCCAGCCGACCGCGGGCAAGCTGGCGGAGCAGTTCGGCCCCCGGCGGGTGTTCGTCGGGGGCGTCCTGACCGTCCTGGCGGGCGGTGTCCTGGGCGGGATCGGCCAGCATCTGCCGACGCTCGTCCTGGCCCGCGTGCTCATCGGCATCGGCACCTCGGCGGGCTATCCCTCGGCGATGCTGCTGATCCGCCTGCGCGCCGACCGCGCCGGCCTGTCGGCCCCGCCCGGCGCGGTGCTGGCGGGCCTCACGATCGCAAGCTCGGCGACGCTGGCCATCGGCCTTCCCCTGGGCGGGCTGCTCGTCGACGCGATGGGCTGGCGCGCCGCGTTCCTCATCAACGTGCCCACGACGCTCCTCACCCTCGTCATGACGCTGCGCTGGATTCCCCCCGATCCGCCGCGCACGCACCCGGCCGGCCTGCGGGAGGTGGCGCAACGGATCGACGCGGCAGGCATCGCCGGCTTCGGCGCGGCCCTGGTCGCGATGATGGCCTTCCTTCTTTCACTGCCGGCGGCGAACTGGCCGGCGCTCGCGCTGGCCCTCCTGCTCGGCGCTGCCCTGGTCGCCTGGGAGCTGCGCGTGACCCGGCCGTTCTTCGATGTCCGTCTGCTGGCCGCGAACCTCTCCCTGACGCGGACCTATCTGCGGTTCGCGACGGCGACCCTGTGCGTGTACATCATCTTGTATGGGCTCACCCAGTGGCTCGAGGCGGTGCGCGGCATGTCTGCCCAGGCGGCCGGCCTCGTCATCCTGCCGATGAGCGCTCTGTCCATGCTGCTCGCCCGGCCGGTGTCCCGGCGCAACCTCGTCCGGCTGCCCCTGGTCGCGGCCGCCGTAGCCTGCCTCGTCGGTTCGGTCGGCGTCGAGCTCCTCGGCGGCGGCACGCCCACGGTGTGGATCGTCGTCCTCACGGTCGTGTTCGGCATCGCGCTCGGCACGACGGTGAGCGCCAACCAGACAACGCTCTACGCGCAGACGACGGCGGGCCAGATCGGCACCGCCTCCGGCCTCTTCCGCACGTTCGGCTACGTGGGCTCGATCGCGTCGTCGGCCGTGATCGCGATCGCCTTCCGCACCGGCGTGTCGATCCCGGGCCTGCATGCCATCGGCTGGGTCATGATCGGCGTCAGCGCGGCCGGTCTCGTGCTCCTTCTCGCCGATCGCCAGACCATGCGCCTCGCCCGGGCGTAGCAGGCCCGGCGGACCCGCCGGGTCCCGGCTTGACAGGGCGCGATGCGTGGCGCAGGCTCGAATCGGACACCAAACGGTATCCGATATCATGCCGGCGGCAAATGAGGGTGTGCCGATGCGAGATGCCTTCAGCGCCATCGCCGATCCCACCCGCCGCGAGCTCCTCGGCCTGCTCGCGAGCGTCGACGAGCTGCCGCTGCACGAAATGACGGCCCGGTTCCGCATGGGTCGCACCGGGGTGTCCAAGCACCTGTCGATCCTGAAGGAAGCCGGCCTCGTCAAGGATCGCAAGGTCGGGCGCGAGACCCGCTACCACCTCGACCCCGCACCGCTGCGCGAGGTGCAGCGGTGGGTGGCGTTCTACGAACAGTTCTGGACCCGGCGCGTCGGGCGGTTGAAGGAACTCCTCGAGGAGGACGACGGGTGAGCGAGACCGTTTCCCTGGATTTCGAACTGAAGAGCCCGATCGAGCGCGTCTGGCATGCCTTGACCGACGCCGCCACGCTGTCCCAGTGGATGTTCTTCGAGACCGACGACTTCGAGCCGGTCGTCGGGCACAGGTTCCGGATGCGGGGCAAGGCGTACGTCGGGGTGATCGAGGGCGAGATCCTCGCGGTCGACGCACCGCACCGCCTGTCGTTCACCTGGGTGACCGAGGGGCAGCTGGGCCCGAGCGCGACCCAGGTCACCTGGACCCTCGCGACCGCCGCCGACGGCGCTACCCGTCTGCACCTGGAGCACAGCGGCTTTGCCCGCGAGGCCACGCGGGAGACGGCAGGGGCGAAGCACGGCTGGACGGCGCAGATCGGGCAGCTGCAGACGCTTCTTCTCCCCGCCTAGCCCGCCCGGCCGACACCGCCGAACGCAGGGCGCGGTCCGGCTCTCCCGGGCACGCCCAGGTTCGCGATCGTCCGCCCCGGGAAAGAAGGGGCGGTCGCGGCGGCGCCCGGTGCGCCGCCGTCCGTTTGCGGTCCCACGCACCGATGCACGGCCCCACGGACGGAGGGACGATACCGTGGTCCCAAGCAGCGAGGGCACACCGCCGGCGTCGCATGGCGCCGACCGTCACGACCGCATCCGGGTGCACGGCGCGCGCGAGAACAACCTGCGCAACGTCAGCGTCGAGATCCCCAAGCGCCGGCTGACGGTGTTCACGGGCGTTTCCGGGTCCGGCAAGAGCTCGCTCGTGTTCGGCACCATCGCAGCAGAGTCGCAGCGTCTCATCAATGAGACGTACAGCACCTTCGTCCAGGGGTTCATGCCGAACCTGGCGCGACCCGACGTCGATGCCCTGGAAGGACTGACCACGGCGATCATCGTCGACCAGGAGCGCATGGGCGGCGATCCGCGTTCCACCGTCGGCACCGCCACCGACGCACACGCCCTCCTGCGCATCCTGTTCAGTCGCCTGGGCGAACCGCACGTGGGACCGGCGAGCGCGTTCTCGTTCAACGTGCCCTCCGTGCGCGCGACCGGCGAGGTCACGGTCGACCGCGGCAACGCCGAGACGGTGGCGACCTCGTTTCACCGCCTGGGCGGCATGTGCCCGCGGTGCGAGGGCCGGGGCACGGTCTCGGACATCGACCTCGCCCAGCTGGTCGACGAGACGAAGTCCCTCGCCGAGGGCGCGATCACCGTCCCGGGCTACCAGGCGGGCGGCTGGAACGGACGCCTGTATGCCGCGTCGGGCTTTTTCGACCCGGACAAGCCGGTCCGCGAGTTCACCGCCACCGAGCGGCACGACTTTCTCTACCGCGAGCCGACCCGGATGAAGATCGCCGGCATCAACATGACCTACGAGGGACTCGTCCTGCGCATCCAGCGGTCGATGCTGTCCAAGGACCAGGAGTCCCTGCAGCCGCACATCCGCGCGTTCGTCGACCGGGCCGTCACCTTCGCCGTCTGCCCCGCCTGCGACGGCACGCGGCTTGGCGAGGCGGCGCGCTCCTCGCGCATCCAGGGGGTGAACATCGCCGACGCCTGCGCGATGCAGGTGAGCGACCTCGCCCAGTGGCTGCGCGGGATCGACGATCCGTCGGTGGCGCCGGTGATCGCGACGCTGCGGCAGACGCTCGACTCGTTCGTGCAGGTCGGCCTGGGCTACCTGTCGCTCGACCGGCCGTCGGGCACGCTGTCGGGCGGCGAGGCCCAGCGCACCAAGATGGTCCGCCAGTTCGGCTCCGCCCTGACGGACGTCACGTACGTCTTCGACGAGCCCACCACGGGCCTGCACCCGCACGACGTCCGACGGATGAACGACCTGCTGGTCCGCCTGCGCGACAAGGGCAACACCGTCCTGGTCGTGGAACACGAGCCGGAGACGATCGCGATCGCCGACCATGTCGTCGACCTCGGCCCGGGCGCCGGCAGCGCGGGCGGCACCGTCTGCTACGAGGGTACGGTCGAGGGGCTGCGCGCGAGCGGCACCCTCACGGGCCGCCACCTGGCCGACCGCACCGCGCACAAGGCGACGGTCCGCCGGCCCGCCGGCCACCTCGCGGTCCGCGGCGCCACGACGCACAACCTGCGCAGCGTGGATGTCGACATCCCGCTCGGCGTGCTCGTCGTCGTCACGGGCGTCGCCGGCTCCGGCAAGAGTTCGCTCGTCCGGTCGATCCCCGCCGGCGCCGGCGTGGTGTCGGTCGACCAGGGCGATCCGGGGCTCGCGGCGAAGCAACCCGGCCACATACACCGGACTCCTCGATCCGATCCGCACGGCGTTCGCGAAGGCGAACGGGGTCAAGGCGGCGCTGTTCAGCGCCAACTCCGAGGGTGCCTGCCCGGCGTGCAACGGCGCCGGCGTCATCTACACGGACCTCGCCATCATGGCCAGCGTCGCGACGCCGTGCGAGGACTGCGAGGGCAAACGGTTCCAGCCCTCGGTGCTGGCCTACCGCCTGGGAGGACGCGACATCAGCGAGGTGCTGGCGATGCCGGTGGACGAGGCCCGGGCCTTCTTCGCCGCCGGTGAGGCCCGCACACCGCCCGCACACGCGGTGCTGGCCCGCCTTGCCGACGTGGGCCTGGGCTACCTTCGCCTGGGCCAGCCGCTCACCACCCTGTCCGGCGGCGAGCGCCAGCGACTCAAGCTGGCCGTCCACATGGCCGACAAGGGTGGCGTGTACGTCCTCGACGAGCCGACGACCGGGCTTCACCCCGCCGACGTCGCCCAGCTCCTGGGCCTGCTGGACCGGCTCGTCGAGGCGGGCAAGTCGCTCATCGTCATCGAGCACAACCTCGCCGTCATGGCCCACGCCGACTGGATCATCGACGTGGGGCCCGGTGCCGGCCACGACGGCGGCCGGATCGTGTTCGAGGGTCCGCCCGGCGATCTCGTTGCCGCCGGCGCCGGCGCCACCCTCACGGGCCAGCACCTTGCCGCGTACGTCGCAGGCTCCCCCGTCGCGACGACGCGCGTCTGACCTGTCGTAGCCCGTCCGGCGAGGCGCTCGGCGCGGCCGCCCCGGCACGAGCGCCCGCCACGATGTCGCCCGGGCCGATGGATGGCCCATGCGACCTCGCCGGTGCGGCGGGTGCGCCACGTGCAGATTCCGGTCGCGTAGCCCGACCGCGCCATGCGGGCCGGCGCACGCCGGCCGGCAGGGGCGGCCTCGCTACGCCTCCTCCCGTGCGCCTGCCGGTGCGACCTGCGGTCCTCCGGCCGCGGCCACGCGCCACCGCCGGACGACGCCCGCCAACGCGGGCGCCTCCGCCTGCCGGCGCTCCCTTCCCAGAGCGGCGGCCGTCCAGGCGAGAAGCGCCAGCGGCACGGCCTGGCCCGGGTCGGTCGCCGTGCCCGTGCCCAGATTCCCGAACGCCTCCGATGTGACCCAGACGAAGGCCAGCCACACGAGGCTTGCCGCGAGCGGCCATGCGCCCGTTCCCCGGGCCGCGTAGAGGGCGGCGAGGACCACCATGCCGCCTGCCAGCGCCGCGTTCCAGGGCACCGGGTGCGACACGACGGAGGACAGCACGGCGTTGATGATGCGCTCCACCATGACCGGCTGCTGGCCGTTCATCGTGACATCGCCAAACACCGCCCCCAGGCCGGCGCCGGTCCAGAACGGCCCAGCGAGCTGCACGAGCGCGCCGGCGAGCCAGAACAGACCCAGCCCGTGTCGCACGGCGCGCGCGAGACCGCCGCTGCGCCAGGACGCGGCCGGAACAAGCAGCACGGCCGCGATCGCCGCATACACGACGGTCGCCCCCGGCGCCTCCGCAAGCCACGAGGCGTCGCCGGCGATAAGCCCTCCCATGCCCTCGCCGGCCACCCAGACGGCCAGCGACCAGACGACGGCAAGCCACAGCCCGGCCCGGCCGGCGCGGCGTTCCCAACCGGTCCACAGCAGCGCCGCGATGGCGGCCTCGACCGCGAACACGGCCGCATCGCCAAGGACCATGTGGTGCACCCACAGGCCGTTCGTGGCGGCGAGAACGGCGGCCAGCCAGGCGGGCTGCACGTCGGCCGCCACCGGGCCGAGCACGTTCACGAACAGGCTGGGCGAGAACATCTGCGGCTGCAGCTTGAGGAGCGCGTCCACCGACCACAGCGCGGCAAACGCGTACCACAGACGTCGGCGCACCGCCCCTGGCGCCATGGCTACCGCCCCCTCCCGCACGATGGCTGGACCATGCCGGCCGTCAGCGCCCGAACAGGCCCGGCACGCTCACCACCATGGCGCCGAACACAGCCGCCAGGTAGAGGAGCGAGAAGTGAAAGGTGCGCTTGGCCCAGGTGACGTCGGGCAGGTGCTCGCGCAGGCTGCGGACGGTGAAGGCGACGAACGCCAGGCCGGCCGCAAGCGCGACAACCAGGTACGCAGCCGTCACGACGCCCGTCGCGTACAGGGCGACGCTTGCCAGGAGCGTGAGGGCCGCGTACACCACCGACTGGACCTTGGTGGTTCGCTCGCCCCGGGCCACGGGCATCATCGGGATGTGGGCGCGGCGGTAATCGTCCTGGCGGTACAGGGCAAGGCTCCAGAAGTGGGGTGGCGTCCACAGGAAGATGATGAGGAACATGAGGAGCGGCGCGAGGCCGATGCCGCCGGTCACGGCCGCCCACCCGACCAGCGGCGGGAAGGCGCCCGCACCGCCGCCGATGACGATGTTCTGGGGCGTGCGGCGCTTGAGGCCCATCGTGTAGACCACGACGTAGTAGACGAAGCCGGCAAGGGACAGAACTGCGGCGAGCGGCGTCGTCCAGGCGGCCAGGACGGCGACCGATACGGCCTCGCACGCGAGCCCGAACCACAGCGCGCTTGTCGCGCTGAGCCGGCCCGCGGGCACCGGACGGTTGCGCGTGCGCCGCATGACGGCGTCGATGTCGCGGTCGTACCACATGTTCACGGCGTTGGCGCCGCCGCTCGACAAACCCAGGCCCAGGAGTCCGGCAAGGGCGACCCGCACATTGGGCATGCCGCCGGCGGCGACGAGCATCGCGCACAACGTCGTCACCAGCAGCAGCACGACGATCCGCGGTTTCATGAGCTGGACGTAGTCCATGGCCCGTGCCAGCCGGCGGGCCCGGTCGTCCGCCCACGAGGCGATCATGGTCCCGGGGCCCGGATGCTCGAGTTGCGCCTGGCTCACGATGGTCCCTTCCCTTCGGCCCTCATATGGATCGCGACGGCGCGTCCCAGCCTGTCTGTGCAGCGTCGAACCGGACGGGCGCGGTGCCGGGAGCGCGGCGCGCGCGAAGGAGAGACGGCAGCTGACCATGACACCCAGAGAGCGGTTGCGCGGGGCCGTGACCGCGGTCGGACTCGGGGCCATCGTCGTCGTCCTCGCGGGATGCGGTGCGGGCAGCGCCGCACCGGCGCCGAAGGCGACTCCGTCCGCGTCGCCGGCCACCGCGCCCGCGTACCTGGATGTGCAGCCGGCCACCCGGGACGTCGCGCTCCTGGTCATCGCCGGCCAGCGCACCGGCGGGTTTGACCTCAACGGCACCGAGAACGGCGCCATGCGGTTCGTCGTGCCGGTCGGTTGGCGGGTCGCCGTCACCTTGCGAAACCGCAGCACCCTGCGAAATTCCCTGGCGGTTGTCGCGGCGGCCGGTTCGCGCACGCCGGTCTTCGCCGGCGCCGGCGCGCCGCTCCGGGCCCTCGGATACGGCATCGGCCAGGCGGAACAGGCGGTGTTCCGCTTCCGGGCGACACGCGTAGGCACCTACCGGTTGGCCTCCCTGGTCAGCGGGCACGAGGCGTCCGGCATGTGGGCCGCGCTCGTCGTCGTCCGCGGCGGCCGTCCCTCCCTCTCCCTGGGCCAGGTCCACCGGACGCAAGGGGGTCGCCCATGATCGAGATCGTCGCGGCCGCGGTGGTGTTCATCGGCGCCTGCGTCCTGGCATGGTTCGTCGGTCGGGGCGAACTGCGCGGCGGCCACGGAAAGGACGACCGCTAGGGCGGTGGTGCGGCCGCCGGCGACCGGCGCGCGTGGGCCAGTTCCGAGCGATGCTGCACGTACAGTCGCCAGGCCGAGCTGCCCTGGCCGCGCTGGGCGAGGGGAAGGCGGTGGGCGCCCGCCGGCAGCGAGCCCGGCAGGGCAGCGATCATCGCCGTGAACGTGAGGACGGCGAGCGACAGGTGCACCGCCACGAGGCGCCAGCGCAGGGCCCGTCCGAGGCGGTCGTAGCGGGTGAAGAACCATAGCCCCACGCCGAGCGTCGCCGACAGGAACAGGTACCCCGCCACCGTGAGGCCGTCGCGCCATCCGCCGCCACGCAGCATGTAGACGGTACAGAACAGGTGGGTCACGGTCGCGAGCGACAGGTGGACCACGACGTAGCGGCGTGGATAGATCGCCTTGCCGGTGGATGCGGTGTGGTGCGGCGGCGGGCGGAACGTGAACCCCAGGAACAGCACGGCCCCGGCCATCGAGGTGACGAACAGCGACAGGTACGTGAGGCGCAGCCACACCATCCGATCGCGCCCCTCCCTGGAGCTAGCGGGCCGTCCGTGCGCGGCCCGCGGTCACCGCCGAGCGGCCGTCCGCGTCTTCCGCCCCGGCCGCGCCCTCCACGAACGGCATGAACGCCGCCATGAACATCACAAGGTAGGCGAGCGAGGAACCGAAGAACATGACCATGGCACCCATCTGCTGGTCGCCGTACGGGGTGAGCCCGAACAGCCTCGGCGCCTGGCCGTACGCGTAGAGCGGGTGGCCGGCGAACATGATCAGCACGAACACAGGCATCATCGCCATCATGTTGTAGAAGGCGTAGATCATCTGGGCGCTGGGCGAGAACGGGCGGCGGTGCTCGGGCGGGGCCAGGACGCACCACCACAGGCCGATGGCGGCGATGAAGAAGAGCGCGTGCTCGAGGAAGTGAAACGCCTCGCTCGTCAGCGTCAGGTTGTACAGCACGGGCAGGTGGAACACGGAGAAGACGACGTTGAAGATGAGCGCGCCGAGCCACGGGGACAGCGCCGCGTCCAGCACCCCCTTGAGCGGGCGCCAGGCCAGGGCCGGCGCGACGAGCCAGCCCGGCGTCCCGTACACGAGCAGCGGTACCACGGCGAAGACCTCGAGAAGATGCTCCACCATGTGCGCGGTGAACAGGAAGTCATCCGACAGGGGATCGAGCGGGGTGCCGAAGGCCAGGTACAGGAGCGCCATGCCGGCCAGGAACGCGGCCGTGCGGGCCGGACGCTGCCCGACCACGCTGCGCCGACGCCCCTGGGGCCCGTAGACCAGCCACAGGTAGAGGGCCCCGACCACGAGGGTCGTCGCGATGATGCCCGGGTGCCAGAGCTGGACGAAGCCGAGGCGCCAGACCACCGGTGGCATGCATGTGACCTCCCTTGCGGCACTCGGCCGGCCGACGCCCGCCCCCGAACGATGCCTGCGTAGGTCCACGGGACCCGTCGAGGGACCTAGACCCGGTAGTCACGCCACAGGATGATCGACAGAATCGTCACGGTGATGACGAACAGCGGGAGCGCGGTGATCGCCCACAAGGCATCGAACGGCATGGCAGCCACCTCCCCTCGTCACCCTAGCCGGCCCGCATCGCTTCCCCCGCCGTGCCCTCACGCCCCGCCGCGAGGGCCAGCATCGCCGCGCGCACGGCAATCAGCCAGACCGCGGCGAGCGTCAGGGCGTAGAACGCGCTGCCGCCCCACAGACCCAGACTCCACGAGACCGCCGCCGCAAGCATGCCGATGAGGCCCACGCTCACGGCCCACAGGGCGGCCGCCGCCACGAGGCCCAGGCGGCGCCCCCGGCTCGCGCGCCACAGGGCCGCGGCGCCCGCGTGCCGCGGCCCGGCCAGGGCGCTCGCCGCGACGAGCCAGAACATCCAGGCCCAGGCGGCGGCGGCGAGGGCGGCGGTGAGCCCGACGACCAGCCCGTGGCCCGCGCCGCCGGACGTCGCGCGCAGCAAGGCGAGCGCCCCGGCGGCGACAACCCCGCCCGCCGCGGCCCAGGCGGCGACCCCGGCGGCGGTGTCGCGCACGCCCGCGAGCACCGCTGCCCAGACGGGTGCCCGGCGGGCGGCGGCGATCGTCGTCGCGCGCGCGATGCCCGCGCCGACCAGCAGGGTCAGGAGGATCCAGGCCGCGTCGAACACCGGCGCCGCCGGCGCGAGGGGCGCCGCGCCAGCCCCGGCGCCGCCGATCCGATGCACCTGGACCTGGAGCGTGCGCGCCAGGGCAGCGTCGAGGGCAAGCGGCACGAATGCCATCGCCGCCAGCAGCAGGTACGGGCCGAGCCACGGACGCCACTGCGCACGCCACATCGCGGCCGACCGGCCCACGGCCCACTCGAGGACGGCAGACGCCGGGTCTGCGGGCGCGCCCGCGGCGTGCTGTCCCTGCCTGCCGGACCGGATCGGCACCACGGCTCCGGGGCTCCTGTGCACGGCCGACTCCGCCACGCCGCTCACCTCCCGAGCGTTCAGCGCGGTACGCCCCGGCCGTCGTCGCGCGGGCGCGCAGCGCCGCCGGGCGCCCCGCGGCGCGCTACCGAGGGCAGGGCGGCGCTCTTTTCCTCGTCGACGCCCACGCCCAGACGGCGCAGGCCGATCAGGAGCGACGTCATCACGACGAGCTGAACGATCCACCAGAAGATGTCCCACCAGTGGGCGATGCCGGCCTGATGGGGCATCGGAAAGGGAAACGTGGGAAAGAACGTCTCCTTCACGTGCACGCCTGGCTCACCTCCGGACGGTTAGATCAGATAGAGGAGGATGTAGACGACGACGCCGATCAGGGCCGTCCACGACAGGAACAGCGTGGGCGCCTCGACATCCCAGTGGTTTGCCGCCGTGTACACCACGCGCCGGCCCCGCGAACGGGCCGCCAGGACGAGGAACAGGCCGATCAGCAGGTACACCAGCCAGGTGCCGCTCATGGCGTAGAACACCTCGCCGTAGTGGCTTCCCGGCGCGACGCCGAGGACGATCCACTGGGCGAACATGGCGGCCATGGCGAGAGCGCCCGCCACGAGCGCCGTGCCCAGGCGGCGGTCGCAGTCGAGCGGCAGGTCCCGTGCCGCCGCCGCGCGTGCCCGGATACCGGCGTACGCGGCGACGAGGGCGAGCGCGACGGCGACGATGCCCAGCAGCTGGTTCACCCCGGCCACCGACTCCTGGGCGATCAGGAACCGGACGCTGGCCAGGACCACGAACACCACGACCTGGCTGGCGAGAAAGAGTCCGAACGCGGCGCGATGGGCACGAAGCGTCCCTTCCGGAACGGGCGCCAGCGCGTTGCTCGCCACCTTGGCACCTCCTAGTCGAACGTGGACGGCTGCACGGCCGGGCGAGACCACAGCACATCGGGCGCATCGTCACCGTAGGTGTAAAAGCCCGCGGCAACGAGCGGCGGCTCGGCGAAGTTGGTCGCGGGCGCCGGCGATGCCGTTTGCCACTCCAGCGTGTGGGCGCCCCACGGGTTCTCCCCCGCCTTGCGGCCGCGGTACCAGGCCCATGCCAGGTGCGCGGCATTGAACAGGAAGCCCGCGCCCAGGACGAACGCGGCGATCGACGTGATGAGGTTCTCGTTCGCCAGGTAGGCCGGGTAGACCCCGACCCAGCGGTTCATGCCCCGCAGGCCCAGGACGAAGAAGTTCATGAACGTCGCGTTGAAGGCCACGAAGATCCAGATCGCCCCGACCTTCCCCCACAGCTCGCTGAACATGCGGCCGGAGAACTTGGGCAGCCAGTAGAACAGGGCGGCAAAGCTGGAGAACACCATGCCGCCGATGATCGTGTAGTGGAAGTGCCCGACGACGAAGAACGTGTTGTGGATCTGCAGGTTGACCGGCACATCGGCCAGGAACAGGCCCGTCAGTCCACCGATCAGGAAGTTGAACATGCTCATGAGGACGAGGAGCGTCGGCGTCGTGATCCGCAGGTGCGACCGCCAGATCGTGCCGAGCGCCGCCAGGTAGGCGAATCCGGTGGGAATCGAGATCATCTCGGTGAAGAACGAGAACGGCAACTGCTCGGTGTAGCGCACGTTGGTAAACATGTGGTGCGCCCAGACCAGACCGCTCAGGAGCATGACGAACACCAGGCCGAGGACCGCAACCGGGCGGGCGAAGAGCGACTTCTTTCCCATCACGGGGAGGATCTCGTTCCAGATCGCCAGGGCCGGCACGACGACGATGTAGACCTCGGGGTGGCCGAACAGCCAGAACAGGTCCATGTACATGGCCGGACTGCCGTAGGCGTTGAAGAAGTTGAACGGGACCAGGCGCTCGAACAGGTTGAGCAGGAACGTGATCTGAATCTCGGGCAGCCAGATGATGTTGAGGAGCGAGACCGTGAGGATGCCCCACACGAACATCGGCAGGCGGTTCCAGGTGAGCCCCGGCGCCCGCTCGTAGATGATCGTGGCCGTCAGGTTCAGCGCAACCATGAAGGAGGACAGGGTGAGGGCGAAGACGCCCAGGTAGTAGTAGATGATGCCGCCCGGGTCGCTGCCGGCGAGCGGCTGGTAGCCGCGCCAGCCGGTCGTCCACACGCCGAGCAGGGGACTCATCGCGATGGTGAGGATGCCGACCGGCACCAGCCACACGCTCAGCCCCGACAGCTTGGGGAACAAGGTGCGGTTCGCGCCGATCATGAGCGGGACGAAGTAGTTGCCGAGCCCTCCGACCATGAACACCGTCGCCACGGAGAACATCATGATCGAGCCGTGGATGCCCACCGCGTTCAGGTAGTTGGACGAGGTGCCGAAGATGGTCAGGTACGGGGTCATGAGCTCGTAGCGCATGGCCATCGCGACCATGCCCGCGACAAGAAAGCCACCTGCCGACATGAGCATGTACTGGAGCCCGATCGTCTTGTGCTCCGTGCTGTAGCCGAAGTAGCGGCGCCAACCCGGCGCCTCGCGCCACGTGGCCGCGCTGCCGAACAGCGGCCTTGCAACCGCCTCGTAGCCGCCGATGCCGAGCAGCCAGGCAAACATGGCCGCAAGCCACGCCACGGTGGCGGACGGTTCGGACATGTACGGGCTTTGCGTCGACGGGTCGACCGCCAGGGTCAGGGCATTGAACACGACAAACGCGATCCCGGCCCACAGGAGGCCCCGGAGAACCGGCGCCATGGTGCCAGGGCGGGGCAGCGGCTGGGTTGTCGGCGCGCGTTTGGGCACAGCTACCGCCCGAGCCATCGGTTCACCTCTTTCCTCGCGTCGTACCGGCACGAGCGCCCTATCCCTGGAGCTGGCGCTGCTGCTTCACCCACTGGGCGAAGTCCTTCGAGGAGACCACGTGCACGTTGGCTTCCATGTAGGGATGGCCGCCGCCACACACCTCGGCGCACTGGACGCGCACCATGGGGTTGGTCTCGGTGGACGTGATGTGCGTTGCCTCGACGTACAGCACCCGGGTCTGCCCGGGGATCACGTCGGACTTCACCCCGAACGCCGGAATCCAGAAGGAGTGCATCACGTCCACGCTCTTGTCGTACGGGTGGAACGGATCGTACGAGCGCAGGACGAACTTGACCGGCCGGTTCACCGGCAGGTAGAGCACATCCAGTCCGGCGCTGTTGACCGCCTGCGTGATGTGGTACTGCGGGTAGCTGAAGATCCACTCCCACTGCCTCGCAGCCACGTTCACCACGAGCGCGCCCTTGTTGTTCTGCGGCAGCTGGGCCGCGTACACCGACTCAAGGCCGCTGACCGTCGGGTGGAGCCAGAACAGGATGTTGAGAAGGACGCTCCCCACCACCCACACGCCGACGAACGCACCGTTGAAGCGCGCCTGGCTACGCGCCTGTGCCGGCCTCTCGCCCCGCCGCACCCGGTACCGGATGGCCGAGAACAGCACCATGACGACGACGAACGCGAAGATCGGTATGGCGGCTTCGAGCAGGAAGTTGAACGCGTGCAGGCCGACGACGCCGAGGTTCGACGCGACATAGAAGTACGGCCCGCTGTCCCAGGGTCCGCTGTTGATCCAGCGTACGGCAAGCCATTCGCCTACGCCGCCGAGGACCACCCACGCCGCGAATACCGTGAGCAGGTCCGCCACGAGCTACCCCCCCTTCTTGCTCCCGCCTAGTCCGGCAGGATGTTGATCGTGCCGCGCATGCCCAGGCGCCAATGCTCCTGGTTTTGCACGAAGCAGCCGTAATGCCACAGGCCGGGCTTGTTGGGCACGACGAACGAGATGTCGACGTGTCCGCCCGGCATCAGGGTTGGACTGGTGTCGCCACCGGCCGAGACGTTGTAGGCGCTCTTGTCGCCGACGTAGGTGACGAGCGCCTTGTTCGGCACGAAGTTGTCCATCCTGTACACATTGCTCAGCGTGAGGTGCTCGCCGCTCCAGAAGTCGTTGGCGAACCCGTCCGCGGTCTGCACACCGACTTCCGTGTTCTCCAGATTCAGCGTCTTGCCCACGACCCACTCGTGCCAGCGCTGGGTGCTCATGTTCTGGAGGTGAATGGTCATCGGGGTGCCGACACGCCACGTCATGTAGTTCGGAACAAAGAAGTAGTCGTACTGGTACACGTCGACCACGCCATGGTCGACCGGCGAACCGAACACGGACCGTGCAGCCGCGACGATCTGCGGCGCCGCGAAGAGCGATGCGGCACCGGCCGCGAACAGGCCCGCCGACGCTAGGACGAACTGTTTGCGACTCCAGAGCCGCGACTGCTCCTCCGCGCCCCGCTGTTCCTCCGCACCGGCCACACTCCACCTCCTCGTGTTACCTAGAAGTAACTTCGTTACCTGATACGAGCGCGGTTACACGAAGTTGAGCATCACGCGAGACGGCACGGAACATTCGGCGCGACACACAAAGCTCCTGTAGCGCGCTTGATTCTGACTTATGGGATTTGGTGGTGCGATCATAGGCGCTTCTTATGACATCTATAAGCCGAACGCATCGGTTTGATCGCCAAAGAGACGAGTTACGTTCGTCACAACAAGAAAGGCGCTTGGTCAGCGGTGAGACCGCACCATGCGCCTGCGTGTCCGCCGGGGCCTCGCTCCGCGCTTCGTCTAGACGCCCGACTTGCGCACGACTGCCTGGAGGGCGGCCAGGGGCAACACGCCCGTGTGCCGCCAGCGGATCCGGCCGGACGCGTCGACCAGGGCCAGCGTGGGGAGCGCCGTCACCCCGTAGGCGTCCGCGACCTTGCCGGTTGCGTCGAGGGCCACCGGAAACGCCACGTGGTTGCGCATGGCGAACGCCCGCACATACGCCGCCGACGGCTCGGCCACGGTCAGGTCCACCGCGACGACCGAGGGGGCGTGCGGGCCGCGCGCGCGCTCGTAGCTGTCGAGGACGCGCAGGTCCTCGCCGCACGCGTGGCACCACGTGGCAAAAAACGCCACCAGATGCGGGCTGCCGGCTCCGACCCGGATGGTGGCGGACGCTCCGTTCGGGGTGAGGCCGGACAGGACGAAGGCACCGGCCGTCGGTTGCGTCACGGCCGTCGCCTTCTGACCGCGAAGGGCACCTGGCGGCTTCAGCGCGACCGGGTGCGGCAGATGACGATTGACGGTCCGCGCCAGCACATCGGCCTCGTCGGCGAGGTTCCCGGGCACGCCGCTCGTGAGGAACACCGCCTGCTCGCGGCCGTGCGCATCGATGACGAACACGGACGGGGTGTCCTGGACCGTTCCCCCGACGGTCTGCACGGCCACGCCGTATCGCCGCCAGACCGCCCTGAGCACGGCCGTCGGCCCGGTGAGGAAGAGCCACCGGCGCAGCATGCCGTGTTCGCTCGACCAGGTCCGCACGTCGGCAACGGAGGTGTGGACGGGGTTCGCGTTCACGGCGAGGAACTGCACGTCCGCCATTCCCTTGCCGAGAAGACGGCCGGCATCGACGAGCGTCTGCGCGGTGAGCGGGGACAGCGTCGTCGACCGGCTGTCGACGAACGCCAGCACCACGACCTTGCCCCGCCAGGCCGCAAGCGACGTCCGCCGCCCGAACTGGTCCGTGAGGGCGAAGCCGGGCGCGGCCGTGCCGCCCAGGGCCGTGCCGGGGTCGACGCCCTTCGCGACCCAGGACGCCGGCACCGGCACGAGCCCGGACCCGCTCGTCACGACCTGGCGGTGGATCGTCGGGCCACGGGGGGCCCGGACATGCCGGGCGCCGACAGCGGCAAACGCCGCCGTCACAACGACGGCGGCACCCATGCCCATGATCCAGGAACGTCGGTCAGGCGTAGCGATGCCCCCATGCGTGCCGTATGAATCGGCGGGGCGAAGTCGAGCGAGCGGCACCGCGCGGACGCCGTTACCCGGCGGGCAGCCCGCGCCGTCATGCCCAAGTGGGCGCCGGTGATCCCGCCGGGCGTAGCCGCCCGCCGCAATTCGTCTGCCCGTCGGCCTTCCCTGCACCCGACGCGGCCACCGGCACCCGGCAATCCTTGGCGGCCGTGCCAGTGCCGGCGGGTGCGGCGCCTGGCGGAGGCGGTCCGGGGAAGCGCCCAGGCGTGAACGGCGGGCGCGCGGACCATCGCGGGCCCTGGGGCGAGGGGTCCGTCGTGCGCCTCGATATACCGTTCCCATCTGCGCACCCCGCCGGCCTGCCCGCGTCACGGGGCCGGCAGCCCGCACCTGGGCGGGCGTCGCCCGGTTCGCCGCCGCCGGACGCCCTTGGTACCGCGCGATGCACGGCGGCGACCCACTTCGGAGCGCCGTCTCCAGGCGCGGCGCACCTGCCGCGCCTGGAGACGGCGGCCACCGGCAGATCCGCCGGTGGCCGGTTCTTGGCCCGGCCTGCACCGGAAGGCCGGGCGACCGCGTCGCTTGTCACCGTAGGGGGCGGGCTTGCGCTTCATGCTCCGGACGCTCGCCCACATCGCGTTCGGCGCAGCCCTGGATCAGGCGCCGGCACCGTCCACGTCGGTACGTCGGCAACCCCGTACGGCCGCATGGATTGGGGACACGGGACGGGCGGCGCGATCAGGCGTCCCGCAAGGCGTCCACCGGGTTCAGGGCGGCGGCGTGGGCTGCCGGGATGGCCCCGGCCACCACCGCCACGGCCGCGCCGAACCCCACGCCCAAGGCCACCAGCCAGGGCGGGATGGCGACCAGCGTCGCCAGGCCCCCGCCGCTGCTGCCCAGGATCGCATTGGCCACCGCCGCGCCGGCAAAGCCGATCAGCACGCCGGCGATGCCGCCGGCAAGGCCGATCACCCCCGCCTCGATGAGAAACAGCCGCGATACGTCGCGACGGCGCGCGCCCACGGCCCGGAGCACGCCGATCTCGCGGCGACGCTCCAGCACGGCCATGCTCATGACGACCCCGATCATCAGACCCGACACCACGAGGGCGATGCCACCCACGGCTCCGAGCCCCGTCTCGATGATCGAGAACACCTTGCTGACCGACTGCACCAGGCTTTGCGCCGTGGTCACGCCGTACCCCATGTCCTGCAGACGCCTGCCGAGCGTGGCCACGTCGGTGCTCGACCGTGCCACGACGGTGGCACCGGGATACGTGACGGTACCGCCCTTGGTGCCGGCCGCCGCCCATGCCAAACCCTGGTCGTACGACATGTAACTGATGTTGGCGCCGCCCACGATCGCCACAACCCGGGCCGACACCGGGGGCGGCGGGCTGCCAGCGGCCGTGGTGCCCGCCCGGCCCGAGGCGAGCAGGCTTCCGATAACCTCTTCCGGGGCGACCCGCAGCGTGCGGCCGAGCATGGCCCGGCCGCTGCCGTTTGTCGTGCCGAGGAGTACGTTCGCCGTCTTCTGCGACAGGGCGATGCCGGCCCCCGACCTCGGCAGGGCGCCCGCGAGGACCTGAGGCACGAGGCCGCCGAGGTGCCATGCCGACGCCGGCGGCAGGGCCGACACGGCGGCCGTGGTGGTCCGGCTGCCGAGGCTGACGGCAGCCACGGCCGTGACGCTCGCGTAGGCGGCCGCCACGTCGGGCAACGTTGCCATCCGGCGCAGACTGGCCGGCGTGATGGGCGTGGCCGGCCCGCTGGGCGCGAGTCCGCCCGACGCGGCGCTTTGGGGCGACACGGAGACGCTCGTGAGCGGGCCGAAGTCGAGGAGGTCCTTCGTCACGCCCTGTTCCAGGCCGGCACCCAGCCCGAGGAGCAGGACCATCGAGGCGACGCCGATGGTCACGCCCAGGCCCGTCAGAACGCCGCGCGCGAATCGGCGCCGGGCCGCGCCGACCGCCATGCCCACGAGCGCGCCCAGTCCGATGCGCCCCGTGCGGGTCGCGGTCGTCCCGGCGGCCGCGACCGGGCGCACGGGGGCGTTGCGCTCGTCGGAGACGACCTGTCCGTCACGCAGGCGGATCACCCGGTCCGCCAGCGGGATGAAGCCCTCGTTGTGGGTGACGACGACCACGGTGCGCCCGTCCTCGTGGGCCAGCGCGGCCAGGAGCGCCATGACCTCGTCGCCGCTCCGGCTGTCCAGGTCGCCCGTGGGTTCGTCCGCGAGTACGACCGGAGGGTCGGCCGCCAGGGCACGGGCGATGGCGACGCGCTGCGCCTGGCCGCCCGACAGCTCGCCGGGGCGGTGGTCGCGGCGGTCGGCCACGCCCACCCGGTCGAGAAGCGCGAGCGCGCGGCGCCGGCGCTCCGCCGCCGCAACGCCGGACAGGAGAAGCGGCAGCTCCACGTTCTCCAGCGCCGTCCGGCCGGCCAAGAGGTGAAACGACTGGAAGATGAAGCCCACGTCCGATCGCCGGTAGGCGGTCAGGCTGTCGGACGGGAGCGAGCCGATGTCGGCGCCGCCGGCGAGCACACGCCCCTCGTCCGGTCGGTCCATGCCGCCCAAGAGGTGAAGGAACGTCGACTTGCCGCCACCGGAGGGTCCGAGCACGAGGGTCAGGTCGCCCGGATAGAGGGCGAGCGAGACGGCACGGAGCGCGTGCACCTCCTCCAGGCCCCGGCGATAGTGCCGCGACACCGAGTCGAGGGCCAGACGCGGGGTCGCCTGGCCCTCAGACGGCACGGCGCTGCTGCTCGCGGCCGCCGGCGAGCGCGCCGGCAATGGCACCCAGGATGAGGCCCACCAAGGCGAAGAGAATCGCGCTTACCGCCAGGCTGCCGAGGTGCGCACCCGGCGAGTTGACGATGACGAGGAGCTGGTGGGTGCTCAGGGGACTCGACCGGCCCGACTTCTGGAGCGCGGTCCTGAGCTCGCTCGCCGTGGTCTTGTGCAGGAACGCGGCGATCCCGTTCACGATTCCGAACGCAGCCCCGGCCGCCGCACCCGCCCACGCCGGATGGCGTGCCCGCGAACGCGCCGCGAATCCGGCCACGAACGCCGTCGCGGCGGCGAGGACGTCGAGAACCAGGGAGAGGCCCGTCACCTTGGTCAGCGTCAGGACCAAAGCCGCAACCCCGAGCACGGCCGCGATCACCACATACGTGCTGAGCGGACGGCGGAGGATGTCCACGTGTACCCTTCCCATGTCTCGCCGATTTGGGCTGCCCCGGACTGTCCACCGCACCAACGTGGCGCGGCCCGCGGCACACTCATCTATGTGATATCAACATGATGTACTCCGGTCAACGGCCACGGCGTCGCGCGCCTGCGCAGCGGTCGGCCCAGGGGTGCCATCGCGACGCGCATATCGCATCCTCGTGCCGTGGCGGGAGCGACGCGCACCGCAAGGGCCCGCGCTGCGCCGCCATCCGGCGCCTTGACCCGGCGCTGCGTCGTTCGCCGTGCCAAGCGCCCGGTGCGGCGCCGAGGGCACGAGCGACGCAGTCGTCGGGCGTCAGCGAACCGTCGACCTGGGTCGCGCCCCCTCCCCGCCGTGCCCGGTTCCGAGCCGTGCGCGCGGCGCGGCGAGGCGTAGCCAACCGGCTGCACCGCACCGGACCCACGCGTCGACCGGCCAGTGGGCGACCCGGATTGGCCGCTCCGGTCTGGCTTGCAGCGCGCGAGCGGACCGGGCCTCCCGGCACTAGGGCGAAAACCGCTTCCAATGGCCTTCGGACACCACCTCGACGATGCCATCGACCACCTTCACGGCGGTCTGGTCGTCGATCGCGTAGGACGGCACCTGCAGGCGGGAGGCCCATACTTCCGCATTGGCCATGCAATTGTCCGGAAGACCGGGATGGTCCAGGTGCGGAAACAAGCTGAAGTCCACCACACCCAGAGCCCCGTCGTTCCCGGTGATCGGATCGGGGCCCGCGAACTCCTCTCCGACATTGGGGGTCAGGACCAGACTCCCGGCGCTCACTCCCACGTAGACCGCCTCGGGCCGCAGCTTCGGCAAGAGGTCCGCCAGTCCGGACTGGCGCATCCAGTGGCACAGGTACATCGGATCGCCGCCCCCGACGAGCAACGCGTCCGTCTCCTGGAGCATGGGTACCCAGTGTCCCGCTTGCATGCTGGGTAGCGCCGTCAGCTCCAGCACGCCGAGCGACTTCCACCCCAACTCGCACAAGGGGGTGGAGGCCACTCCGGAGATGAACCGCCAAGCGGCGGCGGCACCACCCGGGTATCCGTACGATGCGGTGGGAATGCACAGTGCTGTCGAGGCAGCGATCGGCTTTCCCAGCAGCTCCGCCAGGGCGGTATGCAAGCTGGCATTTTTGATACCGGCGGAAGTAAGCAAGAGCTTCACGTCCGTCCTCCTTGCCGAAAAGGGGCGTATCGGTCCCTCGTTGTCACGCCCGGGCGGGCAGGGCGCCCCTGTCACGACCTGGTTTCCACCGCCTCGCGGCCAACGCCTTACCGCCCACGTACGCCCCCTGTCGCGACCGGTCCATCGGACATGAACGGTCGCAGGACGCGCATCTCCCATGGCGGCCGGCGACGCGACCGGCGCGCCCACCCGGGACCGGCTTCGCGCCGCCTCGCGGCGTTCCCGGCGCCCGACGCCCGATCCGCACGGCGTCCCCTCCCCGCCCCACCGGTGCAAGCGCAGGGATTCGCTGCCAAGAATCGAATCCCCGTCTCGTCCAACGGAACCAGGGGTTGCAACCATCGACAACGGCCCTGCGATGAGGCTATCGGCTGAAGCGGGCGCCCACTACGGGCTCGCGGCCGCTCCGCGGCGGGCCATTCCCCCAAACCGCGTGTCCGCGGCATTCCGATGCATGCACGAACCGTTTCTGACCCAGCCCTTCTGCAGTTTTTGCACGTTGTGGCCTCCGAGCGCCTCCTCTTGCGGTCGCTTTGTTCGTGCACAACGTGCGTGTTCTGAGTCGTCCACGGCCGACAGCTTGATGTCGGCAGCGTCTGACTTGTCGCGCTTGCAAGACGCGTGAGCCGTGGGGCAGTGTCGACGCAACGCAGGCCGAGACAGGCACACCGCGAGTGCGCAGCGGCGCCGAGCCCTGCCCCTACCTTGGGAAATGTGTGCTCGCCAGGTCGATCGGCGGCCGGTCGGCGACGGCCCGAAGGAGCGCCCCCTCCCTTCCCCCATGCCCTACGCCCGACGGCACGCGCGGTCGGTCGCCAGCCACTCCCGGGATGGCTCGTACAGGGGGAGTCAGGGCGCTTGCACAGGGACCGGCCTCCCGGGTTCGGCTGCGACAGCGACGGTCTCCGTGGCCGCGTCGCGTCCATACGGGGCCGTGGTCAGGCGATCAACCCGTGACGGGGAGGTGGTACGCGCATACACGCGTTGGCAGCGCTCCTGCGCCCCTGCCGGCCAGATCGGCGTTCACCATGCTTGCGAGGAGGCTATCGATCGATGCCGCGCATTCCCAAGTGGCTATCCGGCGGATTGGGCGCGACTGTGCTCGCCGCATCCGCATTGACAGGTGTCATGGGCGCGAGCGGGCCCGCGCTGGCCAAGGGTGCCCCCGCCACCGTCTCGGTATGGAGTTGGCGGTCGCAGGACGCGGGCATGTGGCAGAGCGTTCAGAACGCCTTGCGCAAGGCCGGCGTCAACGTGACGATCCAGTTCCGCTCCATCACCGCAACCAGCTACGACTCGGTCCTTCAGACGGCCATGGATGGCGGAAAGGGTCCCGACCTGTTCTACGGGCGGGCGGGCGAAGGAACATTCCAGTACGGCGCGAGCCACCTGATCACGCCGGTCAACGGTCTCGTAAGCTTCAAGAACTTTGTGCCGTCGAGCCTATCGGCTGTCCAGTACGGCGGCAAGGACTGGGGAGTCCCGATCGATGACGAGACGATGGAGGTCTTCTACAACAAGTCGATCTTCGCGAAGTACCACCTGAAGCCGCCCACCACCTGGAAGCAGTTCCTGGGCATCTCGAAGACCCTCAAGTCGCACAACGTCATCCCGATCTTCACGATGCCGATCCAGACCTGGCTGCTCGCCCTCAACATCGAGCAGATCGCGGCCAGCACGCTGGGCGACAGCGGTGCCAAGGCGCTCGTCGCGGGCAAGTTCAACTTCGCCAGCCCGCAGTACGTCAAGATCCTGACCGCGCTCACGAGCCTCACCCCGTACTTCGAGCCCAACTTCATGGCCGTCGGCTCGGCGGGCAACGAGGAAGAGGTCGCGCTCGGAACCGGACGTGCGGCGATGATCATGGCCGGCATCTACGACGTGCCGACGATCGTGAAGTACGGCGGCAAGCTGTCCAACGTCGGCGCGTTCCTCATGCCGTCGGCGAAGCCCGGCAACAAGCCGATGGTCGACTGGTACCCGGACGCCGACCTGGCGATGAACTCGCACATCACCAACCCGGCCGTCAGGGCGGCCAGCCTCGCGATCATGCGCTACGCCACGACGCCGGCCTTCGGCCAGGACTTCACCGGCATCGCCGGCGAGATCTCGCCGATCAAGGGCGTCAAGATCCCGGCCAAGTACCCGATGTCCGTCCAGGCGTACAAGTGGTACCAGACGGTTGCGATCAACCCGCTCATCGGCATCCGCAGCGCCATGGACACCCCTCCGCCCACGCCCCTCACCAGCAACTCGAAGACCGTCAACACCGATGAGGGCATCTTCACGGCCGAGACGAACGAGATCCAGGCACTCCTGAGCGGCAAGGTCACCCCCGCCCAGGCGGCCCGGGCCATTCAGAAGGCGGTCGCCTGGTACTTCAAGCGCAAGTAGGCGCAGACCCGGCGGTACAGGGAAGAGGGCGTTCGCGCCCTCTTCCCTCGCGTTCGGCGCCATCCATCCGCCGCACCGCGCGGGTGGCGCCGCGCGCAGAGTGCGAAAGGAACCTGCGGCAAGGACGTCCCCGGTCTTCGGCGCGATCGTGTGCATACGCCAACGGGCCTGCCGCGCCCCAGCGCCTCCCGCGGTTGCCATACGCGCGTGTACACCGGGCTTCGGGTCAATGATGTCCGTTGGCGCTCGCGTGGCCCCCGACAGCGACAGGCGGTGCTTCGGTCACCGAAGGACGGCGAATGGGGCACCGTCCGAGTGCGGAGGCGTCGGCCTCAAAGGCCGCCGCCGACGCTGACGGCCTCGTGTCCGAGGGCGCAGCGAGTGGCTAGGGCCCGCCCGCGCTTGTCGAACCGCCGCGCGCCTGGAACCCGGTTTCGTACGGCAGCAAGGCGGCGGCGCCACCCTTGCGGTCGACACACCGCTGGGCGACAGGCGCCCGCGAGGCGTGTAACGTCTGCGCGCACCGGTGCCAGCGGCCCAATCCCATTCCAGTGTGCCCGGGCGGCCCAGGGATCGTTGGTGACCCCGCACGGTCGAGTCGTGGGCGGTTCTCCGGGCGCACCCCGAGGCGGCTTGAAACGCATGTTTCACCGCCTCGGTACCACGAAGGATTTGTGTCGTCGTGCGCGAAGCCCTGCCCGGCCCGCGACAACGACGCCCGCGATCGGCTTCGTGCTGGGCGGCCACATCGCGCAGCAAGCATCGAAACCAGGAGGCGCAGCCATGTCGAGTCCCGGCTGGACGCGGTCGTTTTCGGAGTGGGCCGAGGGATTTGTCCACGAGCGCGGCATCCCTGGTCTAAGCGTCGCCGTGGCCGAGAACGGCACGGAGATCTTTGCGCAGGGCTTCGGCTACGCCGATCGCGAAGCCGGTGCCCCGATCACTCCCGATACGATTTACGGCATCGGCTCGTGCACCAAGTCGTTCACCTGCGCAGCGGTAATGCATCTCCACGAGCAGGGCAGGCTGGATATCGACGCGCCGGTCACCCGCTACCTGCCCGAACTCGGCGCCATCTGGGGAGATCGCGCCCATGCCATGAAACTCTACCACTTCATGACCCACACGGCCGGGCTGCCGCCACTGCCGGTGCTCCAGCCGGCCCTGCGGGACAGCATGCTCGAGGACCCCGACGCGCGTGAAGAGCTGGACGCCTACGAACCGCTGGGCCTCGGGTCGATCGCGACCACGGCTGAGCACGTGGGCCTGCTTGGACGTCTGCCCTTCCCCTGGCTGGGCGAGCCCGGTGCGTTCTTCAGCTACTCGAACGACTGCCATGGCCTTCTCGGTCCGGTGATCGAGCGCGTCAGCGGCGTCCCATACGAGCGGTACCTGGAGCAGGTCCTCCTCGCGCCGCTGGGCATGACCCGTTCGCTGTTTGAAGCCGACCGCCTTGCGGCGATCGGTGACGTCGCTACCATCAACAGCCGTCGGCCGGTGAAGGGCACCGACGGCGAGCCCCTTATGGACGGGGACAAGCCTCGGACCGAGGTATTTCGCTCGCCCGCCTGGTGGTCGGCCCCCTCCCAGACCGCGGCTGGCTGGCTAAAATGCAGCGCACGCGACATGCTGCGCTACCTAGAGTTGTACAACGTTGGCGGCGCCGGCGTGATCTCGCCCGAGAGCGTCGCGCGCATGACGGCCCCGTTCATCAGCGTGTCCCCCGTCGCCGGCGCCGGGTACGGTTTCGGGCTCAACATGACCGTCCACCACGGTGTCAAGCTGGTGACACACAGCGGGGGCCTGAAGGGTATCTCGGCGTACATGATCGCAATCCCCGAGCGCCACATGGCGATCACTGCGCTGATGGCCGTCGGCGACGAGCCGTCGCACCGGCCGGCGATGGCGGTGGTGAACGCCATTCTCGGCCTGGACCTTGAGACAGCCTCCGTCGAGCCCGTCTCCACGCCTCTTGCCCGCCAGGCCGGCGACTATGCGGGCAAGTACTACTCGGGCGAGTCGGTGCACGACATCGAAGTGGTGGCCGAGAACGGCGAACTGTTCCTCGTCGCCGACGGAAAGCGCGACGCCCTCACCGGCGCCCAACAGGGCTACCTAGTGGCCGGAGAACCAGCCGAGCGGGCCTGGATCCTTCCCGCCGAGCGCGACGGCAAGGTGTTCGGCCTGCGCGTGGGTAGCCGGACATGGCCGCGGCGCGAGTTGTGGGACGAGGCGGGCTACCCAAAGCTCCGTGGCTGGGCCGATCTGGTCCGGTGACGGACCGGCTCCGCTCTGTTCCGCTAGTCTGCCGAGGCAGCACGGCTTAGGGGCACCAAACGGCCACCAAAGCCAAGCCCGACACCTCCCCTGTGGTGGTGCCCCGCCTTGAAAGCCGCACCGTTGAGCCAAAGCCCCGGAGCTGAAGACGGGAATCGAACCCGTCACCTCCTGCTTACGATGACGACGGTCGGCCGCTTGTCGAGAAGCAGTTGAGGCCACAAACGGCTCTGTATGACGGCTCCTTGTGAGCCAGCCGAGCGGGAAGACGTGGCGCGCGTATCCTACAGTGGCCCAAATGAGCACAGCCTGAGCACACCGGGCGAACCCACGGCCAGAGCGAGCCGGACGTAAGCCTGGTTAGGGGCGGCGCCGATGACTCAGTTACACAAGGTCCCCCGGTTGCGACTCCGCAACCGGGGGACCTTGCCTTCCTCGTCCCCGAAGGGCACAGTCTCTGCTCCAGCTCGCCACCACACGAAGCTGGGTTCTCCGCCGCCTTCAGGGACAACGTCAATTACAGACCTGCCGCATCAGGGACAACGACTATTCCAGAGGGACAGGTTCAATCGACGCGGACAACATCGGTGTCCGCTGTAATTGAACCTGTCCCTAACAGGCCCCATTTTTCGCGCTGTTGACGCGGGCTCTGTAAAGTACGTCATGTCCCTAGCGGCGCTTTGCCGCCCAGGGCCATAGGCCTCTGCAATTGAAGTTGTCGCGATCCTTTGACGCGGTGTAATAGCGGCTGTCCCCAAGCAGCCTGCGCTTAGCGCACCGGTGCTCCACCCAGATCAAGGCCGAGCACAACCGTCCCCCCACCATGACCTGTCCGTCCCCAGCTAGGGCAAAGGATTGGTGAGAAGGCCCGCGCAGACCGCGCGACGCTCCCTGCGGTGGCGCAGCCCCTGGAGGTTAGCCCCTTCCCCACCCCAGTGCCGACTCACCCGGTTAGGCCCTTTGAGTGGCTAGTCGCAAGAAGGTCCACACGACCGCTGACGCGGCCTGCGCGCTGCACTCGTCGTCAGTAACCAATCCATGCGCGACGTCGTTACGTAGATTCATGCCAGCGCGCTCTACCAGCAAGGCACGCAATCCGGCAGCGACTCCTGGGCCCAACCATGATTGCATTTCTCGGCTCTCCAGAACAGCGTCGAGGGGGACAGCCTGTTGTTGTCCTTGACGCACAGTAGTTGTCGGCCTACCGAGTCGGCCATAGTTGAATCGGAGGGTATCTTCCAACTGCGGCACAAGAACATGAATCGCCGTGATAGAATCTGCCGAGGCGTAGGCACGGAATCCCCGTTGCAAAATACCGACTTTCCCGGGCTGCACGCAGCCGGACGCAACAACTGCAGCAACCAGAGTCTCCGGATTCAGCCACCCTGTTTGGAACCACTCGCGCATGAGGAGCCATAGCCGTACGCCGCCCTCCTCAATGAGGTCACGCAAGACCTCAACGCACCCCACCCACTCGTCGTCAAGGCTGCCCAACAATGTGGATCGTCCCTGCCGAACGACCTGGGAGGCTATCTGCGCTAGCAGGGGCGTACACTTGCGCCGTTGCTCGGCTGCCGCACGCACAGTCGCCAGCGATCGGGGCATTAGCGGCCACTGCCCGACCCGAAACACCGTTCCCTGTGCGTAAGCGGCAATTCCAGCACACCTGGAACGGAGGCAGTCGACGTCGGATGATCCTCCCAGGGACCAACGCTGGGAGGCGAGCGGATGACGAGGGCGCAGCGGCAAGAACTCGACGCCGTGTGGCGTG